>Ga0213840_1001817_pt1 | contig 15301 bp, 11 predicted proteins | sample SWPATP22_FD_160132 | JGI IMG/M metagenome (GOLD analysis project Ga0213840, IMG submission 160132) | Coastal seawater microbial communities from Marineland, Florida, United States - SWPA TP2 #2 | ecosystem: Environmental > Aquatic > Marine > Coastal | place: USA: Florida | collected 2016-08-14 | reverse complement strand
CCGCGCACGCTGCACCGAGCGGTGCAGCAGTTTCGCTTTGAGGTGCGGGTCGGCGCGCAAGACGGCGTCGTCGACTTTTTGCACCGCGCGTCGGCCGACGACGTGCAACGCCGTGAAGACCGTGCTCGGTTCGAACACGTGCTGTTGTCGCTGTAGGTCGACGCCCTGTTGTTGGGACTGCTCCAACGACCGAGGGAATGATGTCTGAGATCGTTTCTGATTCTTGCCGCACGGCACTCGACGACGCGTTGTCGTTGGTGAACGACACCAACGTCGAGTCCATCGCGGCCGCGCTCGTCGACATCGTGGCGCGCGTTTCGCCGTCGGCCACCTGCGCCGTCTTTGTTCTCGACGACGCCATGGCGTGGACGCCGGGGCACGACGTTGAGGCGGCACCCCCCAGCTGTGATCCCTTTGCCATCGACATGGACGCCACCACCGACTTCATCGTCGGCAGCGACGGCCGCGGCGAATGGCTGGTGATGCACCAAGGCATGGCGGTGGGATGTGTGTGCGTCGTCGTTGACGACGACGACACCCGCTCGGCGCTGCAGGCCCACGCGGCCGTGTTGTGGACGCACCTCGGCGCCGCCCTCAGCAACGCTGGCATGTACAAGACGCTTGAGAACCTCGTCGAGTCTGAGATGCAAACGTCGGTGGAGCGCGAGCTGCAGATGCAGCTGGTGCTCGACAACATGAACGACGCGCTGGTGATGGTCGACCTCGAGGGCCGCCTGGATGGCGTGCGCTCTGCCAAACTTGAAGAATGGCTTGGCCCCATCGAAGAAGGGCAGTCGATCTGCGATTACCTCTTCGACGACGACAATGAGCAAGCGCAGTTCAACATGGGCTTCGAAGAGATCGTCGACGACATTCTTCCGTTTGCGCTGACTTGTGAACAAGCCCTGCGTGCCTTTGAACGCGACGGACGCCACTTCTCCATCTCGTACGAGCAAGTGCACAAAGAAGAGGCATTCGTTGGCTTGGTGCTCACCATCCGCGACGTCACCGTCGAGGTGGCCAGCCGAGAAGCTGAGGTCTCGCGCAAAGAAATGATGGGCGCTTTGCAGCACTTGTTGAAAGACCGCAGCTTGTTCTTCTCCTTCGTCGACAACACCACCGACGACATCGCCGAGCTGGGCAGCTTGCAGGGCGATGAAGCGGCACTGCGGCATGCGTTGCACACCTTGAAGGGCAACACCGCCATCATGGGGTTCGTGCGGTTCCCCCAAGCGGTGCACGACGTCGAAAGCGACCTCGACGACGGCGTTGCCGTCGACGACAGCAGCTTCGCGCAGTTGCAGGCGACGTGGTCGAAGAGCCTTACTCCGTTCGAAGAACTCCGCGATGGTGACGTCGAAGAATACGTCCGGGTGCGCATCGCTGAACTCTCACAGTGGATGGACGACGACGACATCACCCTCGAAGAGCTGCGTTTGGCCATGCGCCGCTGGCAGTGGACGGAAGCATCCGCGTCGCTCACGGCCATGGCGTCGTCGGCACAGCGCCTCGCGCAACGGATGGGCAAGCAGTTGAACGTCTTCGTCGATGGAGGCTGCGCCCGCATTCCGCCGCACTACGACGGCATCTTCAAAGAATGCGTGCACTTGGTGCGCAACGCCATCGACCATGGCCTCGAACGCGCCGACGAGCGGCTGGCTGCCGGCAAAGAAGAGTCGGGCTCGCTGTCGCTCACCGCTGTCGAAGACGATGCCGGTTTGCGGCTCACCGTCGCCGACGACGGACGCGGCGTTGATTGGGAGGCCATTGCGCAAAAAGCGTCGAAGCTGGGCCTTCCCCACGACGACGACGCTGCTTTGCAGCAGGCCTTCTTCGCCGACCAACTGAGCACCCGTGACACCGTCACCGACATCTCGGGACGTGGCGTTGGCACCGCTGCGGTGGCCGAAGCGGCCGTCCGCGCAGGCGGACGCATCTGGGTGGAGAGCGAGCGTGGCAAGGGCACCTCGGTGCACGTCTTTTTGCCCCACGCGTCGCTGGCCATGGCCGAGAACGACGACCAGGTCGCGCCGCATTCTCAGGTGGTCTCCCACTCTGCGTAGGGCTTCTCGGCGACGACTACCGAGGCTGCAGCTGTCGAATGACGTCGACAAACCGCGTCCAGTCGACGTCGTCGGTGAGGTGACACCAGCTCATGCGCAGCACGCTGGCCTGTTGGGCGAGGCCGATGCCCATCGCGGTCAGCGCTGGACTCTCTGTGACCTGTCCGGCGTCGCAGGCGCTGCCCAACGACACCTCGCACACCGACCCCAACAACATCTGGGCCGCCTCTGCCTCGACGCCCGGGAACACGGCGCACAAACCGTGCGGCAGACGATGCCTGGCTTCGCCCAACACCCGGGCCCCGACGTCGTCGAGCGCGCGCAACACGTCGACGCCAAAGGCGCGGCAACGCTCGGCGCGCTCGACGTGCTGCAGGAGACATTGCCGGCTGGCTTCGCCCATGCCGACGACGAGGGCCACCGGCAAAGTGCCGCCGCGACGGCCATCTTGTTGGCCTCCCCCGACGACCAACGGCTGCACGACGTCGGCGACGCGATCGCGGATGCACAACGCGCCGACGCCTTGGGGGCCGAAGAATTTGTGTGCGCTGAGGGTCAGCAGGTCGACGCGTGCCGGAACCGCGTCGACGCGTTTGCCCACCAGTTGGGCGCCGTCGACGTGAAAGAGGGCGTCGTGGCCGTCGAGAACGTCGGCAATGTCTTCGATGGGTTGCACCACCGACGTCAAATTGCTCGCGCCCATCACCGACACCAGCGACGTGGTGGGCCGCAGCTTTTGTTGCAGGTCGTCGAGACGCACGCGGCCGTGGACGTCGACGCGAAGCTCCTCAACCTCGACCCCGCTGCGTTGCAGCGCAGCCATCTCTTGCCGCACCGAGGCGTGCTCCAACGGCGACACCAGAACGTGTTGCACGTCGGGCAGCCCCCGCAGGGCGATGGCGTTGGCCTCGGTCGCCCCGCTGGTGACGACGACTTCGTGGCTGCTGAAGGCCGTCAACGCCGCCACTTGGTCGATGGCGTCGTCGACGAGGGCCGCCATGGCGCGGCCGGAGGCGTGCGAGGCCGACGCGTTCCCCGTCATCTGCAACACGTCGCCCATGCGTTGTCGAACGACGTCGTCGACGGGCGTGCTGGCGTTGCAGTCGAGGTAGGGAACGGTCATGCGGTGTGCTTTGTCAGCGGTTGTCGTCGAGCAGCTGCTGCATCAGGGCCAGCAGGCCGGGCTTGAGGTCGTCGCGGTCGAGGGCTTCGAGCAGGTTGGCCTGCAAGTAGCCGAGCTTGTCTCCTGCATCGACGCGCATGCCGCGAAACTTCACCCCCATCAGACCTTCGCGGTCGCGCAACACGTCGAGGGCGTCGGTGAGCTGGATTTCGCCGCCGCGGCCTTGTTCTGTCGTCTCCAGCAGCTGCCAGATCGACGACGGCAAGACGTAGCGGCCGATGACAGCTTGGTCGGTCTTCTCGGTGCCGGGTGGGGGTTTTTCGACGAGGGCCGAGATGTTGAAGCGGTGGGCGTCGGCGGCATCGACGTCGCCTTCGGCTGCGCCGTATTTGTGAATCTGGTCGAGAGGCACGGTCATCAACGCCACTTGGCCTTTGCCGGTGGCGTCGAAGGCGTCCATCAGTTGGCCGATGCCTGGCCGCGCGCCTGGATCTGGCCGGATGATGTCGTCGCCGAGAAGCACAGCGAAGGGGGCGTCGCCGATGACGGGTTTGGCGGCGAGCACGGCGTGTCCGAGGCCACCGGGGAACTTCTGCCGCACCGAGACGATCTTCACGCTGTCGGCGATGGCTTTGAGGGCGTCGGCGTCGGTTTCTTTGCCTCGACGACGCAGGGTGTCTTCGAGTTCGTAGCTGTAGTCGAAGTGGTCTTCGATGGCGCCTTTGTTGCGGCCGTTGACGAAGACGATCTGCTCGATGCCAGAGTCGACGGCCTCTTCGACGATGTACTGCAAGGTGGGCTTGTCGACGATGGGCAGCAGTTCTTTGGGCACCGCTTTGGTGGCCGGCAAAAAGCGCGTGCCGAGGCCGGCCACAGGAATCACTGCGCTTTTGATGGTCGTCGTCATGCTCACTCCTTCGAAGTCGTCTTCAGGTCGTCTTCAGGTCGTCGGGCTTGTCGTGGGACTTGGCCCGGCTGTCACGGGTGTAGGCCAACCGCCGCCGTTCGCCAAGCGGACGCGCCCAGGTGTCGCCGTCGACACCCCTTCGGCACAAACAGCACCAGCTGTCTCTGTGCGGGCGAAAGCAGGATCTGACCTGCCCCCTGCGGTAGGGTCGGCGTCGTGCGCATTGCTTTCAAAATCCTGTTCACTCTGTTGTTCGTCGCCGTCGTTCCGGTGGCGGTGTCGGGTGTGACGTCGTTGTGGTTGGCCCGCGAAGCGGTGACCGCCACCGAGCTGGAGAAGCTGTCGAACGAGGCCAAGCACCTCGCTGAGTTGAGCGAGAACACCATCCTCGACGGCGTGGCCGACCTCACCCAGAGCTCGGTGTTGGGCTTGCACCGCCTCAGCGCCGACGAGTTGCAGGCGGCGTTGTGGATCATTTACCGCGAGGACGTCCGCCGAAACGCCGTCGCCCTTCTCGAGGTGGGTACAGATGGGGCCACGGGCGAAAAGGTCGCCAGTGTCGTCGACCTCGTCTACCAGGAGACCGTCGCCAACCAGCCGGGTTTGGCGGGGCACCAGCCCTTCGCCGAAAAACACCTCGACGCCTTTTTGTCGAACGCACCCGTCATGGAGGCCTTGGCCGCCGGCAAAGCCGTGTCGGTGGCCTACGCCGACAAAGAGCGCAAGCTGCCGTTGATCTCCATGGCCGTCGCTGTGGAGGGGCCGTTGCGCGCGACAGGCCCTGCGCAATGGCTCATCGCCGTCGAGTTCTCTCTCGCCGACCTCAACAAGCGCTACACCGAAACCCTCGACGAGGGCATGCGCGCCTTCTTCGTCGACCTTGACGGCAAGGCGGTGTGCCACAGCGACCCCGCCCTCGCCTACGCCCGCACCAGCCTCGCCGACCACGCCGCCGTGCAACAGCTCGCCACCTTTGATGGCCCCTTGTTGGGGTCGCTGCCCCAGCCCACCGTCGACGACCGCTTTGCCGCGTGGTCGCGTGTCAGCCGTCTGGCGGGCGAAGGCGGCAAAACCTGGGGTGTTGTCGTCGAGCGCGACCGCAAAGACGTCTTGCAACGGGTCGAAGAACTGGTGCCCCGCACCGCGTTTTGGGTGGGCACCGCCCTCATCATGGCTCTGTTGTCGGGGGTGTTTTTGTCGCGCGGCATCGCCGGCCCACTTGAGATGTTGTCCACCGTCGTCACCCGCTTTGGCGGGGGCGACGCCGAGGCCCGCAGCAGTGTGCGCAGCAGCGACGAGATCGGCACCTTGGCCCGCAGCTTCAATGACATGGCCGACGCCATCAAAGACCGCGACGACGAGCTGCGGTCGTTCAACGACCAACTGCAGCAGAAGGTCGACGAACGCACCAAAGAGTTGCGCGACACCCAAGACCAGCTGCTGACGTCGCACAAGATGGCCGCCGTCGGCGAGCTGGGTGCAGGCGTCGCCCACGAAATCAACAACCCATTGGCGGCGGTGTTGGGCTCGGCGCAGTTGGCTTTGCTTCGCTCTGACAAAGAAGACGAGCGGGTGCGTCCCCACCTCGTCGACATCGAGCGGGAGTGTTTGCGCATCCGCGACATCGTCGAGAGTCTGTTGAAGCTGTCGGTCGACAGTGGGCAAAAGAATGCATCGGCCCTCGACCTCAACCAGGTCATCGAGAGCGCTCTGTCGTTGTCGGCACGGCCGCTCATCGCGCAGCGCATTCAAGTCAAACGCGACCTCGGCAAAGACGCCCCCAAAATCCGTGGGGTCAGCGCCGACTTGCAACAGGTGGTGATGTTGCTCATCGCCAACGCCAAAGACGCCATGCCCGACGGCGGCAGCCTCACCATTCGCACCGAGGTCGTCGACAAGAAGTTGGTGCGGCTCAGCGTCGAAGACACGGGCATCGGCATCAACGAAGCCAACCTCGAGAAGGTGTTTGAGCCGTTCTTCACCACGCGCTCCAAAGACGGGCACAAGGGCATGGGGCTCGCTGTGGTGCACCGCATCGTCGAAGACCACCACGCGCGCATCAGCATCGACTCGCGCATGGGCCAGGGCACGCAGGTGCGCATCACCTTCCCCGCGGTGCGCGACGCTTTGCACATCGCGTAGGCGTCGTGGTTTCTTCACCTGTTCGGTCAGAAACCGCGCCTAAGTGCAGGCCACATCTAGGGCTTTGATCACGTCGTCACCGGTGCCCCTTTGCCGGCCGCAAACGGGCTAGGATCCGCCCCTGTTGCGCACCGAGATCAGGTGCGTCAGGGACACGTCATGCAGAAGTACCTCGACCTCCTCGGCCAAGTCATGGAAACCGGCGTCGACCGCCCCGACCGCACCGGCACCGGCACGCGTTCGGTGTTCGGCGGGCATGTCCGCTTCAACCTCAACGACGGGTTCCCCGCCGTGACGACGAAGAAGTTGGCTTTCAAAACCATGACCACCGAGCTCATCTGGTTTTTGAAGGGCGAAACCAACATCCAATACTTGCAAGAGAACAACTGCAAGATTTGGAACGAGTGGGCCGACGACGACGGCAACCTGGGCCCGGTGTACGGCAAGCAATGGCGCGCCTGGCAGGGCAACGACGGCCGGGTGCACGACCAAATCCAAACCGTCCTCGACGGCATTCAGAACAACCCCTACGGCCGACGCCACATCGTCAACGCCTGGAACGTCGGCGACCTCGACCAGATGGCCCTGCCGCCCTGCCACATGTTCTTTCAGTTCTACGTCGCCAACGACCAGCTGAGCATCAGCGTCTACCAGCGCTCGGCCGACCTCTTCTTGGGCGTGCCCTTCAACTTTGCGTCGTACGCGTTGCTCACGCACATGATGGCGCAGGTGTCGGGCCTCGGCGTGGGCGACCTCGTCTACACCTTCGGCGACATGCACATTTACCACAACCACTTCGACCAAGTGGCCGAGCAGCGCAAGCGCGCGCCCAAACCATTGCCAAAGCTGTGGCTCAACCCCGACGTGAAAAAGCTCGAAGACTTCACCCTCGCCGACATCAAACTCGAGGGCTATGAGCACCATCCGTCGATCAAGGCGCCGGTGGCCGTCTGACATGAGCGACGACAACGTCCCCGACGACGAACCCTCCACCGCCGGCTGGGACGCTTTGAGCGCCGCCTACACCGCCGTGCACCACGGACATGAAGAGCACCACGCCCATCCCGAAGTGAACGCCGCCCTCGGTGGGCCCGACCCGCTCGACGGGATCAGCATCTTCGACGAGGGCGACGCCTGGCACTTCCTCACGTTCGGCTTTTCGGAGTTGTACGGCAAAGAAATCGAAGACCCCGACGTCAGTGGGTACGGCTTCGAGTTGTCGCTGCGATTGGCCAAGGAGCCCCTCGACGACGGGCCTCCCGGATTCGCCTACCACTTCTTGCAAAACATGGCGCGCTACGTGTTCAACACCGGTCGCGTCGTCTTTGCCGGCGACTACATGGACCTCAACGGCCCCATTGCCCAAGGACGCGACACCGCCATCGGAGCCATCTGCATCGTCGTGGATCCCGACCTCGGTGTCGTCGACACCCCCAACGGGCAGGTCGAAGTGCGGCAGGTGTTGGGCATCACCGTCGACGAGCTCTCTGCCATCAAGCGGTGGAACACCCTCGGCTTCGCCGAGCTGTTGTTGCAGCACACCGCCAAGGGCGCCATCGATCTGTCGCGCAACAGCTTGCTCGACGACGACGCCTTCGCCCAGCAGGTGCAAGAAGGCAGCAACCGCGACGGAAGCAGCACCGGCTTCGTGTTCTGCCCCCACCTCGCCATCGACGAGCTCGACGTCGACGATGGGGGCGGCGTTCGGCTTGAAGTCGGTGCCAAGAGTGTCGGCGAGCTCATGGAGCTGTTGCCAGGGCGGCTGCCGTTTCACCAAGCGCTGCACCTCGTGGGCGACGGCGGACGCCTTTCGTTTCAGGCGGCCGACGTGTCGTTCGTCGAGCAAGACCCCAACAACGACGACGACGGCCACTTGGTGAGCCTGTCGTCTGCAGACCTCACCGCTTTGCTCGAGCAGCTGCGGCCGGAGCGCATGAAGCTGACGCTGCGGCCCAAGGTGCTGCTCGACATTGAGGTGGTGCCCACCGAAATCACCGACGCCGACGGCAATGTCGTCGAGGTCATTGGGTGACAACGTCGTGGCCTGCTGTGGTCGAAGAGGTGTTTCGCATCCAGGGACGCGGCACCGTCGTCGTCTTTGACGACACGTTGCCGCTGAATTGGGGGCAAAACGTCCAGCTGCAGACGTCGACGGCGACCACCAAGGGGCATGTCGAGCTGCTGTTGTTGCGCGATCCTCGTCGAGAACGCGCAGCCGTGGTGCTCGCCCATGACGACAGCACCCAGGTGCAGAGAGGCGACAGCGTCGAAATTCACCTGCTCTGAGGTGCGGCCCACGCAGCCTTCAGCGTCGACTTCATCTCGGCGTCTTTCATGCTGAAATCGCGGTCGAAAGGGGCTGTGCCCGGGATCCACTTCCAGAAGAACGCCCCGACGAGAAAGTCGGCTTTGGGCATCTCCTCAAGCACCACACGGGTCAGCTGAGCGCGCAGCGAGCGGGCGTCGTCGTCGACGTCGGGCTTCCACGGCTCGGATGCTGCCGACTTTGACGCGGCATAGCCCACCTCGGTGAACACCACTTTCTTTCCTGTCGTCGTCGACAAGGCCTTCAACCGTTGCCCGACTGGGGCCCACGCGGAGCGCAATTGTGCATCGGTGGGCGACGTCGCCCCGTCGACAAGCGGGTAGTAGGCCTGGATGCCAATGACGTCGAGGTGCGGCCACAGCGGGTTGCGCTCGGCGGCATCCCAGTTGGCGGCGTAAGTGACGACGCCGCTGTACACCTGACGCACCGCCTGCACGACGTGGCGCCACTCGGCGCGGTGCATGGTGGCGTCGAGTTCGACGCCCATGACGAACACGGGCAGTTGATTGCGCTCGGCAAACTGGGCTTGGTCGACGATGAAGGCGGTGTAGGTCTTGAAGAAGGTGCGCCACTTCTGCTCGTCGTCACCAAAGTCGATGGCGCCACGCCATGAGAAGCCGCTGCCCCAATAGGCGAGGTGGGGTTTCCACATGACATGCAACCGACGGCTGCGACTCATGTCGACGGCGCGCTGCAAAAACGACGTCTCCGTCGTCGGCGAGAACGACACCCGGCCCTCCTGGTGGATGCGGGCGTAGGGGTGATAGGCGACCCATTCGACGCCGAGCTCTTGCAGCTCGTCGAGGGCGGCCGCGTTGGCCGGTGTTCCCCAGATGGGTCCCCACGTCGGACAGCTGAGGGTCATGCCTTTCCAGAACGGCTGTTGCAGTGCGTTTGGGGTCGACGGCGTCGCCTGTGCAGCAGGCATGCACGACGACAAAGTCGCACACCAACCCACCACCAGGAGACGTCGAAGAAGCATGTCACAAGGCTACCAACTGGAGACTGTGCACGGGCTGACAGTCTGATGCTGCGTTTGCACTCGCATCGCAAACCCAATACATCGAGGCCGTTGGTGGGGCTTTCATACGACAAATGCCACAGCAGCCAGGTGTGTCCGGCTGGATGAGATGCGTCCAGCCGCCAACTCAAATTTGCCTTTCGGAGATGCTCCATGAGCGTTCGCAAACTCGGTCTCACAAGTCGACCTCTGCTTTCTCTGTGTCTTTCTCGCTGTCTTGCGCTCGGTCTCGTCGCGCTCGTCGGGGTCGGAAGCGGCTGTGATGGAACCGAGCCGCCCGACGACAGCGGCACGCCCGTCGTCACCGACAGCGGCGCGCCCGACGACACCGACGCCGGCAACCCAGACGACACCGATGCTGGCAACCCCCAAGTCGAAGAACCCGAACTGCTCGTCGACGACCAAGACCTCGACCCCAACGACGAGTACGCGATGACCGCTGCGCGCGTTGTGGTGCCCGCGGTCTACGTGCAGGGCGCCTGGTTGGTCATCTACGACGACGACAACGGCGCCGCCGGCGCCTACGTCGGCAAACACCACTTCGATGCTGGCACCCACAGCAACACGGCCATGATGCTCGACATCGGCATCGACCAGCCGGGCACGTTCCACGCCATCTTGCGGGAGCCGACAGCGAGCGGCGGATACACGTCGTCCGGCACCATCCTGACGACGTCCACCGGCACCGAGATGGTGGTGTCGTTTCAGATGCGTGACGTCGTCGCCCCCACCGACGCGGGCATGAACGTCGACGTCGACGCTGGCACCACGCCCGGCGACGACGCCGGCAGCAACGTCGATGCCGGCGCAATGCCCGTCGAAGCTGCTGACCTCATCGTCGACGACCAGGAGATCGACCCCAACGACGCCTACACGCTGCAAGTCGCTCGCGTCGTGGTTCCTGCCAGCGTCTCTCAAGGCGCTTGGCTTGCCATCTACGTCGACGACAACGGCGCCGCTGGCTCCATTCGCGGCAAACACAAGTTCGACCCCGGCACGCACGTCGACACCGCCATCACCCTCGACATCGGCATCGACGCTCCTGGCGTGTTCCACGCCATCCTCCGCGAAGGCACCGTCAGCGGCAGCTTCTCTTCGAACCGTCCAGTGCTCACCGACGCCGATGGCGACGACGTCGCCGTGCAGTTCACCATGCGCGACCCGGTGGTCGGCGGTGAAGACGGCGGCATCATCGTTGCCCCCGACGACGCCGTGCTCTTCGTCGACGACCAGACGCTGGCGGCGCCCTACAACGAGGTCGTCGTCAGCGCCGTGTCTCTCGCCTCGGATGAACTGAATGCCGGCACCGTCGAGGTGCACTTCGTCGGCGGCGCCAACGACGGCGACCTCGCGGGGTCGGCCGCCGTACCTGCAGGTCAAACCCACGAAAACTTGTTGGTGGCGCTCACCGAGCGTGTCGTCGGCGACCAGGCGCTCATCGCCAGCTTGCACAACGCCAACGGGCAGCCCGTCCTCGACGTCGACGGCACAGCACTTGAAGCGAACTTCTCTGCCGCAGGTGACACCGAAGACCCAGAGCTCATCGTCAACAGCCAAAAGCTCGACCCAGGCGACCTCTACGCCATGGTCGTTGACCACGCGATCGTCCCGGAGCGCATCACCCAAGGGGCTTGGCTTGCCGTCTATGACGACGACAACGGCGCGTTGGGCACCTACATGGGCAAACACAAGTTTGAGCCCGGCTTCCACAGCCAAACGTCCATCACCCTCACCTTCGACTTCGAGCGGACGGGGCTGTACCACGCGGTCATGCGTGAGGCGACGGCTGCTGGCTCGTGGTCGTCCTCGGCGCCCATTCTCGTCGACGCCTCCGGCCAAGAGATGGCCACGCAGTTCCACGTCGACGCCATCCCCTTCCAGCCGGCGCTCGAGATCGAAGACCAAACCCTCGTCAACCAGAGCGTCATCGACGTGAAGTTCGCGCGCATCCCCGTGGAGTTCACCGGCAGCAGCCGCATCGCCATCTACGACGACAACGGCAGCCTGCTCGGCGCGACACCCGTCGCCCGTGGCACCCACAACGACATTCCCGTCGGTCTCGACGCTCCCCTCCAAGGCGACCACACGCTGCATGCCATGCTGCACGACGACAGCGGTGTCATCACGCCCGCCACGGCGTTGTTGACGTCGACAGGGGCGCCCCTGGTGGTGACCTTCCGCGTCGGCGCCGCCGACCTCAGCTACATCGAAGCCCCCGACTTCACGACGACCGACCCCCGTCACCTCGTGCTGTCACGCGCCTACTCCTACGACAAACCCGCGTGGGTGGTGCTGACACGTGAAGACCCCATGGGTGGTCCTGCGACGCTGGTGGCCAAACGTCGTGTGCTGCAGCGCTACGCCGGCAACGTGCACTTCTATGGCTCCCTCCACCACTTCGACGATGTCGGAACGGTCGCCGAATACGTCACCGAACAGCCCGGCACCCGTCGTCGGTCGGCCCGTGGCGAAGACACCTTGCGCGTCTCGCTCTACGAAGAAGACCCCGCCGACGGTGAGTTCACCTGGACGCCAGGGGGCACTGAAGATGTCCCCGTCCTCGATGCCATGGGCGCCCCCATCACTGCCGACTGGAACGTGACGGTGGCGTCGTCCATCGACAACTCCCAAAAAGACAGCGGCCGCTACTACGACCCGTGCCCGCTGTCGCAGCACTACAACAACCCCACGACGCTGCCGGTCGACTGCCGTTGCCACGTCAACGTCGAATCCCTCGACTTCCCCGAATGCAAGTTGGTCATCGCCGACGGGCTGAACATGTCCTACGGCACCGGCCCTCGGGCGCGCACGCAGAACTTCGGCACCTTCCGCTCAGGCTTTGTCGACTCGACGACCAACGAGCTCATCGGCCTGGTCTACTGGAAAGACCACCAAACCGTGTGGCCCGAAAACAGCACCACCATCGACGTCGGTGCCGTCGTCGCCATCGACCCCGAGACCCGTGCCCGTCGTCTCATCGGCGGCCGCTTCAACCACCCCGACACCGGCATCGAAGACCTCGGCACGGGCCCTGTTCTGTCGTACCCCTTCCAAGTGCAAGAAGGGCCCGACGGCAACTACTACATCGCCAGCTACGGCTACGTGCGCATCGGCGCGTCGCTGACCCCCACCGTCGACATCATTCGCATGAGCCCCGCCACCGGCGACCGCGAATACGTGTGGCGTTCGAACCACCTCGGCTACAACTTCGACAACCAGCAAAACCCCTACGGCCACTGCGCCAATGGACGCGCCGCCGGCTACGAATACTTCTCGGTGCAAGTCGGCCGCAAAGCCTTCGGCATCGACGACAACGGCGACTTCTACTTGAGCTACGCCCACAACGGAAACACGCCGACCTCCGACGGCATCGGCATCTTGAAGATCGGTTCTGACGGCAGCACCTGTGACTTCGTCACCCGCACCAAGGTGGGCGCCGACAACTTGCTGTACCAAGGCCAAAGCATCGGCACGGGCCCCGAACCGCAAGCTGGCCCCTACAAGGGCATGCTCATCAAAGACGGCAAAATCTTCGCCTCCACCGAGCTCACCGGCGACCTCTACGAAATCGACATCGCCACCGGCAACCGCACGGCGCTGCACGTCAAGAACGTCGACGACACCAACAGCGGCAGCTCCGGCACCCACGTCGTGTGGGACCACCACCGCAACATCATTTGGCAAGCGGGCTTCTCCAACGCCACGCTGCTCTATGACCCCGACACCGGCACGTCGGAGCCGTTGTGGTGTGCTGAGAACTACCGCGACTACAAGGGCATGCGCTGCCAAAAGCCGGCCGCCTGGGGCAACAACGGCCTGCTCATCGAGCGTGGCTACTGGATTCACCCCACCGACCCCCGCTACGCCTTCGTCGTCAACGGCGCCGCCATCATGCGCGTCGACCTCGTCGCCGGCTCCAGTGAGATTTTCAGTTACTGAGATTCTTTGACCACAGCTCAAACAAAGAAGTCCTCGACGGACACGGTGTCGTCGAGGACTTCTTCTCTTTGGTGTCGACGACAGCAAGGAGGAGGGCTGCGAAATGCTCCCCGGATTGCCGTCTGGCAGGTGGAGCACGCCCGCACAAAGGAGCGGGCGACAGGATTTGAACTTGCGAGAACACAGGCCGGTCGGCTGTCGTCGACGGACGTTGGACGACGACGACGTTGCGTTTGTTCGAAGCGAATGAAGACGCTTGCTGTGATGACCAGCCTGTGCTTCGCTCCCTTCAAGAATCCAAAAGTGGACATCGGAGTCGAAAGTCAATGCAACGCTTTGAGTTGGAGAAGAGAATCTGGTCGGAGGTGGACTTTGACCGGATGGGCTGGCACGACGTCAAGGTTCACGCGATGGCCTTTTTTCCAGACGCTTTCGAGTTTGCACTGGACCTCGACTACCACTTCCGTTGGGTCGATCCTCAAAAAGACGGGGGCTACTATCGGTACTGGCAGGCCCCCGCCACACTTGTCTTTGAGAACGTTCACGATCTTCGCATCGACGTGGACGCCTCGAGTGGACTCGACGTCGACGTGATCGAAAGAACCCCCCTCGGTGCTCCACACAACGCTGAGTTCATCGGACGCGACCTGGAGTGGGAGTGGGCCATCGAATGCCAACAGGGTCTCATCGGCATGAAATCGGTTGGCTACAAAATGCACGTCCGAAGTGAGCCGAGATTGCAGGTGAGACTCTCCTTGGAGGAGAGGGGCGGCATTTGCTTTGACCGCATCAAGGCTTGAAGCAAACACGGGCAAGAAAGTGTGCTGCGGGAACGGACTCGAACCGCAAGCCCTCCGAAGAAGACGTCACCAATGAGAACACAACACGTTCGGCCCGGCGGGCTTCGTCGTCGAGGTGACGACAGAAAAAGGTCGCAAACAAGGAAGACGACGACGGACATTCACAGCGAGCTCCCAGACTGCTCCACTGCCCGCGAACGGACAGGAGGGATTCGAACCCTCGACCTCTGTGTCCCAGAGAACCGTCGTCTGGCGGTTCGCGGATGCAATGACGAGCAATGAGATGACGTCGGGGACGTTTCTGATGTCCTGCCACTGGACGACGCAAGCATTGCGCCTGCGGGAGGAATCGAACCTCCGTCTTCAGCGTGGAGTGAGAACCCGATGTCTTCGGCTCGTCGTCAAATCGGTGTTGAGGGAGTGGATGACGGGAACCGGCTTCGCCGCTTCCTTGGGAGATAGCTTCGCAATCTCTGCCGTCGTCCAACTCAAAGTGTTGGGCAAGTCTGTGACGTCTGGGTGGTTTCAGTGCAAATGAGAACCCAATGTCTTCGGCTCTGTGCTCCTCAGAGGGGGCGCAGGCCCCCTCTCTGCTTTCGGGTGCATGCCCCGAAAGCATTCACTCCCCCCTCGGCCAGAGGCCGGACCGCGACGCTTGGTGTCGTCGTCGACGAGGGAGCCAGTCAAAAAGTGTTGAGCAAGTCTATGACGTCTGGGTGGTTTCAGTTCAAATGAGAACCCAATGTCTTCGGCTCAACCAAAACAAAGTCACGAGCAAGGAGAAGGTGTGGCGGTGTTCGCGCTCTAACCAATTGAGCTACGCATCTCTGCGACGGGACTCGAACCCGCAACCTGTCAATGGGCACCCAAACTGATCGTCCTCGGGGCGGGCAACTGACCACGGCCCAAGTCTCGTCGGGGGCGGGCAACTGATCCTACTTCTTGTTCTTCTTTGGGTTTCGGTACGACTCGCCGTCCAG
>Ga0213840_1001804_pt1 | contig 15381 bp, 17 predicted proteins | sample SWPATP22_FD_160132 | JGI IMG/M metagenome (GOLD analysis project Ga0213840, IMG submission 160132) | Coastal seawater microbial communities from Marineland, Florida, United States - SWPA TP2 #2 | ecosystem: Environmental > Aquatic > Marine > Coastal | place: USA: Florida | collected 2016-08-14 | reverse complement strand
CACGGCGCAGGCGGTCATCTGGACGGCCGGGCCCAGGGAGTTCCGGCTCCGGACAAACCCGGTGCGGGCCCGGCCGCGCAGGAATCGTGCGCTTGCGGAAAGTCCAGTCGCGGAGGCCATGTTCTCAAGTCTATTTGCTGCCAACGGGGCGCCCGGTCACTGCCGGCCGGCCCGGCCCTCCACGTTGCGCTATCAGTTGTGGTCCCCATTTTCGGGTTTTGGCGGGTCTTGGCGTGCGAAAGTGATAGCGCAACGTGGAGGGCTGACCGGCAAAGCTGATACGACTGTGACGCACAGAACACAATGGCGGCCGGGCAGATGTAAGCCAATGGTCCGACGCCGTTAACCGGCCGTTCACCTTGGACCGCAATTCTCTTCATCTGGGCGACCTACCTTCGGTAAAGGTACAAACCGTACGCATCCCTGCGGGCCTTCTCCGGCCCGGCACTCACAGCCCTGGAAGGGGTACAACTAAGTGAAGGCACTCCGCTTCGGCCGCAACGCGGCTATCGCTGTAATCGCCGTCAGCGCGCTCGCGCTGACCGCTTGCGGTTCGGACAACGCAACCAACACGGCCACGTCCGCCGCGCCGTCCGCCTCGGGTCCCAAGGTCACCGGCACCCTGACCGGCATCGGTTCTTCCGCCCAGGGCGCAGCCATGGATGTCTGGAAGACCAACTTCGCTTCCGCAAACTCGGGTGCCACTGTGCAGTACTCCCCGGACGGTTCCGGCGCCGGACGCAAGGCGATCCTCGACGGCTCGGCCCAGTTCGCCGGCTCCGATGCCTACCTCAAGGACGAAGAGCTCGCCAGCTCCAAGGACAAGTGCGGTCCCGACGGAGCCATCGACATCCCCGTCTACATTTCCCCGATCGCCGTGGCCTTCAACCTGCCCGGCATCACGGACCTGAAGCTCGACGCCGCGACCGTTGCCAAGATCTTCCGCGGCCAGATCTCCAACTGGAACGACCCCGCCATCGCGGCCCTGAACCCGGGCGTCCAGTTGCCGGACCTCAAGGTCACTCCGGTCAACCGCTCGGATGACTCCGGCACCACGACGAACTTCACGGACTACCTGTCCGCCGTCGCCCCCGAGGTCTGGACCGACAAGGCCGCCGGCATCTGGCCCGCGTCCCTGCAGGGCGAGAACGCCAAGGGCACCTCCGGCGTCGTCAAGACCGTCACCGACACCCCCGGTGCCGTGACATACGCCGACGACTCCGCTGTCAGCGGCAAGCTCGGCACGGCGCAGATCAAGGTTGGCGACTCCTTCACGAAGATCTCGGCCGAGGCCGCTTCCAAGGCAGTCGACGCCGGCAAGCCGGTTGAGGGCCGCAACCCCAACGACCTCGCCATCAAGCTGGACCGCACCACCACTGTCGCGGGCGCCTACCCGATCGTCCTGGTGTCCTACCACATCGTCTGCACCACCTATGACACGCAGGCCACCGCTGACCTCGTCAAGGCGTTTGTCAGCTACGCAGCCTCCGACGCCGGCCAGATGGCCGCCGCCGATGCCGCCAAGTCGGCTCCGCTGTCCAAGACCCTCCAGGACAAGGCAATGGCAGCCCTCGAGGCCGTCAAGGGCAAGGCCTAGGGATACGTTGCACTGCAAGGCATAGTGGAAACACGAGCCTGACGATGGTTCCCTGTTCCGAAACGGCCGCCACAGGCGGCCGCCACGGAGCAGGGAACCGACGCATTTGTTCCAAACATCAAGAATTGCTGGACACGGCAGCGGAGGCCTCCGCCGCCGGACCCCGGATCCCCACCCAAACCGAAGGACCGTGAAGTGACCACCACCTCCCTGACCTCGTCCCGGAGCGCAGGCCGCGCCGGAGACAAAGTCTTTTCGGCAGCCACCGTGGCCGCAGGGTGCCTGATCCTTGCCGTGCTCTTCGGTGTGGCACTCTTCCTCGTCGTCCAGTCCCTCCCGGCCCTCACGGCCTCACCGGACAAGATCCAGGGCGGTGAAGGATTCTTTACCTACATCTGGCCGCTCGTCATCGGCACCCTGATCGCCGCCGTGATCGCCCTGGTGATTGCCACCCCGCTCGCCATCGGTGTCGCACTGTTCATTTCGCACTACGCCCCGCGAAACCTCGCCTCCGGCCTCGGCTACGTGGTGGACCTCCTCGCCGCCATCCCTTCCGTGGTCTATGGCGCCTGGGGCGTGGCGTTCCTCGCCAAGGAGATCTCCCCGGCCTACGAATGGCTGGCCAAGAACATGGGCTGGCTGCCGATCTTCCAGGGCCCGGCCTCCGCCACCGGCAAGACCATCCTCACGGCCGGGATCGTGCTGGCCGTGATGATCCTCCCGATCATCACCTCCCTGAGCCGCGAGATCTTCCTGCAGACCCCCAAGCTGCACGAAGAGGCCGCGCTGGCGCTTGGTGCCACCCGCTGGGAAATGATCCGCACTGCCGTGTTGCCGTTTGGCCGGCCCGGCATCGTCAGCGCCGTGATGCTGGGCCTTGGCCGCGCGCTGGGAGAGACCATGGCAGTCGCGCTGGTCCTTTCCTCCGGCGCCTTGACCGCCAGCCTCATCCAGTCCGGCAACCAGACCATCGCCGCCGAAATCGCCCTGAACTTCCCCGAGGCCAGCGGCCTGAAGGTCAACACCTTGATTGCCGCCGGCCTGGTGCTGTTCGTCATCACCCTGTGCGTGAACATGATCGCCCGCTGGATCATTACCCGGCACAAAGAATTCTCGGGAGCCAACTAAATGACCTCCACCCTGACCCCGGTCCGGAAGCGGTCCGCCCTCACCAAGGGCCAGCTGCCCAAGGCCGCCCCCTACATCGTCCTAGCCGTTGCCGTGATCCTCGGCGCCGCGATCCTGGCTCTGATCGGCTTCAACGCCTTCGGCTGGGGAATCGTTTCCGCCATCCTCTTCGCCGCCGGGCTGGTGGGCTGGAGCCTTATTGTGGAAGGCTCCCGGAAGGCCACGGACAAGTTGGCGACCTGCCTCATCGCGGGCTCCTTCTTGGTTGCCCTGCTGCCCCTGGTGTCGGTGATCTGGACCGTGCTGGTGAACGGGCTCCCGGGGCTCCTGGACCCCGGCTTCCTCACCACCTCCATGAACGGCGTCACCGGCGCCTTCGATAACAAGACCGTCGAGGAAGGCGCCCCGTTGCTGGGCGGCATCTACCACGCGATCGTGGGCACCCTGCTGATCACGGTGCTGGCGACCCTCATCTCGGTCCCGGTGGGTCTGCTGACCGCGATCTACCTCGTGGAATACGGCGAGGACCGCGCCCTGGCCCGGGCCATCACCTTCTTCGTGGACGTCATGACCGGCATTCCCTCGATTGTCGCTGGCCTGTTCGCCGCCGCCGCCTTCTTCGCGATCGTGGGCCCGGGAACCAAGACCGGCGCCGTTGCCGCCGTCGCACTTTCGGTGCTGATGATCCCTGTGGTGGTCCGTTCCAGCGAGGAAATGCTCAAGATCGTCCCGAACGAACTCCGGGAGGCCGCCTACGCCCTCGGCGTCCGCAAATGGCGGACCATCTTGAAAGTGGTCCTTCCGACGGCGATCTCCGGCATCGCGTCCGGCATCACCCTGGCGATCGCCCGGGTGATCGGCGAGACCGCGCCGATCCTGGTGACGGCCGGGTTCGCGACCACCATCAACACCAACGTGTTCAGCGGCTGGATGGCTTCACTGCCGACGTTCATCTATACCCAGATCCTGAATCCCACGTCGCCGTCCAACCCGGATCCGTCCTCCCAGCGGGCCTGGGGTGCCGCCCTGGTCCTGATCATCCTGGTGATGCTGCTCAATCTGGGCGCCCGCCTGATCGCCCGCATGTTCGCCCCCAAGGCCGGCCGCTAGGCCCGCGCCGCGCCCGCCGTTCATACCTCCAGCAAGTGAAGGAACACCATGTCTAAGCGCATCGACGTCAAGGACCTGAACGTCTACTACAGCAAATTCCTGGCCGTCGAAGACGTCAACATCAACATCGAGGCCAAATCCGTCACGGCCTTCATCGGCCCCTCGGGATGCGGCAAGTCCACGTTCCTGCGCACACTGAACCGCATGCATGAGGTCATTCCCGGCGCCCGGGTTGAAGGTGAGGTGCTGCTGGACGGTGACAACCTGTACGGCCCCGGCGTTGACCCGGTCACGGTCCGCGCCCAGATCGGCATGGTGTTCCAGCGACCCAACCCCTTCCCCACCATGTCCATCCGGGACAACGTGCTGGCCGGCGTGAAGCTGAACAACAAGAAGATTTCCAAGGGCGAGGCCGATGTCCTGGTGGAGCGTTCCCTTCAGGGGGCCAACCTGTGGAACGAGGTCAAGGACCGCCTGGCCAAGCCCGGCTCCGGCCTGTCCGGCGGCCAGCAGCAGCGCCTGTGCATTGCCCGCGCGATTGCCGTGGAGCCCCAGGTGATCCTCATGGACGAGCCCTGCTCCGCCCTGGACCCGATCTCGACGCTGGCCATCGAGGACCTCATCAACGAGCTCAAGGACCAGTACACCGTGGTGATCGTGACCCACAACATGCAGCAGGCGGCCCGTGTCTCGGACAAGACGGCCTTCTTCAACATTGCCGGCACCGGCAAGCCGGGCAAACTGATCGAGTTCGGTGACACTCCGACGATCTTCAGCAACCCGACCGAGAAGGCCACCGAAGACTACGTCTCCGGCCGCTTCGGGTAGACGGCAACTCCGCTACAGCCCGGCCACCGGCGAGAGCGCCAACTGCAGCACGAACGCCGCGGCGGCGGTGACAACCGGGGTCAGGACCCAGAACGCCAGGATGCGGATCACCAGCCGGCGGTTGGTGCCCGGGAAACTCTGGTTCGCTCCGACGCCCAAAGCCGCCGACGTCACCATGTGGGTCGTGGAGACGGGCCAGTGCAGCCCGATCGCGCCCACCAGCAGGATCACCGAGCTGTACATCTGCGCCACAAATCCGCGCAGGGGGTCGATCCGGGTCAGGCGGTAGCCGATGGTGTAGGAAATCCGCCAGCCGCCTGCCAGCGTCCCGGCCGCCAGCATGACGGCCGTCAGCAGGGCCACCCACGCAGGCACGGAACCGCCGTCGGAGAGCCCGGCCGCAAGCAGCGCAAGGATCACCACGGCGCTGGTGCGCTGGCCGTCCTGGAGCCCGTGGGCGAAGGCCACGGCGCCGGCAGAAATGGCCTGGGCCCGCCGGGACCGGGTATTGACAACGTTGGGCGGCGTGTAGCGGGCAGCCCAGCTGGCCGGCCAGACCAGCAGGTACGCGCCGACATAGGCGATGGCCGGTGAGATCAGCAGCGGGAGCACCACCTGGTACAGGAGGGAACCGTCAACACCGGTGACGGGGTTGCCTCCGACAGTGACGCTCGCAACCCCGGCCCCGGCGAGCCCGCCGACCAGGGCATGCGTGGAGGAGGTCGGGATCCCGCGCCACCACATGTAAAGACCCCAAAGGATGGCGCTAAGCAGCCCGGCCAACAGGATTGTCAGGCCGTTCGTGCCCGGCGGCAGCGTCAGCCACGCCTGGCTGACGGCCAGCGCAAGGGCGGCGCTCAGCCCGGCGCCGATGAAGTTGAACAGGCTGGCCAGCAGCACCGCCACCGTGGGGGTTAGCGCCCGCGTCCGAACAGCCAGGGCCACCGACGCGGACGCGTCCTTGAAGCCGTTGAGGAACGCGAATACCCCGGCGCAGAGCAGCACCAGGGCAAAGAAGAAAATCACCACGTCAGGATTCCTTGACGATGATGCTGCCCACCTGGGTGGCGATCCGGCGCATGTCCTTCGTGACGTCCACGAGCTGGTTCGCGATGTCGCGGTTGCGCGCGTACTGCATCGGCTTCATCTCGCGGAGCATGTCCGCGACCCAGACCCGGTGGGTGCGTTCGGCGCGTTTGGCCAGGCGCAGGATTTCGATCCAGTAGTCCTCGAGGTCGTCCAGGTTGTTCAGCTGACGCATGGCTTCGACGGTGAGTTCGGCCTGCCGGCTGATGATTTCCAGCTGGTCCGCGGCGCGTTTGGGCAGCCGTTCCAGTTTGTAGAGGGACACGAGCTCGGCGGCGGCATCGAGCTTCTCGATGGCCTCGTTGAGATACCGGGACAGCGCGTACATGTCTTCACGGGGCAGCGGGTTCACGAAGCTGGTCCGCATATGGGTCAGGAGGGCAAAGTGAAGCTCCGCCGATTTGGCCTCATGGTTGTGCATGTCCTCCACGAGCCGGGCATGCTCACTGGCCGGGGCGCCGAGAATCTCCGAGAGTGTTCCGGTTGCCAGCACGATCTGGCGCGCCAGCAGGGAGAGCAGGTTGAGCCCGGCGGATTCCTGCGGGAACAGGCGCAGCTTCACGTGGTGTCACCGGTCTTCCGGGGAGAGGTTCGCGGGTGGAGTGGGGCGGCCGTGTGACTTGACGATGACCAGCGCATACGCATCACTTTACCGTCCGCTTCCGAGGGGTACCGGAGAGGCTCGGCATATGACGGCGCAGGCAAAGCTGCAGTCAAAAGGGCATGAAAATGGTGCCGAACCGGATACGCCTCTCGGCGGTAGGCCGCTCTAGGCGGCTAAATGTTGAAGCCCGGGGGTTTCGCGGTTCGGCACCGCTTTTAGTTTTCTACGTAGGTTCATTCAAGTCAACATTGACAGCCTGCCCCCGCCGTGCGTGCCCGGGGTCGGGCCGGCCCGTCCTCCGCGGGTGCGCCGCCCGGCCGGCTAGTCCAGTTCGCCCAGCCGCCACGCGTTGGCGGCATGCTCAAGGTCTTCCGCCGTCTTGACCAGCAGGTGGGAGTTGCGGGTGAGCTTGCTGGCATGGTTTTCGTTGCTGTGCTCGGCGCCGTCGGCAAGGGTTGCCTGGCCCAGGGCCACCACCCGGCAGAACGCGGCAGATCGTTCGAGCGCGACGTCGAAGTCGCCGTCGAATGCCCCGGAAAGGATGGCGTCAGCCATGGATTTCATCTCGTCCGCGCCCGGCGGCTCGGCGGCGCCGGCCACCACATGCGACACCTGGGCCCTGTCTTTGCCTGCCTTGAAATACACGGAGATCCGCTCGGGATCCTGGATGGTGGCGGCCCGCAGGGCATACAGGCGCCACAGGGCGCCGGGGAGGGAGCGGGCGGGGCTTTCGGCCCACATTTCGGCGATCGCTTCCAAGCCCTGCTCGTCGGCGAGCTTCACGAGCCGCCTGGTCACTTTGGGGTCGTCGCTGTCGCGGCCGCGGCGTACCAGCGCCTGGGCGGCCAGATGGGCCGCTTCCGAGATGCGCGCGGGATCGGCCCCGCCGGCGAACGGCTCAAAGTCGATCGGCGCGAAGGGTTTCGGCTTGTGGTGCCGCGGTCCGGGGGCGCTGGATCCTGCTTGCTCGCTCATGCCACCACGCTACTCCAGTGCCGCCGGGTAATCGAGGATCGGCCGGAGGCGCCCGTGACTGCCGACGCCGGTCCGGCCTGCGTGAAAAAAGCCGGCCCGGGTCTGGGGTACAGTATTAATCGTCCAGAAATGGACTGGGCTGAAACGCGCCGCAACCACGGATTTATCCGTTGGCCGGAGCTATCAGTTGGGGCCTTTAGCTCAGTTGGTAGAGCATCGGACTTTTAATCCGTGGGTCGTGGGTTCGATCCCCACAGGGCCCACTCTTCTGCCGAAGAGTGGAAACCCCCGGCTTCCTGGCAACAGGAAGCCGGGGGTTTTTTGTGTCCGGGCCGGCTGGCCGTGCGGGATTCTGCGGGGTTGTGCGGCGCTTTCCCGGATGCCGGACTGAGGCCGCCTGGATAGTACGGCAGGCTACTTACCAGTTCCGCTAGGCTTGGCGGATGGACTCCCATGGCGCCCCGGCCTCCGGGTATTGGTACGGGCCCGATGATCGGCTGGATCCGCCTGCGGCAATCCTGCAGGCCCTCCGCGACTACAGGACCTCGGAAGTGGCGACACGCCGGTCCACCCGCGACTCAATGGGGATGGGTGAGACCGACCTGCTGGCGCTGCGCTACCTGTTGCGGGCCAAGTCAATCGGCGAGCGGGTGGGGCCCAAGGATCTCAGCCGCATCCTGGGGATCACCACCGCATCCACCACCTCGCTGATCGACCGGTTGGTGGCCAGCGGACATGTCCGGCGTGAGCCGCACCCGACCGACCGGCGCTCGCTCGTGATCGTGCCGACGGTCGCGACGGATTCCGAGGTCCGCGCCACCCTTGGTCACATGCACCGGCGGATGATGGAAGTGGCCGAGTCCATGAGCGCCGAAGAGGCCCGGGTGGTCATCACGTTCCTGCGTCGGATGAGCGCGGCCATTAGCGAGGAGCGGCACTAGGTCCAGCCCGCACAACATTCCATCTACCTCGTTTAACTAGTTAGTTGGTCTAGTTATATGTATGCTTACTACTTGTTCCCGCTATCAAATGAGAGTAGGCGTCGTGACTGAATCCGCAACCCTTCCCGGGGGCTCAGGCGGCAGTCCCCTCCCCGATGTCCTCCGGCCTTGGGCTGCTGACAGCCAGACGCCGCGACACTGCGGCACCGCCATGGAATGGCGTTTCCCGGAGCCGGCTGCGATGTCCTCCTACTCGTTCGGGCCGGCCGATCATTCCCTGGCCCTCCCTGCCCTGTGGCGCTGCCGTTGCGGTTTCCAGCTGGACGGCGCCGAGCAGGGCGCGGCGGGGCCGGCAGCGTCATACTCGCACAGCCGGTGACCGCGCCCGCGGCGTCCCGGCCGGTGTTCGCCGGCAGTGTTCTTCCGGCACGCCGGGCCGGCGGCGGGCAGGGCTCCTTCCTGATCCACGAACTCCTGGGCAGGGGCGCCACCGCCACCGTTTATCGCGGCACTGATCTCGCAGCCAAGCGTCCCGTAGCGGTCAAGGTGGCCAAGGGACCCGATGACAGTCATTCGCGCAGGATCCACGACGAAGCCCGGATGCTGTCCCGGCTGGACAACCCGGCGGTTGTGGCCTTCGTGGGGGAGGGGCGCGTTCCGGACGGGCACCTGTGGGCGGGCCGTCCCTTCCTGGTGGAGGAATTTGCCTACGGCGGGAGCCTGGCTGAACAGATCCACGCCGGCCCGCGAGACCCCCGGGAGGTGGCCGGCTGGGCCGCGGCTGCGCTGTCCGGGCTCGGCCACGTGCACGCGCGCGGCTTGGTGCATCAGGACATCAAGCCCGCCAACATCCTGCTCAGCTCGCTGCGCCGGTCCCCGGTGCGGATTGCGGATTTCGGCATTGCCGCTCCCGCAGGAACCGTGCCCGAGCCGGGAACGTCGTCGGGCACCGTGCACTACATGAGTCCGCAACAGGCCAACGGGGGACCGGCCGAGCCGGCCGGTGACGTCTACGCCCTGGGCCTGGTTCTCCTGGAATGCCTTACCGCAACCAGGGCTTTTCCCGGAACGCACGTGGAGTCGCTGGTGGCGCGAACCTTGAGGGGCCCGATGATTCCGCAGGGGCTGGGCCCCGGCTGGGTATCGCTGCTGGGCGCCATGACGGCGATGGACGCCGCCGACCGGCCCACGGCAGCGGAGGCTGCCGCCGCGGCCGCGGCGATGCTGCCCCGCCCCGCCGCGCCGCTGCTGGACCTGGCTGCCGGGTTCTTCCTCTCTGCCCTGAAGATGGCACCTCCCGCGCCCGGGCGTCAGCCGCTCAATCCTGTGTGAGCCCGGCACGCGCCGGCACGAGCACGGTTGGGGACGCTACCCCGAGCCGGCCCGCGAGGCTGCCCGGCAGTCCTGATTCCGGATCCAGCGGGAACGTCACGACGTCGTCCGACCGTTCGTGGGCGATGTGCAGCCAGCCGTCGCGGACAAGGTGGTGCCGGGGCCAGTTGCCCCCGCTGGGGACATCCGCCACCGGGCGCAGCGCCGCGCCGTCGGCCTCCACCTCCAGCACGCTGACCCGGTTCGAGCCACGCACCCCCACATACGCGTGCCTGCCGTCGGCCGCCAGCGCGATCTCGGCCGCCGAATCATCCGGCAGCGCCCCGCCGGCGGTGGCCGGCCCGATGAAGCCGAGCCGAAAGTCCCCGGAATCCGGCGACATTCCGGCCACGGCAACCTCGATTGAGTACTCGGTCACCACAAAGACGTGCCCGCTCGGGTGCTGGACCATGTGCCGGGGGCCGCTGCCCTGGGGCAGAACCACCTCGTGGTCCAGGGCCAGCCCCGGCACTGGACCGGAACGGACGCTCCAGACCCGCAGGAGGTCGTGGCCCAGATCGGTGGTCATCACGCGGCCGTCGGCAAGCATGAGCGCGGCATGGGCGCGGCTGGGCCGCTTTTCGCGGCCGGAGGGTGAGTCGCCATACGGGTCGCGGGAAGGGGCGGCGGCGGCCCGGTCCGTGATCGCGCCGTCGGCGTCGAGTTCGTAGAACAGCACCTGGCCGTCGCCCCAGCAGCAGACCACCAGGAAACGGCCGGACGGCTCGACGGCGACATGGCAGGCTGCGTCGCCGGCAGGCCATGCGGGGCCCGAGGGCTCCAGGCCAAACGATCCTGCCCGGCGATAGGCCCGGACCGTCCGTGCGTGCTCGGCAACGGCATAGACCACGGGAAGCGAGGGGTGGGCTGCCAGGAAGGACGGAGAGTCGGCCGCCGCCGCGACGCCCAACCAGGTGAGGGTGCCGTCGGCCGCCGCGGAGACTGCGCCGATCCCGGTGCCGCTGCCGCCCGAGTCCGCCGTGTAGGAGCCGGTCCAGATGAGGTCGTCTGCGGGGAAGGAGTCCATGGTGACATCCTGCCAGCCAGGCACGGAAAGGCGTGGCTAGGTGCCGTCGCAATCCCCCGAATAGTCACGGCCGGAACCATCGCCGCGCGAAAGAGCACAGTGCGATTGACCACGGGGCGATTGACCACAGTGCGATTGACCACAGTGCGGGGTCCGGCTTGGGTAGCATGGGAAATCCGAGCAACTGCAGCAGAAGGAGGTGGGTCCGATTCACGCAAGTCCAGAAAGGGTGCCCTCCTGCCGCTGCCGGCCTGCCGGCCGCGGCTAGCTCGCGGTGAGGGCGTCTGACCCCAGACCGAAAGGCGCTCCTATGCCAGCAGTCCGCCAGCACCCATCGCACGAAACCCTCACGGCCAGGCTCCGGGCTGCCGGCTGCGTGTTCGCCGAAGACGAGGCCCGCCTCCTGATCGCCGCCGCCCCGACGCCTGAGGCGCTCGAAACGATGGCCGGCCGGAGGGTTGCCGGCCTGCCCCTTGAACACATTGTGGGGTGGGCGGAATTCTGCGGACTCCGGATCACCGTCGACACCGGGGTCTTCGTGCCGCGGCGCCGGACGGAGTTCCTCGTCCGGCAGGCGGCAGCACTCCTGGATGCATGGCGCCGGGAGGCGGCCGTTGCCGGGCGTCCGTCGCCGGTCGTGATCGATCTGTGCTGCGGGTCCGGTGCTGTTGGTGCGGCGCTCGCCGCACTCGCGGGCCCCGTCGAGCTGCACTGCGCCGACATCGACCCGGCAGCCGTGGCGTGTGCTCGCGCCAACGTCCTGCCGCTGCGCGGCGAGGTCCACGAAGGCGACCTCTATGCTCCGCTCCCGGCGGGACTCCGGGGCCGTGTCCGGGTGTTGGCCGTCAACGCGCCCTACGTTCCGTCGGCGGACATCGAAACCATGCCGCAGGAGGCGCGCCTGCATGAGCCTCGGGCCTGCCTCGACGGCGGTGCCGACGGGCTGGAGGTGCAGCGCCGGGTGGCCGCCGGGGCGCGGCACTGGCTGGCGCCCGGCGGCCACGTGCTGATTGAGACCAGCCGCCGGCAGGCCGCCCGGACGGCCAGGATCTTTCGCCGGCACGGCCTGGCGGCCCGGGTGCTGCGTTCGGAGGAACTGGGAGCCACGGTGGTGGCCGGTATGCTCCCGGCGTCCTGCTGAGGGTGGCTGAGAGCGGCGACGGCCGGCCCCGCGGCCAGGCGGTCTAGGGCAGCTTGTCGGCCTCGACACCGGTGACCGGGCCGGCGGGGGTGGCGCCGCCTTTGTCCGACCAGTCCTGTCCGTCCTGATCGGTTAGTGCCGGGTCGGAAGAGACATCCCGGGCCACGGGGATCGACGTTCTCGGGGCGGTGCCGCTGAATGGTGCGCTGCCGGCCAGAAATTATGCGAAAAAACCGGCCCCGGGAAAAATCCGGGACCGGTTTCCGGTCAGGCTCCGCTTTAGCGGGCTGAGCGCTTGCTGATCATGCCGTAAACGAGCAGGACGATGATCGCGCCGCCGATGGCCAGCAGCCAGGTCGACAGCGAGAAGAACTCGTTGATGCCCACACCGAACAGTGCGCCGCCGATGAATCCGCCCAGCAGGGCGCCGACGACACCCAGGACCAGAGTGATCAGGATGCCACCGCCCTGACGTCCCGGGAGGATTGCCTTAGCGATTGCTCCGGCGATGAGGCCCAGAATCAGAAATGCGAAAAAACCCATTTTATCGTTCCTTCTTCTTTCATTGAGGAGGCACCCGGATCGCCGGGTGCGCTACATCCTTCTGCCCTAATACTAATCATGCTTAGTATCAAAGGGCCACCCGGCTCTCGGTGATGTGGCCGCGGGGTGCCAAAACGGCAGGCAACGGCTCACCATGCGTACTCTTCCGGGGCCGTGCGGTGGCCCGGGAAAATCTCGTCAAGACGCTTGAGCGCATCGGCGTCGAGCTTGAGTTTGTGGGCGCTGATGGCGCCTTGGAGCTGCTCGAGGGTCCGGGGACCGATGACCGGAGCGGCGACCGCCGGCTGGTGGAGCAGCCACGCCAAGGCCACGTGCGCAGGTTCCTGACCCAGCTCCTCGGCAAAGTCCTCGTATCGCCGGATCTGCTTCTGGTGCGACTTGAGTGCCTCGAGTGCGCGCCCGGCGGTGCGGCGGACGCCGTCGTGCTCCTGCTTCAACACTCCGCCCAGCAGGCCGCCGTGCAGCGGCGACCACGGCAGGATCCCCAAGCCGTACTGTTGGGCGGCCGGGATCACTTCCAGTTCCAGGTCACGTGTCAGCAGATTGTAGATGGACTGTTCGCTGACCAGCCCGTTGTAGTTGCGGCGGGCCGCCGTTTCCTGGGCGCGGGCGATGTGCCAGCCTGCGAAGTTGCTGCTGCCGGAATAGAGGATCTTGCCTTGCTGGACGGCGACCTCGATGGCCTGCCAAATCTCTTCCCAGGGCGTGTTCCGGTCGACGTGGTGGAACTGGTAGAGGTCGATGTAGTCAGTCTGCAGCCGTTTCAGGCTGGCATCGAGCGCCCGGCGGATGTGCAGAGCCGAGAGCTTGGACTCGTTGGGCCTGTCTGTCATGGTGCCGAACAGCTTGGTGGCGAGCACCGTGCGCTCACGGCGCTCGCCTCCTTGGGCGAACCAGCGGCCCAGGATTTCCTCCGTCCAGCCGCGGTGGCTCGAACCGCCGTACACATTGGCGGTATCGATGAAATTGATGCCGGCAGCCTGCGCAGTGTCCAGGATGGCGAAGGCCTGACTCTCCTCGGTCTGCTGGCCGAAGTTCATGGTGCCCAGGCACAGGCGCGAGACTGTCAGGCCGGAGCGGCCCAAATGCGTATAGCGCATGACGCACTCCTCTCCGTCCTGGCCTCCTCCGTCCTGACGCGTCGCCGGGTTTCTCCGCAGCCGGGCCGGCGCGTGCCGCCGTCGCTGCGGAGGCTGGCGTCAGCGCTCCAGGCGGAACCCGAGCTTGATGGTGACCTGCCAGTCGGCGATCTGCCCGTTTTCCAGGTGGCCGCGGATTTCCTTCACTTCGAACCAGTCAAGGTTCCGCAGGGTCTTGGCGGCCTCCGCGATGCCGTTCCGGACGGCCGCGTCGACGCCCTCGCTCGAGGTTCCGACAATTTCAGAAATGCTGTAGGTGTGATTAGACAACTTCGCTCCTCGTGATCGCCATCGATGCCCGGGTGCGGGCCGTTCCTGCAGACTAGCCGACCGAACCCGGCCGGACTAGGGGCGTGGGCCCGGTGAACCCCGGCGGCGGTCCCGGCAGCGGGCGCTTGGCCTCCCGGGGAATGGCGTCGGCCCGCGGCCTGATTCGGCTCACCATCCACGGCAGCATGTAGTGCGCAACCCAGGCCAGATCGCCGGCCCGGGTTTCCCGCCAACTGCCCGGCGGCATGGGCTTGGGCTCCAGCGGCCGCAGGCGGTGCGGCACGCTGAGCGTGTCCAGGACCATGGCGGCTATGGTGTGGTGTCCCAGCGGCGAAAAGTGAAGACGGTCCGGATCCCACATCCGCGGATCGCTCAACTGCCGCAGGGCCCACAAATCAGCGATGACGCCGTTGTGCCGGGCGGCGATGACGCGGATATTCTCATTGAATACCGCGACCTTGCCCCGGATATGCCCAAACACGGGGGTCTCGCCCCAGTCCGGCCCGGTGAACAGGACGACCGTCGCCCCGGCGGCCGAGAGCGCCGCCACAGCGTCGTCGAGGGCGGCGGCCATCCGGTCCGGATCGCCGCGATGGAACACGAGGTCGTTGCCGCCGGCCGAGAGGGTGACGAGGTCCGGCTTCAGGTTCAGGGCGGGCCCGAGTTGCTGGTCGAGGATGTCGCGCAGGACCATGCCGCTGATGGCGAGGTTGGCGTAACCGAAGTCGCCGCGGCCCTCGCCGAGTTCCTCCGCAATGCGGTCCGCCCACCCCCGCATGCCGCCGGGGCTCAGCGGTTCCGGGTCGCCGACGCCTGCCGTGAACGAATCCCCGATCGCGACGTACCGGCTCCAGGGCTGTGGCCGCCCGGCGGCAGGCCGCCCCCGCGTGGAACTCTGATCCCCCGGGTGCCACGGCCCCGCGGAGGGGATATTGGCGCCGGTATGGCCGGCGCCCGGCTCAAGGAACCTGGCGGCGTTCACATCACCAGCATTACGCCGATAATCCATGCCGCGCTAGGTACTTATGCCCCTACCGGGCGCCGGTCGGGCGCTCCCGGCGGCGGCTGCGCGCCCCGGAGCTGGCTCAGAGCCGTCCCGGAAACCGCGGGGCCGTCCCGGAACGACGCGGAACCGCCCTTCTGCCGGGCGGGTCAAATACTCAGGGGGGTATAATATTAAGCCATACGCATCGATCCCGGAGGAACCCATGGAACTCGATCCCACCGACATGAAGCCTGTCATCAACCGGCTTCGCCGCGCCCAGGGGCAGCTCGCGGCGGTGACGCGGATGATCGAGGAGGGCCGTGACTGCAAGAGCGTCGTGACCCAACTGGCCGCCGTTTCGAGCGCCCTGGATAAAGCGGGATTCTCCATCATCGCCACGGGCCTGCAGCAGTGCATGCAGCAGGAGGATCCCAGCCTGGACCGGGCCGAACTGGAGAAGCTCTTCCTCTCGCTCGCCTGAGCCGCGCGGCCGGCGAATCGCAGCCGCCTTGCGGCGCCTGAGCCGCGCGTCCGCCTTGCGGCGCTTGAGTTGCGCAGCCGCTCGAAAGTGTTAGGGCCCGCCCGTCAGACGGGGCCTTCCGCCAGGACGTAGGT
>Ga0213840_1001795_pt1 | contig 15429 bp, 15 predicted proteins | sample SWPATP22_FD_160132 | JGI IMG/M metagenome (GOLD analysis project Ga0213840, IMG submission 160132) | Coastal seawater microbial communities from Marineland, Florida, United States - SWPA TP2 #2 | ecosystem: Environmental > Aquatic > Marine > Coastal | place: USA: Florida | collected 2016-08-14 | reverse complement strand
TTCTCTTCGCATGACCTCTCGGCGCTGGTAGACAGACATGCCCAGTAAGTTTTCGCCGTTCCAACTCATGCGATCAGCAGTTAAACGCCACTGCCCAGGAAGCGCGCCGCAAATAGCAGATACTATTAAGCTTTTCCCTGAGCCAGATTCGCCAACTAGTGCGCGAATTTCGCCACTACTTACTGATAAATTAACTTTGTCTAATGCTTTAATAGTCGCATCGCCGCTGCCCATTTCCAGCGTCAGATTTTTAATATCTAGCATTGGCATGTCAGTGGCTCACTCTTTTTCTTAGTGCAGAACGAAGCCCGTCACCAACAATATTAATTGAAAGTACCATTAGAAATACTACTGTGCCGGGAACTGCTACGTTCCAAGGTGCGAGATAGGCAGCATCAAGTCCATCTGCCAGTATGGCCCCTAATTCTGGCAGTGGTGACTGTGCCCCCAAACTGAGAAAGCCTAGCGCAGAGATATCGATTACCGCGATAGAGAGTGCTAGTGTGCCCTGTACCACTAACGTCTCAATCATGTTAGGCAAAATTGAGTGTATAAAAAGCTGCCATCTACTCGCACCATCTAATCGAGATGCAACAATGTAGTCTTTTTTCATTTCTGCACGCACAAAGCTTCGAGTGTGGTGTACAAACTGAGGAATTAGCGCAAGCGTAATAGCCCACATACTATTCACTAAACCTGCACCTAAAATAGCGACAATAATAATGGCTATCAACAGTGTAGGAATAGCCATCAAAGCATCTAATAAGTGGTTTGCAATACTCGAGCGAACCCCTCTAAGCATACCTGCAAAAGCGCCAAGGCTAACGCCTACTAACATTGCCAATACAACGGTTATAAATGCTGTTCCAAGGGTAATGCGACACCCGTATATTATCCGAGTGAATAGATCCCTGCCAAGCGCGTCAGTACCAAACAAATGAGATATTTCACCATTTGACGTCCAGCTTGGAGGAATAAGAAGGCCGTCAATATTTTGCTCAACGGCATCGTAAGGCGTAATGATAGGAGCAAACAATGCAAAGATGACAAAACACCCAAGCATGATAAGACCTACCATAGCTATATGGCTCGAGCGAAATGCTGCCCATGTGCGCTGCCAGGGTGAGGGATGGAATTCCTCTTCGTACAAACTAAACTGCGGCATGTTCGTACTTCTCTCTGCTTGGATCTATTAGGCGGTTAAATAAGTCAACTAAGATAGTGAGTGTAATAACCAGTGTGGATACTGCCATCATTCCAATTCTCAGGGCAGGATAGTCTCTTTGATAAATGGCTTGAATTAGCCAGTTTCCAATGCCGGGCCAAGAGAAAAGTGTTTCAACAATCATCGCGTTAGTAATGAGTGTCGTAATTTGAATTGCCATCAACGGCAAAATAGGCAAAAGCGCGTTTCGCAAAACGTGACGCGTAAAAATTTGCCAGCTAGACAGACCTCTAGAAACGGCTGCTGCAATGTAAGCCTTGTGTTTTACATCAATAACAGAGCGACGGGTTATTCTTATCATAGACGCTGTGGTAATAGCGCCAATGGCAAGCGTAGGTAGTGCAATATGTGATAGTGCATCTTTGAATGCTAATGACTTGTTTTCTAGATCGCTAAGAAGAACGTCGACAAGAATAAATCCAGTGACTCGTGGTACGTCATAAAGAAGACTTATACGCCCTGAAAGTGGTGCTGCATCGAATTGTAAACTAAAAACCAGTATTAACAGCAGTGCAAGCCAAAACACTGGGAAAGAGTAAGTTGTCATGCTTGCGCCGTTCAGGAGGTGGTCGGTAGTGGAGTAACTACGTATTCCAGCATAGTAGCCTAATGGCACACCTACAAAAAGCGCCATCAACATTGCATAAGTAGCAAGTTCAATGGTCGCAGGCATCGCAATGCTCACTTCCTCAGCCAACGGAAGACCGGACGTAAAGCTGTAGCCCCAGTCACCGACTAATAAGTTGCCCAAATAGTAAAAAAATTGAACGACAACTGAGCTGTCTAGCTTGAACTGACGTTCCAAGGCTTCTCGCTGCACGTCGTTTTGAGGAACTAAACCGGTCAAGTTTTCAAGCGTGTCACCTGGAAACAGGTAGGCAAGCGAGAAAGACATTACGGCAAGCACGAGCAGTGTAATGGTCAGAAGGGTGCAATATCTGGTTAGAATTTGTATCACAGTGTTTTTTCCACTCCACCGAAGCGAACGCCGCCAAATGGGTTAATAACAACGCCATTTAGTTCTTCACGGTACGCTTGATAGCGATAGGCATGTGCTATGGGTACCAAGGGAAGTCGTTCATAAAGAAGGCGATTCACTTGATGATAAATCGCTGTTCTTTCGTCGATATCTTCAGTTTGTAACGCCTCGTTTAGCAAACGGTCGTAATCCTCATCACACCACATGGCGCGATTGGTTCCCGAAGGTATTGCACCGCAACTAAGGAGGGGGCGATAGAAGTTGTCTGGATCACCGTTATCGGCAGACCAGCCAATAAGTACCGAGTCGTGCAGCCCGTCCTGTAAGTGTCTTCTAAATGTTGCCCAATCGTAACTCACAATCGTGGCTTCAACACCTATGTCACGCAAGTAGCGCTGTATTAACTCTGCCATTTTGGTTGCGTTAGGGTTGTAGGCGCGCTCTACAGGCATCGCCCAAATTGTCATTGAAAAGCCTTCTTTAACACCAGCGTTTGCAAGTAGTTGTCTGGCAAGTACGGGGTTGTATGCTGTGTCGTCAGCATCGTTTTGGAAGGCCCAGCTAGCAGCGGGTAACAAGGTTTTTGCTCGCGTAGCGCTGTCGAAGTAAACCGCTTCTAACAGCGTATTTTTGTCGATGGCTGATGCTAGGGCTCGTCTTACGTCTGGGTTGTCAAATGGTGGTCGCTGGGTATTAAACGCCCAGAAGCCTATATTAAGACCGGGTTTCTCGGCGAGCGTAAGATCATTTCGGGTGCGAATCACTTCAAGCTCGGTTTGCGCGGGAAAGGCAGTAGCATCACATTCACCCGTCATCAATTTAGCCAGACGTAAAGAGCTTCGAGGGGTAATATCAAATATCAACTGTTCAACGCCGAGTAATTCGTCGTGTGCGTTATCACCCTGTTTTGAAGCCGCATTAAAAGCTTGGGCCTCTTCATTGGACTCATCGTCAAATTCTTTTGAGGCAGGCATGTTGTTATTGTCTTGTGCCGCCAACTCATCATTTCGCCAGTAATCTTTATGACGAAGGTATTTGATGAAACGGTCTTTTCTATAGCTTTCGAATTTGAAAGGGCCTGTTCCAATAGGAAGGTTATCAATTTTACTTGGGTTGCCCGCGTCAAATAACGCTGATGCATATTCTTTGGAAAGGATAACCGCAAAATCTGTCGCTAAATTAGCAAGAAAAGATGAGTCTCGTCGGCGTAAGGTAATTTCCACTCGGTAGCCATTAACACGCCTAACAGCAGCAATGTTTTGCGCAAGCCCCAAGCTTTCAAAATAAGGGTAACGTCCACCTGAAACTGAATGAAAAGGGTGGGAAGGCAAACGCCATCTGTTAATACTGAATACTACATCGTCGGCGTTAAAGTTTCGCGTAGGTGTAAAATAATGCGTTTTGTGAAATTTAACATCTTTTCTTAATTGAAATGCATAGGTTAAACCGTCATTAGATACTAACCAACTGCTTGCCAAACTTGGCACTATGCGCCCTGAGTCTGGATCGAAGTCTAAAAGTCTATCGTATATTTGGTGCGAGGTTGCATCAGAAGTTGTGCTTGAAGTGTCAAGCTGTGGGTTAAACGTGACGGGGTTACTCTCAGAGCAGTAGATAATACCTGTATTGTAAAACGCTTCTTTATTTTGTTTGCCACACGACACCACAAGCAGCGCCGTGAAAAGGGCAACTATCACACGTTTAACAATACCAATGTACATGCTTTACGCCTCAAATTTCTCCGCATTTTCTGCGGATGAATCTAATAAATTGTACTTTTTTAAGTAGCCTCGAAGCTGGTGGTAAGTCAAACTCAGCTTCTCGGCAGTCTTTTTCTGATTAAACTGACTGTCTGCGAGCGCCTGTTTAATCATATCTATTTCGTACTGTTGAGAGCGATCTTTCAAATCAATTGGATACTCGACCGTTTCCGGAAGTTCAAGAGATTTCGGTTGAACTACATCTGGCTGTGTAGGAGTCTCAGAGACACTTGCAGCAGCAGGTGACGGTGCAGACTCTGCGCTTACTCTATCGTTGGTTTTTACGCGACCTTTTGGACGAAAAGCTGACTCAAAAGGGTCGAGTATAATTTCATGAACTGGTAGGTGAGGATTGTTGGTTCGATAAACGGCGCGCTCAACAACGTTTTTTAATTCACGAATATTACCTGGCCAGTCGTAGTCAAGGAGTGTTCTTTTCGCTTTTTCTGTAAAACCGCTGAAAAGCTCCATTTCCATTTCACGGGCCATGTTGATAGCGAAGTTTTCAGCCAGCATCATGATGTCTTCGCGTCGCTCGCGCAATGGAGGGATAGTAATTACGTCAAAAGCTAGACGGTCGAGTAAATCAGCCCTAAATTCACCAGCATCGGCAAGTGCTGGAAGATCTTCGTTAGTAGCTGCAATTAGACGCACATCGGTTTTAACCGATTTACTGCCACCAACACGCTCAAATTCGCCGTATTCCACAACGCGCAGCAATTTTTCTTGAATAAGACCCGAGGTATTGGCTAATTCATCTAGAAATAGTGTGCCGTTATGCGCTACTTCAAAGCGGCCTTCTCTTCGTTTTGACGCACCAGTAAACGCGCCAGCCTCATAACCGAAAAGTTCACTCTCAAGCAAACTCTCGCTTAGCGCTGCGCAGTTCAGCTTAATATAGTTCTGGTCCCAACGTTTTGATAGGAAGTGTAGACGAGCTGCAATCAACTCTTTACCCGTACCACGTTCACCAATAACTAATACTGGTTTGTCTAGCGGGGCTATCTGTGAAATTTGCTCTAGCACTTCTAGAAAACTGTTAGCTTGTCCAAGCAAATTGTCTTGTTGTCGATACCTACTCATTAAATCCCTCAAAAGTTAGTCATTTCGACCAATTAATAGTGTAGAGCAAAATAATTTGATAAACGAGCATTATTTGATTTTTAAAAAAACGTTGTTAAAGCAGTGGTTTACGACTTGGTGAAAACTGGCAAGTATATTGTATAGTCTATGCCAAGAGTAACCGTGTTTATCAAACGAGTTGTTGTAACAGCTCAGATATAGAACAAGAGGTAATTATTATGGGTATCTTCTCGCGTTTCACTGATATTGTGAACTCAAATATAAATGCGCTTTTAGATAAAGCGGAAGATCCTGAGAAAATGGTTCGATTAATCATTCAGGAAATGGAAGACACGCTGGTTGAAGTACGTTCAGCATCAGCGAAAACCATAGCAAACAAGAAAGACATCGCTAATCAAATTGCAAAATACGAGAGTGATGCGTCTGATTGGGAAGCGAAGGCTGAACTTGCATTAAGCAAAGACCGTGAAGACCTTGCTCGCGCAGCGCTTCAAGAGAAGAAAAAATCAGCTGAGGCTGCAGAAGCGCTAGGTAAAGAGCTGGCAATTGTAGAAGAGCAAATAAGCAAGCTACAAGACGAAATTGCACAGCTACAGGACAAGTTAGCCGATGCTAAAAGCCGTCAAAAAGCGATTATTATGCGCCAGAAAACGGCAAGCTCCCGTTTAGAGGTGAAAAAGACGCTTGATAGCACTAAAGTAGATAATGCAATGGGGCGTTTTGAGCAGTACGAGCGCAAAATTGACGACTTAGAGTCACAAGTTGAAGCTTATGACCTTGGCAAGAAAACGCTGCAAGATGAGTTTGCAGAGCTAGAAGCTAGCGATAAAGTAGATGACGAACTCGCTGCGCTGAAAGCGAAAATTAAAGGTGCAAACAACAGCACCGAAAAATCAGAATAATAAAAGATTAAGTGCCGCTTTACATGAGAGATAGTGTATAGCGGACGTAAAACGGGTTTGTTGGAGATTTCGAGATGGATGAAGGTATCATTGCAATGCTGGTAATGCCGCTGGTTGTGTTCACTATTTTTGTGGCGCCAATCTGGCTAATTTTGCACTACCGCAGCAAAAAACAAGTCAACCAAGGTCTAAGTGCTGAAGAGCATGCTCAACTTCAAGTTCTAGCCGAGCAAGCTGAGAAGATGAGTGAGCGGATCGAAACGCTTGAAGCTATCTTAGACAGTGAGGCACCTGAGTGGAGGAATAGAGCATGAGAAATGGAAAACAGCTCTATCGAGATCCAAGCAACAAGCGCATAGCTGGTGTTTGCGCAGGTGTCGCAGATTATTTTGGACTTGAAACGTGGTTGGTAAGGATCCTTGTTGTAACTGGTTTCTTCTTGTTAGCTGGTCCTTTCATGTTAGTCGCATACGTTGCAGCATGGTTCATTTTAGATAAGAAGCCTGAAGGTGTTGTTACGCAATCTGCCGAACCTGTTTTTTCAAAAGGGAAAGGGTGGAGAAATCCAAATGCGGGCGAAGTGAAAAGCCAGAAAGTAGAGGTGAAAACAAAAGTGTGGCAAGCAGGTGAGCCGCCTAAACAAGCCTTTCATGACATTCGAAACCGTTTTGCTAAAGCAGAATCTCGACTGCGTAAAATGGAGACGTATGTAACGTCGAGAGAATACCAACTGAATAAAGAAATTAGCCGACTATAGTATTAGTTAACACCTATTAAAAGCCGCTTTTTAAAAGCGGCTTTTTGTTTTATAACAACAGCTTGTGTTGTTGATGTAAAAAAAATAATACACTGCAAAACGCAACGCTTAACGGCTAGCTACTTCTCGAAGCGGCGAATTTCATTAGACTAACGTACAAGTTATTTTTGATATTATTGGTCTTTGAAGTTATGCCAAAATCCACGCAGTATCAGTCTAGAGAGTCAGACGAAAACGGCCACATTGCGTGGTCTGATGAAGAAAATCAGATCTGGTCTGAACTATATGCACGCCAAATTCCTTTGGTGAAAGAGCGCGCGTGTCAGGAATATCTAGACGGTCTTGATTTGTTAAAACTTAGCGAAGATAAGATCCCACAACTCCCTGACATTGATAAGGTACTGCTTGAAAAAACTGGTTGGAAAACGGCCGAAGTGCCTGCGCTAATTAATTTTGGTGAGTTTTTTCGCCTTCTTGCAAACAAGCAGTTTCCGGTAGCGACGTTTATTAGAACGCGCGAAGAGTTTGACTACCTTCAAGAGCCCGATATTTTTCATGAAGTGTTCGGACATTGTCCATTGCTGACAAATCCTGCTTTTGCACACTTCACCCACACTTATGGCAAGCTTGGTCTTGCAGCCAGTAAAGAGGACCGTGTTTTCTTAGCGAGACTGTATTGGTTCACAGTTGAGTTTGGGCTAGTGCGTGCAAAAGACGACCTTAAAATTTATGGTGGCGGTATTCTTTCCTCACCAGGTGAAACCATCTACGCACTCGATAGCGATAAGCCACTTCGAAACCCGCTCACTGCGTTGGATGCATTAAGAACGCCTTATCGAATAGACATTATGCAACCGCTGTATTACATCCTTCCAGAGTTCGACCATTTGTTCGAGCTTGCTGAAATGGACATTATGGCGCTCGTTGAAAAAGCAAAGTCACTAGGCTTGTTTTCCCCGCTTTTCCCTCCAAAGGAAAAAAAGGCAAGCTAAAGACTTGTTAATTAAATGTGTTTTTTATAGGATGCCGCTCGTTGAAGCGGCATCTTTATGTGAGCCAATGAAAAACCTCTCAACCCGCCCTTGTATAGCGCTTTTTTAATCTTCTGTAACAAATATCTTGTTATCTTTTTGTAAAAGTGTGGTATCTTGTACAAAATTCTTTACAAGCAAGCTTTAACACCCTATGCGCTTAGAAATTATCTGTCAGGATCGCTTGGGCATCACCCAAGATGTTTTAGATATTCTTGTTACAAAAGAAATAGACCTTCGTGGTATCGAAATAGATCCTGTAGGGAAAATTTTCCTTAATTTTCCTAACATCGAGTTCGCTGACTTTCAGCACCTAATGCCTCAGATTCGTCGAATAGACGGTATCGACGACGTAAAAACAACCCTGTTTATGCCGGGAGAGCGCGAGAAAAACCAGCTATCAGCCATTCTTCGTACGCTTCCTGACCCTGTCTTCTCCATAGATGCAAAGGGAAATATATTGCTTTGCAACGAAGCCGTTTGTGCAGGTTTGGAGATACCGTTTGGTGATATCGAAGGCACAGATATAAGCGAAGTGGTTAAAGGCTTTAACTTCACGAAATGGATGGACGGTAAATCGCCAGGTCCGCAAACGTCGAAAGTAAAATTTATTCAACAAGACTACCTTGCAGATATGCTTCCCATAACGGTTCCCGATGGTGAGCAAAACAAAATAATGGCCGGTGCTGTTGTCATTTTGAAATCAGAATTGCGCCTTGGGCAGCAGTTCACAGCATTCCATCAGTCTCCAACAGATAGTTTTGATAGATTTGTTACGCAATCGCCTTTTATGAAAAAGGTTGTTCATGAGGCTAAGCGAGTGGCAGATTTAGACGCCCCCATTCTTATTTTTGGTGAGACGGGCACAGGAAAGGAAATGATAGCGCGTGCTTGTCATCAGTCGAGCCGTCGCAGCGAGGGTGCGTTTTTAGCGTCTCTGCCAGACAGCGTGGCTGAAACCGAGTTATTTGGCTATGCTGCAGGGGCGTTTAATCAACCTAATGCGAAACTAGGTCTTTTAGAGCAAGCCAAAGGTGGTACGCTATTATTAGACGAAATTGCAGATATGTCGTCGCAGTTACAAGCTAAGCTTTTGCGTGTATTAGAAGACGGCGAGTTCAGGCGAGTAGGCGATTCTTCACCTGTAAAGGTTGATGTGCGCTTTATCTGTACAACCTGTCGAGATTTAGGTCAGCTTGTCGAAGAAGGCCGATTTAGAAAAGAGCTTTACTATAGATTAAATGTACTAAGTTTGGTTATGCCGAGCCTAAAAGATCGTCGCCAAGACATTGTTCCATTAGCCGAGTCTTTTATTGTTCAACACAGTGCGAAGCTGGGGCGCCGTCCTGCTAAGCTAAGTAAATCTTGTGTAGATTTCCTTCAACAGTATCCTTGGCCTGGCAATGTAAGACAGCTACAAAATGCACTCTATCGCGCGCTGTCTTTATTAGATGGAAAGGAAATTACAAAAGAAGATATTCAGCTTCCTAGCTGTGCGCCTAGCGTGACATACATTGATGAGAACTTTGATGGAACCTTAGATGAAGAAGTGAAGAAGTTTGAAAAAGACTTGCTTAAGCGTCTTTATCCTTTTTATCCGAGCACACGCCAATTAGCGAAAAAACTGGGGCTAAGCCATACTGCTATTGCAAACAAATTGCGCGAGTACGGCATCAACAAAGCAACTGTTAAGCTTTAAAGCTAGCCTTGTCAGGCCTAATACAAGTGCCTTAAAGCGTGTTACGTTTAATTTACAATACGCTCTAAGACGCTTGTATTACGGGCTGTCGCGAACTTTCATTCCCTTTTCCGTACACGCATTCTTACAGCGTCTAAAAACTTCGGCCACGATAGGCTTCTCTTAGCCTAGGGTCTAATGGCATAACTATAGTACGCAGAATTTATTAAGACCCTCAGGACTTAATGCGCACGTAATTTTCAAAGAACATATACAGCATTTCGCCTGAGTACATTAGAAACTTCGAGGAAAAAGATATGAAGTTAGCAACATATAAAGATGATACTCGAGACGGCTGCTTGATGGTTGTTTCTCGAGATCTTTCTCGAGCATGCAGCGTTACCGACATCGCTAAGACCATGCAAGAAGCTTTAGATAACTGGCAAGAGCTTTCACCGCAGCTGCAAATGCGCTATCAACAACTTAACGATAATGCATGTGAAAGTGTGGCTTTTGATACAAACCGTTGCGAATCACCTCTACCTCGTGCATATCAATGGGCTGATGGTAGTGCTTACGTTAATCACGTTGAACTGGTGAGGAAAGCTCGTGGTGCTGAAATGCCGGAAAGCTTTTGGACCGACCCTCTTATGTATCAAGGTGGTTCAGATGATTTCATCGGTCCAAATGATGACATCATTCTACCTAGTGACGACTGGGGAATTGATTTTGAAGGTGAAGTTGCAGTTGTTACCGATGATGTACCTATGGCGTGTTCTCCTGAACAAGCGGCTGAGCGCATTCGACTTGTTATGCTAGTAAACGATGTATCGCTACGCGGTCTTATCCCTGGTGAACTTGCTAAAGGGTTTGGTTTCTTCCAATCAAAGCCAGCATCGAGCTTTTCGCCTGTAGCAGTTACACCAGATGAACTAGGTGACGCGTGGCACGATAACAAAGTACATTTACCGCTTCGTTCAACGTATAACGGAGAGTTATTTGGTAAGCCGGAAGCCGGTCAGGATATGACCTTTGACTTTGGTGAACTGGTTGCTCATGCTGCCAAAAGCCGTAACCTCGGTGCAGGGGCTGTGATAGGCTCTGGTACAGTTTCAAATAAACAAGGTACCGAGCACGGCTCAGCAATATCAGAAGGCGGTGTAGGCTATTCGTGTATTGCTGAAGTACGAATGATTGAAACCATTCGCGATGGCAAGCCATCAACACCTTTTATGCAGTTTGGTGATCGCATTCGCATCGAAATGATGGATAAAGAGGGCAATAGCGTATTTGGTGCTATTGAACAGCAGGTCAAACCACTTAGCTAAGGCAGTTAAAAGTAGGTGAAAGCATGAGTTTAAAATTATACGGCTATTGGCGTTCAACCGCATCTTATCGAGTTCGGATAGCATTGAACTTAAAAGGCGTTGACTATGAATACGTTCCTGTTCATTTAGTGAAAGAGGGGGGCGAACAACATGCTGAACCTTACTCGCAGTTAAATCCAGCGCACCTTGTGCCCACATTAGTGGACGAAGATGAAGATATTATTCTGAATCAATCGCTGTCGATTATTGAGTATTTAGACGAACGCTTTGACAATGCACCAAGACTAGTGCCTCAGCATCTTACTGAGCGAGCGCGAGTAAGGTCGCTTGCACAAGATATCGCTTGTGATATTCAGCCTATTGGTAATTTACGTGTGCTAAATGCGCTGAAAGGGGCATTTGATGCTCAGCAAGAGGATGTGCAACGCTGGGCTGCGCATTGGATCACGCTGGGGTTTGACGGTATTGAACAGCGTCTCCAGACACAAGCTGGTAAATATTGTTTTGATTTTGATGTAACGCTGGCTGATGTATGCCTTGTGCCTCAAGTTTATAATGCTAAACGTTTTAACGTAGAGATGAGCAAATATCCCCTAATTAGTAAAATAGCGGATAATTGCAATGCTTTAGATGCGTTTAAAAAGGCTTTACCGGAAAATCAAATTGATGCCAGTTAACCTTTGAAGCTGCAAGAACATTACTAACATTATAGAAAAAAGGCCGCATTTATATGCGGCCTTTTTATTAGTTTAAAAAAATTACTGGCGTTTGATGGGTAACTCAGTGGTGTTTTTAACCTGTTTCAACGCAAAGGTGGAGCTAAGGTGGTCTACTAAAGGTAAGTGGGTAAGCTTTGTTTTGAGTAGAAACTCGTACTCTTCGATACTTTCCACGATAACTTTTAACAAGTAATCTTTCTCACCACTTGTGGTGTGACATTCAACAATTTCATCAATATTTTGAACTGCATTTTCAAAGTCTGTTAATGAATCGCCATCGTGATTCTTAAGCGTAACGTAAATAAAAACAGACACCCCTAGGTTAAGTTTTTTATTATTTAACAGCGTTACTTTACCCAAAATGATGCCGTCGGCTTCCATCCGTTTAACGCGACGCCAACAGGGGGTATGTGATAATCCCACTCGTTGACTCAAGTCAGCCATCGATACTGTGGCGTCTTGCTGCAAGACTCGTAAGATCTCACGATCAAATTTATCTAATTTCATGAACACTGATTCCGTCGTTTTTATGATGTTTATTATATATAAAAATAAATCCTAGGACAGATGTCCTATAAAAATAGTATTCAGATCCTTCGCGTTTCAGTTTGTAAAATTCATTAACAAACTTTGCAACGCTTGTCCTCTGAACAATCAGATAATATTGCGAACATAGAAGAGGTTTTTATTTGTTTTAAACGATAGTGAAAACCTAAGTCCTAAACCATTACAGTTATAATAGGGAATGTATGTCAGTATTCGATCATTCAGAGTTCGATAATCACGAGCACGTTGCGTTTTACCACGATAAAGAAGCGGGCTTAAGTGCCATTATTGCTGTACATAATACTAACTTAGGCCCTGCGTTAGGTGGTTGTCGTATGTGGCCTTATGTGAACAGCAGCGAAGCGCTTACTGACGTACTTAGACTTTCAAAAGGCATGACCTACAAGGCTGCAATGGCAAACTTGGAGCTTGGTGGCGGAAAATCAGTCATCATAGGTGACCCTCGTAAAGCCAAAACGCCCGAGATGATGAAAGCAATGGGTAAATTCGTTGAGTCATTAGGCGGAAAATATTTCACTGCGGAAGACTCAGGCATTGCTGTGACAGATTTGCAAACTATGGCAACCGAGTCTGATTACATTGCAGGTGTCAATGCGAAGTACCATTATGCGGGTGAAATCCCCGATGGAAACCCAGCGCCGTCAACGGCGTATGGTGTTTTTGTTGGTTTAAAAGCCACCGTTGAATACGGACTGAAGCGAAGCTTAGATGGCGTGTCTGTTGCTATTCAAGGCATGGGCCACGTTGGCTATAGGCTTGCTAAACACCTACATGAGCACGGCGCCAAACTTTACGTTGCAGACATCTATCCAGAAGGTGTTGAAAAAGCGGTAGCTGAATTCGGTGCTACTGCTGTGGCCCCTGAAGAAATTCTAAGTCTAGATGTCGATGTGCTAGCACCCTGTGCCCTAGGCGCAGCAATAAACGATCAAACACTTCCTGATATCAAAGCCAGTGTTATTGCTGGTGCTGCTAATAATCAGTTGGCTAGAGAAGATATTGGTGAATTATTGCAACAGCGCGGTATTCTTTACGCGCCTGACTATGTAATCAATGCTGGTGGTGTAATTGATATCTTCCATCAAAGAATGGAATCTAGCTCCAATGAAGCAATGCGCGCTCACATTGAGCAAATAGGCGACACGCTTAAAGAGATTTATGCGCGAGCTGAAAGCGAAGGAGCGGCAACTAATCGCGTAGCGAATATCATTGCAGAAGAGAGATTTTCGATAAAGGGTTGAAAACTATCAACCAAGTAGTCATAATGCGCCCCGCACTGAAGCGGGGTTGTTAGCCTAACTTTAGTCGCATTTTTCTATGGTGGGCTTTTGGTCCTCCCGCAATGATACTCTGTGAACCCGGTCAGGCCTGGAAGGGAGCAGCCGCAGCAGACGACTCATGTGCCGGGATGTGGCTGGAGGCCCGCCACCCAAACCTCCTTAAGTTCTCAAGCTGTCTCAACTCATTTCGATTTCGACGTATCGTCCAAGAATTTCAGTGCCTTTTGAATAGCGTGTTCAACGTTCATTTCCATTTGTCGACGTTCGCTTTGCGGTAAATAAAAAGCCATGTCTACTTCGTATCGAATATAGCGCGGCGGGACCTGGTTCAATGCCAGGCAGCACAAATCAGCCAAATAATCGGTGTCTTTAGTCTTATCTAACCCAAGACTACTGATTCGCTCTAGAACAAGATGTTCATAATAATTATGGATATCGTCATCGAGTTTCATGTACTTACCCTTTTCCTTTTTTTTGGTGCCAACTAACAATAGCGCTAATGGACATATTTTTATACATAAAGGTACAAACAAGTTAACAACAAAAACGCTTGTCTTTGTAAAAGGTATAGCGTGAATTCTGTGGATGTCGAGCAGGTAGTGATAGAATTCATTGTAATTGAATGAATTGACATAACACGTCAAAGAAGAAATAGGCGAGAAAATGAAGAAGAATATCGAGCCCTGCTACTACGGCGATTACTTGCAGCTAGACAAAATTTTGGGCGCGCAGTCATTACAAAGTGCTAAATACGGTGAGCCAGCTCATGAAGAGATGCTATTCATTATTGTGCACCAAGTTTATGAGCTTTGGTTCAAACAAGTGCTTCACGAACTAAATGCAGTAATCGATACGTTTAACCAAGAGGTAGTAAAAGACCAGCAACTAACGCAGGTTGTTCATCGTCTTCACAGAGTGATTCAAATTCAACGCTTAATGAATGATCAAATTGCTATCATGGAAACCATGACGCCACAGCAGTTTTTATCTTTCAGAGATTACTTGGTGCCCGCATCGGGTTTCCAAAGTATTCAATTTAAACGTTTAGAGATATCGCTCGGGCTAAAACGTGAGTTTAGAATCGACTTTGATAAACAGAGTTTCTACAACCGTTTAAATGATGACGATAGAGCATTGCTAGAAGGCCTAGAAGAAAAACCGAGCTTATTTGACCTTGTAGATAATTGGTTATCAAGAATGCCTTTGCTTAAGACTGAAGATTTCGATTTCTGGCAATATTACAAGACTGCCGCTGACGACATGCTGTCTGATGATCAAGAAACTATTTCTACAAATACGATGTTATCTGATGTAGAAAAGCGTCAGGAACTTAACGACTGGCAGTCAACCAAAGATAATTTTGATGCCTTATTTGATGATAAGCAGTATCAGCAGCTCTTAAAGGATGGAAAATTTAGATTAAGCCATAAAGCATTACTGTCGGCGTTGTTTATAAAACAGTATTCTGAAGAGCCAATCTTTAACTTACCTTTCCAATTAATTACGGCTCTCACTGAAATTGATGAACAGCTTACTATTTGGCGCTATCGACACGCCATGATGGTGCAGCGAATGTTAGGCACTAAAATAGGTACCGGGGGGTCATCTGGTCATCACTATCTCAAAAAGACAACGGAATCTAACCGTATATTTCTCGATTTCTTCAACATGGCAACATTCCTATTGCCCAAGACAGCGCTGCCCGAGTTACCTGAATCAATAAAAAGAAAACTTGGATTCTATTTAAACTGATGCAAAGGGGAATCGTGTGTGAGAGTGGGGCAATCAGATTTCTTCATTCTTACTCACGGCAGCCTTTAAGAAAAAAAGTGCTTTGACAATACCAAAGTATAGTGACGTGTTTGGGAATCGATAAAGTACGAAAAATAGTCGATAAAACCCTCTATTTGTAAAAAGAATGTAATTTGTAAGTTAATATTTACGGATTGTTGAAAAAAATAGAAAAAAAAATGAACTTTTGAAACTTAGCCGTCTGATCCCAGTTGACCCTCCACTCCGGTTGTGGTTATTATCAAAGTGAGGCTTCGACCTTACTAATAATAATTCGTTTTAAACGATTTAAGAAACACACACTAAAGAGTTAGTGGTCCAGGGAGACA
>Ga0213840_1001777_pt1 | contig 15560 bp, 11 predicted proteins | sample SWPATP22_FD_160132 | JGI IMG/M metagenome (GOLD analysis project Ga0213840, IMG submission 160132) | Coastal seawater microbial communities from Marineland, Florida, United States - SWPA TP2 #2 | ecosystem: Environmental > Aquatic > Marine > Coastal | place: USA: Florida | collected 2016-08-14 | reverse complement strand
TGTGCGTAAGTTTCGTCGTTTGCGACTATTTAAATGCGGCTTTTTTAAGAGGCCAACCGCTCCTCTGCATGCACCTCCGGCTTCCTAGATCCTGTCGAATCCTAATCAGCCCCGAGATTGAGGACGGATTATAACATAACTGCAAGCACGTTAAACGTTTCTTTTATATTTTGCTTTCAAAAGATGCATTTATGTCCAAGAACCATTAAAGTACGCAAGCATCAACTTAAGGCGTGTAGCGTAAATGTCTTCAGATTCTATTTTGTATTCCCCCTATACCTTGCCTTGTGGCGTAACAGTGCGAAACCGTTTGGTAAAAGCCGCAATGGAAGAGAACATGTCAAGCTATGGTAATGTGCCTGGCGAATCTTTGTTCTCTTTGTACCGGTATTGGGCGCATGGCAATTTAGGTATGATCATTACAGGCAATGTAATGGTAGATAAAGACGCTATGACAGGTCCTGGAGGCGTTGCTTTAGACAAAAACACCGACATTGCTCCCTTTATAAAGTGGGCAAAAATTATGAAATCAAACGGTGCGCTTGCAGTAATGCAAATTAACCATCCTGGCCGGCAAGTGTTCAAAGCCATGCAAAGTCAGGCAATTGCACCGTCGGCTGTACCCATTGATATGGGTAAGCATTCAAAGCTATTCGCTCAGCCTCGCGAAATGACCTGCCAAGATATTCATCATGTTTGTAAGCGGTTTGTGGAAACGGCAAAACAAGCTGAAAATGCTGGGTTTGATGGCGTTGAAATTCACGCAGCACACGGCTATTTACTTACTCAGTTCCTTTCTCCGCTTACTAATCAGCGTCAAGACGAGTGGGGCGGTTCGATAATAAACCGAGCACGACTGCTTATTAACATTGTTAGCCAAATTCGTGCGGTTTGTGCCAATAATTTTATAGTGATGGTAAAGCTTAATTCGGCAGATTTTCAGAAAAATGGTTTCTCTTTCGAAGACACATGCAAAGTAGTTGATAGGCTCGAGGCGCTTGGTGTAGACGTTATTGAACTCTCAGGTGGAAGCTATGAAGCACCCGCTATGCAGGGGCAAACGAAAGACGACACAACTCTGGCACGTGAGGCCTATTTTCTTGAGTTTGCGAACGTACTCGAAAGTAAAACTGATATTCCTTTGATGACTACCGGTGGAATTAAACGGGCAGAAGTAGCAGAGCGTGTGGTAGAACAAGGCTGTGCGCTTGTGGGCCTTGCCAGTGCGCTTGCAATTACTCCTGACCTCGCAAAGAAATGGCAGAAAGAATGGACATACTCTGGCACTATTCCTCACTGTAGCTGGCAAGATAAATCGTTAGCCAGTCTTGCTAATATGTCTATGGTTAGACGGCAGCTGCGAAGGCTTGGCAACAATCTAACAACGCTTCGAGACCCATCGCCACTGTGGAGTCTTATCCTAGATACGTTGCATCGCAGAAAAATGACAAAACGAGATGTGGGTTAAATTAGGTGGGCTAAAAAAGTCACATAAATGCTCTAGCTCTAGTTTCGAACTCACATTTTTTTCTGTAGTACACAAAGAAAAACACAGCGTTAAACGCTGTGTTTCATCATTCTTTCTTTTTGACGTTGCCAGTCTTTGTCTTTCAAGGTGTCACGTTTATCGTGAGCATGTTTACCTTTGGCAAGGTGTATTTCTAATTTCACCCAACACTTTTTCCAATACATAGACGTAGCGACAATAGAGTAGCCTTGGCGATCACGTGCGCCCATCAAACGGTCAATTTCACGCTTTTTCAACAATAGCTTTCTAGCACGTTCGGGCGCTGCTACAACGTGTGTTGATGCTTGATTAAGCGGGCTAATTCGGCAGCCAACCAGATAGGCTTCTGCGTTTTGAATAATAATGTACGCATCGGTAATGTTTACTTTACCAGCGCGAATACTTTTAATTTCCCACCCCTGAAGCTCAAGTCCAGCTTCAAATTTATCTTCTAGAAAATAATCGTGACGCGCTTTTTTATTTTGCGCGATATTTCCTGAGGTGTTTTTGTTGGCTTTATTCTTTTTCATGCTCGCTATTATACTGATTGTGTGAGGGAATGTCTTTATATGTGTGGCATAAAATCGCACGCTTGATAAAGCGTAACGTCGATAGCTTTATAAACGTAACATGAGGGCAAATAGGCCAAAACCGAATGGCAGACTCGCAAAAATAGTGTGTTACAATGCCATTAATAGTAATTGTATTAGTGGAACAAATGCCAAGTATTCATAGAAGTGCGCTGGTCGCTCATAGCGCAGAAGCCATGTTTAGCTTAGTTAATGATGTTGCTTCATACCCAGAGTTTTTGCCTGGTTGTAGTGATAGCAAAATTCTCGATGAATCAGCTGATAGTATGAAAGCATCGCTGCTTGTTTCTAAAGCGGGCATTAAGCAATGGTTTACCACACATAATGAACTTGTTCCCGGAAAGCGTATTAATCTGCAGTTGGTTGATGGTCCGTTTCGTTCTTTGTCCGGCGAATGGACTTTCTCTTCATTGTCTGAAGACGCCTGCAAAATAGAGCTCAACCTAGAGTTTGAATTTTCTAATAAGCTTGCAGAAATGGCGTTCGGAAAAGTGTTTAATAGCTTAGCAAGTAGTATGGTTGCAGCGTTCACCGACCGCGCAAGGAGTGTGTACGCGTGAGCACCAAACTTATCAATGTTGAAGTGGCTTATGCACTACCCACAAAACAGTCCATTGTAGATGTAGCGGTGCAAGAAGGCACCACGGTACAACAGGCCATAGAAGCGTCAAATATTCTGGAACAATTTTCTGAAATCGACTTGAAAGCCACTAAGGTGGGCATTTGGAGTCGTGTCGTAAAGCTTAGTGATACGTTAATTGACGGCGATAGAATTGAAATTTACCGCCCGCTGATTGCCGATCCGAAAGAGATTAGGAAGCGTCGCGCTGAAAAAGCAAAAGAAGAAGGGCGTGCAGATAAAGTAACAGGCGGAAAGCCTAATCCACTTAAAGCTAAATCATAAAAAAGGCCACGTTTACGTGGCCTTTTTTCATTGTCGCATTATACCGTTTTGTCTGAAATACTTCCCAGTTCCAAAAAGGGTGAAGCGTCGATATCTTCGGCATCCATCATGCTGGCAATGCGCTGTACGGTTGCAACCATCTGGCTTTGTTCCCACTCTTTAAGCTGAGAGAAACGCTCAACGAAGTGCTCTTGCAATGGACGAGGCGCATCAACAACCGCCTCTTTCCCGCGCTCCGTTAAGAAAACGCCTACTTTGCGCTTGTCTTGCGTGCTGCGTATACGCGTAGCAAGGTCTCGCGACTCTAAACGGTCTAATATGTTGGTGATAGTGGCAGGGCTCAAGTTTATGTTCTCTGCAATTTCACGCACCATAATGCCTGGGCGTTCTTCAATATTCTGCATCACCAAAAGTTGTGGGCCAGTTAAACCCACATGTTTGCTGAGTTGCTTGCTACGTAGGTCTACCGCGCGGATCACCCGTCGTAGCGCTACTAATAATTCTTCTTCTTTTCGCATGTTACTTCCAACAAATGCGTAGCATGACGCTACTTAAGCAAATGAATAAAATGTTGGTGCTTGTGATAGTGATCTATCACATCGTTTATCACCGATATTTTAGACCAGCCCATAATATCATAGTTCTGGCCTCCTTCACTGAGGTGCACTTCGGCGCGATAGTACGTTGCCTTTTCGTTTTCGTCCAGCGTTTGTGACTCACAAGGGCCAAACTCTGGCTGCTTTGTAGGCACTGCATAAATAGCAAATACAAAGTCTGGGTCGTTACCCATTGCCACTGTGAGTACAAGAGCATCGTCACTACTTTCAAGTGAAACATCAAACTGCTGTGCTTCAAATTCATTAGCAACTTCGGTCAATGCCACCTTCACCACTTTACCAATGTATCGTTTCACCGCCTTTTCATCAGGAAAAGTAACGATATTCTCTAAGCGCTCTTTCCAGTTTTTATCGGCGTCAGTGTGCTGAGGTGTGCCCGCTAATACTTGAAGACTTTCTCGCTTGTAACCCTCAACACGAAGTGCTTTTAGTAGTCCTGAAATTGCAACTAATAGCACAATGGCAAACGGAAGAGCGGCTGCAATGGTCATCGTTTGCAAAGCGCCTAGCCCGCCAGCATAGAGCAACACTGAGCTCACCACACCTACGCCTACAGCCCAATAAACGCGCTGCCATAACGGCGTATCGTTTTTACCGTAAGAGCAAAGCATATCAACAACCATGGCACCAGAGTCACAAGACGTAACAAAGAATACAATCACCATTAGTACGGCAATAAAGCTAAGAACAGAAGAGAAGGGGAATTGTTCAAGGAAAACGAACAATGCTACCGCGGTGTCTTCATTAACCATGTTGGCCAATACCTCTTGGCCTTGATTAAGCACTTGGTCTATTGCGCTGTTGCCAAACACTGTCATCCAAAATAGCGTGAAAGCACTTGGAATTAGCAGTACGCCCAGTAAAAATTCTCGAATAGTACGGCCATATGAAATACGCGCAATAAAGATGCCTACAAAAGGTGCCCACGCTAACCACCAACCCCAGTAGAAAATTGTCCATCCACCAATCCAGTCTGTTTTGTCGTAGGCAAACAGGTTGAAAGTGTTGCGCACTAAATCAGAAAGATAGGCCCCTGTGTTTTGCATGAAAGCTTGTAAAAGGAACACGGTGGGCCCTAGTACCAGAACAATCAAAAGTAGAGAAACAGCAAGGATCATATTGGTCTCAGAAAGGCGTCGTATACCTTTTTCAAGACCAGTAGTGACTGAGATTACAGCAAGACCAACAACACACGCCATTATGATAATTTGGATCATAGTGTTCGAAGGTAGGTTAAACAGGTAGTTAAAACCGGCATTTACTTGTGCAGCCCCCAAACCTAAGGATGTAGACACACCAAACACTGTTGAGGTTACAGCAAATATATCTACAACATGCCCTGGCCAGCCGTATATCCGTTCTCCAATGAGTGGGTACAACGCTGAACGTAGTGTGAGTGGAAGGTTTTGTCTGTAGGCAAAATAACCAAGTATTAGGGCTACAATGGCATAAATAGCCCACGCATGAATGCCCCAGTGGAAGAATGTTGTTTTCATCGCTTCACGCACGGCGTCAATACTTTCCGCTTGTGCGGTAGGCGGAGCAAGGTAATGCATCAGAGGTTCTGCAACCCCAAAAAACATTAATCCTATACCCATACCAGCTGCGAAAAGCATACTTAGCCAAGTGGTAAACGAAAACTCAGGGGATGCGTGGTCAGGGCCAAGTTTAATTTCACCATATCGTGAAACGCCCAGAAATATAACGAACAGTACGATGATGGCCACTGTAAGTACGTAAAACCAGCTGCCGTTTGTCACGATGGCAGCTTGCATCTGTTTAAACAGGTTATCGGCCAGTTCAGGCGCGCTTACAGCAAATAGAAGTAAACACAATATTAATGCAGACGATGTATAAAATACCGGTGCGTTGAGCGGTGACGTATTCTGTTTCTCAATCACGCAATGAGTGTCCTTTACTTATTTTTCGAATTGTAATTTATACGTTCAAATATACCGCAACATGAGTAATTTATAAATATCAGATGAAATGATTAGATTTGTATCTAAAATGTTTAGGATTTTGCTTCTTAACGCACTCTTTATTATAAGCTCAGCTACGGTTAAATAGATGGTTTATAGAAAAAACCACGACAAAAGTATAATTATTAATCGTTTGAGTAGAAATTATTACTCGATGGTGTATCGTTGTATATGATCTTTTTGATATATGTTTAAAGTAAACATAATCCGAAGAATAAAAATCAATTCAAGGAAACACACAATCATGCGAAAAACACAGCTTAGTTGTGCCATTGTTGCTGCATTGGCATCCTCCTCACTAGCTGCGCAAGAAGCTGAAGCGCCGGCTAAACTTGAAACCATCGAAGTTACCGCAACAAAACGCACCGAATCTATCCAAGATGTACCTGTAGCTGTTTCAGCACTTAACGGTAAAGCGCTAGAAAACCTGGGTATCGATAACTTCCAAGATTATGTCGAATTTCTGCCAAACGTGGTATTCCAAGGTACAGGCCCAGGCCAAAACGAAATTTATATTCGTGGAGCTGCAACAACGCAGTCCAATATCATGCTGTCATCGGTACAAGCGTTACAGCCGTCTGTTGCGTTCTACTTAGATGAAATGCCCGTTTCAATGGCGGGACGAAACTTAGATGTTTACGCTACCGACGTACAGCGTGTTGAAGTGTTGCCAGGGCCTCAAGGCACACTTTTTGGCGCCAGTTCTCAGGCTGGTACTATTCGCCTAATTACCAATAAACCACAGCACGATGTATTCGCTGCTGGTTTTGATACAAATATCGCGTTTACCAAAGACGGTGAGATGAGCAACGCTGTAGAAGCCTATTTCAATATGCCTCTTAGCGACAACTTAGCTGTAAGGGTTGCTGCATATAACGATAAGCAGGGTGGTTGGATAGACAACGTACGAAATGTACCAGGTGAAGGTGGATATATTGGTAGTGCAGTAGTTATCGACCGTATTTCTGGCGGTCCGCTGGCAGACCCAGTAGGCATGGATGCAAACCGCATTACAAACCCCAATATCAATTCAAACACTGAAGCGGCTGTTGTATCCCCCCAAAACGATGCATTAGTTGAAGAAGACTTTAACGATGCTACTTACACTGGTGCGCGCTTTGGTTTGTCGTACATGATTAATGACGACTGGGACCTTTTAGTACAACATACGCAACAAACGCTAGATACTGAAGGTGTATTTGCGTACGACCCAACACTTGATGGTGAGTCATCGGCGCTGCGCTTTGAGCAAGAAGAGAACAAAGACGAGTTTGGTCTTACAACGTGGACCTTAGAAGGGCGTCTCGAGAAGCTAGATGTAGTTTACACCGGTGGCTATCTTGACCGTGAAATCGACACGCTAGCCGACTATACTGGCTATACAAACGGTGGTTTGTTTTCTGCATACTATGTATGTAATCACTACGACACGCCAGATAACGCTGCCGACGAGCGCTGCTTAGATCCAACCAAGTTCTATAAAGAAGATACATCTTCTACGCGTACTACTCACGAATTGCGCTTTAATACCACTATGGATACACCTTGGCGTATCACTGCGGGCTTGTTCTACGACGAACAAGAAGTGGCTACCGTGGGTCAATTCAAAATTGCTAACACTGAAATGACAACGTTTGGTTTTGATAACCTGCAACGCACATTGGTTGGCAACGAAGGTATTAACAGCGATGGTGGCCCATTCCCATCAGAAGTAAGCTTTATCAACGACATAACGCATACTATTGAGCAAATTGCGGTATTCGGTCAGTTAGAATATGACATCACAGATACGGTTACCGCCAGCATCGGCGCGCGTTGGTACGAAATTGACGATATTTATGTAGGCTCTACGTCAACAGTAGATGTTACTCGTCGTATTCGAGCGTTCGGTACGCAAGATCCAGACGAACTTGCTGCCGTAGGTTTAGACCCAGTTGCTGTGAATGCCGCAATTGAAAGCGGTCAGCTTGAAGTTGGCCTTCTTGACGACAACGGCGTGCTAACCGTTGACGATACTATTTTTAAATATTCAATTGATTGGAAAGTAAACGAAGATGTTCTGCTTTTTGCCAACTACTCTGAGGGTTTCCGTCCTCCGGTAACAAACCGTGTTGGTGGTGGTTTGGCAACAAACCAGTCTGGCAAGTTTGAAAACTTCCGCATTCCTGTTTACTCAACCACAGATACACTTGATAACTATGAACTTGGTTTGAAAGGTGACTTCTTTGATGGTCAGTTCCGCGTTAATGCAACCGCGTATTATTCAGAAATTGAAGAACTTCAAACGTCGCGTTTCGACCCTACCAATATCTCATTTTTGGTATTCACTGATAACGTTGGTGATGCCGAGATTAAAGGTATTGATGCTGATATGACATGGTTAGCAACAGATGACCTTGTGATAAATGCAGCGTTTAGCTTCCTTGATACCGAATTGACACGTATTAACGAAGAGCTTGAGGGAATTGCGGCAGGCGTGGGGTCTGAATTGCCTTATAGTGCTAATTTCTCAGGTAACATTAATGCGCGATATTTCTTCGAGCTAGAGGGCGATAAGCGTGGTTATGTGAATGGCTCAGTAAGCTACACCGGCGACCGTTTTGCAGGCATGATAATGGATGCCTACGTAATGGAAGACGCAACGGGATTAATTTACGGTCGTGGCTCAGGTCTTAAGATTGAACAAGAAGCTTCGGTCTACGAAGGGGTAACGTATACCGATTCTAACGGCGACGTTTTCCGAGGCGGTCGATACGTTCAAGAGTCTTATGTACTGGCGAACCTTGCTGTTGGTGTTACTAACGATGTGTGGAAAGCCGAGTTATATATTGATAATGTATTCGACGAGCGCGCTACATTAAATATTGATACTCAGCAATTTACGCCGAAAGTGGTAACTAACAGACCTCGTACAATTGGCTTCCGCTTCTCGTACGATTACTACTAAGTCGTTTAGCTAATACACTAAGCGTTATTACACAAAACATAAACGGCGAACTCATGTGAGTTTGCCGTTTTTTTTAGTATGAATTAGAACAACGTTAAATGAATCCAAAAGTACAAGAACAGCTCCAATCAATTAAACAACGTCTAATGCAGTCACAGCATCAAGCTGTTATTACAGAAACTACTCAATTGCTTGCGAAATTGAAGCAAGATGAGACAACGATTTCTGCCGATATTCACAAAGAGTTGTTGTATTTGAAAGCCGTCGCCTTTCGATTAATGCGTAATTTAGACGCTGCCATTGATGTGCTTAATGAACTGGTGCAGCTGTTCCCTGACTATGCGCGAGCCTATCAAGAGTTAGGTTATTGTTTCTTGTCATCAGACAAACAAAAGGCCGCACACAGCTTCTATCAAGCCACACGTTTTAATCCTGCGTTACTCACAGCGTGGCTACAGTTAGAAAAAGTGTATAAAGAAGACAATCAAACGCAGGCATTGACGCTGTGTCAGCAACAAATTTCATTTTTACAGTCTTTGCCAAAACCATTGTTAGGTGCAACCGATCTCATGCATGAGGGGCAGCTTCATAAAGCTGAACAGGTTTGTCGACGCTTCTTGGTAGACAATAAACATCATCCGGAAGCAATGATGTTATTGGCAGAAATTGGCGTTCAGCTGAAAGTGTACAGTGATGCAGAGTTTCTGCTAGAAAGCTGCAGTGAATTATATCCGGATAACGACAGAGCAAGCGCAGCCTATCAAAGTTTGCTGTCAAAACTAGGGAAATTTCCAGATGCTGCAACAGTAGCGAAACGGCGTTTGGCACAATCTCCGAATAATTTTTCAGTGAAAGTGGGTCTTGCCCATGCGTTAGTTGGCGTGGGTGAAATTGATGAAGCCATTGCTATATATCGTGCTTTGTTAGATGAAAATGCAGACCGTCCAGCGGTGTGGGTTGCACTTGGTCATGCACTTAAAGCGCAAGGCAAAACCAGTGAGGCTGTTGAAAGTTACGAGCAAGCTACGCAATATGCTAGTGAATTCGGCGATGCGTATTGGAGCTTGGCCAATACCAAAACATACAAGTTTGATAATGCGTGGCTAACGCGAATGCAAACTGAGGTAAGTAAGGTAGAAACCAAATTAGAAGATAAAATTCATCTGCACTTTGCCTTGGGCAAAGGATTTGAAGACGCTCAAGACTACCAGCAAGCTTTTTATCATTATCAACAAGGTAATAGTTTGAAAAGGCGTACGCTTCAGTTTGATATTTCACGCACAGAAGCGGCACTGGATGCTCAGCAGCGAGCATTTTCAAAAGATGACTTTAGGCCAAGCGAAGGTTATCAGTCGTCAGACCCTATCTTTATTGTTGGTCTTCCTCGCGCTGGCTCTACGTTGTTAGAGCAGATACTGGCCTCTCATTCCAAAGTAGACGGTACCATGGAGCTTCACGATGTGCTTGGTATAGCATCGTCGTTAAGCCATCAATCCACGCCTTATCCGTTTAATGTCAACGGGCTGGATGACAAGGCGTTGTCTGCGTTAGGTGAGCGTTTTATTCAGCAAACACAAGCTTACAGGCGTGGCGCCCCATTCTTTATTGATAAAATGCCTAATAACTTTATTCACATTGGACTAATAAAGAAAATATTGCCCAATGCAAAAATTATTGATGCAAGACGCGATGCGATGGACTGCTGTTTTAGCGGCTACAAGCAGCTTTTTGGTGAAGGGCAGGAGTTTAGCTATGGGCTTGAAGACATAGGCCGATATTACAAAGCCTATGAGAAGCTCATGGATCATTGGCATAGCGTACTTCCTGGTCAAATTCTTACTGTGCAGCACGAAGATGTTATTGACGATTTAGAAGGGCAGGTGCGTCGTATTCTTGCTTTTTGTGGCCTTGAATTTGAAGCGTCTTGTTTAGATTTCCACAAAACCAAGCGCGTCATTAAAACGCCAAGTTCTGAGCAGGTGCGCCAGCCTATTTATAAAACGGGCATGCAGCAGTGGAAACCCTTTGATTTGCAGTTAGGCGAACTTAAGCGCGTTCTCAGTGCTTAGCTTGCAGTTTTAATGTATAGGGCCATGTTTTTAATTGAAAGTCGTAGTTTTAAATGGAAACTTGCGGGTATACTTTCAAACTGTATTTTTACTCTCAGTAAAGGACTTGTGTGACTAGGCTAACGAAACTGTGGATTGGGGCAGCATGTGCGTTGCTGTCTCCAATGGTTTTTGCCGGTGATATTCGCAATATTTGCGAAAACGACCCTCAGGCTTGTTTATCTGAAGCGGCAGTGCTGCAACGTTCTCAAACAATAGGCTCATTTGAATGGTGGGAACTAGAAGCTCTGCGCCTAGACTCTCTATTCAAACTACAGAAAAACGACGAACTTTACGCTGCGGTAAGACCCTGGGTAACGGACGCCGACGTACCTGAAAAGTACCAAGCTGTTTTGCAGCTGTTTTTGGGTAAATGGCTTACCGCAAATGGTAGGCATGAAGAATCGCAGGTGGCATTGAGCAAAGCGCTATCTGGTTTTGAAGAGCAGTACGCTGCTTCTCCATCGCCCAGCAATGGCGTTCGGGTATTAAACCTTTTGGTATCGCTTGATAGGTTTGAAAAAGCGTCAGTGTTTGCAGAAGTTCTTGAGTCTTCAAATTTCGAAGATGCTGTATTTTACAGAGAAATCTTCGCCGAACTTGGACATGTGGCCCACCAGAAAAACGCGCTTACACAGCATATTGAGTACCGTTTGAAGTCGCTGCAATGGGCAAAAAGAGTGCCTGACCTTCAACAACAAGCTATTGCGCACAATAACTATGGTGTAGCACTTAGAGAAAGCAAAAAATATATTATGGCCGAGTCTGCGTTTTCAGATGCGCTTAAATGCGCCAAAAAAGCGAACGACACAGCCCAGGTTAACAGTATTCGCTTGCGACTAGCGGAGATAGCGAAATTTCAAAACAATGTTGCTAAATCTAAGAATTGGTTAGATAAGGTGATATTAGATGAGCTACCGGCGCTTCAAATTCCTCGCTACAGAAAGTTAGCCGATGCTTTAGCTGAGTTATCTTGATTTACTGTTGTATAAGCCTACGGATTTCGTAGGCTTATTTATCAGTATACACGCGTTAGTACTTTCTTCTTTTAAGCCCTGTTTGCGCTAATATTTTCGCTGAAATTTCTTCAATTGAGTATTTAGTGCTATTTAAGAAAGGAATTTTTTCCTTTCGATATAAGTTCTCAACTTCGCGTAGTTCCATTCTGCACTGTGGCAGTGACGCATATTTGCTGTTTGCTCTTCGCTCTGAACGAATTTGGTGTAGGCGATCTGCCGCTATTGTCAGTCCGAAAAGCTTGTTTTTGTAGCGGCGAAGTGCGGGTGGCAGCTTTAACATGTCTCCCATATCTTCTTCGGTAAAAGGGTAATTTGCCGCTTTGATACCGTACTGAAGAGCAAGATATAGACTTGTAGGCGTTTTACCCGAGCGAGACACACCCGTTAGAATTATGTCTGCCTCATCGTAATCTTTAAGGTTTGAGCCATCGTCGTTGGCAAGTGCATAGTTTACTGCTTCTATACGAATGTCATAGGTTGTTTCGTGGATACTGTGTGTGCGATGTTTTTCGGGCTTTGACGGAACGCCCAGCACTTTTTCGAGTGGCGCGACAAATTGATCGAGAAAATTATAATTAATACCCACCGATTTTGAGATAATTTTGCGAATATCTACATTCACAATTGTATAAAAAACGAGCGGTCTTTCTCCTGTGTCTTGGAAACTTTCAGAAATTTGCTCTAAAACTCTGTGTGCTTGTTCCTCAGTTTCAACGAAAGGAATTGTATTGTGATTAAAAGAAACGGGAAAAAGTGAGAGCAGGGCGTGGCCAAACACCTCTGCGGTAATGGCTGTACCATCTGAAATATAAAAAGCTGTACGCACAACATATCCTTAACATTGTTGTAATTTAATTACAAAAGTAATTAAGAGTTTACATTCTGATTTCCCCCATTCTAAGATGATTTCGTCGAAAAGCTATACGGTTCTTGTGAATGTCAGCAATTAGCTATCATTTAGCTATAATTGGCTGTCAAGCGTAATGGACAAAGCTGAAAGGTAAGTTTGCCTTTTACGACAATATTTTAAATTAACTGCAGAACAATAAAATTTACCCTGCAGTTAACCTCATACCCTACACAAGAAAAAAGCTGGAGGCTTGGGCTGTGCAAGAATACGTACTGTGGTATCAAGAACTGGGCATGCATGATGTGGGTCGCGTTGGCGGCAAAAACGCATCATTAGGCGAGATGATTTCGAACCTGGCGAACGCCGGCGTACAAGTACCGGGTGGTTTTGCTACTACCGCTGAAGCGTTTAATGAGTTTCTAGAGCAAAGTGGTCTAGAGGCGCGCATCCACGAAGTCTTAGATTCACTGGATGTTGATGATGTTAATGCACTTACTGAAGCAGGCAAAAACATTCGTCAGTGGATCATCGATACACCATTCCAGCCAGCACTAGAAGATGCAATTAAAGACGCATTCGTTACGCTTCAAGGCGACGCGGGTGAAGAAGCGTCGTTCGCAGTACGTTCATCGGCCACTGCGGAAGATATGCCAGACGCGTCGTTTGCAGGGCAACAAGAAACCTTCCTAAATGTTAAAGGCTATGACGCAGTACTAGTTGCAATTAAGCACGTATTCGCATCGCTGTTTAACGACCGCGCCATTTCATATCGTGTGCACCAAGGTTACGACCATAAAGGTGTAGCACTTTCAGCGGGTATCCAGCGCATGGTTCGAAGCGATATTGCTTCATCAGGCGTAATGTTCACTATCGATACCGAGTCGGGTTTTGAAGATGTTGTGTTTATCACAAGCTCATACGGACTTGGTGAAATGGTAGTACAGGGTGCGGTGAACCCAGACGAGTTCTACGTACATAAGCCTACACTGGACAAAGGCCTTCCTGCCATAGTTCGTCGTAATCTTGGTAGCAAGCTTACTAAGATGATTTACTCGGACGACGAGTCACACGGTAAGCAAGTATCGATTGTTGATATCGATGCGCAAGATGGCAAAACTTTCTCGCTGTCAGACGATGAAGTGATGGAGCTGGCAAAGCAGGCACAAATTATTGAAAACCACTACAAGCGTCCGATGGACATTGAGTGGGCGAAAGACGGCGTTGACGGAAAGCTTTATATTGTACAAGCCCGTCCAGAAACGGTACGCAGCCGCGAAGATTCACAAAGCATCGAGCGTTTTCAGTTAAAGGGCCAAAGCAACATTGTTGTGGAAGGTCGTGCTATCGGGCATAAAATTGGCGCAGGTGTAGCTAAAGTGCTTGAGTCTATTGAAGAGATGGACAAAATCCAAGCAGGCGATGTATTGGTTACTGATATGACCGACCCTGACTGGGAACCAATCATGAAGAAGGCGTCTGCGATTGTTACTAACCGCGGTGGCCGTACTTGTCACGCAGCTATCATTGCTCGAGAGCTTGGTATTCCTGCGGTAGTGGGTTGTGGAAACGCAACAGATACCATTAAGACGGGTGATAAAATTACGGTATCTTGTGCAGAGGGTGACACAGGTTACATTTACGGTGATGAGCTTGAATTCGACGTTGTTACATCACGCATCGATTCAATGCCAGATTTACCGCTTAAAGTTATGATGAATGTGGGTAACCCTGATCGCGCATTCGACTTCGCTCGCTTGCCAAACGCAGGTGTGGGCCTTGCTCGTTTAGAATTCATTATCAACCGTATGATTGGTGTGCATCCTAAGGCACTGCTGAATTTCGATAGCCAACCTGAAGAGTTGAAAGAAGAAATTAGCGATATGATCGCAGGTTATGATTCGCCTACCGAGTTTTACATTGAAAAACTGGTAGAGGGTATTTCTACTATCGGGGCTGCGTTCTCACCAGAAAAAGTAATTGTTCGTATGTCTGACTTTAAGTCGAACGAATACTTTAACTTAGTTGGTGGATATCAGTACGAGCCGGACGAAGAAAACCCAATGTTGGGTTTCCGTGGTGCGAGTCGTTACATTTCTGAAGATTTCCGCGATTGTTTTGCACTAGAGTGTGAAGCCATCAAGCGCGTTCGTAACAAAATGGGTTTAACAAACGTTGAAATCATGATCCCATTTGTGCGTACCCTTGAAGAAGGTCGCAAAGTTATCGAGCTTCTTGAAGAGCAGGGGCTTAAGAAAGGTGAGAACGGTCTTCGTATCATCATGATGTGTGAGTTGCCTTCAAACGCATTACTTGCCGATCAATTCTTAGATATTTTCGACGGGTTCTCAATTGGTTCGAATGACCTTACTCAGCTAACGTTGGGGCTAGACCGAGACAGTGGTCTGATAGCTCACTTGTTTGATGAACGTGACGACGCAGTAAAAGCGTTACTTTCTCTTGCTATTCAAGCTGCTAAAAAACGTGGCAAATACGTTGGTATCTGTGGCCAAGGTCCATCAGACCATGAAGACTTTGCTGCATGGTTGGTGTCTGAGGGCATCGACTCTGTTTCGCTTAACCCAGATACGGTTGTTGAAACGTGGTTATACCTAGCTGAAAAGCACGGCTAATTTAAAAACGTTTCTACGTCGCATTATAAACTTTCAAAAGAGACCTAAATAGGTCTCTTTTTTCATTTCTTTTGTAATTAAATTACATTTATAGCGTGCTGTATAATTTCCCTAATCAAACCGCCTTCGCACCTGTAGGCCTTGTTTTTACTATGCTTGTTCTTTTTGCTAAGAGTTTTTGATGAATTTGTTAGCAATTATCAGGTGACTTTATGTAATTAAAAGTGTAATATTTCAGTATGGGTTACAGATTGGTTTTCTTGTGAAATGCCAGCCCTGTAATTCGACAGCTTTAACACACAGTTTCCATAACAATTTAGTAGCGTGGTTGAAAAGATATGGCACATACAGAAAGCAATGGTATAGCGAACCAAACTGATGAATATAAAATGCAACAGCGCACAAT
>Ga0213840_1001741_pt1 | contig 15830 bp, 13 predicted proteins | sample SWPATP22_FD_160132 | JGI IMG/M metagenome (GOLD analysis project Ga0213840, IMG submission 160132) | Coastal seawater microbial communities from Marineland, Florida, United States - SWPA TP2 #2 | ecosystem: Environmental > Aquatic > Marine > Coastal | place: USA: Florida | collected 2016-08-14 | reverse complement strand
GTCTTCGTCGCTGAGTTTGACGACGTCGGTCAGCGGCACGAGGTCTTCGAAGATGGTGAGGGCCTCGTGATGGCTGCCGAGCAGGTCGGGCCGGATGTTGGGGTCGTAGGTGACGGTGCTGATCCCGGCGCAGTGCTGCAGGATGCATTTGACCCCGGTGGCTCCGGGGGCGAGGAAACTGGCGATGGAGCCGGTATGGAGGAGCTTGGGCAGGTAGGTCGGTGCAACGGGGGGCAGCTGCCAGGTGAGGTCGAAGGTGTAGCTCGCGGACCCGTCGTCGGCCAGTGTCGCCGTGGCGGTGGATGTGGCCGGCATGGACTGGGAGCCCGGGAGAAGCTCGACGCCTGCCCCGGCGAGGTGGGTGCGGATGGCGTTGCCACGATCGTCCTGGCCGATTGCGGTGAGGAATCCGGTTGAAACGCCCAGTCGCGCGAGCCCGTAGGCCACGTTGGCGGGCGAACCGCCTGGATGTTCGGCCGCGCCAGCCGGGGAGAGGACCACGTCGATGAGGGCTTCGCCGACAACAATCACATCGGGAGAGCCGGAAGGTGCGGCAGAAGGTTTCATGGGGGTACTTTCAGGCTGTTTGTCCGCCAGCAGGCGAGAGCGTCTTGGTGACTACTCCCGCATTGCCGTGCAGTAGGGTTCCAGGTGGTTCCGCCTTGCGGGTGCTGCCCTCCGGAGAAGGGCGGGCAGCCGCAAGGCGACGGGGTCAGTTGAGGACGCCGAATTTCTTGCGTGTGAGGTTGTTCAGGAGCGAGGCGCCGATGAGGAGCAGACCGAGGGCCAGGAGCTGGAATTGGGTGCCTTCGTTGCCGGCGAATGCCAGCAGGATGCCGGCGTTGAGCCAAACTACGAGCAGGGTGGCGAGCAGGATGCCGGATACCCTGCCGATTCCTCCGGTGATGGCTACGCCGCCGAGCACGGCGATGGTGATTGCCGGCAGGGCCATGCCGTTGCCGGAGACGCCGGCGTCGGGCCGTGCGGAGGCGAACTGGGCGACGGTGACGATGGCGACCAGGCCGGAGATCAGCCCGGAGATCACGTAGGCGGTCATTCGGTTGGAGCGGGTGTCCACCCCTGCCCAGGCTGCGGCCACGTCGTTGGTTCCGAGGGCGAACAGCCTCCGGCCGAAGGTGGTCCGGTTCAGGAGTACCCAGACGAGCGCGGCGGTGGGGATCAGGAAGGTGAAGATGCCCAGCGGTATGTTGGGCAGGTTTTGGCCGATGAGCGGTATTTCCACGGATTGGGCTGCCGAGAAGAAGTCCTGGATCTGGACCGTACTGATGGGCTTTTGTCCGCTGATGATCAGGGCCAGGGACTTGAAGGCGTAGAACGTCGCCAGTGTCGCGATCAGCGGCGGGAAGCCGATATAGGCGACGAGAAATCCGTTGAGCGCTCCGCAAAGGGCTCCGGCCGCGGCGGTGATGAGTATGGACAGGAAGAGTCCCAGGTTCCAGACGCCGTAGGAGTACCCGAAGACGATGCCGCAGAGGGACACGATGGCCCCCACCGAGAGGTCAATGCCGCCGCGGCCGGAGAGGATGACCATCAACTCGGCCAGGCCGAGCATTGCCAGCGGAACAGCGCTGATCAGCGCGGCAGCCAGATAATCCGCGTCGTAGGACCCGCTCAGTGCCCCGGCGCTGTTCAGCGACACCATGACCGCCAGCACGGCGACGGTCAGCAGGCCAAGGAGCGCGATGCGCTGCGTAAGCAGCATTCTTACGGCCCTGTAGCCGAGGCTTTCTTTGCGCTGTGGTGCGGTGTCGGGCTGTTTGAGTGCTGTGGTGGTCATGACTTCCTCCGGGAGCGTTCGCGGACAATGTCCGTTCCGACTGCTGCGATGATGGCCGCTCCGACGAAAAGGTCCGAGAGCTGGGACGGCCAGCCCAGCTGGGTGACACCAGAGGTGACGGTCTGGACCAGAATGGCGCCCAAGAGGGTGCCGAGCACGGAACCCCGGCCGCCGAGGATGGATGTTCCGCCGATGACGACCGCAGCGATTACTGACAGTTCGCGGCCAACGCCGACGGACTGGTCCAGGGTTGAAGTGCCCTGCGCGATGACGAAGCATGCGGCCAGGCCGACGAGGGCTCCGGTGATCACGTAGGTCATGAGCACCAGTGGTTTGACGTTGATGCCGGCCAGACGGGCGGCGTTCGCGTTGCCGCCGATGGCAAAGAGGTGCCGGCCGCTGGCGGCGTGTCGCAGGTACCACCAGGCGACGGCGACCACGACGAGGGTGATGGCGAAGCTGTGCGGGATGCCCAGGGTCCGGCCCGCTGCGCCGCGTCCGAAGACATCGAAGGTGCCGGGCACTCCGTTGACCGTGGATGATCCGAAGAGGCGCAGGCCGATGAACAGGAAGATGTTCGCCGTGCCGAACGTGATAATGATGGCGTGAATCTTGCCGTAGGCGACAAGGAAACCGTTGACCAAGCCCAGCAGTGCACCGACGGCGATCGACAGTAGGAGCGCCGGAACCAGGGAGATCCCTGTCGCCACCATGGTCTGGGCCGTGATGACAGCCGAGACCATCAGCATCGCGCCGACGGAGACATCGATGCCCGCGGTGATGATGACGAACGTCATGCCGACGCCGATCAGCGCAATCGGTGCCACTGCAACCAGCAGCGGCAGAATGGAGCCGGGGGTCAGGAAGGCCGGGGTCAGGAAGCCCAGCAGGATCCACAGGACGCTGATGATTCCGATGAGGACGATTTCCTGGCCGGTGACCAGGCGGGGCAACATTTTTCGTGGTGAGGGGGTCCCGGCGGCCGGGGCTCGTGATTTCAGATTGGTGCTCATGATGCTTTCCTAGTGGGGACGGCGCCGGAGGCAGCGGCGAGGATGTCGACTTGGGTTGCGCCCGGGCCGAACTCGGCGGCGATGCTGCCTTCCCTGACCACCAGGACGCGGTCGGAAATTCGCAGCACCTCAGAAAGGTCGGTCGTGACGACGAGAACGGCTGTACCGGACTCGGCGAGCTGACCGATCAGGCGGTGGATTTCTTCCTTGGCTCCAACATCCACACCTTGCGTGGGCTCTGCCAGAACCAACAACTTCGGTGTCGACAGCAGCTGACGGGCGATGACGACTTTCTGGGCGTTCCCGCCGGACATAGCGCTGATGGGCTGGTTTTCGTTGGGGGTTTTCACACCCAGCCGCTTGATCAGGTCCAGGGCAATGTCGCGTTCCCGGCGCTTGTTCACCCAGCCCTTCAGGGGACTGAGCTTGGCAAGGTCTCCGATGGAAATGTTGAACCGGATGCTCTGGAAAGAGAACACGCCCTGGGCCGAACGGTTGGCGGGCACCAGGGTGATGCCCCGCCGCCGGGCCTCGGCCGGCCCCTTGTTGACCATGGGCTTTCCCCGGTAGATCATCTGGCCGCCGGTGGGCTGCTTCATGCCGTAAACAGTCTCGGCAATCTCGGCCACGCCGGAGCCCAGCAGGCCGTAAAGGCCCAGGATTTCGCCAGGACGGACCTGGAGGTTGATGCCGTGCAGGAGCTGGCCGTAGTCGATGTTCTGCAGTTCCAGCGTCGGATCAATGTCGTGGAAATCCCGAGGTTCCCGCTGTTCGGTGACGATGCCGCCGACCATAAGCTCGGCAATCTTGGTAACGGTGAGGTCCTGGATGTCGTAGGTGTCCAGGGTCTGTCCGTCACGCATGACCGTGACGGTGTCGGCGATCTCGAAGAGTTCATCCAAGCGGTGGGAAATGTAGATGACGGCGACTCCACGCTGGGTCAGCCGACGCACGATGGAGAACAGGACGTTGATTTCGGCGTCGGTGAGGATCGCGGAGGGTTCATCCAGGATCAGGATGCTCGCATCCCCCGCCACAGCCTTGGCGATGGATACCTGCTGCTGCTGGGCGATGGACAGGTCGCCCACCGGGGCAGTGGCCAGTTTGTGCGGCAGACCGATCATGTCCAGCAACTCCTGGATCTGTGCGGCCTGGGCCGCCCAGTCGACCCTTGGGCCGCGTTTGATTTCGCGGCCCACGAAGATGTTCTCGGTGATGCTCAGGTCGGGGAAGAGCTGCGGTTCCTGGTACACGGTCTGGACGCCGAGACGGATGGCATCGGTGGTCGAGGTGATGGTAACGGGTTTGCCGTCGAATTCGATGGTGCCGGTATCGGGCTGTTCGGCACCGGCGAGAATCTTGATGAGGGTGGATTTGCCGGCGCCGTTCTCGCCGACCAAGGCATGCACGGTGCCCGGCTGGACCGTCAGGTCCGCCTGGCGGATGGCCCGCACGCCTCCGTAATTCTTGGAGATGCCTCGCATGGCGATGCGGGGCGTTGTTGTGTGTTCGCTCACTGGGCGCCGTCCTTGGTCTAGATGTAGTCGATGGCGGAGGCCCGGGCGGTGCCGAGAGGCACCGCCCGGAACGCGTCAGTACTTGTACTGGTCCACATTGTCTTTGGTGAAGACGAGCGGCAGGCCGAGCAGCTCGACCTTGGTCGCCGGGTCGTACTTGACGCCCTTGATCGCGGCGTTGACGTCGAATTCAGGCTGCAGCTGCGTGCCGTCGGCCAGCTGCTTGCCGGTCCATGCCGTCAGGTAGCCCAGGTTCTGCACGTCCCAAAGCACCGCGGCGCTGGAGGAGCCGTCCTTCAGGTATGGGGCCATCGCCATCGGGGTGCCGCCGCCGACCGTGAAGACCTTGCCGATCTTTCCGGCGTCCTTGACTGCCTGTGCGACGCCGGGGGCTGCCGCCGAGCAGAGCCCGATGATTCCCTTCAGGTTCGGGTGGGCGTTCATCAGGTCGGTAGCCATGGCTGCGGCCTTGGCCTGGTCCTCCCCGGCGTAGACCAGATCAACGAGCTTCGCGTCCGGGTGGTTGGCGGCAACGTCCTTCTTGATGACGTCGATGTAGGCGTTCAGGTTCGCCGCCGTCTCGGAACAGGAAACGATGGCAAATTCGCCGCTGCCGCCCATGGCCTTCATCAGGCTCTCGCTGAGGGCCTTGCCGTGGTTTTCCTCCGTGGTCTGGTTCACGAAGACCTGGCGCACCGAGTTCGGCGCATCCGTATCAGCCGTGGCCACCTTGATGCCCGCATCCTGGGCCTGCTTGAGCAGCGGGGCCATCGAGTCCGGATCGTTCGGGGCCACGATGAGGGTGTCCACCTTCTGCTGGATGAAGGACCGGACGATGTCGGCCTGCGCGGCGGCGTCCGCTGTCGTCGGGCCCTGGTAGAGCCACTTGATGCCGAGTTCGTCGGCGGCCTTCTTGCCTCCGGCGTTCATCGCTTCGAAGTAGGGAATGCCCTGAAGCTTAGGAACAAACGCGACCGTCTTGGTGCCTGTGTTGGCAGAGCCGGAAGCGCTGCCGGACGAATTTTTGTTCGTGCAGCCGGTCATGGCCAGCGCCCCGATTGCGAGCACCGCCGCCGCCTGAAACAGTCTGGTCTTCAACATGGTGTTATCTCCTTTGATATGTACTGAAGGCTGGGAGCGGCGATGCCGCGGCCCGGTGGGGTTGGGCGAAGTCTTAGTGCAGTTCGATGGTCTTGATCGCGGTGAGCTTGTCGCGGATGAAGGCGTTTGCGTGCGCGCCCAGTTCCTCGTTGTCGGCCCACAGGTTGCGCCAGATACCGAGCATCCGGCTCAAGTCCGGTGCCACGACGGCGGAGGAGAAGGACTCGAAGACGACAGGACCGTCATAACCGGTGCGGCCGAGGGCTTTGAAGAAGGTGTCGAAATCGACGCTTCCGGTCCCGAGATACCCGCGGTGGCTCTCGCCGATGTGGACGTAGCGGAGGGCCTCGGCGGTATCCAGAACCGGGGAGAACATGTCCGATTCCTCGATGTTCATGTGGTACGTGTCGAGGTGGATGCCCAGGTTCGGCCGGTTGAGTTCCGCCAGGTAGGCGAGGGCCTGCCGTCCGGTGTTCAGCACGTTGGTCTCGTACCGGTTGACCACCTCAAGTGAGACATTGATCCCAAGATCCGCAGCCCGGTCGGCTACCCGGCCGACGGCGGCTTTGCTGTTGGCCAGCCCGCTCTCCGTCGCCGGTTCCATGTACTTCTTCATGGCACTGTAGATTACGCCGCAAAAATCCGAGGCGCCGAGCTCGGCCAGGACATCCACGGCGCGATTCAACAGCTCCTCCCCCGCCTTCACGACCGAGGGATCTTCGCTGCTGACATCCGTGGCCTCCGAGAGTCCCAGCGATGCCGAGGCGGCCAGCCCGTGTTCCGCCAGCGCTGACTTGGCCGTCTGCACATCGAAGGAGAAAGGGTCCATCAGCGGGAACTCGATGAGGTCGAAACCGGCATCCTTTGTTTTCCGGACGGAGTAGCGGATACCCTCGGCATCGAAACGGCCGGTCCAAACCAGGCCATGGCAACCAATCTTCATTGGGAATTCCTAACTCGCTGAGGTTGTGACTGCAACGTTGCAAAAACCTTTGTCTTGCAACGTTGCAAAATGTGGTGTTAACAACAGTAAATGTCCAGTTGCAACGTGTCAAGTGGGGATTGGCACGTTGCAACTGGATTCGAGACGGTCAGGAGGGTTTGGCTTTTGCAACGTGTCAGGTCACGCGGTGGTGTCTGAGCTTGGAGGCTTTCGTCTGGCCCGGGGTGACGTCCACCGGGGTGGCCTCGAAGCCGTCTTCCACGTGAAAGAGCCTGCGCCCACTCCCCATCGTGAGAACCCAGAGGAAGGCCCCATCCTCCGTACGCTCGTCAACGACGCCGCGGTACTGTTCTCCGGTTGGACCGGTGAGTCTGACGTTCTGTCCGGGCTGCAGCTGCTGCCAGCGCCCGAGGGGGCCGGCGGCCTGTGGAGTGGGAGTTTCCATGGATGTTGCTCAACTTCCTTGTAGGCGTCGGGCCTGCTGCCCGGCCGCCCGATGACGAAGCCAGGTGCCGGTGGCGGGAATCGCGCGGCAGGCGGCCATCGGGCCAGAGGCGTGCCGGCAAACCATGCCCCGGTCGAAGGCGTGGTGGAGCCGCGCGGTCAGGGACGACCCAGGCTGGGCGCCCGGGTTCCTGGCGGGCGTGAGTGCGCCCCTCCGGCCGGCACTGCAGGGCTGTGGCGGGGTTATCCGGAGGGGCGCCGGGGCAGCCCCGTGGCATCAGATGAGGGTGTAGCCTCCGTCAATGATGATGTTCTGGCCGACGATGTAGCTTGATTCTTCTGAGGCCAGGTACACGGCCAGCCGGCCGAGTTCTTCGGGGTTGCCCATGCGGCCCACAGGGATCCTGGAGATCCAGGCCTCCGCCATTTCGGGGTTGTTCGCAACGAAGTCGCGTGTCATGTCGGAGGCGAAGTAGCCGGGGGCGATCGCGTTGACGCGGACACCCAGCGGCAGCCATTCGATCGCCAGACTCTTCGTCAGCATAGCCACGGCGGCCTTACTGGCGTTGTACGCGGCCTGGGCCTGCGGAACATTGACGATGAACCCTGACATGGACGAGACGTTGACGATGGTTGCCTTTTCGTTGGCCCGGACGGCCCGCCGGGCGAATCCCTGCGACATGAGCAGGGTGCCCGTGACGTTGACGCTCATGAGACGGTCCCATTGCTCAAGGGTGATATCCAAGGCAGGGACTCCCAGCCCGACACCAGCCGAGTTGATGAGTATTGTCGGCGCTCCCAGGTCCTCGGCGACAGTCGTGAGGGCTCGGTCGACGGAAGCAGGATCGGTGACGTCGACTTCCAGACCCACAGCGGCAGCCCCGACGTCGCTGCTGATCGTGGCCGCGGCGTCCTGGACCGAACCCAGGCGATCAAGCAGCGCGATGGCGGCGCCATGCTGCGCGAGTGCTTTGGCCATGGCGTAGCCGAGCCCCCTGGCACCGCCTGTCACAACGGCGGTTCGTCCCAGCAGTATGTCGGTGTGAGTTGTCATTTTCTCCTCGCAACCTTGTTCACCGTTGGGGGTGAACAACTGCCTTGATCGCGTTGGGCTCTGTGCGGCTTGCCATGAGGGCAGTGGCTGTTTCGGCGAGTCCGTAGGTGTGAGTCACCAGTGATTTCACGTCGATTCGTCCTGAGCTGACCAGCTCGATGGCCGTCGGCCAGGTGTGCGCGTACCTGTTGACGAGGTTGATGGTGAGCTCCTGCGGGTTCAGTGCCGCCAAGGGAAGGGGAACAGCATCAGCCTTGGAAATACCGACTACGGCGGCCCTGCCGGCGGCGCCGAGACGGCGCAGACCCGCTTCAAGCGCTCCGGGGGCCCCGGAACATTCAATGAGGACATCGAACTTGGTCGGAGTCGGCTCATCGGAGCGTTCCGTCAGAAATCCCATCTCCCGGGCCGTATCCAGCCGGAAGTCCGAGATGTCCGTGACCGTGACTGTCCCTGCCCCCAGGGCACGTGCGGACGCCGCGGCCAGGAGCCCGACCGGCCCGGCACCGGTCACCAGAACGCCGTCACCTGCCTGGAGCGCCGCGCGCTTCGCCGCCCAGAGACCGACCGATAGGGGTTCAAGGAGCGCCCCTTCCTCATAGCTCATGCTGTCGGGCATCGTGAAGAGGTTCCGTGCATCGATGGCCAGATGTTGGGTTAGTGCCCCGTCATAGGGTGGTGTGGCGAGAAAGACCAGATCGGGGCAGAGGTGGTACCGGCCGGCCAGGCACTGCTCGCAGTTGCGGCAAGGTGTGCCGGGTTCGATGGCGACACGGTCACCGATCCGGACTCCTGTCACGTCCTTTCCCACGGACACGACTTGGCCGGCGGCTTCATGACCAAGAATGATCGGCCCGTCCACGACGTAATCCCCGATGTGGCCAACCGTGAAGTACGCCGTGTCCGAACCGCACACGCCGACGGCTTCAATCTGAACCACCGCTTCGTGCGGTGCCGGGGCCGGGACCTCATGTTCGCGGAGTTCAATCGTGTTGAGACCTGTCATGACCGCTGATGTGCTTTTCACGGTTTTCCTTTCCTATTTGACCCCGCCGAAGGACAGGCCTTCGACAAGATGCTTCTGAAGTAGAGCTGTGACGATGAGGACCGGGGTGATGTGAATGACGCACGCGGCCGCCATCGCTCCGTAGTTGATGAGGGTAATGCTGCTGAACGTCGACAGATAGACGGGGAACGTTTGCGTTGCCTGGCCGGAGAGAACCAGGGCAAAGGGCAGTTCGTTCCAGGCGAAGATGAAGACGAACCCCATGACCGTCAGAAGCCCCGTCCGCGCCAGCGGCAACGCTACCCGGATGAATATCTGGAATCGGTTGAGGCCGTCGAGCTGAGCGGCCTCCTCGATCTCGAGCGGCACGTCTTCAAAGAAGTTCGTGCACAGCCATACCGCGAAGCTGGCATTGACCATGGTCACCATGCAGATGATCGATATCAGCGAGTTGCTCAGGCCGATCGAGGAAAAGACCAGGTAGGTCGGGACGACTACCGCCATCGCCGGAAGCATGCGGAGGCTGATGATCCAGAACTGGACGTCCCGGGTTTTCTTGGTTTTGAACCGTGCGAGTGCATAGGACGCCGGAACAGCGAGGATGAACACGAGAATCATGACCGATCCGGTGACGATGACCGAATTGCGGATGTATCCGAGGGTCTGCGCGTTGAACAGTGCCTGGTAGTTGACCAGGTTGAATCCGCCGGGAAGCAGGCTGGGCGGCAGGGTCTGGGTCTGGATGTAGTTCTTAAACGAGGTGCTGACGAGCCAGAGGAGCGGAAGAACGCTCGGCAAGGCGATGAGTGCTGCGAGCATCAGGAATATCCAGCGTGAGCGGGGCTTTTCTTTGCTCTTCCTTGGCCGGCGGGCGGCAAGTTGCTGGCCGGGGGCCGGAGCCTTGACTGTGGCGGTCATTTTTCCTCCTTGAAAACGGCGCGCACGAGGAGCTGGCTCAGCACGGTGACCACGATGAGGGTAAGGATCGAGAGCGCAGACCCGAAGCCTGTATTGAAGAACACGAACGCCTGGCGGTAGATCTCATAGGACAGGACCGTGGTTGCACTTCCGGGGCCTCCTTGAGTGGTGATGTAGATGATGGCGAACGTTCCGATGAGCTGGATGCCCACGAGCAGCACGACCAATCCGAGGACTTTGCGCAGCAGTGGAATCTCGAGTGAGAAGATCTGGCGGAGCCGGCCCGCGCCGTCAATTTGGCCGGCTTCCCGGATTTCCCCCGGGATGCCCAGCAGGCCGCCATAGATGATGATGGTTGCCAGTGGGGTCCACTGCCACACGATCATCAGAATAATCGTGAAGAGAGCAATGCTCGGGTCGCCAAACCAGTCAACCCGGGGAAGGCCAAGTGCTCCGAGGAAGTAGTTCACAATGCCAATCCGGGAATTGAGCATGTAGCCGAAAAGCAGACCCACGACGATCTCCGGCAGCATGACCGGGATCAGGTAGAGCGTGCGGATGAGACCAGCGCCGGGGACACTCCGAATCTGGTAGAAAACCTTCGCGATCAGGTATCCGAGAATGAGCTGAACCGGAAGGGCAACGACCAATATGGTCATGGTGCGCCCGAAGGTCGCCACGATTTCCGGGTTCGACACCAAGGAGACGTAGTTGTCGAACCCGACCCATCGCCAGGGCTGGGATGATCCGAGCTTGAAGTCCGTGAAGCTGGCAAGGAGTGCAAAGACCAGCGGGAAGATGCTCAGGGCGGCCAGGAAGACAATCAGAGGCCCCATGAAGGTCCGCCGTGCGGTCCGCTCCGGATCCTGTTGCCGTGCGGCAGTGGCGGCAGGAACGGGCCTAGTACTTAGTGTTGTCATGATGTGACTCTCTGCATCGGGGTGGTCCGGGATGCCGCTGCGGGAAGCGGCACCCCGGACGCGTCCACTATTTGCTGTTTACGGTGTAGCCGGCCGTTTTGAGGAAGCCGCCGATCTCGGAGTCTGCGTCTGACATGGCCTGGTCAAGTGACTTCTGGCCGGCAAGATATGCGCCGATGTGCCTTCCGAGGGTGTTCATGATTTCGAATGCCTCCGGAATCTGGGGGCGGAAGGCGGGGAAGGCGTTGTCCACGACGGACGCCTGCGTCGCCAGCCACGGGTACTGTTTCCGGAGTTCGACGTTGTTGCTTACGGAGTACCGGGAAGCGAAGCCGCCGTCAGCCAGGAATGAGGCGTTCACTGCCGGGCTGGAGAACCACTGCATGAAGTCCCAGGCGAGATCCTTCTGGGTGCTGTAGGCGTTGATTCCCATTTCCCAGCCGCCGACCGGAGTGTTTGGCTTCACGCCATCCTTGACGTACGGGGTGGATGCTTCGTACTTCCCGGCCACTGCAGACTGCTGAGGGTCATCCAGCGGCGGGATGTCGTAGTTCCAGGGGCTGATCATGGCCGCCTGACCGGTGGCGAAGGCGGAGTAGCGTTCCTGCCAGGCAACGTTGATTGCGCCCGGCGGCTGGCAGGTGTCCATCAGGTCTTTGAACATCTTGACGGTGGCTTTGCTCTCCGGGGAGCTGAACTGTGGCGTCATGTCGGAGTAGTACTTGCCGGAGGTGTTCGTGGGCGTTTCCGAAGCGAACGGACGGCCGCCGTTGTTGTAGATCCACTCGAAGTAGGCCTGGCCGACCGGGGTTCCGCTCTGGTTGTTGATCGCGGTGCCTGCGATACCGGTCTTGTCCTTGATCGTCTTGCACGCGGCGACGAACTCATCCACGGTCTTCGGGATTTGCACGCCTGCCTGAGCGAGGACGTCTTTGTTGTGTACGGGCAGGACGAAGTAGGGCGCGAATGGCAGCCCCAAGGTTTTGCCGTCGTACACCGAACCCTCGCGCATGACCTTGTAGAAGTCGTCATACATCATCAGGTTAGGGTCCGCCGCGGCAATCCGGTCCTGGAGTGGCTCGACAAAGCCAGTCTCGGCGAACTTTCCAACCCAGGGCAGGTCAAACATGATGATGTCGGCGTCAGTGGACTTCTGCTGGCCGGCCAGCAGTTCCTTCGAATACGTATCGTCGTAGGAGTAGTTATCAAACGCAACCGTCGCTCCGGAGATCTCTTCAAATCGCTTCAGGGACTTCTGGAAAGCCGGGAGCCAAGGATCCTTGACGCCCATAATCTTTAGCGTCTTACCTTGCCATTTGTTCTGGATGCTCTGGACGAATTTATCGAGAGCCTCCTTGTTGGCTGCGTTCGGCGCGTAGTCAGCCACCGGCGCCGTCGGCTTGGTGTCCTGCGGAGTGGACTGGGAACATGCAGTAAGGGACGTAGCTGCCACAAGGATGCCGAGCGTTGCGGCAGCACTTCGACTCATGAACTGACGAACAGTCATAATGAGTCCTTTCTGATTTGGTCTATGTCGGATTTAGAGCTATCAGCCGGTTCGACGGACAATGCCGAGGTTCTGGGCAAGTGCATCGCGTGGCACCCGGGTTCCGGAGAGCCGGCAGCGTGCCGGGGGCTGATTTTGGTGCAGGTGACCGCCGAACGTTGCGCGGCACCATTGGCTGGGTCGGTTTCATGAGCGAGGGCCCGGCCAAGGTTCCGGAGGTGGATCGGTCACCAGTGACCTTCGCCAAGAGGAACCATTCAAGACGTATTCCACACTCCGAATCGTTCACTGGCTCCTACTTCGGAATTCGTTTGCAACGTTCCAGTCCGCGGAAAATGCAACGTTACAAGCGCGTGACTGCAAGATTAGAAGTAAAAGTTGCAACGTGTCAAGGATCACTTGCCACGTTGCAATTAGGTCACCTGAACATCATCCTGAACACGGAAGGCCGGATGCTTGCAACGTGCCAAACTGCGCGACTACCCTAGGTAGAAACCAGTTCCCGCCGATGGAGGAGAGTTTGATGGGCACAAGCGTGAAAGATGTTGCCGCGCTGGCGGGTGTTTCCGCGTCCACAGTCTCGAATTATTTCCACCGCCCCGAATTACTGGGTAAAGCAAGCCGCAAACGCGTTGCCGACGCCATTGCCGAGCTGGGATACGTGCCGAACGAGTCTGCACGCCAGCTGCGGGCTGGCTCGAGCAAGACATTGGCCCTGATTCTTCTGGACGCCTGGCTGCCCTTTTTCAGCGACCTCTCACGCGGGGTGGAAGATGCCGTTCGGGACCACGGATGGTCACTGTTTTTCAGCAACAGCAACAGGGATTCCGAGCGCGAACGGTCTAATCTGGACACGTTTGAGGCTCACCGGGTGCAAGGCCTGGTAATAGTCCCCCAAGGCCGGGTCAAGGATCGTTTGGAACAGCTTCAAAACCGTGGCATTGAATGCGTGGTGGTCGGGCCGACCGAGGACTCGAACGAGATCTCCGCCGTCACGTTCGACGATGTCGGTGGTGGCAGGCTCGCGGGCGCACATCTCCTGGAAATCGGCCGGCGACGTCTTGCCTTCCTTGGTAATCCCCACAACGTGGTTCAGTCGGCAGACCGCCTGGCCGGCCTGATGCGGGCCGTAGAGGCATCCGGCACCGAAGCGACGGTCATGACGGTCACGGTGAAAAACCTCACCGTTGAGGACGGGATCGAGGCGGCCGAGCAGATCCTGTCCATGCCCGAGGCCGAAAGACCAGATGCAATCTTCGCAGCAAACGACATGGTGGCCGTCGGTGCGTTGAATGTCTTCCTCCGTGCAGGAATCCGCATTCCCGAGGACATAGCGGTCGTGGGCTATGACGACGTCCAGTACGCGCGCCAAGCGGCAGTGCCGCTAACCACGGTCCGCCAGCCCGCTTATGAGATGGGACGAGCTGCCGGCCAGCAGCTCTTGGAACAGATCGAGCGACCGGGTCCCCGGGAAGTTCAGCAAAGAGTCTTCGCAGCACACCTCGTCGTGCGCGAGTCCACAGTAGGCCGAATGACAGCGCGTGCAGAACCGGCCGCCCACGACGCCGTCACGGCATCGCGTTCATTCCCGGTAAGCCCGTCGCTGTCCGTCTGAGGAGATTCCCGGAGCAGCGCCTCAGGAGTACTCCGAACCGGTTTCGGTAGGGAGGGATAAACCCGCCCAGAAGCGGTGGGCTGGCCATTGGCATCTCTCCCCTTTTTGGGTGGGACCGATTCTCTAGACGGGCTGATTTCGTACGTCGGGGAACCAGCCTTCGGGTGCCTTTTTCGGTTCCAGGTGGTCGGGATCTCTGTGCTTTTGCATATCGCACTTGTAGAACGGGCCGCGTGGGTCCAGAAGTACGTTCATGTGGTGGTCCGTGTGGTCCTTGAACCAGACACTGATGCCGGTGGCTCCGTCGAGCCTGAGGTGTTCCCAGGCCCGCCACAGGGCTTCTATTCGTGAGACGGCTTCCGGGTGGAAGTACCACTCAATGCACCATTTTGCGGAGCGGCCGTCGACGTCGCGAACGTAGGTCGGCAGCAGCTGCTCGTGCAGGAATTCCTCTGCTGAGCCGTAGACCAATTCCGGGGGCTTCTGTTCCTGGCGAGAGTTGGCGCCAGTTTCATCTACGTCCGAGGCGGGAGCTTCCCTGAAGCGTCCGATGTCGATGGTCATTCCCTACTCCCCTACCCGGTGACCCAGGGATTGGCGGCAGCTGCCGCGGCAAGCGGCACTTCGTCTTGCTCCGGTCGGGGGCTGTACTTCTTGATGGACGCCTCCACGGCTTCCTTGTGCGGTCCGGTGTACCAGGGCATCGTGCGTACCAGTGTGGCCGGGGCACCGGATGCGAGGACCACGGCGCGGCCGCGGTCCAGTTCCGCGAGGTTGGAGACATCGAAGATGCGTTCTGTGCCCTCTTGGCGGGAGCGGCTGGAGCCGGACTTTCCGGAGGAGATGGAGACGTTGGTGTAGCTGTAGTCCCCGATCAGGTCCGAGAGTGCCCGGAGGAAGCCTTCTTCGGCCGCTCCCCCGCCGTAGATCTTGACGTTCGCGGCCGACCAGATTTTCCGCATGTTCGCTTCGCCCCACAGTTCGACGCCCTGTGACCAGGACTGGAGGATGCCCATGACGATCAGGCCCTTGGAGCCGTAGTGGCTGAACTGGTCCGGCAGCCCGGCCCAGCGGACGACGTTGGCCAGCTCATCGAGGGCGAAGAGGGCCGGTTTGGGCAGGCGGCCGCCGCTGCGTTCGGCGCGTTCCTCCATCGCCTCAGCGATGGCCACCGTCAACGCTGTGGTGAGCGGGGCAGCAGAGCCGGCACCTTCCTTGGAGAGGATGTAGATCGTCTCCCGTGAGGCCGCGAAAGCATGCGGGTTGAACTGACGGCGGGGATCCGTGGCCACCGACGCGCCGCCTGTCGGGGCGACCCAGCGCAGCGTGTTCCTGGACTTGAGGCACTGGATCATCTTCTCGGCGGTGCCGAAGATCCCGTCGCGCTGCTTGTCGGCAAGCTTTAGCGTGGATTCCAGGCCCTTGTACTGCAGCTCGTAGTCATGCTCTTTCAGGATTTCGATGGGTTCCTGGCTGACCTGCTCCGTCACCCACAGGTATACCTGAGTGATGGGCAGCTCCCCCAGCGCGGCGGCGAGGAAATAGGAGGAGAGGATGTCTTCGGCTTTGGGGTCGAAGTAGGCATCCGGCTTGGACCCGGGGGTCCGCGAGCCGGTGGCGAAGTGTTGGGTGAGTTTGTAGGCCTTCTCTTCGTCGGTGACGTGGGAGAGCGGGTTCCACCACCAGCCCGGTTCCTCCTGGGCGATTTTCTGCGGATCGAAAACCCATACCGGGGCTGTGAGTTCGCGGACGCCCCGGGTGCCGTCCACGACGTCGCGTTTGTTCGAGGTGGAAACCACGGCGCCGGGTGCGTCCAGGATCGCGGGCACGACCCGTGAGGTGGACTTACCGGTCCGGGGGCCCCAGATATCGAGGCTGAGGTCTTCCCAGGACTGAATGAACGTCTGGCCGGTGGAGACCACCGTGCCCACCACGATGCCCGCCGTGCCTGTCACGCCCAGCCGATCCGCCGTCGCTTTCGCGCCCTTCTCGGA
>Ga0213840_1001737_pt1 | contig 15870 bp, 8 predicted proteins | sample SWPATP22_FD_160132 | JGI IMG/M metagenome (GOLD analysis project Ga0213840, IMG submission 160132) | Coastal seawater microbial communities from Marineland, Florida, United States - SWPA TP2 #2 | ecosystem: Environmental > Aquatic > Marine > Coastal | place: USA: Florida | collected 2016-08-14 | reverse complement strand
ACAGCTTTTTAGCGTATCCATGCTCATCATCATATTGATTGTACTGTTTATTGTGAAATCGCGCAAGAAATTTGACGGGCAGTTGTTTCCCATTTACTTAATGCTCTACGCTATTGGTAGATCTATAATTGAGGAATTCAGGGGTGATGAGGCAAGGGGTTTTATTATGGATGGATGGTTGTCCCACTCGCAATTCATAAGCATTTTCATCTTTGCAGGTGCGGCCTTCTTTTACTACTACCTCAATAAGAGAAGCGCTAAAAGCGCAAGTTCAACTTCTGCTCCGAAAGACTGATTTCAAATCTTTTGGCTTTGAATATTTCTCCGTCAATATGAGCGGGTAGTTCTTGTGTGCTTTCAATTGCCAATTGCTCAGTTTTGAAATAAGAAATCTTGTTCAGTGCTGTATGTTTCCCCGCCACAAGAAAGGGAAGGCGCCACAACCTACCTATCACACTAAGGCTATCTACATGGCAAACATCCAATAGTCCGTCAGTAATACTTGCCTTTGGAGTTACTTTCAATCCTCCTCCAAATGCTACTCCATTGGCCACAGTAGTCATAAAGGTGAGTGCATCATTACTTTCCTTCACACCTTGTATGTTCATAGAAACTCCTCTATAGCCAAACAAAGCTTCAGCGATGGCTCTGTAATAGGACAATACGGATCCTTTCTGCTCTGCCTTGAGTTCAGCAGCTCTGTGTGCTACACTTCCATCAAAGCCAATACCTACACCGTTGTGGAACAACATTCCGTTACAAAGCCCTAAATCTATTGGCTTTGCCTGAGCCGATATTGCCCGGTTCAGTTGGTCTGCTATTTTCATACTGCCTCCTAAAGCCTTGGCAAAGTCGTTTCCGGTGCCACTTTGTATTACCCCAACCTGAATGTCAAACCTTGGAAGACCATTAATCACTTCATTGAAGGTGCCGTCACCTCCTACAACCAATAGATCAGTATAGCTGCTGTCAAAACTTTCCTTCAACAGTTCTGCAGCCATTTTTTGCCTTGTGGTTAAGTGAAGGTCATATAAAACTCCCCTGCTTGCCAGTGCCTCCTCAATATCCGGAAGAATGGTTGCAGTTCTTCCTCTTCCGGCAGTTGGATTGGCTATTACAAAGAGGCGTTTCATTTGAGTAACACTTTTGTGCAAACTGCGAGGTACTGTGAGTTCTTGTTCAATGGTGGTATATCAATCTCTGTTCGAGGCTTCGGTATATTTTCTGAGCAGGTTGTTGGTGCTGCTTTGAATCTTCTTTTTCATAAAAGTTGACCAGCCTAATAGGTAACCACTTAGGCCCAATGCCTGCTGAGTCCACTTCCAAAGATTGAATACATCCGTATGCCTTATAATTTTTCCGTCTTTGAATTCAAAGCTTGCCGTTATATGATTGACTACTTTTCTCTTTTTAGGCCCATAGGGATACTCAGCCCGCCATTTAGCTGATCCGGTATTTCCATTTGTTTCAACATCACTAAAGGCAAGCTGCAATTGCCCTTTTGACCGCTCCACAAGCATGCGCCACATATTTTTAGCTTCATCTCCTATAAGTGTTCCAAATGCTGGATCGTTGAAAACGATCTCATCGTGGTAGCAGGCGGCCATAGTTTCAGCATCTCCCCTCGCAAAAGCCTGATAAAAGGTTTTTATACACTCTGAATTGTCCATACCTACCGTTTTAAATTGCATTTATTCATGCCTGAACAAATTGCATGGAACTAAAAGGCACCCAATGTAGTGCGCATTTTGTTAATACCTAGAAGGAAAAGGAGGCTCTAGTGAATCAGTACAACCTTGTGTTCGTTTTCACCGGGCTCAATCTGAAAAGCACAATCATCAAAATTAGGTGCAGATAACACGGGTTTAAAGTTGTTTGAGAACGCATAACCTTCTTCTGGTAGTCCAAAGAAGCTCTTGTCCATTACCTTGTTGCCATTGGTGTCGTGCAACAGAGAAAAGGCATATGTGCCAGGAGGAATGTCCTCAAAGATGATTTTCACTTCAGGGCCGTTTACTTTTACTATGGCCTTTTTTACAAAGGATTCTGTTTCTTCAGGAAAACCATCCTTATCTGCCTCGGCTATTAAACCAAGTAAAATCTCTCCTTTGTTGTCAGGAATATTACTCACATATATGGTCAGGGTTGCCGGTTTTTCGCTGGTGGAAGCACCCAGTAGACAGGCAAGGAGAAATAGGAGTGGTAAACGCATCATAGACGAAGTAGAACGTCCTGAATTCACTTTTGTTGCAGAAAATTTATTTTTTAAAATACCTCTTAAAAACTTCTTCGGCGAGCAGGTAAGCGGCATCAGTATCCCTTCTAAACCATAGTTCGGGTTCTATGAGCTCAAGTTCTGACAGACAGATGACTCCTTCATTGTCCCACATAACATCTACTCTGGCATATAATGGTAAAGGGCTAACTGCTTTCACGGCAGCAATGGCAAAATCTATCTCTTCACTGCTGGGTGTATAGTCATGAAGTGTGCCTCCAAAATCGTCCTGCACTCTAAAATCACCCTTCTTAGCCTTTTTGAGTACAGAGTGGCTATAGGTACTTCCAAATACCATTAAGGAAACCTCACCATGTTCAGGAACACTGGTTTGAAACTCCTGCAACAGCATGCCCTCCTTTTCAATAAGCTCAGCAAATACGGCGTTGTATTGAGATACATTTTCAGAATCAAGCAAATAAGTGTGCCTTGCCGCTCCGGAAATGGCGGGCTTTAAAATTGCTCTGTCCCATCCACTTTCCTTAAAATACTCGATCAACGATTTAGTGGCTCCTGTTTCAATAAATCTGGTAGGTGGAATATGGATACCCTTGGCTTGCAAATCCAGTAAATAATGCTTGTCAATGTTCCATCGAATGGTTTCAGCAGGGTTGAGTAATGTGGTTTTCTTGCTTACCGAGTGCAGCCAAGAGTCAAACTCCGGATATCGATCAAAATAGTCCCAGGTGGTTCTAAACAAAATGAACCGTGTAGAACTCCAGTCAAAGTCCGGATCGTCCCAGCTCACTCTATGTGTAGTAAGGCCCCTTGCTTCCAGAGCATCTCGCACCATTTGATCTTCGGTAAGTACATTTTGCACATACCAATCAGGGTTTGATGGTGCCACATATCGCTTATCGGTCAACACGGTGATGTCGTAGTCCATATCACAGTTTATAATAATTGTCTCATGCCCTCACCAAGTGCCATTGCCACGGCATTGGCCAGATTAAAACTTCTAATTTGACCTGGAAAAGGGATGGTTATGAGTTGATCTTTGAATCTGTGATGAACAGCTTCGTCAAAACCACTTTCCTCTTTTCCAAAAACAAGCCAATCTCCCTGTTTCAGCTCTAAATCATAGAAAGACTGCTCCGTTTTAGTAGTGAAAAAAAATACGCGGTCCTTATTGGGCACACTATCATACCAGGCGTCCAGTGAAGGGTGGGTTCTCCAATCAAGGTTTGGCCAATAATCGAGACCTGCTCTTTTAACTCTCTTGTCAGTGATTTCGAAACCCAAAGGTTCAATAAGGTGCAATCTACTTTTGGTACCCACACACAAACGACCAATGTTTCCGGTGTTGTTTGGAATCTGGGGTTCAAGAAGTACAATATTGAATTGAGGAAAGCTGCTCATGGCATGCAAAGACACGGATAAAGAGAATATTTCAAAAAAGGAATTACAACTTTTTTCACACCTTCAAAAAAGCCACAAACTCAAAAAAAACAATCGCAATCAAACTGCTAAATAACAAACACTTAACCAACCATGTAACATTCCTGGAACCGACTAAAATATGGCTGATATTCTCTTAAAAATGGACCTGTATGTATTCTATTGCCCGCCAGTACTCAGGGAATCTCTAAAGTTTTAAAACAGCTAAAACCATAAGTCAATAGTCAATGTATCTTGCCGCCCATTAAGAGGATGCAAATAGTGACAGGTAAGGATTGGTGTGTGTGTCTTATTCTCCTGATCTTCTCAAATGGCTCTTTGGCTCACATAAACGCGGTTGATAGTCTTACCAACCTTATTGAGAACGAGCGGGACCTGAAAAGGAAGGCGGAATTGATTGTTGAACGCTCAAACAAGCTCAACAATACGGGAAACTACGACCAATCCATCCGGACAACATACCCAATACTTAAGCAAAAGGACCATTTAGGGCCTGCAGAATTAAGTGGGCTCTATTTTTCAATAGGGATTAGCCATTATTACAGCGATGAATTTGACTCATGTATTCACTATTTTGAAAAATCTGAACCCCTTAGCAAATCCGAAGGGCTGCTGGGCAGGGTAGCAAACAACTACATTACCAGAGGATCGGCTTTTTTCTCAAAAGGCAATGTGGCAACTGCGATAGACTACTTCAACAAGGCCAGAGAAACTTTTCTTTCAATAAAGGATACAGTATGGGCAACGAAAGCCAGCATCAATCTTTCTATAGCCTTCGCAAAACAGGATAAGCCCTTAGACCAGTTAACAACTCTGAAGGAAGCCAAGAAGATTATAGAGAACAGTGGAGATTTTAGATCCTTGATGATATTGAAAGCACAACTGGCAAGTACATTTTCTTATGCAGGTATTACTGACAGTTCAGTATGGTACTACACCCAGGCATTAAAAACAGCAGAGCGCATTGGCGACAGTGTTAGTATGGCCATTTACTATGGCAACATCTCTCAAATGCACACGAATGTAGAACAGTTTGATAATGCCAAAGTGAATGCCCAAAGGGCTATTAAAATCAATAAAAAGTTGGGCAGGCATAGTGGGCTTTCTTATTCTCATTTCGCAATGGGTAGGATTTATGACAATCTGGGGATCTCCGATTCTTCACTTAGTCACTACAATCTCTCGCTGAAATATGCCTTGCTAACAAACAACGGACTGCAGAGCTCTATCTTGCTCAATAGAGGGATTGTACTCATGGACAATTATCAATATGATAGCACTTTATTTTATTTGAATAAAGCCATTGCAATTGAACGTAGATCAAATAAAAGTTCTACTCTTACCAGGTCTTACACTACGGTGGCTCGTGTATATATGGACATTAACAATTTAGGGTTATCGTCCTTATATCTCGATTCTGCGATAGAAAATGCCCTGTATTTCAATATTCATAGAAATGTGGCTGATGTATATGATGCACTATCAGAACTAGAAACCCTTAAAGGCAATACGGCAAAAGCTCTAACGTATTACAAACTGTTTAAGACTTATCGAGATTCCACCATGGATAGCGATAGGTTGCTTAAGACACAGTTCATATCATCCTTGCACGAAAAGGAGAAAAAAGAAGCTGCCATTAAAGAGTTAAAAAGAAATGAGAAAATAGGCCAGTTGGAACTTGCAAATGTTAAGCAACAACGCTGGAGCTTAATTGCTGTTTCTACCTCTCTTCTCTTAATAGGTATGATACTGATAAGGAGCTATGGTAGAAAAAGGAAAGCCAATCTACTCCTGGAAAAGGCCAACACTCTGGTAATGGATAAAAACAAGCAACTGGAAGTTCTAAACCAGGAAATCTATCATAGAGCCAAGAATAACCTTCAAACAATATCAAGCCTTCTGAGCCTTCAACGCTTTGATATAAAGGATGAAAACGCAAGGGAGTTAATTGTAGAAAACAGAAACCGGGTAAATGCAATGGCATTGATCAACCGGAGACTTTTTTCAGAGGAACGACTGACAAAAGTTGCCGTCAGCAGCTTCGTTTTAGAAATTACCAAGGAACTTGCATATACCTATAATGTACCCGAGTCTGTATTCAAAATAGAAGACCACGCTGGCAACCAAACTTTTGACGCAGACAAAGCGGTTCCATTGAGTTTGGTAATAAACGAGCTTATTAGCAATGCCATTAAACATGCCATTCCAGAAAGTGAAACTCCAGAAGTTCGGATACACGTAAGTTCAAATAAGGGGCTGTTCAAATTTTCAATACATGATAATGGTCCTGGGTTTAAACAAGGCTCAGCAACAGGAAAAACAGAATCTTTTGGATGGGAAATGGTACAAATGATGGTGGAACAGCTTCAGGGAAAACTGCAAGTAAGTAATAAGAATGGTGCTTTGGTAGAAGTTAGCTTCCCGGCAACCAAGTAAATATTAGGAGGTATGAGAGAGTTAAGAATCCTACTTCTGGAAGACAATCAACTCATTGGAAGAGATGTAAAAAAAATCCTTGAATTTGTTGGTTATAAAGTTTCAGGACCTTTTGACAAAGGTGAGAAGGCCCTTGAAGAAATGAGAAAGGAACAATTTGACCTGGCTGTGCTTGATATTGAGTTACAAGGTCAGCTCAGCGGGATAGACGTTGGCAAGCATATTCGAGATAACTACAATATTCCCATCATTTTTATCACAGGATTGCTCCAGGATGGCTTTAGACAAAAGGCAATGGAAATGGGAGCCCATTCATTTATCAATAAACCATTTAACGAGCGCAATCTGGTTAATGCCATAGACATGGCATTTAATGCAAGTACTTCTGATACACCCTCTGGCCCTGATATGAATGACTCAAATAAAGCCAATGACCATGTGTTTGTAAAGGTGAATAAGCGGTTCATCAGAGTGGCAATTGATCAAATAGACTTTTTGGAGGCTAGTGGCCATTATATGGTCATGTATTTGGGTGAAGAGCAAATCTCTTCTGGTATTGGTTTTTCTGAGTTTCTTTCAAAGAATGTATTGAACTCTATTGTACGTGTTCATCGATCGTATGCGGTAAACATTAACCGGGTTACTGATTTTGATGATACTCATATTTATTTCAGTCAAAAAATGGTGCCTATTAGTGAGTCCTACAAAAAGGCCTTCCGTAAAAGAATCTCGGTTATTTAGGAAGTATTCGTGGCGTTGGCGAAGAAAATAACCACCCCGACGCAGAAACTCTACTCTTGTCTGCAGGTACCATTGAAATTGCAGCTGTTAAGGCTTAAATGCACATTATCTCAATTGTACCGGACCGGCTGATCAACAGGCACATTAAGTCCTTTCTAGAAAGGGATTACAAGATTTGTACATCTTTTAACTACCACGTAGACCCCAACAGGCTGGTTCATTTTGAAATACTCCTCATTCATATTTCATGGAAAACAGTAAAAAAGGCCGCTTCCATTGTTTCATATTTTGAATCCAAGCGACGCCCTGTCCTGATACTATCTACGGAAGCACCTTCTTCCTTCATGGAGCTACGGTCAAAACAGCTTATCTGGCTCGAAATACCCTTTGTTGAATCAGCATTAAAAGCCATGATAGAAGATCATTTATAGACATTCCCGACTCACGAAGTATTCATCCAGACTCAAGCCCCAATTCACCGTACTCAGGCAAAAGGTGATTTATAGTGTGCTGTATCAAATCACTTTTGGCCAGATAAAGTGCTTGATGTATGAGAATAGCTTTACGCATACTTGTTTATTTAGGATTTCTTTTGGTTTCGAAATCAGCCTTTTCACAGTCTTACAACATCTCTCTTAAGGTTATTCAGGTTTCCCATAACTACGACTGTTGTGACGACGGCGGACTTCCCTGCTTTACCAACAGTAAACCAGAACCGCGATACAGGATTAGGGGCCGCTACGGTACTTCAGCATCTCCTGGCACTTACAGTTCTATAAAGACAATTGATCCTGGAAACGACGTGGCTTGTGGAAACATCAGTCGAAACGACGTTATTTTCTCAGCATCTGCTGTCGCAGCTGACCAGCTTCAGGTAGAAGTAGAAATGTGGGAAGATGACTGCGGTTCTGATGTAACCTATAGCTCAGGTTGTGATGATAGCAGAACCTTTGTATCACCCGTATATACCTTTTCCTTTTTAGGACAAGGCACTACCGTATTCTCAGTAAACGGATCTGGTGGGTACTCAGTCAAATTTGAGGCGGTCATTACTGGTCTTCCCGAAATTGAACTCAAACATGGCAATACCATCATTGCTGATGGTGACACAAGCCCTAACGTAAGTGATAGCACGGACTTTGGTACCATCAAAACTTCAGGAGGAACAAACACCGTTCCCTATACTATAAAGAATGTTGGAGCGGCTGATCTTGTTTTATCAGGTTCACCTTTTGTATCTATTGGTGGAACCAACGCATCGGATTTCAGTGTAATAAGTCAACCTAGTAATGGTACTATCGCACCAGGGGATTCCGCTACTTTTCTGGTTCAGTTTGATCCCGGTAAAACTGGTCCAAGAAATGCTCAAATCAATATTGCCAGCAATGATGCAGATGAAGACCCTTACACTTTCAATATACAGGGCAGCGGCTATACTCCCTGTACCGGGATGCAGACCATACAGGCGGGAAATGCAACAACCACCTCAAGCAGCAATACCATAACCCCCTTTACCACCTTTTTTGAAGATGGTCGCACGCAACTATTGGTTCTTGCCAGTGAGTTTACGGGATTAAACTCATGCTCTGACAGCTTGTATGGCATGGCCTTCAATATTACTTCGGCCAATACTCTGTCTAGTAACATCACAATTGGTTTAAAAGCGACTACAGCTACCGCCTTCAGCAGTTTTTCTTTCGAATCAGGCTTTACCCAAGTGTTTTCAGGCTCACACACGCCATCTACTGGATGGGACATGATTGATTTTGACAGAGGTTTTGCCTGGAACGGCTCTGACAACCTCATTATTGAATACTGCTATGACAACAGCACCTTTAATGGTAACTCCTCAGTAGAATACTCAACGCTCTCATTTACCGCAAACAGATATGCTTACACCGATGGTTCCAATGGATGTACTCTGTCATCCTTTGGATCAAATAAAGACAGACCTAACATACGATTTCGTTTTGGGGCCGTGCCAGAAATTGAAGTTTCAGGAAACAATCTGGAAATTGTAAACGGAGACGCTTTACCATCCACCTCAGATAGCACTTCATTCGGCAGCCACTCACTTGGCTCTCAAACAACCACCGCTTTTTACATCAAAAACACGGGGAGTACCACATTAAACCTTACAGGGAGTCCATTAATTACCCTAAATGGAGCAAACACCTCTGACTTTTCGGTAAGTCAACTCCCATCCTCTTCCATTTCCCCTGGTGACAGTGCGGCCTTCAAAATCACATTCAGTCCGCAAGCCGAAGGACTCCGATCGGCAAGGGTGAGCATTGCCAATGATGATGCCGATGAAAACCCGTACACATTTGATGTATCAGGCACAGGTACTTGTAAGATTGCCCTAAGTGCCAATCCAACTCATGTTACATGTAACTCTGAAGACGATGGTAAAGTAAGCCTAAACATAACCGGTGGTACTGCCCCCTACACCCACAGCGCGGCAGTTTTACAAAATAATTTGGGCGCCCCTTTGAATAAGACATTGTATGACTCTGTGAATATGAATGTTCTTCAAACTTCTACAGGGCTACGGCTCATACCTACTTCCAGTACTGCAACTTTTTTAACCAAGGAGAAATTCAAGTTTCAACAGGGGCTAACATTCGAAGGAAGTATCTTTTTACCTGACTCAGGCTACAGGGTAATAATGGTTGGCCTTAATGATGGGAGCGCTGTTTCCTCCACGAGTGTTACAAAGGGTATTTACTTCTCTGAGTTTGGCAAAACAGGGAACACCAACCTATATGCTATAAACAACGGGAGTGGAAGTCAGTTTCCAACATCGTCCTACAGTACGAACTCGGCAGGTGATTGGTATGATGTAAAGATTTCCATTGGAAATGCTGAAGCTACTTACTATATCAAAAAGTCCTCTGAAAACAATTACAGTAATTCTAAAACACTAAGTTTTACAACTTCGCCCGATAGTGTTAAAATAGGAGTATATGCCAGTAAATCTTCTGGTGCAGCTGGTTTTTCAATTCATAAGGACTGGAACCTGTATTATGACAACCCAGACACTGTAAACCTTGCTCCCGGAAACTATACCTATTACATTACCGATGCGCTGGGCTGTTCAGCATCATCAAGTACTACAATAACGGAGCCTACTTTGCTTACTGCAACGGCCCGGGTAGACAGTACTGCTAAATGCAATGGCTTTTCTGATGCGGGGGCCAGTGTTTCTGCCTCCGGAGGTACTGCTCCTTACAGTTATGCCTGGAGCAATTCTGCCACTGTTCCTTCCATTACAAGTGTTACCGCAGGTACTTACGATGTAGTTGTAAGCGATGCAAATAGCTGTGAGGTGCGCAGGTCTGTTACTATAACTCAACCTTCCCTGCTTACGGCTACTATTAAGGTAGATAGTAATGTAACATGTAATGGAGACTCCGATGGAGGGGCCAGTTTAGTCGCATCCGGTGGCATCACTCCCTATTCATACTCCTGGAGTAATAATACAGCCAAAGCGGCAATCAGTGGGGTTCCGGCAGGTACCTATACAGCCACCATCACTGATTCCAACAATTGCATGCAGGTTCGATCTGTGAGCATTACCGAGCCTGATCCATTCACACCAACCGTTCGGGTAGACAGCAATGTAAGTTGCTTTGGACTGTCAGACGGAAAAGCATCGGTTCATAGTAGCGGTGATGGTTTACGAATCTCAGAAGTTAACCTGGGAAGCCCTGACTATATAGAAATCATGAATGTTGGTAATGGTACCGTTGATATAAGTGGAATGAAGGTGGTGGTAAGCAGTAGTTACAGCAACATTAACTCTTCAAACAGTACAACCTGGAACTTATCAGGTACTATGCCGTCAAAAGCTATTGACTACAGAGAAGACGTCACGGGATCTAAATACTGGGGGAACAACATCTTTTGGAACAGTGGGTCCAAGTCATGGGCAATGATTATTGACTCTACGGGTGGCATTATAGATGCCATTTTTTGGGGTTGGAGCACCACTGACATCAATAACTTTTCAACCACAGTAGCAGGTAAAACCGTAACTACTTCCGGTGCGTGGACGGGCAATGGCCTCAATGCTTCCTGCGGAAATGCATTTATACGGACAGGCGGTAGCGACAACGACAATACCGGGGACTGGCTATGTACAAGTACTAGTAAGGGAACACAAAACACTGGTCTTAGCCTCCCCTTCCCTGGTCTTTCACCACGAACACCAGCCAGCTACCTATGGAGCAACTCAGCCACTACCCCTTCCATTTCAGGGCTTTCAGTTGGGGAGTATTCAGTGATTGTTTCAGATTCACTTGGTTGTACCAGTAAAGACACTATTACAATTACCCAGCCTGATACGCTTATTGCAAACCTGGTAGTTGATAGCAATGAAAGTTGTGCGGGGCGCATGGACGCTGGAGCTACGGTTTCAGTTAGCGGTGGTACAACCCCTTATACATACTCATGGAACAACAAAGCCAGTACACCTTCCATATCAGGTATTGGTGCTGGGAATTACGAGGTAAGTATCATTGACGCCAATAAGTGCAGCTCTAAAAAGTCTGCTACCATTGAAGCCCCAAGTATTTCTATTGGAAGCCTTTCAGCGGTTTCGAGCATTTGCATTGGTTCTATCCCTCAAAAAATCACTGAAAACAGACCAACCACCGGCAGCGGTGGTAGCTATCTATACACTTGGCAAGACTCAACATCAGGACAGTCCTGGAGAAACATTAAAGGAGCAAATTCAAAAGAATACCAACCTTCTGCCCTGGCAAAAACTACATGGTTTAGAAGAATTGACTCTGCCATAGTAGGATGCGTGGTAGATACGACCAATGGTATTGAGATTCGTGTGCATCCTAAACCTGCAGCTGATTTTGAGTTCAATGCCGCCTGTGAAGATGAGCAGGTTCAATTTATAGACAGTTCCAGTGCAAACGGGGCCAACATAGTGGCTTACAATTGGAGTTTTGGAAATATTAGTAGTAGTACTCAAAGAAATCCAGTAAACGTATACAAGAGCACTGGAAACTATACGGTATCTCTTACCATAACCACAGACAGCTCTTGCACTAATACTGTAAGTAAAACAGTGGAGGTAAGCCCGGTACCAGTTGCTGACTTCAGTGTAAATAATGTATGTGCAACTGACAGCGCCTTCTTCAAGAATACAAGTACTATTTCATTGGGCTCCAATACCTATGCATGGGATTTTGGAGATTCCAGCTCCTCAACACAAATACATCCCAAACACCAGTTTCAACTTGACGGATACTACCGCATAAGCCTCACAGCAACTTCTGACAAGGGTTGCCAAAATACTCAAAGCACTACTCTGCAAGTACATGAACTGCCTATTGCAGCCTTTGCAGGGAATAGCGTGTGCCTCAACGATAGCATGAGCTTTGAAAACAACAGTCAGGGAGCCAAATCTTATCTATGGAATTTTGGAGATCGATCAAGCTCGGTAACAGCTATACCTAAGCATCTTTACGCCCGTAACGGAAACTACCTGGTGTCGCTCGTTGCAATAAGTGATAAGGGTTGTTTGGATACACTGGAAAAACAAGTGAAAGTTCACTCACTTCCAAAGGCCTCCTTCTCAGCAGGCACTACCTGTTTCTTAGATACCACAAAGTTTACAAATACGTCAACCAACGCTACTGGGTATACATGGGATCTTGGAGATGGATCGAGCAGTATTCTTAGTGAACCATTCAGGGTATATGGAAAATCCGGAAGTTTCAATGTAAGCTTAATTGCCAGTAGCAGCAATGGATGTAAAGACACCGTATTCAATACTGTGACTGTTAACGCTCCTCCGAAAATAAGTTTTACGGTAACCGATACCTGCAAGGGTATGGCCGTAAGCACAACTAATACTACCTCTGGAGCCAGTTCATACAGCTGGAATTATGGGGATGGAAATGGTTCGACCGTAGCAAGTCCCAGCCATACTTACACTAGCAGCGGTTTATATAAAGTCAAGCTAGTAGCCACCAGCTCAAATGGATGTAAAGACTCTGCCACTTCATCAGTAAACATCTATCCACTACCTCAAGTGAGCTTTAGTCAAAGCAATGTATGTGACGGAAGTCCAATGTTGTTCAGCAACAAAAGCTCAATTGGCTCCGGAGCAAATAGCTATACTTGGAACTTTGGTGATGGAAATACCTCCAGCAACAATAGCCCAAAACATACATACACAACAGATGGCAACTACACCGCACAATTAATTGCTACCAGTAATGTGGGCTGCATGGATAGTGTGAGCAAATTAGTAAAGGTATATGCTCTGCCCAAACCCGCATTCAATGTAACCAACGAATGCTTGAATGATACATTCACATTTAAAAACAACACCATTGGTGCTACTTCTCAAACCTGGAGTTTTGGTGATGCCACCAATAGCAACGTGCTTAGCCCAAAGCATACCTACGGTACTTCAGGGTTCTACACTGTGACTCTAATTGCTAAGAATAGCAATAGCTGCGTGGACTCATTGAGTAAAAAAGTACAGGCTTATGCAATGCCATCTGCACAGTTCACAGTCAGTGCAGTATGTCTTCATGATAGCATGGCTTTTAATAACAACAGTCTGGGAGCTACTACCTATAATTGGAATTTTGGTGACAAGTTTGTTTCCACATCGTCAAGCCCTAAACACCTGTATACCAATCCAGGACGCTATATGGCAAGCCTCATAGCAAGGACTTCGAATGGCTGTGCGGACACCTTTGAAAAACAGGTGATAGTTCACTCACTCCCAGTAGCTGCGTTTAAAGGGACTACCTCATGCTTTACGGATACTACCAAATTCAATAACTCCTCCACGGGTGCTTCAAACTACTTATGGGATATGGGTGATGGATCAAGCAGTATCCTTACTGAACCATCAAAAGTATACGGCAAACCTGCAAGCTTTATTGTGCGCCTAATTGCCAGCAGTAGCAATAACTGTAAAGATACGGTAGCCCATACCGTCGTCGTAAATTCACTTCCATCAGTGAGTTTTAGTCTCAACGACACCTGCGATGGAAAGGCGGTTACTATGGTTAACCAAACCACAGGTGCCGCCTCTTACCAGTGGAATTACGGTGATGGAAATGGTTCTAACAGCAGCGACCCCAGCCACACCTACTCAACCAATGGCTCATACAATGTGAAGCTTCTCGCAACTAGCTCAATGGGCTGTAAAGACTCTTTAAATAAAAGCATTAGCATCCATCCATTGCCACAGATTGGTTTTAATCAAAACGACGTATGCTATGGGAAATCCATGACATTCAGCAACAAGACCGTGATTTCATCTGGTGTTAACAGCTACAAGTGGAGTTTTGGTGATGGTACAACATCCAATAATGTAAGCCCCATTCATCAGTATGGTAATAGTGGCAACTACACAGTAAAGCTAATAGCCGCCAGCGGCTACGGTTGTCGGGATAGTTTAAGCAGTACAGTTACGGTATACGCTCTTCCAACACCGGCATTTAGCGTAAATAATGAGTGCCTAAGTGATACTTTTAAATTCCAAAACAATTCCACCGGTGCCATTTCACAAAAATGGAGTTTTGGTGATGCTACTGGTAGCAGTTCATCAGCACCTTTGCATCAGTACTCCACGCCTGGCTTCTATACCGCTACACTTATTGTGGCAAGTAAAGATAAATGCATAGACTCACTCAGTAAAAGGGTACAAGCCTATCCCATGCCTATTGCTCAGTTTACAGCTAAGGGCATATGCGATAACGACAGCATGAGCTTTGACAACAACAGTCAGGGCGCCGACACTTATACATGGGAGTTTGGAGACAGGTCTAAATCAACAGCTATTGCTCCAAAACACCTGTACTCGGGACATGGTAGCTATCCTGTTACTTTGATTGCTGCAAGTGGTAATGGATGTAGGGATACACTTGAAAAACAAGTAAACGTTTATGCGCTGCCGGGACCTGCCTTTTCTGCCAGTACCGTATGCTTCTCTGATTCTACGACGTTTACAAACAACTCTACCGGTGCAAGCAGCTATGATTGGGATATGGGCGATGGCTCAGGCAGCACACTTTCAGAACCATCTTTGGTATACGGCAAGGCGGGAAGTTATAAGGTTCGATTACTTGCAATTAGCAGTGATGGTTGTAAGGACACCGTATCGAATACGGTTGCGGTAAATGCACTTCCAACAGTACGTTTTAGCATTGGTGATACTTGCCGTGGAAAGGCAATAAGTATAGACAACAATACTTTAGGAGCAAACTCATATAGCTGGACATATGGTGATGGAAATGGCTCAAAAAACACTTCCCCCAGCCATACCTACTCTACGGATGGCTCGTATAGCGTTCAACTAATTGCCACCAGCTCAGAAGGCTGTAAAGACTCAGCAAGCACAACTATTAGTATACACCCTCTGCCACAAGTGAGTTTTAGCCAAAACAACGTATGTGATGGGAAAACCATGGCCTTCAGCAATAAGAGTGCGATCTCTTCGGGTGTTAATAGCTACAAATGGAGCTTTGGGGACAACAAAACCTCTGGCAATACGAGCCCAAGCCATCAGTATGCCAGTGACGGCAACTACACGGTAAAGTTAATTGCTACAAGCGCTTACGGTTGCCAGGACAGTTCAAGCAGTACAGTTACTGTTTACCCACTTCCCAAACCATCATTTAGCGCAGGCAATGAATGTTTAAGTGATGACTTCACATTCAACAACAGTAGTAAAGGAGCAAGTGTCTATAATTGGAATTTTGGTGATGCTGCAAACAGTACTTCAAGCTCACCCACGCATAAGTACTCTGCATCCGGATATTATACGGTAGTGCTAACGGCCACATCCGCAAACAACTGTGTGGATTCAGTAAGCCGCAACATTCAGGTGTACGAAATGCCTGTGGCCTCTTTTGGTTTTACCAATGCTTGTGATAAAGATTCAATAGTATTTACCAACGGTAGTCAAAAAGCAAGCGTCAATGCCTGGAGCTTTGGAGATACTAAAACGTCTACATCACAGGCGCCAAAGCACCTTT
>Ga0213840_1001734_pt1 | contig 15882 bp, 11 predicted proteins | sample SWPATP22_FD_160132 | JGI IMG/M metagenome (GOLD analysis project Ga0213840, IMG submission 160132) | Coastal seawater microbial communities from Marineland, Florida, United States - SWPA TP2 #2 | ecosystem: Environmental > Aquatic > Marine > Coastal | place: USA: Florida | collected 2016-08-14 | reverse complement strand
GCCTGGACCCGACGTCAGATGCTCGAGCTCTCCGCGAAGCTGGGCCTGCTCTCGCTCGCGCCGACCGTGGGCGCATGCCCGTCGTCCGACGACGACGACTCCGCGGTCGATGACGGCTGGCCTCCGTTCGAGGGCTGTGATCCCGAGACAGTCGACTGGACCTACACCGGCGAGCCCGGTCCTGAGACGCTGTTCTCCCACGGTGTCGCGTCAGGCGATCCGCTCGCGGACGCCGTGATCCTCTGGACCCGCGTCAGCCAGGAAGGGACGGACGCCGTCGAGGTGCTCTGGGAGGTGTCCGAGACGCCGGACTTCGCCGTGATCTACGCCTCGGGTCTGGCCAGCGCGACCGCCGACCGCGACTGGACCGTGAAGGTCGACGCGACCTGCCTGCGGCCCGGGGGCACCTGGTACTACCGCTTCCAGTCGATGGGCCGGACGTCGCCGATCGGCCGCACCCGCACGGCGCCCTACGGTCCGACCGAGCGCATGCGCTTCGCGGTCTGCGCGTGCTCGAGCTTCGCCCACGGCTGGTACCACGGCTACCGGGCGCTGGCGCAGCACCCCGGGGTAGAGGTCGTGTTCCACCTGGGCGACTACACCTACGAGCAGGCCAACGGCGAATACGGCGACGTGCGCGACCTGACGCCGCTGAACGAGGTCGCCTCCCTCGAGGACCGGCGCCTTCGCTACGGGGCGACGCGCCTCGATCCCGATCTGCAGGAGGTCCACCGCCAGCACCCGTTCGTGTGCACCTGGGACGACCACGAGTTCGTGAACAACACCTGGTCGGGCGGATCGCAGGACCACGATCCGGCGACCGAGGGCACGTGGGAGGAGCGGCTCGAGGCCGGCGCGCGCTCGTTCCTGGAGTGGCTGCCCGTTCGGGAGGGCACGGAGGGCGTGATCTACCGGCAGCTGATCTTCGGGGACCTCGTGGACGTCTGTGTCCTCGACACCCGGGTGATCGGCCGCGACCAGCAGCCCACCACCACCGACGAGGCGTACGCCGAGGACCGGCAGATGCTCGGCGTCGAGCAGGAGCAGTGGCTCTTCGAGCGGCTCGTCGGCTCCCGGGCGCGGTGGAAGGTGCTCGCGCAGCAGGTGATGATGGGCCAGTGGTCGTTCTCGACCGACGAGCAGGGGCGACCGCGGCCGCTCAACCAGGACATGTGGGACGGCTACCAGGCAGCCCGGCGGCGCGTGTTCGACACCATCGAGACCGAAGGCATCGATGGTCTGGTCGTGCTCAGCGGCGACGTGCACAGCTCCTGGGCGGTGGACCTCGCGCACGACTTCTCCGGCTACGACCGCTTCGCGCACAACGGATCGGTGGGTGTGGAGGCGGTGACCCCGGGGATCAGCAGCCCCGGCACGTCGATCCTCGAGGCGCTCTTCGTCCCGGAGAACCAGTACATCCGCTGGTCGGACGCGACGAGCAACGGGTTCATCGTCATCGACGTGACCCACGACCGGGTGCACGCGGACTGGCACCTGATGCCTGCGGGCGCGGTCGAGGACGAGGCGTACACCGCGCCCACCGTGGCCGCGAGCTTCGTCTGCAACCATGGCGAGCCGTGGTGGAACGAGGCCGGCGCGGCCCTGCCGGCCGTCGCGGGGGCGCCACCCCTGGCACCCTGACGGGGTGACCGACAGCCTCCGGACCCGATCGTCGGACCGCACCTGGATCGCCGCCGTCGGCGCCATCCTCGGCGCGGCGGTCTGGGTGCGCCTCACGAGCCTGCGGCACGTGCTCGTCGGCGACGAAGTCATGCCCATGGGCGGGGACTCGGCCTACCACCTGCACCGGGCGATGCAGACGGCGGAGGGCTTCCCTCGCGTCCCCGTGCACGACCCGCTGATGAACTGGCCCGACGGCGGTCCGTGCCACTGGGCCCCGGGGTTCGACTTCCTGCTGGCGCTGCCCGCGGCGCTCACCGGGTCCACGGGGACGTCTGCAGCGGTGTTGGCCGCCGGAGTGCCGGTGATCCTCGGCCTGCCCTTGCTGATCGTGGCGATCCTGCTGGGTCGTCGGTTGCTGCCGGACGACGCGATCGGGCGGGCGGCGGCGCTGGTGGCGGGCGTGGCTCTGGTGGCCCTGCCGCAGGCGGCGAGCCTGGCGCGGTTCGGCCGGACGGACCACCACGTCGCCGAGAGCCTGACGATGGCGCTGCTCGGGGCCTGGGCGGTGCTCTGGGATGCGCAGGCGGATCCCCGGTCACGCCTCCGGTGGGAGCTCGCCGGCGCGGTGGTTGCGGCCGCCGGCCTGTGGACGTTCGCGGGCTCGGTCCTGTACGTGGCCATCGCCTGCGTCGTGCTCGGCGTGCGCCTGTTGCTGGCAGAGCGGGTGCGCCTGGTCGGATCCGGAGCGCCCGCGCTCCTGGTGGCCTCTGCTGTCACGGCGGCTGTCTACGTGCCGACGATCGCGGAGCACGGCCACGTCCTCAGCTACGTCTATCCGTCGTGGTTGCAGCCGGCGCTGCTCCTGGTGGCCGCGGCGGGGCTCGCCGTGCTCGTGGGGGTGGGTCGGGCGCTGCCGGGCGCTGGATCCGGCGTGGCGGTTCGGCGCGCCGGCGCTGGCCTGGTCGTAGGCGCTCTCGTTGTTGGGGGGCTGCTCCTCACTCCTGCTGGGGCCGTCGTCCTGGACGGGTTGACGGGGTTCGTCGGCCGCAGCGATCCCTGGCTCGCGCGCATCGGCGAGTTCCAGCCGCTCACCGTGGGCTGGCCCTGGAGTCCGGGGTTCTGGGCCGGTCCGCAGCGGTTCATGGGCGCGGTCGGCTTCGTCGCTCCCGTGGCGCTCGCGCTGGTCGGGGTGCTCGCCGTGCGGGATCCGGCGCGGCTCGGGCCGTTTGCGCTGTGGACGGGGCTGCTGTTCGTCCTGGCGCTGCAGCAGGGTCGATTCCTGCGCGTGGCCCACGTGAACCTCGCGATCGTGCTGGCCCTCAGCGTCGACCAGCTCGCGCGGGCCGTCGCGGAGCGCGGCGTGCGGGTGCCGCCGCTGGTGCTGCCTCTGCTGGTGGCGGTCGGGGTCGTGCTGGATCCAGCGAGTCGTGCGTTCCTCAGTCCGAAGCCGGCTCGCGCCCCCAGCGCCGTCGAGGAGTGCGCCGCGTTCCTGGACATTCGCGGTGAGCCCGTTCCGGACGACGCGGGCGTGCTGGTGGCCTGGGATCTGGGGCACGAGCTGACCTGGCTCGGCGGGCGCCCGGTGGTGACCAACGGGTTCGGCAGCTTCCTGAACGCCGACGGGTTCCGGGAGGTCGACGCGGCCTGGACGAGCTCCCAGTCCGAGGTGGACGCCCTGATGGACCGACGCCGCCTCGGCTGGCTCGTCTCCGGTCCCGCGGCGCCTCCTTCGGGGCGGGGTTCGCCGGGGCCGTTCGAGCGGCTCCCGGATGGCCGCGGAGTGCCCAGCGTGGGGTATCTGCGGCATCTCCCCCTGGCGCCGCTGGTCGTCGGAGGGACCGGTCTGCCGGACGGCTCCAGCGCGCACCTGGAGCACCTCCGTCCGGTCTTCGCGAGCTCGGGAACCGTGGGCGGGCTCGCCGTCCCGCTCCCGGTGCTGTTCGTCTACCAGCGGGTGCCCGGCGCGCGGCTGGAGGGGGCGGGGACGCCGGGCGACCGCGTCGTCCTGCGCGCGGACCTGGACGTGCGGGGCCTGGCCTGGCCGTGGTTCGCGAGCACGACGGTCGCAGCGGACGGCCGCTGGACGATCGTCACCCCCATCGCGACGGGGACGACCGGGACCATCACGACGCCGACGGCGGCGCTGGTGAAGGTCGGCGACGCGGAGCCGGTCCCCGTGGAGGTGCCGTTGTCCGCGGTCATGAACGGAGCGCGGGTCGCGACCGTCCACAGCGTCCACTGAACCGTTCAGGGACCGCCCCGGGGGTGCACAGCCGGACCGGAGATCGTGGTGGTTGGCGAGACGTCGTGCGTTTCGCAGATGTGGCACGTGGGTTGCGAAGGCATGGGACCAGACGCCGGACAGATGGTCCGGCCAAGGAGGTGACCCATGCTGACCATGCCTTTCGCCCTGCCGACCACGTCCGTCCTGCTCATGGCTGCCTGGCCCGTCTACGTGGGCGTCATCGCGCTCGTCGCCGTCTTCGTGGTCGCCTGGCGGGCCGCGTAGCCCCGGGTTCAGCTCTCGAGCCCCAGCTCGGTCATCCGCAGACGCAGCCCGCGCGCGGAGACTTCGAGCCGCCGCGCGGCCCCCGGCACCGCGCCCTCTTCGGCCAGCGCCGCCCGGATCTGGTCGACCGTCAGGTCCTTCGCCTTGCGGATCCGCGGGCTCGCCTCGATCAACGCATAGAGCGACGTCTTGCTCATCCCGAGCGCCCGCGCCGTCGCCGTCGGACGGAAGTCGTGGGCGCGCAGCGCCTCGAGCACCGCTGCGTCGTCCAGCTCGGCCGGTCGCGCAGCCGGTGACGGCGCCGGCGCTGCCGGTGGCGGCGGATCCGACGACTCCTGCGGCCCCAGCGCCCGCTCGACGGCCGGGGTCATCTGCAGGTGCGCGGATCCCCGCGACGCGATGACCAGCTGCCGCGCGACGTTGCGCAGCTGGCGCACGTTCCCCGGCCAGTCCGCCGCACACAGCCGGCCGACCAGCGACGCGGACAGCCACGCATCCGCGCCCTTGGGCGTCGGGTCGAGCCGGTGCTCCTCGCCCGTCTTCACGAGCTCCTGGCGCAGGAAGTGGAGGAGCAGCATCGCGATGTCCTCCCGCCGGGTGCGGAGGGGCGGGACCATCAGCTCGAAGCCCGCCAGCCGGTGCAGGAGCGGCAGCCGGAACCGCCCGTCGGAGATCGCCTCCTCCAGCGAGGCGTCCGTGGCGGCGACGACGCGGACGTCCACCGACACCGGCTCGTCCTGGCCCACCGGTGTGATCTCCCCGGTCTCGAGCGCTCGCAGCAGCATGGTCTGAAGCTCCGTCGGAGCCTCGCCGATCTCGTCGAGGAACAACGTGCCGCCGCTCGCTTCGCGGAAGAGTCCGCGCCGCGCCCGGTCCGCGCCGGTGAACGCCCCGCGGCGATGCCCGAACAGCGCGGAGGCAGCGGTCGTCGGGGTGAGCGCGGCCATGTTCACGGACACGAACGGCCCGTGCTTGCGGCGGCTCGCCCGGTGCACCGCCTGGGCCACGAGCTCCTTGCCGACCCCGGACTCCCCCCGGATGAGCACGCCGACGTCGAGGTCCGCGACCTGACGGATCTGGCGGCGCACGGACTCGACCGCGTCCGAGATCCCCACGAGGCCTCGCTGATCGCGCTCCGGAGGGACCTCCAGGACGCGCTGCAGGAGGATGGCTGCTCGTCCCCCCACGTCCAGCACGGCGCCGGCGTCGAGCGCCTCGGGCGTCAGTGTCGTCGCCGTCGTCAGCGGAGCGCCGTTCATCTGCAGGGCCGCGCCGGCCATGTTCGGCTCGACGCGCAGCGTCCCCCGGCTGACGACGAGACGGCTGGGCTTGCGCGAGATGTAGGGGTCGTCGAGGGGCCCGGCCCCGAAGTCCGGACTGCGCCGGGCGAGCTCGGTCGCTCCGCTCTTCGGGAGCAGCGCGCGCTCCCCGACCCGACCCGGATCCGGGTGGGCGAGGATCGTCAGGACGATGCGGTGCGACGGGCCCGTGGAGGCCACCTTCGCGCCGGGCTGCAGTGTGGTCTCGTCGGCCATCGCGGGATGCTACCGAGCATCCAGGAGCGGAGCCCAGGAGCGCAGCCAAGGGGCCGGATCGACGATCCCGATGGAGCGGAGCTCCGCATAGACGGCCTCGAGCTCCTCGGGGGTCTCGAAGTAGTGGGCGCGAACGGCCCGCAGGGTGCAGCGCACGACAGGCGACCAGCTCGTCACCTCGGCGGCGAGTCCTTCATCGAGCAGACGGCGCGCCTCGTCCCGTCTTCCGAGTAGCACACACGGTCCCGCGCCGAGCATGGCGGCGTAGAAGGGCCCATTGGTTCCCCACCTGGCCAGCCCCAACGCGAGCTTGCGGGCCCGGCGCAGGTGCTGCAGCCGTTGACGTGGCTCCGCCGACTCCGCGGCGGCGAGGGCGGCTGCTCCGAGCAGACAGCGGTACAGCGCCACGTTCACGCCACTGCGCAGCGCCCCGCTCCGGCGGATCCGGGTTCGGTGAGCGGCGAGGTAGTCGAGCACCTCTTCTCCGCCCCCGGCGTACAGCTGGTTCCGCGCCCGGGCGAGGGTCGCGTAGAAGTGCATCAGGCTGAAGCCCGGCACATGAGCGGAGATGCGCTCGAGCACATCATCGACGTCGTGCCGATCACGGTCCGGCCGGCCGAGCATCAGCATGGGTCGATAGAAGACCCCCACCTGGACGTGCGCCTCCAGGGCGAGGTCGCCGCGCTCGCGGGCCTCGACGACGAGGGCGCCGTGGAGCTCCGCGCCCTCACTGATCCGTCCCCGCCCGAGCCGGTAGGCCGCCAGGAACATGCGGATCCAGGGGAGCTGCCCCGCGCTCTTGGAGACCTTCTCCGCGGCGATCCGCTCGGCGATCTCGAACGTGACCTCGGACCGGAAGCCCTGGCCGAGCTGGGTCTGCGTCATGCCTCGGTAGGTGTGGGCGACCGCGAGGCCCTCCTGGTCGCCGATCCGTTGAGCGAGCGGCTCAGCCAGGGCAAAGGCGGCCTCACCGTGAGCCTCGCCCCCCGGCTCGAGCTGGGAGATGAACTGCTCCGAGGACAGCGCCAGCACCTGCTGCTTCCGCGTCCCCCGACGCAGCCCCATGTGGACCCCGCGCGCGAGCAGATAGAAGGCGAGGTACTGGTCGGTGATGATCGACGCGAGCCCGGCGCCCAGGAGCAGATCGATGCGCTCGCGGACCCGTGGGTCGACGGCGTCGTCGTCACGCTCCACCAGCTTGAGACCGCGCACCCGCACGAGGAGCCGCCAGAACAACCCGCCCAGGACGTGTCGCCACGATGACTTCGGGAGCCGGAACCCAAGCTCGTCGAGGGCCGTCCAGAGGACCTCCCGGCCTCGATCGAACCCCCCCGACCACATGAGCTGCTGCGCCGCGCCCCGCAGGAACGTCCGCCGCTGCTCGCCGCTGCTCAGATCGGCCGCCTGCGCGTAGACGGTGGCCGCCTCCTGGCCCCGCCCCGCGGACTCGAGCGCTGTCGCCAGCCGCTCGAGCAATGCGACCCGCTCCTGCTCCGAGCGGGCTTCGAGCTCGAGGAGCAGCCGGCACATGGCCGCCGCTCGATCGAACGCCCAGGACTGCTCGGCATGGTCCAGGGCGACGTGGGCCTGCCGCGCCGCGTCGGCGTTCCGGCCCGCGAGGAGGTAGTGCTCGGTGAGGAGCTCGGCGTCTCCCTCCCCGGCGGCCTCGAGGGTCGTCGCGATCGCTGCATGGAGGGGCTTGCGGGCGCCCGCGTCGAGTCCGTCCACCACGGCTTCGCGCACGCGGTCGTGATAGCACTCGACGTGGTCGTCCAGGGCGGGGCCGTCGCCGCGCAGGAGGTGACCCGCCTCGAGGGCAGCCAGGGACTCGGTCTGGCGCCGCGTGACCCCCGCGATGGCCAGCGCGGATCGGCGCGTGACCGGCACGGCCACGAGCGCGATGGCCTGCAGGAGCGCCCGCGCCTCGTCGTCGAGCTCGGCGGTCCGCTCCCGGAGCAGGGCGTCGAGCTGGGCCGTGCCCGCGCCCCCGTGCCACGCCAGCTCCGTGACGAAGAACGGGCTGCCCGCGGCCTCCACCGCGATCTGCCGGGCGCGCTCCTGGATGGCCTCGGGATCCAGTCCGCGCTCGGCCAGGATCGCCGCGGCGAGCCGCTCTGCCTGGTCCTCCCGGAGCGGCTCCAGGTCCACCGTGCGGACCGAGGTGTCTTCGTGTTCCCGCAGCCGCGTCAGCATCTCCGAGCGCTCGAGGTTCTCCAGGCGGTAGCTCGCGATGAGCAGCATGGACGGCGGGTCCGGCAGCCTCGTCAGCTCGATCAGGAGCCCGCCGCTGTCCCGGTCGCCCCACTGCAGGTCGTCGAGGTGGACGACGACGGTGTGCCGCTCGGCGAGCCGGGCGAGCAGCTCGCGGAGGGCCGAGAACGCCCGACGTCGCTGCTCACGGAAGTCCGCCGCCTCGGCCGTGCGCTGGTCGCTCTGGGCGATGGCGGCGACGTGACCGAGCACCGGGAAGAGGCGCACCAGCTCGCGGGCGTAGCGCGGCACGAGGGCGGCCGTCTCGTCCTGGGGCTGGGCCGTGAGCCAGCGGGCGAGCTGGTCGACGAGCGGATCGAGCGCCTTGAAGGGCACCGAGTCCCGCTCGAAGCACCGGGCGCGCAGGATCAGCGCGTTCTGCAGGCCGTCGAGGAACGCCTCGCACAGCGCGGACTTGCCGATCCCCGAGCGTGCCCGCACATGAACCGTCGCCGCCCGCCCCTGGCGGACCTCGGACAGCGCGGCGGTGAGCTCGGCGATCGCGTCCTCCCGACCGACCAGGGCCGTGCTGCGTCGCGTCGTGTCGGGTCCTGCGGATCGGCCGAGGGCTCCGAGGATCGTTGCGTCGTCGGGCCGGAGCGCAGGCTCACGCTTCAGCAGGGCCATGCACAGCGCGTCCAGATCGGGAGGAACGCCTTCGACCAGCCGCGACGGTGGGATGGGGTCGGCGGTCTGCTTGGCGCGGAACACGTCGGCGATGGAACCCGTGAAGGGCGGGTGGCCACACAGCGCCTCGTAGAGCATGGCGCCGAACGCGTACCAGTCGGTGGCCGTCGAGAGCTCCTCGCCCGCCGCCTGCTCGGGCGCCATGTAGGGGACGCTGCCCGCGACGCCGTCGGCGAGGCTGATCGTCTCGCCGGCGAGCTCGGCCACGAGCCCGAAGTCCAGCAGGACGGCGCGCCCTTCGTCGGTGACCAGGACGTTGCTGGGCTTCACGTCACGATGCAGTCGGCGCGCAGCGTGCAGCGCCGCGAGCCCCTCGGCGACCTGCGCCATGTACTCCCGGAGGGGAGCGATCTGCGCGGGGGGCAGCGCGACCGCCTCGGGCGGCGGCGGACCCTCGGGGGCCGCGCCGGGGACCGGGAGCGTGTCGTCAGGAGCCAGTCCCAGGGTCCGGGTGGCGCCGTTCACCCAGGCGCGCCCCTCGGTGGAGGCGCCGCGCACGGTGCGGACGAGGTCGTCCCCATCGAGCAGCTCCATGGTCAGGAAGACGTCGCCGTCGTCGCTGTGGAGCTCGCGCAGCGCCACGAGGTTGCGGTGGTGCAGATCGGCGAGCGCGCGGAACTCGTTCTTGAGCAGCATGAGCTGCTGCCCGTTGGTCTCGCGCAGGACCTTGAGGGCCACGTCCTCGCCCGAGGCGTCGTCGCGGGCGGCGTACACGACCCCCATCCCCCCGCGGCCGAGCTCGCGGAGGATCTGGAAGCGGTCGATGCGTTCGGGGGCGGTCATGGAGTGGGCGAGCATAGTCGTCGTCGCTCTCAGGCGCGCAGCTGGCCGCTGCGCTCCAGCCACCGCAGGGTGTCCTCGAGGACGGTCCGCGCGTCGCGGGCGACGAAGCCCAGCTGTTCCCTGGCCTTGCTCGTGTCGAAGACCGCGCTCCGACCGTGGCCGTCCCGCACCATCGCGGAGGTCAGCGCGGGCTCCCCGCCCCGCAGTCGCGCCATCAGCTCCATCCCCCATCCGATCACCAGGAACAGCCAGCGGGGTCCGCGCAGGACGCTCGGCCACTTCCCCGTGAGGTCGAACACGTGGCGGATGAACTGCGCGCTCGGGACGTTCTCCCCGCCGACGAGGTAGCGCTCTCCTGGCTGCCCGCGGTCGGCCGCGAGCACATGGGCGCGGGCGACGTCCTCGACGTGCACGACGTTCTGGACGCCGGGCAGCACCGGCCCACCTCTGAAGACGTCCCGCACGAAGGCCGTCGTGGGGGTGATGCGGTGGTCGTGGGGCCCCAAGACGCCCGTGGGGTTGAGGACGACGACCTCGACCCCGAGCTGCTCGCCGAGCTCCAGCGCGAGGCGCTCACTGGCCACCTTCGCGCGGACGTACGGCACGTGGGCCCCCGAGGCGAAGTGCTCCTCCGTGTAGGGCTGGTTGGGATCGGGTGAGAAGCCGACGGTGTTGCACGAGGAGGTGTGCACGACGCGCCGGACGCCCGCGGCCGCAGCGGCCTCGATCACGTTGCGGGTCCCGGCCAGCGCGGGCTCGAGGATCTCCGCGTCCGCGTCTTCGGCCCAGTTCCGGTAGACGGCCGCGGTGTGGAAGACGACGTCGCAGCCCACGATCGCCGCGTCCAGGCTGGCTCGGTCCCGGATGTCTCCGAAGCGGACGCGCACATCGAGTCCCTCCAGCCCGGCGAGGCTGGAGGTCACGCGGACGAAGGGCACCACGTCCCAGCCTTGCTGAAGGAGTTGGCGGACGAGGTTGGCGCCGAGGTGGCCGCTGGCTCCAGTCAGGAGGGCGCGGCGAGGAGTCGAGGGGGACATGGCGGGCTCCGGTCGAGGTGTTCGACCTGGGAGAGAGCAACGGCCGTGCCAGCCTGCAAGTGCCTGGAATGACTGGGGACTGATGCGGGTCGGGCGCGTCTGAACCGCCGGCTGAACGGTTCACTGGACCGTCGCGCTCCTGGCGGATTGCTGCTCTCGACGGCGCCGACTAGGTTCCGGTGCACGGGCGTGACCCGCTGGAGGACTCATGGACCCGACCGAACGCGCTGCAAGCCTGAGCGCCCAGATCGCCGACGAGAACCGACTCGGAGCGTTGCGCAAGCGCGCGAAGGACCTCGGCGTGGACCATGAGCTCGGCCTCGCGCTCTGGTCCACGGGAGTGGCGAGCGCGCGGCGGCTGGCCATCCTCCTGCTCGACAAGGCGCGGTGTGATCAGGAGCTCGTGGACGGCCTCGATCGGGACTTGAAGGACCTCTCGTTCGACGAGCGCACCCAGCTCATGGACTGGCTGCTCGCCAACCAGCTGGCGAAGACCGCCGCCGGCCGTCGGCTCATGGACTCCTGGGAGCACAGCGCGTCGCCGCTGCAGCGGCGGACGTTCTGGTACCAGCAGGCGCGCCTTCGCTGGACGGGTCAGGCGCCGCCGCCGAACTCCGAGCACCTGCTGGCCGCGCTGGAGGCGCGGCTGGCGGACGAAGAGCCCGAGGTGCAGTGGGCCATGAACTTCGCCGCGGGCCAGATCGGTACGTTCGAGCCGGAGCATCGCGCGCGCTGCGTGGCCCTGGGCGAGACCACGGGCCTGTACCGGGACGAGGCGGTCTCGCGGGGCTGCACGCCGAACTACCTCCCGGAGTTCATCCGGATCCAGGCCGAGAAGCACTCCACATGATGGTGTGGTCGCGGGGCTCAACCGGTGCTTGATGCGCTGTTGATCATCGCCGGACTTGCGGGTCTCTTCGCCGGCGGCGAGGCGCTCGTGCGGGGCGCCAGTCGTCTCGCTCTGGCGACGGGCCTCAGCCCCGCTGTCGTGGGGCTGACCGTCGTCGCCGCAGGCACGTCCATGCCGGAGCTCGCGGTCTCGGTGGACGCGGCCCTGAAGGGTTCACCGGATCTGGCCCTGGGCAACGTCGTCGGGTCGAACATCTACAACGTCCTGCTGATCCTGGGCGTCGCCGCGGTGATCCGGGCATGCAGGCTCCAGGGCCAGACCGTGCGGCTCGAGTGGCCGGTGATGGTGGGCGCCGCGCTGCTCCTCTTCGGGCTCGCCTGGGATGGATCCCTGGGCCGCGGAGACGGCGCGGTCCTGGCCGCCGGGCTCGTCGGGTTCACGGTCTGGTTGATTCGGCTGGCCCGCCGGGCGTCGCCGTCGACCCTCGAGCAGCTGGACGCAGAGGCCGTTCCGACGCCCGGGCGGTGGTGGGTCGCCATGCTTCAGGTGATCGGAGGGACCCTGCTCCTCGTCGCTGCGGGCAAGAGCCTGATCACGGGGGCGACGAGCATCGCGGCCCAGGCCGGGGTCCCCGAGCGCGTTGTCGGTCTCACCCTGGTCGCCGTCGGGACCAGCCTTCCGGAGCTGGCGACCTCGGCCATCGCGTCGTGGCGTGGCAACGACGACGTGGCCGTGGGGAACGTCGTCGGGTCGAACATCTTCAACGTGCTGGGGATCCTGGGGCTCACCGCGCTGGTCCATCCGCTGGACGTCGGGAGCACCGTGCTCCGCGTCGACCTCCCCCTGATGGTGGCCGTCTCGCTCGGGTTCTTCCTCGTGATCTGGCCCGGGTGGCGGATCCCCCGCTGGAAGGGCGCGGCCCTGCTCGCCGCCGCGGCGGCCTACACCGCCGTCCTCGCGAGCACCGTCACCGGCTGACGTCCCTGCTGGTTGGTTGCGTCCCGCTCAGCGGGCGTTGATCTCGCCGCCGACCGCCTTGTCGAACGCGGCGCCGCCCGGCCCCTGCACGGGACCCAGGTCGCCGTCCCTCCGTCGGATCTCCCGCAGCTTCTCGGCCGCGGCGTCCACGTCCAGGCCTTCCTTGCCGACGTACTCGCGGATCACGTCCTGCATGATCGGGTACTTCTCGGCGCAGTACTGCTCGCTGTCCTGCTCGCGGGTGTCGCCGACGAGTCCGCCGTAGAAGAGGCGCCCGTAGACGTCCGCCGGCACCCCGAAGACGCAGGTGGCCTGGGTGTCGAACAGGATGAACTGCTTCTTGAGTCGCTTCTTGCCACTGATCCCGAGCTCATCGAGCCGCTGGTCGGACTCGGACTCCTCGTAGATGGGCGAGAAGTGCCGGATCCCGTACTCCTGTGAGTAGAACCGGCGGTTCCGGCGGATCACCGACTCCATCTGCTCGGGGATCGTGGACTGCGCGCGGATGGATCCGTCCGCGAGATACGGGACCCCGTTCTTGAGGCACCAGTAGATCGCGAAGCTGTGCATCGACAGACGGCAGCCCAGGCACACGAGCGAGCTCATGTTGAAGCCGTACTCCCGCAGGTCCGCCTTGACGTCGACTCCGAGGATCTCCCGGATGAAGTGCCGGATGTCGATGATCTGGTGCTCCACCCGGTCCTTTCCGAACCGTGCCTGCAGCTTCTTCGCGTGCACCTTCGTGTTGTTGATGAACAGCAGGAAGCCGGGGTCGAACGTCAGCAGCGTGACCTTGTCGCACTCGTCGAGCATCTGCGCGGCGGCGAGCGTGGAGTCGGTGCCGCCGGAGAACAGGACGGCCGCGTGGGCCTTCTTCGGGGATGCGGTCATGGGCGGATTCCTCGGGTGCGGCCAGCGCGCGTCGAGCCGGGCGAACGCAGGCCCAGGCTGACTTCCAGCGCCCCGCAGACGCGATCGACCTCGTCCAGCGTCATCCCCGGGAACAGGGGGAGCGAGAGCACGTGGTCGGTCAGGTACTCGGTCCTCGGCAGCGCCCGCGTGGTCGGGTAGGGGCGCATCTGGTGGCAGGCGACGGGGTAGTGCAGCCCGGCGCCGATGTCGTGCTTGTCCCGCAGCTCGTTGAACACCCGGTCCCGCACGTCGGCGTTGGAACCCAGGGTCACGGTGACGACGTACAGGTGATAGACGTGGCCGGGCGCGTCCTCCGGGAGGCGGAGCATGCCGTGGCCGTGGTGCTGGCCGAGGCGCTCGCGGTAGGCGGCCGCCAGGGCCCGCCGCTGGGCGGTCCAGTCCTTGAGGTGCCGCAGCTTGATCCGCAGCGCCGCCGCCTGGATCTCATCGAAGCGTGAGTTGAGCCCCACATCCCCGACCCGGTGCTTGCCGGCGCGCCCGTGGTTGCGCAGGGCGCGGACGCGGGGACCGTGCTTGCTCATCTGGGCGATGACGAAGCCGCCGTCCCCGAGCGCTCCGAGGTTCTTCGCGGGATAGAAGCTGTAGCAGGTGAGCGCCGTGGCGGCGCCGATGCCAGGCGAGCCGTGCGCCTGCGCGGCGTCGCCCACGAGCCAGACGTCGGGTCGCGACGCGGCGTCCAACGCAGCCTGGATTCCAGCCACGTCCGCCGGGCGGCCGTACAGGTGGATCGGGATGACGGCCTTGATCCGCTCCGCGCCGGGCTCCTCGAGGATCCGCGCGAGGTCGACGGGATCCAGGTTCCGGGACGTCTCCTCGACGTCGCAGAAGATCACGTCCGCGCCGGTCCGCACGATGGACTCGGCGGTCGCCATGAAGGAGTTGGAGACGGTCACGACCGCGTCGCCCGGGCCGACGTCGAGCGCGCGCAACGCCAGGTACAGCGCATCCGATCCGGAGCCCACGCAGACGCCCTCGCCGCCGCCCTCGTGGCGGGCGAACTCGGCCTCGAGCGCTTCGGTCTCGGGTCCCAGGTGGTAGCGGCCCGACGCGAGGACGCGGGCGAAGGCCTCGCTCAGCTCGTCAGCCAGGGGCTTGTGGAGCCGCTTGAGATCGACCAGGGGGAGGTGAGCCATCGGCGGCAACGTAGCCGATCGCGGGAGCCGCCCACCATGGGCGCGCTCATGGGAACAGGTGGGGCGCGTAGTTGGAGGTGATCCCGGCGGGGAGACCCTGCCGGCGGGCGAGGGCGAGGAGCGCAAGACCGATGGGTGAGAGGCGCACGTCCGGGAACGCCCACTTCATGCGGTACCGCCGGGTCAGGCCCTCGAACAGCGCCTGCATCGCGGTGTCGAAGTCCCGCGTCTCCCCAGCCAGGAGCGCCCGCATCGCCAGCAGATGCGGACGCTCCCGTTCCGCGAAGATCGACGGGTCCCACGCTTCCGCGGCCAGCGCCTCCTCGATCGCGGACGGGTTCGCCTTCCCCACGGCGAGGTCGGTCCAGGCGACGGTCAACGGCGCGAAGTAGGGGGGCGGGTGGATGCCCGGCGCGTTAGTGGGCAGCGCCGCCCCGAGGGCGTGCATGCGAGCGAGTCGCGCGTGGTCCTGCAGGCACACCAGGAGGCCGATCGTGGCCCACCAGGCGGGCATCCCTCCATAGGACCAGTGGCGCTGCGGCGGGATCGACACCGGCCCCGGCCACACCCCCTCGACCTCGATGGGGCCGGCCGCCGCGAAGCTCGAGAACAGGGCCTCGCCGGCGTTCGCGGCGATCCGGAGAATCGCGACGATCTCGGTGTCAGGCCCGTCGAGGAGGGCGAGCACCCCCGCGGTCTCGCGCGCGGTGGCGCGCGCGACGTTCAGCGCTGCGGCCAGGCGACATGCACCCGCGAAGCGTACAGGCCCAGCGCGCCGCTACTTCAGGGCGCCCGTGAAGGCGTCCGAGCGCGCGGGATCGCGCGCCACCGCGTACATCGCGGCCTCGAACTCGCTCGCCGTCATGCCGGCCTCGGCCAACAGCTGCGCGACGTCGTCCGGGTTGGCCCGGATCGCGGAGGCCAGGGCCGCGAGCTTCTGGTCCTCTGCCGCGGTGTCCGCGTTCGACGGGGGTGGGTCCGCGGGAGCTTCGGCCGCCGGCGGGGCCGAAGAGGGCGCCGGCTCCGCGGGGCCGGTCTCGCCGCCGCACGCAGCCAGGATCAGCGAGAGCCCGAACAGCAGTGTGGTGAGTGCGCGCATCACTGGCCCTTCCCCTTGCCCTTGCCGTTGCCGCCGCCCTTGCCGTTGCCGCCGCCCTTGCCGTTGCCGTCACCCTTGCCGCTCCCCGAGCCTCTGCTCGACGCGGCGTCCTTCTTCTCTGGTCCCTTGCTGTTGCTCTGGCCGAGGGTCTTCTTCTCGGCACCTCGCGCCTTGGCGTCCTCGGCCTCTTCCTTGCCTCGCGCCTTGGCGTCCTCGGCCTTGTCGGCGCCGCGGGCCTTTCCGTCCTCGGCCTTGTCGGCGCCGCGGGCCTTTCCGTCCTCGGACTTGTCCTTGCCCTTCCCGCGCGGCTCGTCGGCGTTGTCCTTCGCGGCCTTGTTGCCGTTGCCCTTCCAGGTCCCCGCGGCCTTCTGCGCTTCCTTGTCCGCCTTGCGGGCGGCCTTCTCGGCGTGGATGGCGGCGGCCAGCTCCTTGCCGCGCTTGCCGTCCTGCACCTGGCTCTTCACG
>Ga0213840_1001732_pt1 | contig 15891 bp, 10 predicted proteins | sample SWPATP22_FD_160132 | JGI IMG/M metagenome (GOLD analysis project Ga0213840, IMG submission 160132) | Coastal seawater microbial communities from Marineland, Florida, United States - SWPA TP2 #2 | ecosystem: Environmental > Aquatic > Marine > Coastal | place: USA: Florida | collected 2016-08-14 | reverse complement strand
CGAAAGACTTCGCATCTATCGATAACGCTCCAGAAGAGCGTGAGCGCGGTATCACAATCGCAACTTCTCACGTTGAGTACGACACTCCAACTCGTCACTACGCACACGTAGACTGTCCAGGACACGCTGACTATGTTAAAAACATGATCACTGGTGCTGCACAGATGGACGGTGGTATCCTAGTTGTTGCTGCGACAGATGGCCCAATGCCACAAACTCGTGAGCACATCCTACTAGGCCGTCAGGTTGGTATCCCATACATCATCGTATTCATGAACAAATGTGACATGGTTGACGATGAAGAGCTTCTAGAGCTAGTAGAAATGGAAGTTCGTGAACTTCTATCTGAGTACGACTTCCCAGGTGATGATCTACCAGTAATCCAAGGTTCTGCACTAGGCGCACTAAACGGCGAAGAGCAGTGGGAAGCTAAGATTGTAGAACTAGCAGAAGCGCTAGATTCTTACATCCCAGAGCCAGAGCGTGCAGTAGACATGCCGTTCCTAATGCCAATCGAAGACGTATTCTCAATCCAAGGTCGTGGTACAGTAGTAACTGGCCGTATCGAGCGCGGTATCCTAAACGTAGGTGACGAAGTAGAAATCGTTGGTATCAAAGAGACAACAGTAACTACATGTACTGGTGTTGAAATGTTCCGTAAGCTTCTAGACGAAGGTCGTGCGGGTGAGAACGTTGGTGCACTTCTACGTGGTACTAAGCGTGATGAAGTAGAACGTGGTCAAGTACTAGCTAAGCCAGGTTCAATCACTCCACACACTAAGTTCGAGTCAGAAGTATACGTACTTTCTAAAGACGAAGGCGGCCGTCATACTCCGTTCTTCAAAGGCTACCGTCCACAGTTCTACTTCCGTACAACTGACGTAACTGGTAACATCGAGCTACCAGAAGGCGTAGAAATGGTAATGCCAGGTGATAACATCAAGATGACTGTTGAACTAATCGCTCCAATCGCGATGGACGAAGGTCTACGTTTCGCAATCCGCGAAGGTGGCCGTACAGTTGGTGCTGGTGTTGTTGCTAAGATCTTCGCTTAATTCTTACGAATTAGCTAAAGTCTTCGGAAAATCTTGGAATAAGATTTGACGAACCAGTAGCAAAAAGGGCATCATTTGATGCCCTTTTTCTGCACTATACAAAATGTCGCTTTCATTGGTGTGAAAACGAACATTAAGCAGGATTTTTTGGTTGAGGTGTTGCGTCTCAGTCAATAAAAGAGTACGTCAGTCTATTTTGATTGTCGTTTAATGGATTTGCCCTGCAACAGCGGGGTTGTTGTCGTCTATATTAAGACTTAGACAGGTTGGTTTTATGAAAGCAAATAATGCTGAAACTCCTGATAGCTCAAATGGCGCAGATATCTTTAAGTGGATTGTCACTTTTGTTCTGTTAGCTGCCGCTGTTGTGGGTAATTACCTGTATGGTGAAATGTCTGTAGTTATTCGTGCTGCAGGTGTTGTTGTGCTAATTGCTGCGGCACTTGGTGTTGCTGCTACAACAACTAAGGGTAAAGCTGCGATTGAGTTTGCAAAAGAATCTCGTATGGAAGTTCGTAAAGTTGTTTGGCCTACACGCCAAGAAACTATGCAAACTACTTTAATCGTTTTAGCTGTAAGTATTGTAATGGCTCTAGTGCTTTGGGGCATCGACGGCATCATGGTTCGTCTTGTTGCTCTAGCAACTGGGGTATAGAGGGTTTTAATTCATGAGTGAAGCTCCAAAAAAACGCTGGTATGTGGTTCAAGCCTTCTCTGGATTTGAAGGCCGTGTAGCCCAATCTCTTCGTGAGCATATCAAAATGCACAGCATGGAAGAGCTGTTTGGTGAAGTTCTGGTCCCTACTGAAGAAGTAGTGGAAATGCGTGCAGGTCAGCGTCGTAAGTCTGAGCGCAAGTTCTTCCCAGGTTACGTCCTAGTTCAGATGATCATGAACGATGAATCATGGCACTTAGTACGCAGTGTGCCGCGTGTCATGGGCTTCATTGGTGGTACCTCTGATCGTCCAGCTCCTATCACTGATAAAGAAGCTGATGCGATTCTTAACCGTCTTGAGAAAGCAAGTGAAGCTCCTCGTCCACGTACTATGTACGAAGCGGGTGAAGTGGTACGTGTTACTGACGGTCCATTCGCTGACTTCAACGGTACTGTTGAAGAAGTGGACTACGATAAGAGCCGCGTTAAAGTGTCTGTATCGATCTTTGGTCGTGCAACACCAGTTGAGCTTGAATTTGGTCAGGTTGAAAAACTGGACTAATACTCTGATTTATAGAGTATAAAAAATCACCTTTTTAGGGTTGTACAAGGCGCGAATTATGACTATAATTTCGCGCCTTATTATTTTGGCTGAAGCGTAAGTTTCAATCCGAAATAAAAAGAATTTACATCAACGGGGAGCTGATCAGTTGGTTAGCGTTTGTACCCAAAATTAGGAATAATCATGGCTAAGAAAGTTGAAGCTTACATCAAGCTACAAGTTGCTGCTGGTATGGCAAACCCAAGTCCACCAGTTGGTCCTGCTCTAGGTCAACACGGTGTTAACATCATGGAATTCTGTAAAGCGTTCAACGCGAAAACAGAATCTATTGAGAAAGGTCTACCAACTCCAGTTGTTATCACAGTATACAACGACCGTTCTTTCACGTTCGTTACTAAGACTCCACCTGCTGCTGTTCTTCTTAAGAAAGCTGCTGGCATTAAGTCTGGTTCTGGTCGTCCAAACACTGAAAAAGTGGGTACTGTAACTGACGCTCAAATCCAAGAAATCGCAGAAACTAAAGCTGCTGATATGACTGGTGCTGACATCGAAGCAATGAAGCGTTCAATCGCTGGTACTGCTCGTTCAATGGGCCTAGTGGTAGAGGGTTAATAAGATGGCTAAACTAACTAAGCGCATGCGCGTAATCCGCGAAAAAGTTGACGTAACTAAAGAATACGAAATCAACGAAGCTGTAGCTCTTCTTCAAGAACTAGCAACTGCTAAATTCGTTGAGTCTGTAGACGTTGCTGTTAATCTTGGCATCGATGCTCGTAAATCTGACCAGAACGTACGTGGTGCAACTGTACTACCTCACGGTACTGGCCGCGAAATCCGCGTTGCAGTGTTCACTCAAGGTGCAAACGCTGAAGCAGCTAAAGAAGCTGGCGCAGACATCGTTGGTATGGAAGATCTTGCTGAGCAAGTGAAGAAAGGCGAAATGAACTTTGACGTAGTTGTTGCTTCTCCAGATGCAATGCGCGTTGTAGGTCAACTAGGTACTATCCTAGGTCCTCGCGGTCTAATGCCAAACCCTAAAGTTGGTACTGTAACTCCTAACGTTGCTGAAGCTGTTAAGAACGCTAAAGCTGGTCAGGTTCGTTACCGTAACGACAAGAACGGCATCATCCACACTACTATCGGTAAAGCAAACTTCTCTGCTGAGCAGATCAAAGAGAACCTAGAAGCTCTTCTAGTTGCTCTGAAGAAAGCTAAGCCGTCTTCTGCTAAGGGTACATTCCTGCAGAAAGTAAGCATCTCTACTACTATGGGTGCTGGTGTTGCTGTTGATCAGGGTAGCCTGAACACTCAAGCATAATTTATTTGCTTAGGCGCGAAATTAGTGTATAATTTTGCGCCTAATATTTGTGGTTGGGGCTGAACTTTGGTTCATCGAATTCCTCCGGAATTCACTATGAATTATGACCCAGTCTCCGTCCAAGACCGTAGGTGTCTGAATTTGTTTTACAAATGATGGCTTAATTTTCCTACGTAGATGGTGCCCGAACTGACAGAAAGCTCTATGTAAATAGTTAACTTTCTTCTGGGAAGCACCTAAATAGCTCTCACTGTTGTGATAATAGTGAGTGGTGTAACGACAACCAGGAGTAAATCCAAGATGGCTTTAAACCTTCAAGACAAAAAAGCAATTGTTGCTGAAGTCAACGAAGCTGCCAGTGGTGCACTTTCTGCAGTTGTAGCTGATTCTCGTGGCGTTGAAGTGGGCGCAATGACTTCTCTACGTAAACAAGCTCGTGAAGCTGGTGTTTACATGAGAGTTGTTCGTAACACTCTAATGCGTCGTGCGGTTGAAGGTACAGACTACGCATGTCTAACTGAGACATTCACTGGTCCTACTCTAATCGCATTCTCTAACGAGCACCCAGGTGCTGCAGCGCGTCTTTTCAAAGACTTCGCTAAAGAGAACAAAGACTTCGAGATCAAAGCTGCTGCATTTGAAGGCGCGCTAACTGACGCTGAAGTACTAGCGACACTACCAACTTACGACGAAGCAATCGCACGCCTAATGATGTGCATGAAAGAAGCTTCTGCAGGCAAGCTGGTACGCACATTCGCTGCTGTCCGCGATCAAAAAGAAGAAGCTGCGGCGTAAGCCTTGCTTTTTTCTGGTTGCTTAATAAACTTATTGTTGATTTAAAAGAGAATTGTTATGTCTATTACTAACGAGCAAATCCTAGATGCAGTTGCAGAAATGTCTGTAATGCAAGTTGTTGAACTAATCGAAGCAATGGAAGAGAAATTCGGTGTTTCTGCTGCTGCTGCTGTTGTAGCTGGCGGCGCTGCTGGTGGCGAAGCTGCTGCTGAGCAAACTGAATTCGACGTAATCCTAGAATCTGCTGGCGGTAACAAAGTTGCTGTAATCAAAGCAGTACGTGGCGCAACTGGCCTAGGTCTTAAAGAAGCTAAAGCTCTAGTAGACGGCGCTCCTGCACCTCTTAAAGAAGGCGTAGAGAAAGACGAAGCTGAAGCTCTTAAAGCTCAGCTAGAAGAAGCTGGTGCAAGTGTTACTGTTAAGTAATTATTGCATAGTTTCTTAGCCTAACGGCTAATGGCTGGTGGTTTTATAACCACCGGCCTTTTTGCGCTGTAGGGGTTGGGTGATTTTTCCGCTGTTTGAGCACCCAAATACCTAGCAAAAAACATCTCATTTGCTCTTAATGCGATGTCACTACAATCAAACAGATATTTAGTCACTGTCTCATACTACCAGAGACAGTTTGGGTCACTTATCAGCGAGCTGAGGAACCCCATGGTTTACTCTTATACCGAGAAAAAGCGCATCCGTAAGGACTTTGGTACTCGTCCACAAGTGTTGGACATTCCATACCTGCTATCGATCCAGCTCGATTCGTTCGAAAAATTCATCGAACAGGATCCTGAAGGTCAATACGGTCTTGAAGCTGCTTTCCGTTCTGTATTTCCGATTCAGAGCTACAACGGCAATTCCGAGCTGCAATACGTTAGCTACCGTCTTGGTGAGCCAGTTTTTGACGTTAAAGAATGTCAAATCCGCGGCGTAACTTATTCAAAACCTCTACGCGTAAAACTACGCCTGGTTATTTTTGATAAAGACGCGCCAGCAGGTACTGTAAAAGACATTAAAGAACAAGAAGTCTACATGGGCGAAATTCCGCTTATGACAGACAATGGTACCTTCGTTATCAATGGTACCGAGAGGGTTATCGTATCCCAGCTGCACAGAAGCCCTGGCGTATTCTTCGACAGCGATAAGGGTAAGACCCACTCATCAGGTAAAGTTCTATACAATGCACGCGTTATTCCTTACCGTGGTTCATGGCTTGATTTCGAGTTTGATCCTAAGGATAACCTGTACGTACGTATCGACCGCCGTCGTAAGCTACCAGCATCTATCATTCTTCGCGCACTAGGTAAGACGACAGAAGAGATCCTGGACATCTTCTTCGAGAAGGTGAACTTCGAAGTTAAAGATCAAACTCTTCTAATGGAGCTTGTTCCTGATCGTCTACGTGGTGAAACTGCGTCGTTCGACATCGAAGCAAACGGCAAGACTTACGTTGAGACTGGTCGTCGTGTAACTGCACGCCACATCCGTCAGCTTGAAAAAGATGGCGTTGAGCATATCGAAGTACCAGTTGAGTACATCGTAGGCAAAGTTGCATCGAAAGATTACATCAACGAAGCGACAGGCGAGATCATTGTTGGTGCAAACCAGGAAATCAGCCTTGAAGCACTAGCTAACCTTTCTCAGGCAGGCCACAAAGCTCTACAGACGTTATTTACTAACGATCTAGACCACGGTCCGTTCATGTCAGAAACACTACGTATCGACAGCACTGTTGATCGTATTTCTGCATTGGTAGAAATCTACCGCATGATGCGTCCTGGCGAGCCGCCAACGAAAGAAGCTGCTGAAGCACTATTCGAAAGCCTATTCTTCTCGGAAGAGCGTTACGATCTATCGACTGTTGGTCGTATGAAGTTCAACAGCTCTATCGAACGTGAAGATGCTCAAGAGCAAGGCACACTAGATGAAACTGATATCATCGAAGTGATGAAGAAGCTTATCGCTATCCGTAACGGCATCGGTGAAGTGGACGATATCGACCACCTAGGTAACCGTCGTATCCGTTCTGTTGGCGAAATGGCAGAAAACCAATTCCGCGTAGGTCTAGTACGTGTTGAACGTGCTGTTAAAGAGCGTCTAAGCCTTGGTGACCTTGATGCAATCATGCCTCAAGACCTAATCAACGCTAAGCCTATCTCTGCTGCGGTTAAAGAATTCTTTGGCTCTTCACAGCTGTCTCAGTTCATGGACCAAAACAACCCGTTATCAGAAGTAACGCACAAGCGTCGTATTTCTGCACTGGGTCCTGGCGGTCTTACTCGTGAACGTGCTGGCTTCGAAGTACGTGACGTACACGTAACTCACTACGGTCGTCTATGTCCTATCGAAACGCCTGAAGGTCCAAACATCGGTCTGATCAACTCTCTATCTGCGTTTGCGCGTTGTAACGAGTACGGTTTCCTAGAGACTCCATACCGTCGCGTTGTAGATGGCGTAGTAACAGACGAAGTAGATTACCTATCTGCTATTCAGGAAGGTCAGTACGTTATCGCTCAGGCGAACACTGTTCTTACTGAAGAAGGCACATTTGCTGAAGAGCTAATCACAGCTCGTCAGAAAGGTGAATCTGGTCTACACCCACGCGAACATGTTGACTACATGGACGTTGCAACTAACCAGGTTGTATCTATCGCTGCATCGCTTATCCCGTTCCTAGAACACGATGATGCGAACCGTGCATTGATGGGTGCGAACATGCAACGTCAGGCAGTTCCAACACTTAAGGCTGACAAGCCTCTAGTTGGTACTGGTATCGAGCGTAACATCGCAGTTGACTCTGGTGTTACAGCGGTAGCGAAACGTGGTGGTGTAATCCAGTCTGTAGATGCTTCTCGTATCGTTGTTAAAGTTAACGAAGACGAGCTGATCCCTGGCGAAGCAGGTATCGATATCTACAACCTAACTAAATACACTCGTTCTAACCAAAACACGTGTATCAACCAGCGTCCATGTGTGATGCCGGGTGAACCTGTAGCGCGTGGCGACGTTCTTGCTGACGGTCCTTCAACAGACCTTGGTGAACTAGCTCTTGGTCAGAACATGCGTATCGCGTTCATGCCTTGGAACGGTTACAACTTCGAAGACTCGATCTTAGTATCTGAGCGCGTAGTTCAAGAAGACCGTTTCACGACTATCCACATTCAAGAACTATCTTGTGTGGCGCGTGATACTAAGCTTGGTGCTGAAGAGATCACAGCTGATATTCCAAACGTAGGTGAGTCTGCTCTGTCTAAACTAGACGAGTCAGGTATCGTTTACATCGGTGCGGAAGTTAAAGGCGGTGACATCCTTGTAGGTAAAGTAACTCCTAAAGGTGAAACTCAGCTAACTCCTGAAGAGAAGCTACTACGTGCTATCTTCGGTGAGAAAGCGTCAGACGTTAAAGATACGTCTCTACGCGTACCAAACTCAGTTTCAGGTACTATCATCGACGTTCAAGTATTTACTCGTGACGGTGTTGAAAAAGACAAACGTGCACTTGAAATCGAACAGATGCAGCTTAAAGAAGCGAAGAAAGACCTTACTGAAGAATTCCAGATTCTTGAGGGTGGCCTTCTAAACCGTGTTAAAGCTGTACTAATCGACGGTGGTTACACTGAAGCTAAACTAGATGCTATCGATCGTAAGAAGTGGCTAGAACTAACGCTTGAAGACGATGCTCAACAGACTCAGCTAGAGCAACTAGCAGAGCAGTATGACGAGCTACGTGCAGACTTCGATAAGAAGTTTGAAACTAAGCGTCGCAAGATCACACAAGGTGATGATCTAGCACCTGGCGTACTGAAGATCGTTAAAGTTTACCTAGCGGTTAAACGTCGCATCCAGCCTGGTGATAAGATGGCGGGTCGTCACGGTAACAAGGGTGTAATCTCTAAGATCAACCCTGTTGAAGACATGCCTTACGATGAAAAAGGTCAGCCTGTAGACATCGTACTTAACCCACTGGGTGTACCTTCGCGTATGAACATCGGTCAGATCCTAGAAGTACACTTAGGTCTGGCAGCGAAAGGTATCGGTGACAAGATCAACCAGATGGTTAAAGAGCAGCAAGAGCTAGCTAAGTTCCGTGACTTCCTACAGAAGGTTTACGATCTTGGTGAAACTCGTCAGAAAGTAGACATCGCGTCTCTATCTGATGATGAAGTTCGCACGTTGATCTCTAACCTACGTGGCGGTCTACCGATTGCAACGCCGGTATTCGATGGTGCTAACGAATCATCAATCAAAGAGCTTCTAAAACTAGGTGACCTACCAGAATCTGGTCAGCTAACGCTGTTTGATGGTCGCACTGGTGATGCGTTTGAGCGTCCTGTAACTGTTGGTTACATGTACATGCTGAAACTGAACCACCTTGTTGATGACAAGATGCACGCTCGTTCGACTGGTTCGTACAGCCTGGTAACTCAGCAACCACTTGGTGGTAAAGCTCAGTTCGGTGGTCAGCGTTTCGGTGAGATGGAAGTATGGGCACTAGAAGCATACGGTGCTGCTTACACGCTACAAGAAATGCTAACAGTTAAGTCGGATGACGTTAACGGCCGTACTAAGATGTACAAGAACATCGTAGACGGTAACCACAGCATGGAACCTGGTATGCCAGAATCGTTCAACGTACTGTTGAAAGAGATTCGCTCGCTAGGTATCAACATCGAGCTAGAAGACGAAGAGTAATCCCACGGGATTATTTGGTAGAAGGTGCTCACTTTTGCGGGTGAGCTCCTTTTAACTCCTTACAGGAGCTGATTGTGAAAGACTTATTAAACTTTCTAAAAGCGCAGCATAAGACCGAAGAATTTGATGCAATCAAAATCGGTCTATCTTCACCAGACATGATCCGTTCATGGTCTTTCGGTGAAGTTAAAAAACCTGAAACGATCAACTATCGTACGTTCAAGCCTGAGCGTGATGGTCTGTTCTGTGCGCGTATCTTTGGTCCAGTAAAAGACTACGAATGTCTTTGTGGCAAGTACAAGCGTCTGAAACACCGTGGCGTAATCTGTGAGAAGTGTGGCGTTGAAGTTACACAAACTAAAGTTCGTCGTGACCGTATGGGCCACATCGAGCTTGCATCACCAGTTGCTCACATCTGGTTCCTAAAATCGCTACCGTCTCGTATCGGTCTACTAATGGATATCCCTCTACGTGATATCGAACGTGTTCTTTACTTCGAAATGTACGTAGTAACTGAACCAGGTATGACTGATCTAGAAAAATCTCAGATGCTTACTGAAGAAGAGTATCTGGATCGTCTAGAAGAGTGGGGTGATGAATTCACGGCTAAGATGGGTGCAGAAGCGATCAAAGACCTACTTGCGTCTATGGATCTACCTGCTGAAATCGAAGAGATGCGTGAAGAGCTTCAGTCTACTAACTCAGAGACTAAGCGTAAGAAGATCACTAAGCGTCTGAAGCTAGTTGAAGCGTTCGTTCAATCTGGTAACAACCCAGAGTGGATGATCCTGACTGTGCTTCCGGTACTTCCGCCAGATCTACGTCCTCTAGTACCACTAGATGGCGGTCGCTTTGCGACTTCTGATCTGAACGACCTATACCGTCGCGTAATCAACCGTAACAACCGTTTGAAGCGTCTACTAGAGCTAGCTGCTCCGGACATCATCGTACGTAACGAAAAACGTATGCTGCAAGAGTCTGTTGATGCACTTCTAGATAACGGTCGTCGCGGTCGTGCGATTACTGGTTCGAACAAGCGTCCTCTGAAATCTCTTGCTGATATGATCAAGGGTAAACAAGGTCGTTTCCGTCAGAACCTTCTAGGTAAGCGTGTAGACTACTCTGGCCGTTCTGTAATCACAGTAGGTCCATACCTTCGTCTGCACCAGTGTGGTCTTCCTAAGAAGATGGCACTTGAGCTATTCAAACCATTCATCTACAGCAAGCTAGAGACTCGTGGTCTTGCGACTACAATCAAAGCTGCTAAGAAGATGGTAGAGCGCGAAGAAGCGATCGTTTGGGATATCCTGGACGAAGTAATCCGCGAACACCCAGTACTATTGAACCGTGCACCTACACTTCACCGTCTAGGTATCCAGGCGTTCGAACCAGTACTAATCGAAGGTAAAGCGATTCAGCTACACCCACTAGTGTGTGCGGCGTACAACGCGGACTTCGATGGTGACCAAATGGCGGTTCACGTGCCTCTAACTCTAGAAGCACAGCTTGAAGCTCGTACTCTGATGATGTCGACAAACAACATTCTGTCGCCAGCGTCAGGTGATCCGATCATCGTACCTTCTCAGGACGTTGTATTGGGTCTTTACTACATGACTCGTGACAAGATCAACGTGAAAGGCGAAGGTATGTACCTTGCTAGCCCAGCTGAGGCTGAGAAGGCATACCGCACTAAGACAGCTGAGCTACACGCTCGCGTTAAAGTTCGCATCACTGAGACTGTTAAAGACGAAGATGGTAACAGCACAACTGAAACTAAGATGGTCGACACGACTATCGGTCGTGCAATGCTTTGGCAAATCGTGCCTTCAGGTCTTCCGTACAGCATCGTTAACCAAAAGCTAGGTAAGAAACAAATCTCTCACCTACTTAACGAGGCTTACCGTAAGCTAGGTCTTAAAGACACTGTAATCTTCGCTGACCAAATCATGTACACAGGTTTCGCTTACGCGGCACTTTCTGGTGTATCTGTTGGTATCGACGATATGGTTGTTCCAGCAGCTAAGTACACTGAGATCGAAGAAGCGGAAGCAGAAGTTCGCGAAATCCAAGAGCAGTACCAATCTGGTCTTGTAACTGCGGGTGAGCGTTACAACAAAGTGATCGATATTTGGGCATCGACCAACGATCGCGTCGCTAAGTTGATGATGGAAAACCTATCTTCTGAAACGGTTGTTAACCGCGACGGTGAAGAAGAGCAGCAAGAATCATTCAACAGTATCTACATGATGGCCGACTCGGGCGCTCGTGGTTCTGCGGCTCAGATTCGTCAGCTTGCAGGTATGCGTGGTCTGATGGCGCGTCCAGATGGTTCAATCATCGAAACGCCGATCACTGCGAACTTTAAAGAAGGTCTAAACGTACTTCAGTACTTTATCTCAACGCACGGTGCTCGTAAGGGTCTTGCGGATACAGCACTGAAAACAGCGAACTCGGGTTACCTAACTCGTCGTCTAGTAGACGTTGCTCAAGACGTTGTTGTACACGAACATGACTGTGGTACGCACGAAGGTGTCGACATGATGCCTCACATCGAAGGTGGTGACGTTAAAGTTGCACTTTCTGAGCTTGCTCTAGGTCGTGTTGTTGCTGAAGATGTTCTTAAGCCAGGTACTGAAGAAGTCCTGATTCCACGTAATACTCTCATTGATGAGAAGTGGTGTCAGATCATGGAAGAGAACTCAGTAGATAGCATGAAAGTGCGCTCAGTAGTTACCTGTGATGCGGACTTCGGTTGTTGTGCACAGTGTTACGGTCGTGACCTAGCACGTGGTCACCTAGTGAACCAAGGTGAAGCAGTGGGCGTTATCGCTGCTCAGTCTATCGGTGAGCCGGGTACACAGCTTACGATGCGTACGTTCCACATTGGTGGTGCGGCATCTACTGCAGCAGCAGAGAACAGCATCCAAGCTAAGACAACAGGTACGGTTAAGCTACACAACGCTAAGTTTGTAACCAACAAAGACAAGAAGCTTGTTATCACTTCTCGTGCATCTGAACTGACTATTATTGATGAGTTCGGTCGTACTAAAGAGAAGCACAAACTTCCATACGGTTCTTTACTAAGCAAAGGCGACAACGACGCAGTTCAAGCTGGTGAAACAGTAGCAAACTGGGAAGCGCACACTATGCCAATCATCACTGAAGTGGCAGGTCGCATCCAGTTCGTAGATATGATCGACGGTGTAACAGTTTCTCGCCAAACAGATGACCTAACCGGTCTATCTTCAAGCGAAGTAACTGAAGCAGCAGCTCGCCCAGCAGCAGGTAAAGATATGCGTCCAGCAATCAAACTTGTTGATGAGCAAGGTAACGATGTAATGATTCCTGGTACAGATATGCCAGCTCACTACTTCCTGCCTGGTAAAGCGATCGTGAACATCGAAGACGGCGCAGAAGTTGGTGTGGGTGATACACTTTCACGTATTCCACAGAAGTCTGGCGGTAACAAAGATATCACCGGTGGTCTTCCACGCGTAGCTGACCTATTCGAAGCTCGTAAGCCAAAAGAGCCTGCGATTCTTGCTGAGCACACAGGTACTGTGAGCTTTGGTAAAGAGACGAAAGGTAAACGTCGCCTAGTAATCACTCGTGAAGGCGGAGACGCTTACGAAGAGATGATTCCTAAGCACCGTCAGCTTAACGTATTTGAAGGCGAGAAAGTTGAACGTGGTGATGTGATCGCAGATGGTCCAGAGTCTCCACATGACATTCTACGTCTACGTGGTATCCACGCTGTGACTCAATACATCGCGAACGAAGTTCAAGAAGTATACCGTCTACAGGGTGTTAAGATTAACGATAAGCACATTGAAACTATCGTTCGTCAGATGCTACGTAAGTGTACTATTACTCACGCAGGTGACTCTGAGTTCCTTGCAGGTGAGCAAGTAGAATACGCGAACGTTAAGATCGCTAACCGTGCACTAGAAGCTGAAGGCAAAGAGCCAGCACGCTTCGAACGTGAACTACTAGGTATCACGAAGGCATCTCTAGCAACTGAATCGTTCATCTCTGCGGCATCGTTCCAAGAGACAACTCGCGTACTAACAGAAGCTGCGGTTTCTGGTAAGCGTGATGAGCTACGTGGTCTGAAAGAAAACGTAATTGTTGGTCGTCTAATCCCAGCAGGTACAGGTTTCGCTTACCACCAAGATCGTCAAGCTAAGCGTGCAGAAGAGCAAGAAGGTCCTTCAGCTGAACAAGCGACTGACAACCTTGCAGCACTACTTAATGCTGGCTTCTCTTCGGATGAGTAAGTCTGCTAACGAGTAATCGCTCGCTAAGAAATGACAAAAGGCACCTTCGGGTGCCTTTTTTGTTTGGCGGAGCGGGTGGCGAGAACGGACTACCTCTTTAGGGAGCGCTACACTTTAGGGTGTGACATTAGTCTTCATCTTGTGAGAAAGGATCATCCATTACGAAGGAGCGATTAGGGAATCTCAGCTTGTTTTCGACTCGTTTCAAGAGATCTCGCTCTTGAGGATGACTGTTTCAAAAACGCAAAAGGGTTGGCATAAAACGCCAACCCTTCAAGATTCTCTAGCTCTTAAGCCCCTGGCGGGATTGCCAAACTATCCGCAATAAGTTGAATTAGGTTATCTTCTACTTCAAAGCGTACTTCGAGCAGTTCGCCGACTTTTGACATATCTACTTCGAAATTAGGCAGTTCGTCGTCAGCGCTAACATTGACGTACTTATCGTTAAACTCAAGTAAAGGCTCGGTAGTAAGCACGATCTTAGCGTAGGTTGTATCAATCTCGTCATTACTCTTAAAGCCAGTTGCTTGCCACTTTTTCATTACCATATCGTAGATTTTGAAGTGACCTTCAGAAATGTAATCGACAACGTGATCGCAAAACGAGCTGATTTGTTTCGGGGAAGGCAGTTCGACGACGTTTGCGTGTCCGTTTACAGGTTGAAGGGAGCCTAGCTGACAATATTCGACAATCAGAGCCTGGCGGGTTTCGAGCCAGTGGTCGATGACTTCGCTTGAGCCACCCCATTGTTCTTGTGTTTGTTTGAATTTATTTAGCATGACCATATCCTCATGATCGAGTCACTTCTCCGGTGACCATTACGCTTTGACTCCCAAAGCACGTACAGAGTACAACCTCTTGTCCTTACTAAAATTTATAGTCTCAAAATAGATGGACTACAAACTCTGGTATGAAATTAGATTGCCAGTAAAATAGACGAACTGCAAGTGAAGAGATGAGCCCATGTTAAAGAAAGGTGACGTAAACCGTACGAAAAAAGTTTACTGGTGTGTTGTATCAGGAAGCGATGTATGGCTGACAAATGGTCAGTTGCCATTTGGCAGCGCTGATAGCCTTAACTTGCCTTATGATCAGGCAATTGAAGTCGGGCAGTGGGACCATTGTCCGGTTATGTGGCTCAATGAAGCTGACGTCACGACGCCGCTTGAATGGACCTCTTTACGGGACTGTTTACACTTTCCGCAAGCCCTGTTTCTGTTGATGAGTAAAGCGATACAGTACGGACATATGAGTCAAAGCTTGCGGTTTTGCCCTCAGTGTGGGGGGCGAAATCACCTCAATCATAATCAATTGGCGATGCAGTGTGGCGATTGTCGTACTTTGCATTACCCGCGCATTTTCCCTTGTATTATCGTTGCGGTGCGCAAAGCAGATAAAATCCTGCTCGCTCAACACCCAAGGCATCGCAACGGTATGTATACCGTGATTGCTGGCTTTCTAGAGGTCGGTGAAACCTTAGAGCAGTGCGTTGCTCGTGAGGTAAAGGAAGAAACAGGGGTTGAAGTGACGAATATTCGCTATTTTGGTAGCCAACCTTGGGCGTTTCCATCTAGCATGATGATGGGCTTTGTTGCTGACTATCAATCTGGGGTCTTAAAGCCAGATTATAGTGAGCTTAGTGATGCACGTTGGTTCGGTTTAAATGAGTTGCCGCCTGTTGCACCCAAGGGGACTATTGCCCGTCAGCTAATTGAATATACGCTGGAAGAAATTAAGTTATCTAGCTGAATTATAGACAAAAAAAACCCTCCAGAAGGAGGGGGTAAGTAAGATGTCGTTATGAGATGCCAAGCACTGTGTGCTCGGTTTATAATTGTAGTTTTCGCTAGCAAACAAATTTTTAACACTGATACTGAGTGGGTGCAAATTAAGCACTGATTTAAAAGTTAATAACTTGATCTAGGTTGCAAAGCACACAGCTTTTGCGAGTCAAACAGTGTTAGAATAGCCGCAACAAAAAACGAGCCTAAAAATCGGAAAAACGGAATGACTGAATTAAAGAATGACCGCTATCTTCGCGCGTTACTAAAGCAGCCAGTTGACTACACTCCAGTATGGATGATGCGTCAAGCGGGTCGCTACCTTCCAGAATACAAAGCAACTCGCGCAGAAGCGGGTGATTTTATGTCTTTGTGCAAGAATGCAGAGTTAGCCTCTGAAGTGACCCTTCAGCCATTACGCCGTTTTCCTCTTGATGCCGCTATTCTGTTCTCAGACATCCTAACCATCCCTGATGCTATGGGACTAGAGCTACGCTTTGCCGCAGGTGAAGGCCCTGTATTTGACAAGCCGATCACTTGTAAAGCCGATGTCGAAAAGATCGGTATTCCTGATCCTGAAGGTGAGCTTAAGTACGTGATGAATGCCGTACGTCAGATCCGCAAAGACTTGAATGGTGATGTGCCACTGATCGGCTTCTCTGGTAGCCCGTGGACTCTAGCGACATACATGGTTGAAGGTGGTAGCTCGAAGGCTTTCACTAAGATCAAGAAGATGATGTATGCAGAGCCACAAACCCTACA
>Ga0213840_1001730_pt1 | contig 15892 bp, 11 predicted proteins | sample SWPATP22_FD_160132 | JGI IMG/M metagenome (GOLD analysis project Ga0213840, IMG submission 160132) | Coastal seawater microbial communities from Marineland, Florida, United States - SWPA TP2 #2 | ecosystem: Environmental > Aquatic > Marine > Coastal | place: USA: Florida | collected 2016-08-14 | reverse complement strand
CAAAGCTTCCATATACACCTCTTGGATTTGTTACAGCTTAACTCTAACAAATCTGCAGATCTATCTGCATTTAAAAAGGCGACATTTTAACTTTGGGCAAACCCGACATTACTACTTTGGGCTAACACTTTTTAGTCGTATAATATACATTATGGAAATTGCGCTGTAGATGTTCCTGATCGCATAAATAATAGATTTTTACCGAAACTGCTTTGGAGCCCTCTGACTAAGTGGATTTGCTTAAAACACTTTTCTTGCTTTTTGCCTTTGTAGACCAGACTATCGTTATTTTTTAAACATAAACCATCATTTTTTTGATATTATATAAAAAAATGTCTAAGAGTGATTACTCTGTGGTTCCTAATAAATTACTATCTAACAAAGCCTGATGGAATGTATCTATTTCAGCATGCGCCTGATCACCTGTATCTGCTTTATGCATGATTTTGAATCTTCCAGCTATTGATTCCATATATTCATCATTAGTTTTAAGATCTGAATAAGATAATTCTGCTCCAAATTTGGCCTCAACTTGCATGGATCGTGCCATAACAAATAATTCTTGATAGGTAAATTGTGCTTCTGCTTGCTCTAATGCTTTTAATTGAGCTTGTAGCTTTGCTTTATTTTTTAATATTGCTCCAATAGCAACCATTTGCTCATCTTTAAAACCTGTAAGCTCTTGTAAAGATGATGCGGTTATTGCATCCGCTACTTGCCTCTCGCCCTGGTCTTGCATGTTATTTTTATCAAGATCAAGTTTAATCAAAGACTTTTTATCTCTAATGAGTGTTGCAAGTTTTGTTCCTGAATTTTGAGTAAAATTATTACCTGCAAGATTTAGAATGACTATGGACATATTTTTTACTAGTGGTTCTATTATTCCATCGAGACCGTGATCTGTGATATTTGCACCTTTCAAACTTAATATTTTTAAAAAATAATGCCCAACTAATGCTCCTACTATTGCTACAGCTGCTACAGCTCCTTGCTGATAAATCTGAGTTTCATCTAAATATAATTCTCTTAAAGATTGATTTGCAGCAAGTTTTGCAGCTAAAGCCTCTGCACCAACTTGTTTTATAGGGTTGCCAGATAAATTTAGCAGCTCCAACTGTCCTAATATTTCGCAAATTGCTGCTACTCCTTTTTCAGTAATATTATTGCTTGATAGATCCAAAAATCTAATATAATGATTTTTTGTTTGTAGAGTAGCTGCTAAAAATATAATCCCTGCATCTTGCAAGTTGTTTGAGGCCCAGCCTAAATTTTGTACAGTTTGATTTGTCTCTAAAGCTTCAGATAATAAAATTGCACCTGCTTCATCGAGACCAGTTTGTTTCATATCTATTTGTCCTACAGATGCATTTGCAGGAAGAGCATCTGCGACTAATTGAGCTCCAATAAATGTAAGACTATTTTGGCTAATATCAAGAACTTTAATGGATTTTGTCTTAGATAATATAGCGGCAATAATGCTACCAGGATATTCTCCAAGCTGTGATGGGTCATAAATAGAACCACTTATATTAAGAACTTCCATAGACGAGGATCCCAAAGCATCAGCAATCATTGCTATGCCTTCATCCATAGAAGCAGGCTTAGAAAGTTGATTATTATTTGATATATCTAGCTCTCTTAGGCTTTTTGATTTACTAACAAATTCAGCAATTGCAGGGGCTGATTCATGGGTTAGGCCATTATTACTTACATTCACTTTTACTATTGAGTCTGATGCTACTAGGGCCTCCATAAGAGCTTTGACTCCATCATTACCCAATTGTGATGCCCCAACATCAATGTATGTTAGAGACTTATGATCTTCTACAAGTTTTTTTATGTGAGGCGCAGCAGCCTCTGTTAAATAATTTTCTCCCATTCTTAATTCTGTAATAGATTGGTGTTTTGACAAAGCACTTACAAAAGCTTCTATATATTGGCTATGTAACTGAGTTTTTGTTAAATCTACAACAATTAATGCATCTGACTCATTCAAGCCTTCAGAAATATCTGCAAAATCCTTCTGCTGAAGAGGATTTTGGCCAATTATAAAGTGAGTTATTCCCTTATTTTTAAGTAAAAAGTCTTTAATAGACGCCATCATTTGCTGATTTATACCAGCATTTTCTAGGTCTATTATTCTAAGAGACTTATTGTATTTAAGGCCTTGTGTAACAAGCATTTGTACTTGCCTGGCTACATTTTGATGTTTTGATTGAGGAGTGTGTTCTCTAGGATGGTATACTAAAACTTCTAGCACTCTAGATATATGAGTTGCTTGATATAGATCTTTTAATTCACGTTGCTCAAGTTCTCTAGTAACTTCCACTCTTGTTATATCTTTACTTGTATATAATTTTAAAAATGGTCTATCACGTAATAATTCTTCTTTTTTCTGGCTCATAATTTCCTCAATTATATTTCTGTTAAATCTTCTATTTTAGCTAAAAGCTGGGTAGAATAAGGTTCATCACTATGTAGGCCAGCATTATAAAGATCTTTTAGTTTTAGAAGGCTGCTTTTTACCAATGCAGGATCTAGTAATTCTAAAATACTTAAAGCATCTAATTGCTGGAATAAAATAAGTAATTCTGAAGCTAAAAAATCTTGAGATGCTGCTTCGTCTAAGGTACTTATTTTTGACCTTAAAGCTTCTAGATTGTCTTTACATTTTACAGAAGCATTCGCTAAATCACCAAAGCCTCCAAGGGTTAGTATAGCATTATTTGCTGTCATTGGTATTGCTAGTAACTCAAAAGCCTCTGATAGATCTTCATTATCTCTAAAATCTATTGCAACTATGGTGGAATTGGCAGAAATTGTGTCTGAAAAAGTCTCAATCACAGAGATACTTATATTATTAGCTGCAAGATTTATTATGCCTACAGATATATTTCCTGTAAGTATAGATGCAATAAAAACAGCACCAACATCACCTATATTATTATTTGATAAATCTACTTCAAATAAAAAGCTCTCAAGACCCATGCATTCAGCAATAATTATTGCTCCTTCTTCTCCTAAATTATTTCCTTTGAGATTGATTTTTCTTAAGGTTCTGTTTTGAGATTCTAACGCAAGAGACAAAGGCTTTGCTCCAGTATAACCAATCTGGCAATTTGATAAATCGAGTTCTCTAATACATTGGTTTGCTTCAAGCATTGAAGCAACACCTTCTGAACCGATTTCTGCAATAATATTATTCGAAAGATTTAACACTCTAACCATTTTATTATTCTTAATAGCCTCTGATAGAAACACAATACCATCAGGCATCAAACCAGCATTAGATAAATCCAAGTGAGTTATAATGTTATCAGTTTGAAGCATGCTAAAAATCTCATGACAAGTGATAATCTGCTGTGTTAACTTTACTAATAATTTTGACGCATCAATTTTTTCTTTATGAACAAGAAAAATCAAAGTATCACTTGTTATAGATCCTTTTTGTATAATTCCTCTAATCCCATGTTCAAATAAATGAGAGCAGGCTGCAAATAATATTTTATATCCTTTCGTATTGGCCTCATTTACATCTGGAATTCTTGATAAAACTATGTCACAAGCAATTTTTTCTTTGGCCTGTGATACTCTGTCAAATAATACAGAATGCACAAGTTCAGATGCTCCAAGAGTTTTTGCCATAATTTGCAAGGTAGCTGCAGCTTTTGATTCTGGTGGTTTTAAAAATGTTGAGCTTATTTTACTGGCCTTTGATGGCATTTCTTTTTGAAGTGTTAGATCTGCAGAAAGAGTTGCTGTTTGACCTTTGAGGCATGTAACATTGTGCTTGGCATCTTTTATTGATTGCTTTTTATCTCTTAATCTTATATTAGCACTGGCTAACACTGCTGCACCTTCTTCAACAGTTTTTGCTCCACCACTAGAAAGATTACTATTGATCTGTCTCCATAGTCTTTCTCCTTCCTGTTTTTGCGCTGCAATCTCTGCTGTAAGCTGGGACCTTACTTTTTCTTTATGTCCTTTATCTACTTGACTCATTTAAACTAACCCCTCTACATTAATTGTAGTTTTATCATGACCGAGCAATGATTGATCTTCTCCTTGATCCCCGGTTTCCAACGAGGTTGTTTCTTCTACTGCTATTAATCCTAAGCTCTCTGCTCTTTGAAGTAGAGATGCATTCATACTGAATTTTTTTGCTTCAAGATTCAAATACCTAGCAAGAGATTTTATTATAGCATCATTTGCAGACCTTAAAGTTACTTCGGTAAAAGAATCACCATTTGCATTTTCTAATTTTGTAATTGCTGGATTTAGTGATATTAGCAATTCAGACATCTCGAGCAAATTGTTAGATACAGCAATCTGAAGTAAGCTCATATCATCAAAGATTTTAAGTTCTAATAGCTTTGGATTACATGCTCCTATTGCTTTAATAGTTTGCATATCATCTGAAGTAACAGCTGTTAAGAGTGTATTTGTACAATTCTCAGATGCATTTATCATTTTAGCAAGTAAAGGATGATTTCTATGAATAGCAATTTGAAGTAAGGTTTTACCCTCAATAATTGTTGCATCAAAAATTGTAGGATCTTTAGCTATTACAAAATCAAGTAATTTTGAATCATCTTTTTTAACAGCAAAATGTGCAAGTGCGGTTAAATCAAACCCTTCTGATGCACTTACAATAAAATCAGAGCCAGACTCACTTATTATCTCTGCTATCAAATGAGCCTTTTGCGCTGGATTTAAATGTTTTATAGTAGTTTTGATTCTTTCATGTTCTGTTTCAACTAGCTTCGCTATTTCTACATTAGCCGCTTTCACTCTAGAAGCTTCCAAGCTAGTGGCTTGCAGTTCTTGATTTTCTTTTATTACTTCTTGCGTTATTGCTTCGGCTTTCACAAAAGCTGCTAATTCTTCAGCTATAATGCGATTAGGTTCAGCCATATCTTTGTTATATTCAGCAGATTTAAATCTCCATTCAGTTACCCAATATACAGTTGGTTCGACCACTACGCCACAAAACCTATTTCTTTCTTTTTTCTCCACCTGTACTGTGTAATAATAGCTATCTATCTTGCCTAATATCTCTTCTTTTCTCAGCAATGCTTGGGCTAAGTGATACATTAATTAAACGTTATTAGTTGAAATCTTACCTTTTTTAATATATAGATTGAATAAGTTGTCGGGTCAATGTTATTTATGTTTAAGGTTCTAGGAGTAGATTCTGATAGATCTGCAGCTCTTCTTGCTTCTTGGCAAAATGGCTCTTTGGCTTCTGTTGAAACAAGTATTAGAGGTGGGAAAGAACTTTCTCTTGAAGAGCTGACAGCCCTTTCTACTAAGTTTGTTGAGTCAGATACTATAGAGGAAAAAAGAAAATATTTTGGACTTTTAGATGAGATTTCTAAATCTAAATATGCTAAAACCTTAAATCCTGTTTCTCCAATATGGGGCAATGGAGTAGATGCTAAAAACATAGCTCTTGCTGTAGATACCACAAAACTTTTAAATAGTGTAGGAATCAGATCTGCTTACAATTTTCCCACTGAGACTAGTCAAATATTAGAAAAAGCTTATTTTAGGCCTGAGACTAAAGATGCAGCTTTAAAAAGCTTTGAATTTTTTTCAATGAAGCCTCAGTGCTCTATTTCAGAAGCAACAGCTAGAACTTTTGTTGAAGCAATAATTGATCCGCTACAGACAAAAGCTATTAGAGAATCTCATTATAAAACACTTTGTAGATTAGTAAAAAATGATTCTACAATACTTAGGTATGGAGAAAAATTATTTAATTCTCTGCTTGAGCAAATGAAACCTCTTGATCCTATCTCTGGAATGAAAGATTTTGTTTCTTTTGGATTCAAGCCATCAGATAAGTTACTTTCTTTTGTTATTACAAAATTACCCGAGGTAAGGCTTGCTTCTCTATTTCAAAAGATGCAATCCTTAAGAACATCTATTTCAGATGCAAATATTTTATCTTTAAGCAAATATCTTGAAACCTCTTCAACTGCTCGGGATGCTTTGGACTCATTATGTGCAATTTCTGTGTATCAAGAAATCCCTGCCCAAGCTAGAATTATTTTATGCAGAATGATAGATAAGCCATAATGCACTGTTTTGCAAACCAAAATACATGAAACTCTTTCTAGAGGCACATCTCCATTTACAGATGAGATGCTTGCTCTAATAGCCCCTGAAGACAAAACTTTAGGCCCAAATTCTATAAAGACCCTCTCATCTAGAGGAGTACTTTCAGAGAGAATTGTAAAACATTTGGCTGATTCTATATGGGATATAGGAAAGGCTCAGGCAAAATCTGATGCTATTACAGTAGTAAAGGGTTTATCTAATTCATCTGATTTTTCTTGCCAAGAAGAGCTAAGAGTAAAAGTGAGTCTTTTGATGTATCATGAGAGATGCAAAGAAGACATAAAACTTGCATATGTAGATAGTATGCTTGCTCAAGCAAGGAAAGGGACAAAATTATTAGAGAAGGAAACCAAGTTTGTTGCAGAAGGTCTCTTAAAGAGTGAACTTGAGATTTCTGTAAAGCTTATGGCCTTAGTGAAGGATGAATTGCTAGTCAAAGGTCACTTTTTCGTGGATCTATTGGCTCCAAATGCATTTAAGAGAGAATTATTCTTAGAAGAAATTAGTAAATTTGCTGAAGAAAAGCTTGATGTAGAGCCAATTGTCACAAGTAATGCAAATAAAATATTAAAATTAAGAACGGCATCTTTAGTGGCTAGCAGCTTAGATACTCAGGTAGAGCAAGCAGAAATAGATCTATCTGATAGCATTGTGCAGCTTCAATCTGCTATGGAAGCTAATCATCATTTTAGCAGAAGTGAAGTTGCGGCTTTAGAATCTTTGTTAGGTAAGTCTGGAGGTTCTATAACAAAAACAGACAAAGAAAAATTATCTTCTATTTTAGCTAAAGTCATTACTCATCAACATAATGTTACTTCTTTAAAAACAGTATCAGTAAATATCTTATGCGAAATTGTGCAAGATCCAGATTCAAACATCTCTCTAAAATTTAATGCTTGCAGGTCTCTAAATCAGCTAGTTGAGATGAGATGCAGGTCAGCTATTTGTCCAGAGGTGGCAAATTCTATGGCTCTTTTAGTGCGGGTAAAAGAGGATCCTTTAAAAAATATTGCAATAGAGGGTTTTAGAAATTTTGTAGAATTAGATGCATTTGGTCTTTTAGAAGAATTTAGCTCATCATTAGTTTTATCTTTGCCAGAAATAATAAATATGCCTGATTTAATGGGTAAGACTGTAACTTCTCTCTACAACCTAGCCTATAGAGGTGGCAAAATAAGCGATTCTTCTATAGAAAAGCTTCTTTTTTATTCTCAAAGCGATGAGTTAAATTGCGGTCAAAATGAAAGATTATCATTTTTGACTATAGCTCATGAAGCTATGAATTGGAATTTGATTAGGAGTCTAGCACAAGCTTCTGAAAGTGGTGAGGATCAAGTGCTTGATCTAAAAGCACCAAAATATGTGCTCAATTTAGTTTCAAATATCACTTCGATGACTAAAGAGATGCAAGTTTTTGTTCTCAAAATAATCAACTTACATAAGATAGGTGTAGATGATTTAACCTATTTTCCAGCTGGTTTCATTGAAAATCTTATATTTCAAAATCAAGGGGAAGGCATTGAGTCAGTTTTAAGAAATGAAGTATGTCTCTCAATGTCTAATCTACTTATGGCTGGATATATTCCCTCAAAAGATTTTGGTAATATTTTAGGCGAAAATCTAACATTTGAATCATCTGGTGAATTATTATTACTTAGGTCAACAATAGCAACTGCAGGATTGATAGCTTCAGATCAAATGATCTATGGCTTATCGGATATGGTGGCAACTTCAGGTGATTCTGAACTGGTTGGAGTGGCGATTATCACTTTAATGACCACAATTGAATCTAGAGATAAAATACCTGGCTCTCTTGATTATACTCAAATAGCATTAGATATTGAAGCAGCTTTAGAGCTTGAAGACAAAAGACTTTTTGCTCCTATTGATGAAGCATTAGAGATTATAACATCCAAGTACAGAGTGAAAGCTGCTCAGATTCAAACATTGGATGTGGAAGAAGCAGCTGTAGAAGTAGTAGAAGCAACAGAGTCAGACAAAGTAAGTACGCAGACCAAACCAAGATTAAGAATAGATTTGATAGCAGAGCTAAATGTACAAAATCCTTCTAATGAAAAAATACAAAGCCTAATATCAAGCGGTGAATTAGAAAGAAAATTGGCTAAGATTGACAGATTTTCTGAAACTTATAAAGCCTTAGATCAAAGTCAGATAGATGAATGGGTAAAAACAAAAGGAAAATCTGCATCTACAGAAGAAGTAATAGCAATAGTAGATAGGGCAAATGAAATAGTAATGGGCGGTCATAGGTTAAGAGACACTCAAAAAATAGCGGTACTCTTATTATCTGGGGGAGATGGCGAGGCAAATCTTGCACAGATGAAGACTGGTGAAGGTAAAACAACAGCCATAGCTGTTACTGCGATTATCAAGGCACTTCAAGGCAAAAAGGTCGATATTATTACATCTTCTCCAATTTTAGCAATTGAGGGGGCTACAAACAAGGAAGCCTTATATAATATGTTTGGCCTCAAAGTAGATCATAATTACATGTCAGATTATCAAAAGGGTTCTAAAGAATGCTATGAGGCCGATATTGTTTATGGCGCATCTTACACTTTCCAGCATGATTACCTAAGACATGAATATAAGAAATTCAATACTAGAGGTGATAGAGATATAAAGGAATGCTTTGCCATAGTTGATGAAGTAGATTCAATGATGCTTGATGAAAAAGATAAAATAGCAAAAATTGCCTCTCATGCTCCTGGTATGGAATATTTAGCTCCACTTCTATCAACAATATGGGTCAAAGCTCTTCAAATGCGAGAAGCAGCACACACCCTTTCCGCGTTAAAGTCAGAAATAGAAGCATATGGAAGGGGTTTACTGGTAGAAAAGATAGTTACTGTTCCAAAACATCTTGAGGCATTTGTAAATCATCAGATGAGTAATTGGGCAGATTCTATTATGAGAGCTTTCTCAATGTCTGAGGAGGTGGATTATGTAATAACCACTGATGGTGATGGAAGAGAAGTAATAGCTCCAATCGATTTCGAGAATACAGGTGTTACTCAAAAAAATACATCTTGGCAAAATGGGCTTCATCAATTCTTGCAAATGAAGCATGGTTTAGAGGTAAGGCCAGAGACTCTGACATCCTCTTTTATTTCCAATATGTCATTTTTTAGGATGTATGAAGGCAATCTTTGTGGGCTTACTGGTACATTGGGTTCCGATGAATCAAGGGCTTTACTTTCTAAAGTATATAAAGTGGATACTTTCGAAGTTCCAATATTTCAGGAATCGAAGCTTAAAATACTTTCTGGCATTTTATGTGATAATGAAGCAAAATGGCTTGAAGCTATTACCACTAGGCTTCATGAAGAAGTAGATGTCAGAAATGGTGCTTCCCTTCTAATTTGTGATTCAATATCATCCGCTCAAAAGATAGCTTCAGCAATAGAGCAAGCAGGAATTGGTCAAAGTTTAAGGCTTTATACCAGAAGCGATAAAATAGAAGAAGGCATAGCGGATTATATCACTAATGGAGATATAATAGTTGCAACAAATTTGGCAGGTAGGGGAACAGATATTAAAACTTCACCTGAATTAGAAAAAGTTGGAGGTATGTATGAATGCACAACTTTTCTTCCAAAAAACAAAAGAATTGCTGATCAAGCACAAGGCAGAACAGCAAGGCAAGGAAATGAAGGTTCGTCTCAGCTCATAATAAACAAAGATATTGTAGTTAAAAAATATGGTGGTGGTGATTTTACCAAAATAGAAGAATTTGAAGCTCTTAGAGATAGATTTGAGAGAGATTCTATAGCAAGAGTTGAATTTACAAGAATTCCTAAAATTCTAGCTGAAGATGTGCTGCAAAAAGAATTTGCAGATTTTGCCGAAGAACTGCATCAAATTGATGGAGATAAGCATAAAGCAGCAAGCCTGGAAGAAAAATGGGGATTATGGCTTAAAACTCATACTAGTGATGATGCAGAAAAATTTGATGAAGCTTCTTTAAGATCTGGCTTTGAAGATTTCAAGCGCAAAATGAGGGCAGAATATAGCGTAATAGAAAATCCTGCTTATTTAACCAGAAAAGCATATGATATAATGGCATCAGGGGAGTATGCTGCTTCATACGAATATTACGAAGAAGCAATTGTGAAGGATCCGGCATATGGTTTCATTCCAGCCTATAATATGGGCTATGCAATTATTAGAGAAAATAATCGTAATAGTAGATTTTCTGATGACAAAGCACCAGGAAGAGTAACTGAACATCTTGCAAATGCAAAAGTATCTGTAGATAAAGCAATAATTACAAATAGAAAAATTTTAGAGACAACCCCAGAAGGAACAACTACAAGAGCTCAAATAGAGGCAAAAATAGATGTTCTTGAAGTTCAGAAATCTTCTATTGTTCAGGCGCAAGGTGTTATAGCTGGAATGAAGAAGGATCAAAGAATTGATATTGCAAGTCATAGTAAAGTACATGAAATTCTCCCTGAAGGCCCACCCTATGATTCTGTAGTAATGGAATTTGCTCAAAGCGGACTTCATATCTTCTATCATTTAGGAGCCAAACCACCTCCAAGAGATAAGGGAGGAATGCTAGTTGGAATGTTTGCAGGAGCCTTAGCTGCGCCCTTTACAGCAGGATTGTCTGTTAGTTTATTTGGGGCTGGTACAATATCAAGTGCTACATTTGCTGGTTTCGGCACGAGCCTCGCTGGAAGTTTAGGATCTAATATTTACTCTCATAAGGGGAGAATAGATTTAGGGTTCAGGGATTCTTTTAAGGCAAAATCACTTAGAGCAGCTGCATTAGATGGACTCAGCGCGGGCATGTTTACCGGAGCTGTCAAAGGGTTTAAGATAGGAGGTTTAGATAAAGTAACGGGCGTTACGCGTCATACACGGATAATGCAGCAACATGCAGTTAAGGCTGGAGTCAGGGTTATAGTTAGAGGAGAGAAGCCAATAGATGCTTTAAAGAGTGAAGCAGTGAATTCAGCAACAGCATCTTTAGTAAACAAGACAGCAGATATAGCCAAAGAAGAAGGCTACAGCACGGCATTTAAAGCCGGAATGCATGGGGTGGCTGGAACAATGAATTCTCTAGCACAAGGGGGAAGAGCTGAGCAAGGTTTTATGGCTGGCCTGACGACAGAATTAGTATCCGGCTCAGAAACTGGTGAGCAATTAGCAGCTCCAATCACAGCTACTGTATCAATGCTTATGGGTGGAACAGAGGAAGATATGGCTAGATCTGTTTCAATTGCATCGACTATTACAAGCTACAACCACAAGCTCCACAAAGATAAATCACCAGATGCGCCTGATGAGGGCGAAGGAGAGGAAGAAGAAATCAACATCCTCAATATCAAAACCTTAGGCGATAGGGGAAGGCTATACCAGTTAGAGCTCTATGAGAGTAGAATAGATGCGTCTCTTGAAGCTCATCGGACTCTTCCAGCCAATCTCTCCTCTGAAGATAAATCTTTAATATCAAAGCTTCAATTGGGAATATCTGAGAGATATCCAGAGCTTCCTGTAGATATCAGTCAAGAGGCTTTAGCCTTGGCATTTCATGCTGCGAAGGTTGCGCAAGCAAGACCAGAAATACTTCCTGGAGAATTACATACTTCAGCTGTTGTTATGCCAATAGCTCGGCCGACTATTGAAAAAGTCATTCAATTTGTGACAACAGCAGCTGTTGGATATGTAGCTGGTGAAAATATGTCTGGCATGGCAAGAGTAGTTTTAGATAAAGATGCAGCAACTTCATTTATCAGCTTACAAAGAGACATATTGAAACCCATAGCTGAAGATGATATAAGTGGAATTGTGTTGGAGAGTAGCAAAGGTGGTAGTAAGAACAAATCTACGTCTGGGACTAAAGTCTCTGCCTCTACCCCAGCTCCTCTAAAGCCAGACGACGATGACGGTGATAAGAGAGTTGGAAAGAGTGATAAAACAAAGTCAAAATTTGATCCAGCTAAAGAAGGGAATTTTGATAAGGTAAGTAGGCACAAAAGATGGGGTAAGTTTTATAGAGATGTTAAGGATAGTAACACTTGGTACTCAAAAGAAATAAGTGGTCAAAGGGGACATGGTGGAGAACATTGGAAAAAATTTGTTCAAAGAGGAAAGAGACTTTATTTAGAGGAATTAGTTGATACTAATGGTAAAACAATGAATAGAATTCCTGGTAAAAAGGCAAATATAATAAATATCTCTGACTTAATAGGAATAAAATAAGGGTTTTTGTATGGAAAAGAAAGATTTTTGTTGCGAGGATATGCGGTACAGCACAACAGATGATAGAAAATTAATAAAATATGATAGTTCAACCAGAGACTACTTAATGATTCTACATAACGTAGAACATGGAGATTATTTAGAAATTGACTACTGCCCATGGTGCGGAACAAAATTGCCCAGCTCTTTGAATGAAGAATGGTGTAAAGCGGTAAAAGAAGAATTTGGATATGAAGATGTCTTTGCAGAAGAATGGGAAAGACTCCCTGAAGAATTCAAAACAGACGAATGGTGGAAGAAGCGAGGGCTTTAGCCTTAGGTATTGTTTGCTGGAGCTGCAGATGATATAAGTGGGATTGTATTGGAAAAGAAAAGGGGTGATTATAAGAAACCTAAAGCATCTCAGCTAAAGGCACTAGGCCAAGCTACTACTACTGCTCCAGGTATGCCTGATCCTGATAATGGGGATAAAATAGTTGGAAAGAGTGGTAATGAGAAACAGATATCGAAGTACGAAAGGAAATTTAGGCTAGACAGGCGTAATGTATCACATAGAAAAGTTCTAGAAAATATTGAAACTAAAGCTGAAGATTATATAAGCGCATACAATAGAGGCTCTATTAGAAGAGAATTTCCAGGAGAGTACATGAATAAGACTGTTAGGAAGATTTTTGAGGATGCGGCTAAAAGAGTGCCATCAGCTCAAAAAGCTAGAAAATTATTAACTGAAATAATGTTTTTGAAATGATAGGGAAAGATAAAAATTTAAAACTATTAGTTAATTCAATTGATAAGGTGTTTGGAAAAAATATGTTTGCTTTTGTAGATTACTGGAACACACCTGATGCAATAGGCTTAAAAAGAAATAGTAAACTAATATATTTGTCTACTCTTGGGGCCCCAAAATATGAATGTTTCTATGAATGCGAACAATTCACTGAGGATCCAGGGAGGGTGTATGAGTCAAAGGGTATGGGTAATGTTCACATAAAAGAATTAACTAATATAATGAGTGAATTTTTTGAAATTGAGAGAGTGAAGTAATCGGAGCAAAAGAGGCTGTGTCAAGCACTATAGACGGATTTGAATCTAGCATTATCCAAAATACTATAGAGATTGGGTTGGGCTTTTGCATCGGATTAAGAAGGTTAGGAAAACAAATGTTGAAAAAGCCAATACTAAAGTTTGGAAAGCGTTAAAGCAATTTAGGAAGGATATAAAAACTAATGGTTTGAGAGGAAGTAAAAGACAATATTACCAGTGGGATTTTGAAAAAAATGAAATTGAGGTGTATAATCGACATGGTAAACATATGGGTGCTATGGATCCTACCACTGGGGAAATTTATAAGCAAGGGATTTTACCTCGGTGGTTGAATATAAAATAGGAGAATATTACAATGAAACATTGCTGTGAGGAGTTAAGCTTTATACTTGATGAAGACAGGACTGCTATAGGATATTATGAACAATATAGAGAATATCAGCTTCATATAAGAAATTCTGATGCAGTCTACAACTTGATTTTTTGTCCGTGGTGTGGGAAGAAGCTCCCAGAAAGCTTACGGGGCGCTTTTTTTGATTTGATTGAAACCGAACTTGGGATGGATGATTATGATCCAGACAAACTCCCTGAAGAATTCAAAACAGACGAATGGTGGAAGAAGCGAGGGCTTTAGCCTTAGGTATTGTTTGCTGGAGCTGCAAGTTTTTAAGAATACATCCTCTTCGCTCCTGTAACCCCTATACATATCAGGAAAATCCTCTACATCTTTCTTGCTAATGTTCGCTAATTTCCATAAGATATATTATAATTGACTCAATATATAAATTTAAGTGACATACTAGATATCCCCAAATTGACATTTGCTATTTTGGGGATATAATTATCTTATGTATTAAAGGAACTATGCATATGGCAAATGAATTCATAGGACGAAAGAGTGAGTTAGGTTTACTAAAGGGTTTGCGTGATAAGAACACTTCAAGCTTGGTAGTTGTTTATGGTAGAAGAAGGATAGGTAAGAGTAGTCTCATAGAGGAATTTGGTAAAACCTCAAAATTTTATGTGTTTACTGGAATTGCACCGCAAGATAATACAACTAAAGAAACACAACTTGATGAATTTAGTGAGCAATTATCGAAACAATTTGCTACGGAAAAAAAACAATTTACAGATTGGGGTAGGGCATTTAGTGAACTTGCTTCATATACCACAAGTGGTGAAATAACTATATTATTAGATGAGATTACCTGGATGGGTAATAAAGATTCAAATTTTTTGGGCAAGCTAAAAAATGCTTGGGACTTAGAATTTAAAAAGAATAATAGGCTAATTTTGGTACTGTGTGGTTCTGTATCAAGTTGGATTAATAAAAATATTCTTTTAAATACAGGCTTTTATGGGAGAATTTCATTAAAAATACATTTAAAAGAAATGCCTTTAAGTGATTGTAATAGATTTTGGAGTGATAAAAAAATAGCTGCTGAAGAAAAGTTAAAAATTCTATCTGTAACAGGTGGAATACCAAAGTATTTAGAAGAAATCAAAACTAATATCTCTGCTGAAGAAAATATAAAGCAATTGTGTTTTTTGAGAGAAGGATTATTGTTTAATGATTTTGATTATATTTTCTCAGCTCTTTTAGAAAGAAAAAGTCAATACTATGAAGAGATAGTAACCTTACTTTCTGATGGAAAAATAGAATATTCAAAGATAGTACAAAATCTACAAAGCAGTAAAGGAGGAATGCTTAGCACTTACATTGACGAATTATTAATTTCTGGTTTAGTGGAGAAGGATTATACATGGCAATTTAAAACTGGAAAAATTTCAAAATTTAGTAAATATAGACTTGCTGATAATTACTTGAGATTTTATATAAAGTATATTCGGCCAAATATCTCAAAGATACTTAATAATCAATTTTCAGATCAGTCCTTGGGTTCTTTACCCAGTTATTCCTCTATGATGGGCTACCAGATTGAAAATTTAGTATTGAACAATAGGAAGGATATAAAAAATCTAATAGGTATATATCCTGATGAAGTAGTATTTGATAATCCTTATTTTCAGAGACCTACAGAGCGTCATAAGGGTTGTCAGGTTGATTATATGATACAAACTAGGTTTGGTACTTTATATTTGTGTGAAATAAAATTTAGTAGAGATGTGATCAGGAAGGATATAATCGAAGAAATTGAGAAGAAAATAAAAAATCTGGCTATACCAAAGAATTTTTCAATAAGGCCTGTGTTAATACATACTTCTTGGGTACATGATAATGTTCTAGATAGTAATTATTTTGCTAAAATCATAAATTTATCTGATCTCCTAAAAAATGACAATAATTCCTTATAACCACCTGTTTTTCAATGCTTTTTTTGTCAACACAAAGTAGGAGTCTATCATTTTCTTTGTGTAAGTTCATTTTTTATGCTCCAGTAAGTCCTGCCTAAAATCGCCACATAAAATCTCAAATTGATTCAGTGCTAATTGCCAATTTCTGATGGGCATAGTCCATTTTTTAGCAGCATTC
>Ga0213840_1001719_pt1 | contig 15967 bp, 15 predicted proteins | sample SWPATP22_FD_160132 | JGI IMG/M metagenome (GOLD analysis project Ga0213840, IMG submission 160132) | Coastal seawater microbial communities from Marineland, Florida, United States - SWPA TP2 #2 | ecosystem: Environmental > Aquatic > Marine > Coastal | place: USA: Florida | collected 2016-08-14 | reverse complement strand
GCTTGTAAGATAGGTTCTGGTAAATTGAGGTCTTTAAATGTCATGTCGACAGTTGTGGTCATTAAGGATCCTGGTGCATTAAGTAAGGAGGGTGCGGCATACGATTAAACCGTACTTTTTCGGTTTAGTATCGCAAGACGCTATACAGCGATGAACTGGCCTTTCGGGCAAGTTTTAAGAGCTTATTTCTAGCGTGTTTCGCGATATGCTTGCCAGCAATGTTGCAAAAAAACGTATTATATTCGAATAATGGCTAGGTTGCCACGAAATTGCACAATTTTGATGAAATAATAAACAGGGTGTTCTGCTAAGGGTGTGTGACTTGCTTGTAGATATGCAGGCACTTGAGCAGGCATATTCGCGAACAAGAATTACAATTACTATAAAGTGTCGATGAAAACTTGAGGTAGGGCAAGGAATTACTATGAAAATTAACAATACCAAAGCGCTGCTAAAGCGCACCTCGATAGCCATGCTACTGGCAACAACTTTGGTTGCCGGTTGTAGCGAAAAGTCGATGGAAGAGCACCTTGCCTCGGCACGCACCTATGTAACGCAGCAGCAGCTTGATGCTGCGGTTGTTGAATATAAAAACGCAATCCAAAAAGCTCCTAGTGCCGCAGAGCCGCGCTTTGAGTTAGGCAAAGTCTATCTTCAGAATAAGAATTTTGCAGCGGCCGAGAAAGAGCTAAATAAAGCCATGGAGCTGGGGTATTCAGCAGGTAAAGTGATCCCTCTACTTTCGGCTGCCTATCAGCAATCAGGCGCACAAAACGCGCTAGCGGATGTGGATTATCGTGCCGATGGCATGACCGCAGTAGAGATGGCCGAAGTGGGCTTTTACAAGCTGCAGGCGTTAATGCAGCTTGATCAGCAGGAAGACGCTAAAGCGCTTATTGCAGAACTAGCCAGCCTAGATACAAGCTCGGTTTATAAAGGCCTTATTGAAAGCTATGAATTTGTTATTAACAATGACGCGGAACAGGCGCTCGTTGCAACCGAAGCGCTGCGCAAGCAAGCGCCTTCCAACAAAGACGTACTGCAACAGCTAGCCAAGCTATACTTGCAAACCAATCAGCCTGCCAGTGCTGCCGAAGTTTACGGCGAATATGTCCCCCTTTACCCAGAAGATCTGGCTACTCGCTTTGCCTATGCGGCACTACTAGTAGAGCTTCGTGAGCTTGATAGTGCAGAACCCGTGGTTGATGACCTATTAGCCATCAACGAGACGCACCCATTGCTTAATGCGTTCAAGGGCATTATAGAGTCTGCACAGAACAACTATGCTCAGGCACTATCACATTTAGAAATTGCGGTACAAAACGGTGCGTCAGACAGCGTTGTAAGAATGGTTGCCGGGTTTAGTGCTTACCAAATTCAAGATTTTGAAGCAGCACAACGCCACCTCACTATGATTGCCTCAGATTTACCAGACAATCATCCAGGGCTTCGCATGCTTGCTGACAGTATGCTGCAGTTAGGTGAAAACGATGAAGCGCTTGCGGTATTGAACCGTGTTGAAGGCGAGCAAACCACTGATGCTGCACTTTTCTCTAAAGCCAGTTATCAGCTGCTTAAAGAAGGCAATGTGGTGGGTGCAAAGCAAATGGTTGAAAAGTCTGAAGCGGTAAGCACTACGGCCGATGATTTGTCACGTCTAGGTGCACTGCAGCTATCTATGAACGACTTAGATGGTTTGGTGAATCTTGAAGACGCTGTAAAAAAAGCGCCTCAATCTGCATCGTCACAAAACACTCTAGTGAGCGCATATGTGTCAACTAATCAGTTAGATAAAGCAAAAGAAGCGGCGCTTGAGTGGCATAAACAATCACCCGACACAGGTTTGCCATTGGTGTATCTAGGTAGCATAGCGACCACTGAAAAAGCATTTAATGATGCAGCTAAGTATTTCGATGAAGCCGCTACTAAAGGTGATGTGGGTAATGAAGTGACCTACGCGAGAACAAATTTGCTTATAGCGCAGGATAAAAAAGACAATGCCACAGCGTTTATTCGTGCATTTATTGATAAGAACCCCGCTGATGTTCAGGCGCTAACCATGTGGTTTGCCTTGGCAGCTGAAAGCGGCAGTGCGCAACAGGTCATAACACATACGAAAGCGCAGCTTGATGCAGACGAAGATAATATAAATTTACGCCTTATTTTGGCGCGGATGTTTACCCTTGCAGGCAATGGGACGAGCAAGGATAAAGAAAATGGTGTTGCTAGCGCATTAGCCTTGCTGTCAGAAGTAAAAGGGGATGCTGATACGCCATTGGCGTTTTGGAATTTGAAAGGGCAGGTGCTCATTACAAGTAACAAGGCTAATGAGGCCGAAGCGTTTTTCGACCGCTGGCTGTCATTTTATCCACACGATAAAAGTGCGGTGCTGGGCAAGCTACTTATTCTTGATGCACAAAAGCAGTTTGCAAAAGGGTTAACCCTAACCAATGCAATATTAGAAAAGCGCAACGATGCGCAACTTACCTTGCTTAAAGCGTATTTTCATAGCCGTGTAGGGCAAACCAAACCCGCTTGGGATATTCTAAATGCGACGTCGCCCGAAGTACGCGCATTGCCATTCGTTAGGGGCATTCTTGCTAGACTTTATTTAAGCGAGCGAAATGCGAAAGAAGCGCTTCCTCATGCGCAAGCCGCGTATGACGCGACACCAAATTCTGATAATGCGTTACTTGTTGTGGCTGCGAATGAAATGCAGGGAAACAGCGATGGGTCTTTTGCGTTTTTAAAAGCGCATGTTGCAAACAAACCAAACGATATTCAAAGCAATATGCTATTAGCAGAGCGTCAAATTCAACAAGATAGAAGCGCTGCTATTGCCACTTACGAGCGCGTTTTAAAAGCAACGCCAGATAACTTTGTTGTGCTTAATAACTTGGCATACCTTGCCTTTGAAGATAAAAACTTCAGCCGCGCTGAAGAGCTTGCCCAGCGGGCAGTAGAGCTTCAAAGCGATAACGCTGATGCTGCAGACACACTAGCGCAAATTTACATCGCACAAGGCAAACAAGAGCGTGCATTAGCGCTTTACGAAAAGGTATCTGCGCAACCAATAGCTAACGACGAAGTCTATCTAAATCATGTGGCACTGCTATTGTCGATGGAAAAGACTGCACTAGCAAAGCGCAAACTTGAAAGCAGAACGTTTACTAAAGAGGCGTCGAAAAGCAGGGTAGCAGATCTGAAAAAGCAGTATGGCATTTAATGGCTAAACGCGCTTAAGCTAAAAAAACGCTTGGCTTAAAAAGGGCGCAGCTAAATGTTGATACAAGTAAAAAAGATAAAAATGCCACGTTAAGACGTGGCATTTTTGTTTTTAGCTGTTGCGCTAACGGTATTACTTGTGTTTGTCGGAAAGTGCCGCTTTTATTGCTTTTAGTTCATCCATCACTTCTGAAAGCGTTGGCTCGGCGGTACCCTTTGCTACTTGCTCTGCTTTAAGTTCCGCTGCCTTTTCTTCGCGGGCCTTTTCGTTTTCACGCTCCATAACGTTTACCACTATACCAATCACCATGTTCAAAAAGGCAAATGCGGTAAAGAAAATAAACGTTAAATAGAATATCCAGCTTAACGAATACACCTCTTGGGTTTCGTACATCACATCTGTCCAATCTTCAAACGTCATTATTCTAAATAGCGTTAGCATGGAAATAGTAATGTCGCCCCAAAGCACAGGATTAATGGCTTCAAATAGCGTGCTACCTACGGCAGCGTAAATATAGAAAATAATAAACATTAGCAGCATGACATAGCCAAGTTGCGGTAATGCCTTTACTAAAGATACAAGTAGAATACGAAGCTCGGGTATGATGGAAATCATACGAAGCACTCTGAATACGCGCACAAGGCGTGCTATTAGTGCCAGTTCAGTGTCGTCTGCTGGAATTAAGCTGATAACAACAATGAGTGTGTCGAACCAATTCCAAAAGCTCTTAAAAAAGAAACGCTTTCGCTGTTCGGCTAGAAAGCGGATGGTGATTTCAGTTAGAAAAAACGCACTGATAAACCAGTCGAGAAAAACGGTAAGAGATGACACAGCTGCCGGCAATTCGTAAGTCTTTGCACCCACCAGAAGAGCCGAAATGACGATAACGCTGATAACAAAGGCTTCAAACCATTTGTTAGCGCGAATTTTTTCAAATTTATTTTGTAGTTCAGAGGCTTGCATTTTTGAGTATCGCTTAATGAAATGTTTGGTAGCGCAAAGGGCTTGAGGTAAGCGCCAATGGCGTTATACTTATTTTTGTTTTCACTGCATGGCAGAAAAATTAGGGGCCTAATCATGGACGATGAGTTACGTTCGTTGCAAGAAAAATTGCACGCTGTATCAGCAAGGCTGAGCGACCTTTCATTAAATAAGCAAACCGCGGAAGCTTTAGTGGCTGAATATCGCCAGCTATTGAAGGCTCTTGATAAGTTCACCCCCGCTAACTAGGGATAAAGCTAATAGTGATGCCTTCATATTAGCTATAAACGCAGACCAACTTTTCTTCTACAAACTCGTCATCTCTTCTCGCTAATATTTCGCGTTGATTTTCTTTGCTTGCTGGGCGATAAGCCGCCTTGGGCGAAAACAAACAGCCCTGAGCGACAACAAACAGCCCTGAGCGCAAACAAACAGCCTTGAGCGAAAAAAACGTGAGCGACGCCAAAAAAAAGGGTGACTCAGTCACCCTTTTTATCGAAGTAAAAACTGTTACACAGGCGTTAGCCGTTATCTTTTGACATCGCTGGCTTAAGACCACGGTTAATCATTGCTACGTCTTCACCCGTTAGTGTGCCTGCTGCTTGTTTCAGCGTAATAACCGACTGAATAAAGTCGTAGCGTGCACCAGCTAAGTTACGTCTAGCATCGAAAAGATTACGTGTACTGTCTAGTACGTCAACGATGGTACGTGTGCCTACATCGAAGCCTGCTTCCGTTGCTTTTAGTGCGCTGTCAGCAGAAACGACTGATTGCTCTAAAGCGCGAATAGTAGAGATAGACGCCTTAACATTATTAAACGAGCTACGTACCGACTGAACGGTTTGGCGGTATGTTTGCTCAGCTACCTGGCTTGCTGCTACGTAGTTAAATTTCGCTTGGTCAGTTTGTGATGTTACGCGAGAGCCCTGGTAAATAGGCACGTCTAACGTTACACCAATAGACTCGCTATTTAGATACGGTGTTTCAAACTGGAGAAACGGGTTAGAAATATCATCTTTACTGCGCGTTACATTGGCCGTTAAGCCTAACGTTGGTAAGTGACCAGAACGTGCGATAGCAATATCTTCTTTTGCAATATCCATAGCAAGACGGTCAGCCAATAATGCTAAGTTCTTGTCTTGCGCTGTTTCTAGCCAATTATCAACTGTGGCTGGCATTGGCATAGTTGCAGAGAAGTTTTCTGTATTTAGGCCGTGAAGACGGTCGTGGTATTTACCGGTAATAACGCGTAGTGCTTCAAGTGCAAACTCAAGCTGATTCTTCGCTTGGATTTCTTGTGCTACGGTGCTGTCGTAGTTTGCCTGAGCTTCGTGAACATCAGTAATAGCCGTTAAGCCCACTTCAAAGCGCTGACGTGTTTGTTCAAGCTGGCGTTCAATAGCACGTTTCTCAGAGCCTACGAATTCTACGTTGTCGCGAGCACGAAGAACGTCGAAGTACGCGGTAACGGTACGAACAATTAGGTCTTGCATGCTTGCTGCAAGCTGTGCGTCACTTTGCTCAGCAACTTTTTCAGAACGGTCTAAACCAAGCCAGTTTGCATGGTCGTAAAGCGACATCTGAAGCTGCAGGCCGTAGTTAATGTTATCTACATCTGTTTCAAAAACGACAATTTGCAGGTCATCGGCATTCGCACCTAAGGTTTGGGCGCGTTCTGCGGTTGACATGGTGTAGCCTACTGAGCCAGATAATTGAGGTAAAAGGTTTGCGCGGCTAATACTGATACCTTCAAACGCAGCGTCACGTTGCGCTTTCGCTTGGTTTACCAATGGGTCGTTAGCCAGTGCTTGTTGATACACCTGCATAAGGTCGTCTGCTAGCGCACCCGTTGTCATCGATACTCCGATAACCAGCGATAGAAGTGTTCGTTTCATGCTTACGTCTTCCTGTTGTGTTCAAGTTGTGTCATCCAATTCACGTTTGGTGACAAAGTAAAGCTAGTGTATGAAAAATCAATCACAAACCGTAAGTTCAAACTCGTAACAGTATTGGTTTAACTGTAACAGAATATGTGATCTACCCGCGCAATTTTATTAGTATTAAACGACTTACAAATTGAATTTTCTGTTTTTGCTACATCCATTAAGCAGTGCAATTCATCACGTGTACACTGCATTTATGTAACTGTACTATATATGATAAATCTATTTGAACCATAAGTGTCTGCAGATGAGCAAGGAATTCCTTTCATTTAACTCAAATGACGTCGAAATTACCGACGTAAAGCCAGTATTTCGTGGTTTCTTTACCATGAATGAATACCAATTTAGACATAAGTGCTTCAACGGTGAATGGAGTGGTATTGTAAAACGCGAAATCTTTGAGCGTGGTCACGCTGTTGCCGTTTTACCTTACGATCCTACCACTGAAGAGTTCGTCCTAATCGAGCAGATAAGAATTGGGGCAATGGCTACGTCTTCAAGCCCTTGGCTAATAGAAATTATCGCAGGTATGATTGACGAAGGTGAGACCGAAGAAACGGTGTGCCACCGAGAGTCGATGGAAGAAGCCGGCATTGAGCTTGCCCATTTAACGAAAGCGCTAAGCTACCTGTCTAGCCCCGGTGGAACAACCGAAAGATTACATATTTTTATGGCAAAAACCGATGCAACCAAAGCGCACGGTGTACACGGCCTTGAAACCGAGTCTGAAGATATAAAAGTGCATCGAGTAAAAGAGAGTACAGCACTTGAGTGGCTCGAAAATGGCCATATTGACAACGCTGCGGCGGTAATTGCGCTACAATGGTTCTTTATGCACAAAACTCAACTTCTGGAACAATGGCAAGTATCGTGACTCATCGCACAAAACGAAAATATGTTCCCCATTTACCGTCTATGCAGGCGCTATGCGAGCTAAATTACTCGCACGTATTGCGCATATTGCCAGACTGCGACACAGAAGATCTGCGCTATACATTTTCTGTAGGTAAAGGATTGTCATACGAAATTTGTATTATTGAGTCGGCTCGCTACACCAGCACTTTAAGTATCAAGCAAACCACCAAAGATTTGCCGGCCTTTTTAACACCGTCAATGACAGTGCGCCTTTACCATGACGCGCGCATGGCAGAGGTGATCAACAGTCAAAATACGGGAGCGTTGGAGCCGTCTTACGACTACCCCAATTTGAAAATGCGCCAACGCAATGAAAAACATATGGTAAATATATTTTTAGCCGAGTGGCTACACTTCTGCCTTCAGCACGCGTCAAATGTCACTTCAGAAGTTTAATTTTAGAAGCCTTGTTTTAAAAACGTGATCACCATTATTCAAATTACCGACTGCCATTTATTTAAGCGCGAAGATAAACAAGGTTATTCGGGTATCGCGCCTTTTCACTCTCTTAAACGCGTTCTCCAGCATGCAGTGTCTTGGGCAAGCGCTCAGAACACAATGGCTTCAGTTTTGCTATTAATAACCGGCGATATAAGCGGAGATGACTCATTAGAAAGCTACACGCTGTTCATGTCGTTGATGCAAGAATACGCCGATGCAAATGGCATTGCGTGGGCGGTGATCCCAGGTAATCACGATAACAACACACATTTCGACAAGGTGTTGGCAGCGAAGCACCTAAAAAGCCACACGCCGTTAAAGTTAGGAAAGTGGCTAATTCACGGCACAGATTCTCGCAGCACATGCAGCACCAACAGTGCTAAAGGTAACGTTCGGGCAAGTGATATTACGTCGATAGCATCGCATGTTGCTGCTCAGCCACATCTGAATCATGCGTTGGCTGTACATCACCATTTAAAAGCATCGAATAGTTGGATGGATAATCACTCACTGAGTGATGCTGGTTTAATAGAGCAGCTGGCAAGCAACTATAATGCGCTTAAGGTGATAGTTCACGGACATGTTCATGCACCGCTTCGTTACACACTAGGTGATTTCAATACGCCCGTTTACGGTTGTCCTTCTACATGCTGGCAGTGGGCAATGCAGTCAGATTTCGGCGTGACTAACGAGGCGCCTGGCTACCAACTAATTCAGTTAAGCGATGACGGCAGCGTAGGCGTAAAAGTGGTTCGTATAAGCGATTAAAGCAAAAGCCCAGTTAGGTCAGTTAACAGGCTCAAACGAATATAAGAAACAAAAAACGAGAATTAACATGCAACACATTTTGTACCTTCATGGCTTTTTAAGCTCACCAAAGTCGGTGAAAGCCCAAGCCACAAAGGCGTATTTCAAGCAGCATCATCCAGACGTCACGTTACACATTCCTGAACTATCTAACTACCCAAGTAAAGTTGAGGCACAGTTACTCAGCCTTATTGAAGCAACGCCGGCACTACAAAACGGTGATCTTCGTTTAATTGGAAGCTCAATGGGCGGTTATCTGTCTACCTTTTTGCTAGAAAAGTTTGGTGGAAAGGCTGTACTAATTAATCCAGCGGTGCGCCCTTACGAGTTATTGCAAAGCTTTATTGGTTCACACCAAAACCCATACAGTGGCGAGCAATTCGATATTGTCGATAGCGATATGGATGTGATTAAAGCACTAGAGGCTACTTCTATTAAAGATGCTTCAAAATATAGAGTCATGCTGCAAACCAATGATGAAACGTTAGATTACCGACTAGCCGAAGAAAAATATGTGAACAGTCATCTGGTTATTGAACAGGGTGGCGATCACAGCTTTGTGGGGTATGAAGATCACCTACCGGCTATTGCCGAGTTTCTGTTGAAATAAGCACATTGCCAGTATCTACAAGCCCTGATACCATCAATTTATTAGGTTTGTTGTACTTGCTTACCAATGGTAACTAATTACGACAAGCGCCGTTTTTGTTGCTGGCTTAAATAACAACCATAACTATGTCAAATCAATACAATTCAGATGCAATCGAGGTTTTAAATGGCCTTGAACCCGTAAAACGCCGTCCAGGCATGTATACCGATACCATGCGCCCGAATCACTTGGGGCAAGAGGTCATCGATAACAGTGTGGATGAAGCACTAGCCGGTCATGCGTCAAACATCAAAGTCATTCTGCATGAAGACCAATCGCTAGAAGTTATTGATGACGGTCGTGGGATGCCGGTAGATATTCACCCTGAAGAAGGCGTGTCGGGCGTGGAGCTTATTTTGTGTAAGCTGCATGCTGGTGGTAAATTTTCAAACAAAAACTACGCCTTTTCGGGCGGTTTGCACGGCGTTGGTATTTCAGTAGTTAACGCGCTTTCTACTCGTGTTGAAATTACTATTCGCCGCGACAGCAACGTGTATCAAATTGCCTTTGAAAACGGCGACAAAGTAGAAGATTTACAAATAATCGATACATGCGGTAAACGCAACACGGGCACAAGAGTGCATTTCTGGCCTGACCCCCAATATTTCGATTCAGCAAAGTTCTCGGTAAGCCGCTTAATACACAACTTGCGTGCAAAAGCGGTGTTAAGTCCTGGGCTTTGCATTCGTTTCGACAACAAAATAACCAAAGAAAGTCAAGAGTGGTATTACGAAGACGGTTTAAAAGACTACCTTTACCAAGCCGTTGAAGAGTTTGAAACGCTTCCAGCGGACACACCGTTTGTTGGCAGTTTTAGTGGCAACACCGAAGCGGCCGATTGGGCGGTAATGTGGCTACCAGAAGGCGGTGATTTGGTTACCGAAAGCTATGTAAACCTTATCCCCACTGCGCAAGGTGGTACGCACGTAAATGGCTTGCGCCAAGGCCTACTTGAAAGTATGCGTGAATTCTGTGAATTCAGAAACTTAATGCCACGTGGTGTAAAGCTGTCGCCTGATGATATTTGGGATCGCTGCGCTTATATTTTGTCAACCAAGATGCAAGACCCGCAGTTTGCAGGGCAAACGAAAGAGCGTTTATCGTCGCGTCAGGCCAGTGCATTTGTATCGGGCATTGTAAAAGATGCGTTTAGCTTGTGGCTAAACCAGCATACTGAAATTGCCGAAGCATTAGCTGAAATGTGTATCAGTAATGCTCAGCGCCGCTTGCGTCAAACGAAAAAGGTGGCACGTAAAAAGGTAACACAGGGGCCAGCGCTTCCCGGCAAACTTACTGATTGTTCATCGCAAGACATTTCATACTCAGAGCTTTTCTTAGTAGAGGGTGACTCTGCGGGTGGTTCTGCAAAGCAAGCCCGCGACAGAGAATTCCAAGCTATTATGCCGCTGCGCGGTAAAATACTAAATAGCTGGGAAGTAGACTCATCACAAGTATTGGCGTCACAAGAGATACACGACATTTCGGTAGCGCTTGGTATCGACCCAGACTCAACGGATTTGTCGGGCTTGCGCTATGGTAAAATTTGTATCCTTGCCGATGCTGACTCTGACGGACTTCACATAGCAACACTGCTTTGTGCGCTTTTTGTAAGGCACTTTAGAACCCTTGTAGAGCAAGGCCATGTTTACGTGGCTATGCCACCGCTATTTAGAATTGATGTGGGTAAAGAGGTGTTTTATGCGCTAGATGAGGGCGAGAAACAGGGTATTCTTGATCGCATTGAAGCAGAAAAGAAACGCGGCAAAGTAAATGTTCAGCGCTTTAAAGGGTTGGGTGAGATGAACCCAATGCAATTGCGCGAAACGACCATGGATCCAAACACGCGTCGCTTGGTGCAGCTTACCATTGAAGACGCAGAAGAAATGATGGAACTTATGGATATGCTGCTTGCTAAAAAGCGTTCAGGCGACAGAAAAACGTGGCTTGAAAGTAAAGGCAATATGGCCGAGGTTGCGCTGTAGATTTCGCTAGCTTAAATTAGTCATCGCTTGCTGTAGCATTAGTTGCTTACATCAATAACGCCGTGTTCTTCACGGCGTTTTAGTCTCAGTATTTCAACAAGCACTGCGCCGCGCATTATCACGCTAGTACCGTTTAAAACGAGCAAGGGCCAACTTTGGCTTAACGGCATGGTAAGGCCAAACAGTAGCGTACTCACATCTTTTATTAATATGTTTTTGAATAACGTGGCCGACAACGACCCTACTTTTTGCCTTCGTTTTAGCACTAAAAGTTGATGAAGTGTGCCTTGAAACAAAATAACCGTAACGCCAAGCATTAAGGTGGCGGTACCAATCTGAGCAATAGCTGGAAAGGGGCGAAAAAACATTGAAGCAATGCCCGCTAAAAAAACGAGTGTGGCCATTGAGGTAACCATGGTCGTTACTGGTCCTCGACGCTGTTGCCAAATTTTCATAATAATAACAAGCGTGAGTAGTAAGGCGCCAAAGCGCGTCCACACCAAATAATGGTTAAAGGGCTCTACGGATATACCAAACAGAAAAAGAGAGAAAAACGCAAAGTAGCTAGAGCCAAACTGATTAAGCGACAAACTATTGTTCGCATCTCGGCAAAGATATTGGTATTTGTTCATTGACTTAATTTGCGACCACAAACCAAACCAAGTCAGTAAGAAAAGGGCTGAACTTACCAAGCCCATAACATGATACAACACGCGAAATGCTCTTAATTATTTGATGTTTTTAGTTTATCACATGCTGTACTTGTTCGCGTTTATGTGTGCGTTTTCTATTGTGCTCTGCACGTGTTTAATTTGGGTTTGGTGTTGTTTTGATGTGGCTTTAGGTTTCTTTAACAAGCATGGGTGTCAGTCTGAAGTAAGGCATACTGCTGGTGACTAGCAATAACTTAACGTAGTATATGGCAGCAAGAAACATAGGCGTAGCTTACAGAAAACATTGATTTTATTTTACGTGTGGGGCGGAACTTCCTCCCATTTGCTACCCTCATACATACGCGATAAACAGTTAACAGGCGCCCCGCAAACAAAAATATATGATTGTACGCAGTATTAAATGGCTACTTATTAGCATTTCACTTATCGCTCTTTTCTTGTTGGCCGCAGGGGCAACCGTTGCGGTTATGGCGGTTCAAAAACAGCCTTTAGTGGCGTCTACAGCACCGACACAGTTAGACGGCGCTGATAGCGTTAATACATTACTTGCACAGCTTCAGCGCGCTTTTTCTCGTCGCGAAGAAGGTCATCAAATTACGCTTACCGAAACGCAGGTGGAAAGCCTTGTAGGTGTGTTACAGCGAGCCCTTCCGGAATTCAAAGGGCGCGTTAATATATCGCCCATTGGCGGCACCGTAAGTGTTACCTATGCAATTAAAGATACCGGGTACTATGTTAATGCGTCTGCCCTAGTGTTACCCGGCAACAGCTTACAGGTACAGCAGCTACAAGTGGGTAATTTAGCCATTCCTGGCCGCTTTCTATTATCCTTTCTTGAATATGTCGTAAACACTTACACCAAGTCTGAAATAGCCACCATTGCGCTGTCTCGTGTCGAGGAAGTTACCATGCGCGATGGCGAACTGTCGCTTAACGTAGGGCGATTAGATACCTTTCTGGCCGAGCTCAATGTCGCGGCGTCTAACTTATCGCAAAGTGAAGCAAGCGAGCTGGAAGTGTTAACCGCGTATTACTTGCGCTACATCTCTGGCAGAGAAATTGCGTTGTCTGTAACACCGGTTTCGTTGACTGAATACTTACGCGAGGGTATGGCGCGTGCAAGAGAACAAAGCCATTCGAAAAGCGAAGCTGCGCTTCATAATAAGGCAGTCATTTTAGCCCTTGCTGTTTATGTAGGGCATCATCGCGTAGGAAACTTGGTTGGCGATATTCAACCCTATGCTGATAAAGCTCTTAAGCCTAAAGTGGGCGCAGTATTGCACAATCGCAATGATTTGGCGCGTCACTTCATTATTTCAGCTGCGTTAGAACTGCTTGCCGAACAAGGAATGTCATTAGCCATAGGTGAATTTAAAGAACTTATGGACCGAGGGCAGGGCGGTTCAGGATACAGTTTTGTAGACCTAGCAGCTGATATGTCAGGCGCTAAATTTGGTAGCGTTGCAATTAATCCAGAAAAAGCCATTGAAGTACAAAATGCAATTGCGCGTATTCAAAATGAATTAGAAATAATTACCCCTATCAACAATTTACCTGAAGGGTTGAGCAAGCAGACATTTACACAAGTTTACGGCGGAGTAGACAGCCAAGCGTATTTAGATGAAGTAAAAGAAATACAGCGCAGGCTCGATGAGATTGCGCTGTATAGTTTGTAAGTGCTTATATGTAGGTGTTTATTTCTTGCTTAAGCTCTGTTGAAACTGGGCTAAAGTAACTAAAGCTAATTCAATTTTTTTCACCAGCGGCGCCAGCGCCTGTTTTGCAGCGTCACCTTCAAGTTCTTTCATGGCTTGCCAATCGTTAGCAATTTCTTCCACATACGGGCCAAAACGCTTTGCCGATGTAGTAAAGCCGCTGTCTTGTGCAAATACAGCAGCAAACTTCCCTTTTTGGTCACGCTGTAAACTGTCTAACATTTGGTCGGCATCTACCGCCTTGCGATAAAGGATTTGCATGGTCTCTTGAAGTTGTTGATGAATAGCCTGCATTTCTTGCTTTTCCTGCATAAGAGCGCCTTTTGTTTCGATGCTGAAATTTTGAAAAAAGTGGTTAAAGATTCGTCGTTACTTGCCGATAACCTAACGAATGCTACTTTTCGGGCAACTAAAAGGTAGCACACTATAAAGGGGGGCAATTCTGCCCACTTTTTTACTTTGCTACAAGCAACAAAGGAAAATGGTATGGATCTACAAGGTGCTAATGCCTCTGGAACGTCCGGTGCGTCACTTGAGTTGGCCTCTCTTAAACTGGCGAAAAGTCAGCAAGAGCAAGAGGGACAAGCGTCGCTTCAGTTGCTGGAATCAGCTTCTGACGTACCAAAATCGTCATCTTCAAACCCCGCGTTAGGCGCCAACATTGATACCTACGCGTAAGTTACGGATGCAAATGTAAGTCGATAGGCGTTTTGCCAGGTTGACCGCCAATTTCTCTAACCAGTTTTGGCACCAAGAACCCTGGCAGGCGCTTTATCGCTTCTTCCATGATGCCTCTTGCATCATCATCACTCACATAAAAATGGCTTGCGCCCTGCACTTTATCAAGCACATGTAGGTAGTAGGGCAGTACTCCGGCATCAAACAACGCATCACTTAAATCACTTATTGCCTTGCCCGAGTCATTGATGCCTTTTAGTAACACGGACTGATTTAGCAGCGTTACGCCTTTGCTTTGAAGTTCACGCAATCGTACGGCCAAGGCCGGCGACACTTCATTAGCGTGATTCGCATGCAGTACTAGCACCCTTTGCAAAGGAAGATCTCCAAACCACTCCATAAACTTATTATCAATACGTTCAGGTAGTACCACAGGCAATCGAGTGTGAATACGCAGGCGTTTTACGTGTTCGATTTGGGCAATTTCCTGAGCCAGCCACGCTAAGTGATCATCTTTTGCCATAAGCGGGTCGCCGCCAGAAAAAATAACCTCATTTATGTTTGGATGAGTGCGAATATAGCTAAGTACTTCTTCCCATTGATGTTTACTCACGGCATTGTCAGCGTAAGGGAAGTGACGTCGAAAACAATACCTGCAGTTCACTGCACAGCCCGTTCGCACCATTAAAAGCACTCGCGAGTCGTATTTATGCAAAATGCCTTTTCCAGCCGTGTCGTGCTCTTCTAGTGGGTCTTCGGTATAACCCGGTGTGCTAAGAAATTCATCGCTTAATGGCATAACCTGCATAAACAGCGGGTCGTTTGGGTTGCCTTTCTCCATTAAGTTTACGAAATGGCGCGGCACACGCATAGGAAAAAGCCGTCTTGCTTTTATATGTTGTGCATACTTTTCCTCGTCTAAACCCATGTGCTGTAACAGTTTTGATGGGTCTGTAAAACTCAATGCCAATTCTTTTTGCCAGTTATGCTCTACAGAAATTGGTTTTTTAGGTATTATTTGTTCCACGAAACTTTTTGTACCTTATGTTTAGACAGAGGAATTATGGCTAATTACAGCACTAACGAGTTCAAAGGCGGCCTGAAAATCATGCTGGACGGCGAACCTTGCAACATTCTAGAAAACGAATACGTAAAGCCGGGTAAGGGCCAAGCGTTTAACCGCGTAAAAATCCGCAAGCTTATTTCAGGTAAAGTTTTAGAAAAAACTTTCCGCTCAGGTGAATCAGTAGAAGGCGCTGACGTAATGGATACGGAACTTGCCTACTTGTACACCGACGGCGAATTCTACCACTTTATGAACAACGATACATTCGAACAAATCGCTGCAGACGAAAAAGCGGTAGGCGAGAATACCAAGTGGTTGGTAGAAAACGACGTTTGCACCATTACACTGTGGAACGGTTCACCTATCACAGTAACGCCGCCAAACTTCGTTGAGCTTGAAATCACTGAAACTGATCCTGGTCTTAAAGGTGATACAGCAGGTACTGGTGGTAAGCCAGCAACGCTTAGCACTGGTGCAGTTGTTCGCGTTCCTCTATTCGTTCAAACAGGCGAAGTTATCCGTGTAGATACGCGCTCTGGCGAATACGTGTCTCGCGCACAAAAATAATATCTTATACCAGTCCGCATAGATAATTACTCACTCAGCGAGAGTTAAAATGTTCGTAATCGCGGCGTGTTGCCGCAGGTATAGTGGTTTTACATCAAGGTGACACAACAAAGAGTACGGACATTTTAAACTCGCCCTTCGGGAAGGTCTGGCAAGCTTCCTAGCTTCATTCTGGGAATTTGAAAGGGAACACATTCCTGCATTCCCACGCTTCGCTATGAAGCTTGCCAGCGCCTTCTGAGTGGGCAATGATCTATGCGGATTGGTATTAAGCGCATATCACGCATTCTGTATACGTGTAAAGCCGGTGCCTTAGTGTACCG
>Ga0213840_1001717_pt1 | contig 15980 bp, 9 predicted proteins | sample SWPATP22_FD_160132 | JGI IMG/M metagenome (GOLD analysis project Ga0213840, IMG submission 160132) | Coastal seawater microbial communities from Marineland, Florida, United States - SWPA TP2 #2 | ecosystem: Environmental > Aquatic > Marine > Coastal | place: USA: Florida | collected 2016-08-14 | reverse complement strand
AAGGCGTAGGTCTGTTTCTGCAGGCATATTCCCTGTTATACCAATACACTGGAGATAAGGCGTACAAACCAAAAATGGATTACCTGTTTAAGTGGCTATTGGATAATCCTACACCTGGCTACAGCGGGCTGTGTTGGGGCTACAATTTTGACTGGGCCAGTTCAAAAAAGTACCTTGATGCCTACTCGCCCACTATAGTTGTAAGTGGGTTTATAGCAAAGGCTTTGTGTAAATACCATGAAGCCACACAAGACGACCGAGCCGTAGAAGCTCTTCAGAGTATTTCCAGATTTGTGATAAACGATCTTGAAGCAACTGAAGATGAAACCGGAGTATGCTACAGCTACAGTACTGCTGAGCGAGATTTATGTTTTAATGCCAGCTTGCTCGGCGGCGAACTCTTTGCATCGCTTTTTAAACTTACTGGCGATACATCCTACAAAGAGAAGGCAATGAATGCGGCGCGTTTTGCCCTATCAAGACAGAAGGAGGACGGACGCTGGACTTATAGCATTGACGTAAACACAGGGAAAGAGCGTGAGCAGATAGACTTTCATCAGGGCTATGTGATTGATTCACTATATCAAATAGGGCGAAACACAGAAGCCGATTTCTCAGAAGCAATTAACAAGGGAATGCGCTATTATAGAACGCGGCAGTTTAAGGATAATGGCCAGTGTTTATGGAGAGTGCCCAGTGAATGGCCCACCGATATCCATAATCAGGCGCAAGGCATTATCAGTTTTTCACGGCTTAGGCACATTAATCCTGATTACTTGCCCTTTGCAAATACGATAGCCGACTGGACTATTTCTCATATGCGGAATCATAACGGCTCTTTTCAGTACAAAAAATACCCTTTATACAGCATTAAGACTCCAATGATCCGATGGTCGCAAGCATGGATGATGCTGGCGCTTTCAGAGCTGTTTGTGGCGAATGAAGGGGCGAGTTAGCGGGTTTACTTGGGGAAATACTGTTGATCCGTAAAAACACGTAGACTTCTTAAGGGTAAACACGCATTCCTGCTTCTTAACAACTAAAAGCAGTACTTAATGTTCTGGTAGGTATATCTTTGCTTTTAGGTAATATTCTAACATCGAGTTTGATTGGTTTAGTTGACGCTTTCGACTTAGTCGAAGCTAAAGAGGATATGGAGCAAGTTGGTAATCTGGAAAGATTGCACGACAATATCAGCTGCTTCATTTCTGATATAGAAGGCATTGACAATAGCCGGGAAACGGCTTTACTCAAAACCACCACCAAGTTCAATATCAGCAGCCTGGCCGGAACCAGAGAAGGAGGACGATTTACCAATATTATTAATCTGAAGAGAATAAATGATATTCTCGATCTCAATAGCTTTTTAAGTGCCATCAATACAAAGTTGGCCTGTGGTGGGCATTATATAGGTTGTGTGGAAACCTCTGAAATGAGAACCAGACGTATTCTGAGTAAATACATTAAACCCTTTGCATATTTATACCTCGTAGGCGATTTTCTCTTTAAGCGTGTATTTCCCAAACTGCCGGTATTGAGCAAAATTTACTTCGCTCTTACCGCTGGTAGAAATAGAGTAATGACAGAAGTAGAAGTTCTTGGCAGACTTTACTACTGTGGTTTTAAGGTGGTTAAAAAAAGGAAGATTGATAAATACCTTGTATTTGTAGTGCAAAAGGTGGAGCAAAAAGAAGAAGTGTTTGAGAAGCGGTACGGACCTACCTTAAAGCTCAGGAGGATTGGGTACAAAGGCAAGTTGATTAACGTGTACAAGATGCGTACCATGCACGCCTATTCCGAGTACCTGCAACAGTACATTTACGAGAAAAACAAGTTGGCTGAAGGAGGGAAGATTCATAACGATTTTCGGGTTACCTTTTTTGGTAAGTTCATGCGAAAATTTTGGTTGGACGAACTACCCATGATATATAACCTATTGAAAGGGCAGGTAAAATTGGTAGGGGTGCGTCCTCTAAGTGAACACTTTTTGAGTCTGTATCCAGAAGATGTAAAAGAGCTGAGGATTCAGGCAAAACCAGGGCTTATACCACCATTTTATGCTGACTTGCCCAAGACACTGGAAGAGGTGGCAGCATCAGAGAAGCGCTATATAGAAGCATATAAGAAAGCCCCACTTAAAACGGATATGCGATATTTGAGCATGGCTCTAAAGAACATATTCATTGACAAAGCGCGTAGTAAATAGCAAGCTTGCTCTTATCCTCTTTTTCCTCGGTTTCTATTTTACTGGCAGCGCACAGGTAGTGTATCATTCGCTTGATCACAAAGCGCTTTATGACTTTATTGATGAGCTTGCAGCTCAGCGGCTTATAGAGATAAACTCGGCTATAAAACCTTATTCCAGAAAATTCATAGCACAGAAACTGAAAGAAGTACAGCATAAGGCAGGACAGTTAAATGCCCGCCAAAAGCGGGACCTGGCCTTCTATCAAAAGGACTTTAGGAAAGAGTGGGATGAAAGCAAAGACTCGACACGCCTGGATCTGCTGTACAAACGCGATAGTGGTTTTGCCTTCACACTAAATCCAATTCTGGGAGGAACGGTATGGAATGTTGATGGAGAGAGTTTCTACCACAGAATGAACGGTGCCGAGTTACAAGGTTTTGTCAATAATGTAGGAATTCATTTCAGGCTTGCTGACAATCACGAAAGCCTTAGGATTTCAGGGCCTCAATACTTTACCCAGCGTAAAGGTGCCTTATACAAGTCTAGCAATAATGAAGGAGCCGATTATAGCGATATGCGTGGAGGCTTGAGTTATTCATGGAAATGGGGGAGCGTAGGGCTTATCCGTGACAATATGGTGTGGGGGAATGCGAATAATGGAGAGAACATATTTTCGGATAGGGCACCTACTTATACCAGGTTTATGCTTCAAATGGCTCCCAGAGACTGGATTGAGCTAAACTATAGTCATGGGTTTCTAATGTCGGGTGTATTGGATAGTTCAAGATCATATAATGCAGGTGCCCATGTAAGAAATGTATTTGTACCCAAGTTTGTGGCAAGCAATATGCTCACCATAAAGGCAATGAAGGGGCTTCATGTATCTGCAGGGAATAGTGTGGTGTATAGTGATTATGTCAATCCTGGTTTTCTAATTCCGTTTATGTTTTTTAAGTCTGTAGACCATCAGTCGTATTATGGCGGGGGAAATTTTGGTGGTCAAAACTCCCAGATGTATTTCGACATAAGTTCAAGACAATTGAATAAGCTACACTTGTACAGTACTCTTTTTGTCGACGAAATTGCCTTTGGAAGAATGTGGGATGAAGACCAACATTCCAATTTTATTAGTTTCAAAAAAGGACTTCGATACAGTAATATTTTTAACCAGAACATTTCTTTTATCATAGAACATACCCGTACCAATGCAGTAGTCTACCGCCATTTTGTAAATACCACAACTTTTGAAAGCAATGGTTACGGATTGGGTCACTATTTGGGCGACAACTCAGAAGAATTGTACCTGGCCTTGGTCTATCGTCCAATTTCCAAACTCTACACAAAACTGGACTTTACCAGGGCTCAAAAAGGCAGGGAGCATATTTATACAGGAACTAATGGCACCGGCTTAGGCTTGCCGCACTTAAATGATGTGGGTTGGAGTCTGAGGCAACTGCGGTTTCAGGCAAATTATGAGGTGATTAATGATGGCTACCTCAACTTAAGTGTTTCAAGTACCTCGTCAGTATATGATAAGGATGTTATTCCTTACGACCCAAGCCCATTGTACTTAAGCCCTGGAGGCATCAGCATCTCATTGGGTTGCGCTATAGGCTTTTAGTTATAATATCTACATTCAATTAGAAAAGTGGATCCTGCCTAACATCTTTAATCTAAAGGCAATTTCTTTCCTACCATTGGGTTTCAACTCTAAGATGAGTGGTGCTAGTTTATTCAGAAGGTAGGGGGATTATAAAAACGTACTCAAATAAAAAGCCGGCTTGATTTTATCAAACCGGCTTTTCATATATTGTTAATCTGTGAATTACAATTTCACATGCACCCAAGCACCGGGTGAGCGACCTGAGTTTCTCAACTTGTTCATGTGCTGAAGCGCTTCTTTCTTAGTAGCATATCGCTCAACAGCCACCATGTACCAAGTACCTGACTTGCTATTAAGATTCATGATAGCCTTCTCTTGTGATTTCCATCGTACAGCTTCTCTTATAGCGTTGTCTTTAGTTTTAAAACAACCAACAATTACAAAGTAGCCTTTGTCTTCACTCCATGGAACACCTTGATTGGTTTCAGATGTTTGACCTGCGCCAAGACCTCCTTCACTGCCCGTACCTTCAGTGGTATTTGCTGTGTTGGTTCCAGGGTCATCTGAGCCAGAAGTACCACCAGTAGTACCGTTGTTACCTCCAGTGCCACCACCTTCAGTTTCAGGATCGGTTACCTGAACAAGCGGCGTATCTGGTTTAACAGGATCTACTGGATCCACTACTACTGCAGGTGTATCAATCTTCTTGTCTGGTTGATCGGTTTCACCACCATCAACGGGAGGGTCTACAACGTCTACTTTTGGCGAATCCACTACAGGAGGATCCACAACAGCAACGACAGGACTGTCTACCTCAGGAAGGATTTCAGGCTCGTCTTTGTCAACAAAACGTATTGGTTTTGGCTTGTTTGGGTTCAGGTGATAGGTAAGGCTTAAGGAAGTAAAAGTATACAAGTCATTTGCCGATCCCTCTCCAATCCAGGCATCAAGCTTATCGTTCCAAACAAAACGACCTGATGTTCCTAAGCCAATATCGTACTTATGGTTTAACTTGAATAGAAGAGCTCCACCAAAGGTCGTTACGGCCTCAGTAGTAGGCCCCGTACGTCCTTTGAGCTTGTCAATCAAGTATGGGGTGCCATCGAGCTTGTACAAGTGCGACTCGTAATAGCACAGACCATGTCCCATATTAAGGTCCAGATTGAAACGTCTGTTAGGGTTGTTATTAATCAGATTAAACGGATTAACACCTACTCGTAATGAAGTTTCTGACAATAGAGTCTCAAAATAAAGGCCTGATTCCTTGAAATTGGTTTGAGCCAATCTAAACGTCCTTTTAGTACCTACCAGCTTTCCTCTCGCATAATGACCACCCACATAGAATGTGTTGTCAAACCAATAATTCAGAGTAAGACCTGCTCCAAATTGGTTCTCATTCTTGTTAGTCATTACATGGTAATAGGGATATGTCTGCATATCTCCCCAGAAATGTAATAGGCCCATATCGGCCGTAAAGGTGGTGTTTTCCATTATTTTCAAACCCAGGGGCTTCTCTTGCGAATATGCTGACGGCACGAATAACGCACACATAATCAGGCATAGCAAGAACATAAGAGTCCTCTTCATACTAAATAGATTGCATAAAACCACGGAACGAAAGTAAAGATAATGTTTGTTAACGCTGGGCAGTAATGCGGTGAGAAACGGTTAAAAAGGTGGGTTTTGAGAAAATTCAACGATAAATTGGGGCCTGTCATCGTCATTTATGGGGTGAATTGTCAATGGCACTTGAGCCATGGTTGAGCTCCTTACTTGAAGACAACCACCTAGTTGAAGGGGTAGATCGTTTCTTAAGGGGCATTTACCCCAATACTCATATTAAGTTTAATAGAATTCTCAAATAATGATTTCCTAAAAGTCTGTCTATGGGGCTTTTTGCCTGTCGTTTGTGGCATGAAACAGCAGGGTCCAATTCAATGGGTTTGTCGATATTGCCGTTTTTAATTCTGTTTTATGTTCAGGAATACTATTCTGGTACTGCTTGTTTGTCTACTAAATGTAAAGTCCGCAAAAGGGCTTCACGTTACCAGGCTAAGTACTGAACACCTTGAAAACCCAATAGGTATATCTTATACACAACCGCGGTTGAGCTGGAATATAATTGCTGATCGCTCAGGCCTTGTTCAGACGGCATATCAGATTCAGGTAAGTTCTAATGGAAAAGCCCTTTGGAATAGTGGGAAAGTAATTTCTGATCAATCACATCTGGTGAAGTGCGAAGGACTTAAGGTAGAGTCTGGAACCCGGTATTATTGGCAAGTAAAGGTTTGGGATAATTATGGCAATACATCTGCTTTTTCTGAGGAAGCATTTTTTGAAACAGGTTTCTTACGAACAAGTGATTGGAAATCGGAATGGATTACAACTTCAATAGAAGAGCAGCCCAGGGAAAAGAACCCTGCTCAATATTACCGGCGTGAAATAAGCCTAAGGGATGAAGTGAAACAAGCTCGGTTGTATGTAAGTGCTCACGGGCTCTATAAGGCCTTTATAAACGGTGAGAAAATTGGTAATCAAGAATTTACTCCGGGATGGACCAGCTACAAGAAACGGCTTCAGTACCAGGTGTTAGATATCTCAAAAGCCCTGACTTCAGGAGCAAATTGTATTTCGGTAATGCTTGCCGATGGCTGGCACAGAGGGCGAATAAACTATCGAGGAAAAGATGACCCTTTTAAGAACGAATTAGGCCTTTTACTTCAAATTGAAGTAGAATATGCCAATGGAAGAAAACAGGTTTTTGGTTCCGATAAAAAGTGGCGAGTTTCCAGTGGTGGTCTACTCGAGTCTACTATTTATGATGGAGAGGTGTTTCACATGGCGCAAGAACCCACCGGTTGGATGGAAGTAGGTTTTGATGATGCAAAGTGGCCCTATTGTAGAGAAACTGGTGAAACAAAGGAGCATTTAGTTGCCAGCCACAGCTCACCAATAAAGGTGCAGGAGCGTTTGCAACCCATAAAAGTTGTTGAGAATGAACAATACCTTTTGTATGACTTTGGGCAAAACATTACCGGTCGTGTTGCCTTAAAAATGAATTTGCCTGAAGCAACCGAAGTGCTCTTGGAGCATGGAGAAGATATAGATAAAGAAGGTAATCTGTATACGGAAAACCTTAGAGGCGCAATGTCAAGAATTGTATTCAAGGCAGATGGAGCGGGAGAATATACCTATACGCCGCATTTTACATTTATGGGGTTTCGATACGTACGTATTACAGGGCTCTCATCAAAACAGGTTCAAGAGATACATGCTGAAGTGATCCATAGCGACCTGGAGGTGACGGGGGCTTTTAAGTGTTCCAGAGAAGAGCTTAATCGTCTGTATCAAAACATTGTTTGGAGCCAAAAAGGCAATTTTTTGGATGTGCCCACTGATTGCCCCCAACGGGATGAAAGGATGGGCTGGACCGGAGATGCCCAGGTGTTTGCCAATACTGCGGCATATAACATGAATGTTGCTGCCTTTTTCTCAAAATGGTTGGCAGACTTGAAAGCGGACCAGAGGGATGATGGAGCTGTTCCGTGGGTAATACCCAATGTGTTTACAAAGAAAAAGCCACCTGCTACCGGCTGGGCCGATGCCGCCGTAATAGTACCCTGGAAAATGTATCAGGCCTATGGTGATATAAAATTTCTGGAGAGCCAATATGAAAGTATGAAAGCATGGGTTGATTTCATGGTAAATGGGGCAGAAGACAGTCTCTGGAAAGGGACACGGCATTTTGGAGATTGGTTGAGCTACCAAGCAAGGAAACAACCGCAGGTACAGTCAGCTGTCACCGAAAATGACCTGCTGGCGGCAATCTATTACCAGCACTCGCTACAATTGTTGGTAAGGAGTGCGGAAGTGCTTGACAGGAGTGAAGACATAGAGCGATACGCTCATTTACTGGAAGACGCAAATACTGCTTTTTTAAAGGAGTTTGTAACCCACAATGGAAGGTTGGTGTCAGGAACACAAACGGCCTATACACTGGTGCTGGCCTATGATTTGTTACCTCAGGAATTCAGGGCAGGTGCTGTTAAGCGCTTGGTAGAAAACATCAACAGCTATGGACATTTAACCACTGGTTTTCTAGGAGTATCGGAGCTCTGTGAAGTGTTATCTTCTAATGGACATGAAGCCCTTGCCTATAAACTCCTACTACGCAAGGAATATCCATCCTGGCTTTATCCCGTGCAGCAGGGAGCCACTACCATTTGGGAGCGATGGGATGGAAAAAGGGAAGACGGAAGTTTTCAAGAAGCTTATCTCAATTCTTTTAATCACTATGCCTATGGGGCCATTGGGGAGTGGATGATAGAGCGCATGGCAGGAATACAGCCCGTAGAAAGTGCTGTTGGGTTTAAGAAATTCAAAATTGCTCCGCAGGTAAGCGATAGCCTGACCTATGTGGAGGCTTCCTATAAGTGCAATTATGGATGGATTCATAGTGCATGGGAGCACGAAAGCGATGCAGGACTTAAAATGTTGGTTGAAATTCCTGCAAATACCACTGCAGATGTTTACTGCCCCACTGGTTACCAAATAGTGAGAGTGGCGAGTAAGGAGTTTGAAACTTTTACCCCCGTTAATTTTTTCGCAGAAATTGAAGAAAAACTTTCTCTTGGATCAGGGGTATATAGTCTGGTTCTTGAGAAGGTTTCCGCAGAGTAGTGTTAGGAAGGCATTTCCCAGAGATCGAAGTATTTGATGAAAATTTTGGCAATGTTTTTTGCATCGTCAATACCACGATGATGTGTACCATCCAGTCTAAAGCCTTCATTTTCCAAAGCTCTTTTCATCCCAATTCCGCGACGTAAGTTTTTTAAATACTGGTATTGGTGTTTAAGGCTTATGTGATGGTCTACCCATTTTGTATCAAGTCCGTGAATCTCAGAGTCGCTTTTTAACTGGGATTTGTCGTAGAAGCCCCAGGAGCAAAGTACATACGGTTCTTTGTCGCACGAAAACCACTCTTTAAATCGTGAAGTTGCTTCCAAAAAATTGGGAGCACTATCTATATCTTCTTGCTGGATGGAGGTAAGCTCCGTGCAAAATGAGCTTATTTGAGGGTGCACCACCGGCTTAATAAATTGAACAAACTCAGAGATTATTTCTCTTCGCTCATTGATCAGTACAGCCCCTATTTCAATGGTTTCGTTCTTACGTCCCTTCTTTTCTTCCCAGCAAGTAGCCTCTAAATCCAATATGATGTAATTCAATGCCTTAGTTTTAAATCAAGACAAAAGTAAAAGTCTTTGCTTTTTGTTGGTAAGGTGTCTCGACCCATTTTGCAACGCTTCGCTGGCATTTTTCCCTTTTCAAGGGAAAAAACACTTCTTTCGCTTGCTGCGAAAGCTTCTATGGTTTTGTAGATGCCGCACTTCGATACATTTCAGATATCGACGCTGCTGTGGCAGGCTGATTCTGAAACACACGGTGTAGTGTGGCAACAGCGAAGGTCTTTCGCTCATTCACTAAAACACTAACTCACTGAAATGCCAACCCACTCAGCAAAAACAAGTTTACAGAATTGTGCAAGTAAGTCCGACAGTACATGCCCTGGCTTTGAATGGATCTAGTGAAGTGCTGAGTGTCTATCAAGTATTTCCGATTAGGAAATAATTGATAGATGTATCGAAGTACGGAACGATAAGGGAGCAAAGACAACTAAATCGCTTCAATTACTTTCATGGCGGCTTCTCCCAGCGGTGATTGGCCAATAGAGTTGGCGATGTTGTTATAGCCCTTCACCAAGCCTTTGGCATAGTCCTTACCACGCTTGAGTACTTTGAGTGTTTTATGAAGGGTTGACTCTTCATCAGAGAGGTCTTCAATAAAACGCCTAAATCTATTTTTAGATTTGGCAGAAGGGGTAGCATCATCTTGTTGTACAGTTTCTATGGCACGTATGGCTTCCTCTGCTTTTTCTACATCTCTAAGGGCAACATCTATTTCATCCTTGTCAATGGTTCTTTGAAGCAGTTTGCGTTCGTCTTCTATATCCTCTTTAAGAGCTTCCGTTTCACCAATAAGGTTCTGAATTTCAATGTGGATTTTGTTGCTGGCCTTTGCTTCGGCACTTGCGTTGGCCTGGGCTTGTGAGTTGCCAACATTGGTCATCTCTACCTTGCTTTCGCTTTTTATTTGGTTGATACTCATGTTCATTTCTTTTAGAAAGTGCAATAGCTTGCTATCATTATTGTCTTCTGCCGCATTTTCAATCACCACATCGCTCAGTACTTGGCCAATGTTGATGTCTGCATAGCCTGAATGTTCACAGTCTACGGAGTAGCTTTTGTTTTGAACCTTGGCCAGAAGTCTTTGGTAGTTGTAAAAAGTAGGTTTCTCGCCTTCTTGCATACGCTCTCGGCAATTGTCACAATTGCAGCCTACTTTTTCAGTTAGTTTAATGTTCTCAAACTCTCTGTGCAGTTGATTGAGGCCATTTCTTATAAAGTTGAGCAACTCCTTGCAGCCCTCCTTGGTGCCATTGATTTTTATGTCAACTACCCGTTGATTGTCTTTAGGATCATTGATGCTCTGTACTTCAGCGGTAATGCGCACGCCTTCATAGTCGTTTATCAGCCACATCCCGGTTTTCCATCGCTGTTCCCCCTCTATGCGTTCGTGCAGTTTTACCATCAATCTTGAAAACATGCCATGGGGCATAAAACCATATTGGTACCGGAAATACAAATGGGTTGGCAGCGTCCATTTTTCAGGCTTGTCAGTGGGGAGTAGTAAAGGTGTAATGTAGCTTTCACGGTTTCCTAATTTGTAGCAGATGTCAAAGCGGTCTTTGAGCAATAGGCTTAAAAGCATGCTTTTCTCTTCTTCGTTGTAGCCATGAGTGTTCCAGGCTCTATAGGCTTGGTTGCGGGTAAACCTGCCTTTGTTCTTTTCAATTTTTGTATCCGACAGGATGTAGTACATGCCTTTGGTGAGCCAATTGTGGTCCAGAAAAATATGGGTGCATAGCTCTTGATCGTCAAAGTAGACCAGCTCTCCCAGCTCATTCAGGTAAAACAAACAAAGGTCTGCATGCCTTCTGGGCAGGCCAATGTATTTCTCCTCGCAGAGTGCGTAATATTCGTCTTTGCTGATGTGCTTTTGGTGGAGTGAATCAAGAGCCGCACGCACCAAGGCCCATTTTTTAGGAACGGGTCGGTTTACAATTTCTAGCTTCGAGAGCTTTTCCTGAAGGCTTTCATTCACAAGGTGCCATTTTGTTTTGTCTTTGCCTCGGGTATGGAGCAGGTTTACTTCAAGGCTTTCAATGTTGAGTCGGTCAAAAAGCTCCTGGTACTTCTTTTTGGCAAATCCTTCATTCGCCGAGTGGGTGTTTTTTGGATTCTCCAGCACTAATACCTCGCTCTTTGGCCCCAATAAGTCAATGATCTGAAACCAATAGTCAAACTGAGCATTTTCCGCTCTTTTGTCTGAAACGATCACGTATAAGCAGCTCTCCGTAATGAAGAACTGATGCAGCATTTTTTGGATATCCTGCCCTCCAAAGTCCCATAAATGGGCCTTGATGGGGATGTCTGAGACAGTATGATTGGGAAAGCTTTTTCCCTTGTGTACCGAAATTCCCAATGTGGATGCTGATTTACCGGGTGTGACTTGATAGTCAGGGTCAAGTTGCAAGTTCACAAAGGTGGTTTTTCCTGCATCACCTTGTCCCAATACCATCAACTTGCTTTCGAAAAAAGGAGCAATGCCGTATTGGTCTACCTGCTCAAACCATTCTAAAACCGCTTCTCTTCCTTCCTGTACAATGCTCTTGGGTGGGTTTGTTAATGGATTCTCGTCTAGATTGATGCTGCTTTCCAAATTAGATCCGATACTGAGCCCTTTTTTCAATAGCCGAACAAGTGCACTCAAGTCTTCAATTTTGTTTTGATCAAGGTAGAGTAGAGTCAGATTTTTGAGTTCGCTAAGCGGGCTTAAGTCTTTAATTTGGTTGTCACCAAGCCAGAGATGGTTCAGATTTTTGAGTTGGCTAATTGGGTTTAAGTCTTCAATTTTGTTTTGGTTAAGCCAGAGATGGTTCAGATTTTTGAGTTGGCTAATTGGGTTTAAGTCTTCAATTTTGTTTTGGTTAAGCCAGAGATGGTTCAGATTTTTGAGTTGGCTAATTGGGTTTAAGTCTTCAATTTTGTTTTGATTGAGGTAGAGATTGGTCAGGTTTTCGAGTTGGCTAATTGGGTTTAAGCCTTCAATTTTGTTTTGATCAAGCCAGAGATCGGTCAGATTTTTGAGTTGGCTAATTGGGTTTAAGTCTTCAATTTTGTTTTGATTGAGGTAGAGATTGGTCAGGTTTTCGAGTTGGCTAATTGGGTTTAAGTCTTCAATTTGGTTGTCACTAATCAAGAGATTGGTTAGCTTTTTGAGTTGGCTAATTGGGTTTAAGTCTTCAATTCTGTTTTGGTTAAGCCAGAGATTGGTCAGATTTTTGAGTTGGCTAATTGGGTTTAAGTCTTCAATTTGGTTGTTACTAAGCCAGAGATGGTTCAGATTTTTGAGTTTGCCAATTGGGTTTAAGTCTTCAATTTGGTTGTTACTAAGCCTGAGATTGGTCAGCTTTTTGAGTTCGCTAATTGCGCCGATATCTCTAATCTGACCTCGTGATCCTTTGAGAATATCGCCAAGAAATAGCGCTTTAAGTTGGGTGAGTCGGCCAATGCCTTTAGAGATTTGTTCAAATTTCCAGTGGTTTTCTGGTCCTGAATTGGTACAAGCGTGGTAGCCTCCATCTTTGTCGAAGTAGTCATTTGCCAGTCTTAGCTCTTCCAGCCAGGTCAGTTCATACACTTCCTCCGGAATATCTCTTAATCCGCAGTTACCCAGGTCCAATATTCCCGTTTGTTCCTTTTTTTCCTTTTCAATCAATTGCAAAGCCAACTCTGACATCCTAACCTTTTTTGTAATAGTATAGAAGGCAATATAATACTTGCTTTTATGGGGTGTGGTACTGGGCTGGGCTTTCGACCCATTTTGCATCGCTGCGCTGGCGTTTTTCCCTTTTCAAGGGGGGAAATGCTTCTTTCGCTTGCTGCGAAAGCTTTTGGATATTAGGTCTCTGGCATCTGCAAGCTGGTCAATAATGAATAGGCACTTTATAACCAAACCTCCATATCCCTCGGCACTGGATGTCCCCATTTTTTTACACGGTTGCGCCGGACTTTGTAGAGGCCGGCCATAAGGTCGTATTCACTGGCGGTGTTTTTGGTAATGAGCACTTTCGATCCATTTTTCAGCTCAAGAATCATGTAGCTGAAGTAAGAGGAGGCCAGATGGCTTGCAGTAGACTCATAAATACGAACCATGTGCAGTTCTCTGGGATAGAATTCTATGGACCGACCATTATGTTCTACCCGAATTAGCCGTGAATAGGTATCCAGTACTACCCGTTTCCCCTTTGCCAGGTTTTCATATCCGATAATCTTTAGCAGAACGCGGTAATGGGCCCAGGTAAGCAGCAAACAAAAAGCTGAAAGTGTATAAATAATTAAGAGACTACCTTCCTTAACTTCAACAAGTAGTGGAGCAAGGGTGAGCCAAATGCCGGCCAAAAGAAAGAAGATGGTTACGGCCACATACGTTACTCTAAATCCAGTGGCTTTGTAGTTGAAGACCTTCAGAGCCATTTACCCTCTATTGGTTAGAGTCATTGTCTTTTTTCAAAGCTGCTAGTTGTTTATTGCCTCTTATACTTGCTATGGGCATAAGTACGGCGTATAGCATGTAGGAAAAACCGGCAATGGCAAAAGTGGCCCGGCCCCCGAGTTCAAAAGCCGCTATAAGGGCCGATAAAAGAGGAATGCCACCACAGATTAAATTGACTCGAATAGTATTTCTGGTATGAATCACCTCTTCTTTACTAAGCTCCAGAAGCTCTTTTCGTTTAAGAGCAATGGTATTGAGCAAGGCCAAAACAAGAAAGATAGAGGCTGCTCCAAAGCCGTAAAGAGACATAAGTGTACCGGTATCTTCTATCCGAATGGTGGTGCTAAACAACTCTCTCAGGTATTCCTGGTCTCCTGTAAAGAGCCCGGTATAGAGGTCTACTAAAAGGCTGAACAAAAACTTGAGCGGATACACAAAGAACAGTACCAAAAAGAGCAATACCGTGTTTAAGGCTACTGTTCGGGTATCGCGCAAGCCGAAGCGAATAAAGAACAAGTAATGCTGATGCCATACAAACATGAGCATACTAATGGTCATGGCAAAAGGAATGAAGCTTTTGGTAAACTTCATAAGTTCGTTGAAGGTATTAGGCGGAGTAGTAGACAAGAGAAGTAAGCCAATGGAAATGGCAAAAACACCATCGCTCAATGATTCAATACGCGTATTTTCTAAACCGCGGAGGGTAAAACCCTTAGACTCTTTTTGCAACTGCTGAATGCTCTTTTTTCCTGCCACTACTCAAATATAGGAATTGGGCTCTTCTTGGCGCAAGGGCTCAATAGTTAGCCAGATAAAGGTCTTTTTAAAGTAGACTCAAGGTTGTTTCTCAATGAAGTAAAATAGACTGGAAAGAACAAATAGTGCATTACCAATCTTACTACAGTAATAAATGGGAATATGATGAGCCAGGTGAACAGAATACCTGAGGAAAAACCCAGGCTCAGTACTTCAAACAAATTCAGAATTACCACAATTAAGGCCGTATGTAGAAAGATTCTATTGATACTGGCATTTAGGAATACCAGATAAGTATTGTCCTGAGAGGTAACTGTAATTTCACCATTCGAAAAGCTGGCGAACTTGTTGAAGAACCTGTTTTTAGGCAAACAGAGTACAGGGTTCTTAAACAATATCCGTCCCTCTTGTACATCAATATTCTCGGCGTTCTGTATTCTTAGTTCTTCGGCAATCAATTCAAGCACCTCCTGTGGCGAAGTGTCGCGCAGTTGGCCTTTCTTGAGCTCTACACTGATTTTGTACATGCTATTGAGTTAAAAAACGCTCCCATGCAGAAATGAAATAGTGAGACACAATGAATAAGGACCAATTTTGAAACATTAAAGCGCTCCCGATACAATTTCTTCTACCACTTTGGGGTCCAAAAGAGTGGAAGTATCTCCAAGCTTATCCGCTTCTTTTTCGGCAACCTTTCGCAAGATTCGACGCATTATTTTACCCGATCGCGTTTTTGGCAAACCACTCACAAATTGAATTTTATCGGGTTTGGCAATTGGTCCTATTTCCTGTTTAACGGTTTCAGTTATTTCAGCTCTCAATATTTCTTCGTTGCCCGGAGTTTTCTTGCAGATTACATAAGCATAAATTCCCTGTCCCTTAATATCATGTGGGTAGCCCACTACGGCTGATTCTACTACATGCGGGTCGGCGTTAATGGCATTCTCTATCTCGGCAGTGCCAAAACGGTGGCCGGAAACGTTGATAACGTCATCTACCCGCCCAATAATCCTGTACATGCCCTTGTCATCTCTTTTGGCTCCGTCGCCAGTGAAGTAATATCCCTTGTAATGAGAAAAATAGGTGCTTTTGCAACGTTCATGATCGCCGTACGTAGAGCGGATCATAGAAGGCCATGGAAACTTAATGGCCAAATAACCTTCTACATTGTTTTCCATTATTTCCTGCCCCTCATTATTGAGCAAGACAGGTTGTACTCCCGGTAAAGGATAGCCCGCATACGAAGGTCGTGTAGGTCCGTTTTCGCCCAGTGCTGAAATCATAATTCCCCCTGTTTCCGTTTGCCACCATGTATCTACCACCGGGCAGCGCTCCTTTCCTACATGAATGTTGTACCAGTGCCAGGCTTCTTCATTAATAGGTTCGCCTACCGTTCCCAGTACCCTTAAAGAGTCCAGACTATAGCTCATTACATGCTCGTCTCCAGCAGCCATAAGCGCCCTAATGGCCGTAGGAGCTGTATAAAATTGATTTACTGAGTGCTTGTCGCAGATTTGCCAAAACCTGCCTGCATCGGGATAGGTAGGCACACCTTCAAACATCATGGTGGTGGCACCATTGAGAAGGGGGCCGTACACTATATAGCTATGTCCTGTAATCCATCCAATATCAGCCGTGCACCAGTAAATATCCTTGTCGTCGTACTGAAAAACATTTTGAAAGGAGTAACCTGCATACACCATATACCCGCCACAGGTATGTACCACTCCCTTAGGTTTACCAGTAGAGCCAGAC
>Ga0213840_1001716_pt1 | contig 15980 bp, 17 predicted proteins | sample SWPATP22_FD_160132 | JGI IMG/M metagenome (GOLD analysis project Ga0213840, IMG submission 160132) | Coastal seawater microbial communities from Marineland, Florida, United States - SWPA TP2 #2 | ecosystem: Environmental > Aquatic > Marine > Coastal | place: USA: Florida | collected 2016-08-14 | reverse complement strand
ACTCCGATCGGTCCCGGCGTGGGCGCAGTGCTGACGGTGCTGGCGGCAGCGTCCAAGGCGCAGACCGCGGTGGAGATCGGTACCGGGGCCGGGGTGTCCGGCGTGTGCATCCTGCGCGGGCTTGGTCCGCAGGCGGTCCTGACGACCATCGACGTCGACGTCGAACACCTCAAGGCGGCGCGCGAAGCGTTCCATGAAGCGGGCAGCCCCGCCAACCGCACCCGGACCATTTCCGGCCGGGCCGGCGATGTCCTGCCCCGCCTGACGGACGGGGCCTACGATCTCGTGTTCATTGACGCCGACAAGCCGAACTACCCCAGCTACGTGGAACAGGCCGTACGGCTGCTCAAGTCCGGCGGCCTGCTGATCGTCAATGATGCCCTCGACAAGGACCGGGTCGCGAATCCGGCCGCCCGGGACGCCACGACGGTGGTGCTGCGCCAGATCGGGAAGTCCATCCGCGACGACGACCGCCTGGCCTCCGCCATGCTGCCCACCGGCGACGGCCTGCTGATCGCAGTGAAGAAGTAGGGTGCAGAAAAGGGCGGGGTCCGCAGCCTGGTGGCTGGGACCCCGCCCTTTTGCGAAGCTCTTGGTGTGAAGCTATTCGGTGACGCCGACGAGGCATTCCTTGAGGTTCGTCGCCTCAGCAGCGTTGAGTTCGACTACGAGTCGCCCCCCGCCTTCGAGCGGAACACGCATGATCAAGCTTCGTCCCTCTTTTGTCACTTCCATAGGGCCGTCGCCGGTGCGTGGTTTCATTGCCGCCATAAGGAATATCCCCTCCATTAGTCCCTGACATACCAGCCCGGCGGGCTGCGTCCGCTTGGTCAATCAGGCCGCCCGGCAGCGCTCCAGGAGGCTCCCGGACAGACCGCACAAAAATCCGATGCCGAATACTCAGCGTACTTTTATTCAGTGTGCTTCTTGTCCTTGCTTATCCTCTATTATCGCGTAACAACGCGCCCGGAGCTAATCGTTGGACTTTCCAGCGCGCCCTGCAATGCCGGGCCTGCACCGCGAAATGGTGCTGTGCGTCACGGCGGATAGTCTCCTCCGCCGGGCAGCGGCGCCCATGCCCAGAGCCATACGATCCAGACGATCTGCAGCAGGACAAACATGACCACCACGGCTCCGCGGTAGGCGCGGGAGCGCGAGAGGAGTGCGGCGCTAAGAGCCAGCGGGAACAGCGGCAGCAGCAGCCTGAACGTGCTGGTCTGCGGGTGCAGGAAGACCAGCAGGTATCCCATGTAGCAGCAGCACCAGAGCCGCAGCTCGGTGCCCAGCGCGACCACGGGCCGGGACATCATCAGCAGGGTGAACGCGGCAACGAACAGGAACGGCGCCAGCACGCCGATCGTTGGCCCGAAGAGCATGATGCCGGCGTCGAACCACGGTTTGAACGGCACCAGGTCATCGCCGCGCCAGGCGGTTTCGGTCTTGGTGTAGGCACCGGGATCGCCGGTGACAGCCCAGGCGATGGCCGGCCACAGCAGCGCCCCGATCCCGCTGACGGCAGTCAGCCCGGCCAGTGACCAGAGCTGGGGCGTGCTGTGGACGGGAACGCCGCCGGGGTTCTGAAGTGCGGGGCGCTGGATTGTGGGGCCGTGCATGGTGGGGCCCAGCGCAGTGAGGCGCTGCCAGGCTCGGTAGAGGAACAACAGCCCCATCATCACGGCAAAGGGAACCCCGGTGGGCCGCGAAAGGCACATCAGGACCACCACGGGCATGGCCCACAGGTAGCGGCGCTCCATGACCAGCAGCAATGCGCCGCCAAGGAGCAGCAGGTTGAGGGATTCCGCATAGGGCACCTGCAGCACTGGTGCTACCGGAAAGGCCGCCAGGAATACGGTTCCCCAGAGCGCCGCGCGGTGGGCGGCCCTGTGCCGGAAAATCCTGTAGGCCACCAGGGCGGCGCCGAGCCCGCAGATCAGCGCGATGGCCGTCAGCGACCACGCCGGGCCCGTGCCCGTGAGCCCGGAAACCACCCTGCCCAGCACGGGAAACAGCGGGTAAAAGGCCCACGTGCTCTCCTGGACGGTGCCGATGTCATCGGTCGGCAGCAGTGCCGGGTACCCCGTCTGGAGCGCTTCGGCGTACCAGCGGGCGTCCCAGATATTGATGAAGTTCCAGTAGTCCGGCTTGGCGGGAAACCACGGATTCACGCCCTGGTGCAGGGCTGCTGCCATGAAGATGCAGGCGCTGACCAGCCGGGCGAGGATGTACAGGCCTGCCACCTGGGCCCACCATGGCCACCGCGACATCCGGGAACCGGCGCCCGCGATGCGGCTCCACACCGCCGCGTTCAGCCCCAGCGGTGCCCGGGCCTCAAGCCGCGCGACGGTCTCCGGGTCTTCCACGTGGCTCACGGACGCTGCTCCGTCGGCGGACGGAGGCGTTCCAGCTCCTCCCCGAGTGCCTCGATCTTTTGGTCCTTGGCGGTGATCTGGTCCCGCAAGTCGTCAAGGACCTGATCCACCTGGTCCATCCGGTAGCCGCGGAGCCCGACGGCAAAACGGAGGTGGTCGATGTCCGCCGCGGCCGCGTGCTCGGGCAGCAGGACCGGCGGCAGGGACGCGACCGGCTCGTCGAAGCCGTCCTCAAAGGAGGGGCCCGCACCGCCGTCGCGGCCCCGGCGGAGGATTTTCGGCGCCAGGCCGGTGCCGAGGAGGACGGCGACGCCGATCAGCACAATCGCCAGGAAGACCAGGAAGAGACTCACTAGACCATCGTGCCAGAAGCCGGACGCCGGAGCGCTCAGGCGGGCGCTTCAGCCGCGCGTTCGGTTGCCGTCTCCGTTGGTGTTCCCGTTGGTGTAGAAGCCGTTGGGGTTGCGGTGGCGGGCGGCCCCTTCGACGACGAGTTCGACGGCCAGCGCGGCGTCGTCCACCACCTGCACGAGGTCGAGGTCCTCCTCGGAGACCATCCCCTCCGCGACGAGCGTGTCCCGGACCCATTCGAGCATCGGGGTCCAGAAGGCGGTTCCCACCAGCACGATCGGGAAGGACGTGACCTTGCGGGTTTGGACCAGGACCATGGCTTCGAAGAGCTCGTCCAAGGTGCCGAGGCCGCCCGGGAGCACGATGAAGCCCTGGGCGTACTTGACGAACATGGTCTTGCGGGCGAAGAAGTACCGGAAATTGATGCCCAGGTCCACCCACTGGTTCATGCCCTGTTCGAAGGGCAGTTCGATCCCGAGCCCCACGGACACGCCGTTGCCCTGCACGGCGCCCTTGTTCGCGGCTTCCATTGAACCGGGGCCGCCGCCCGTGATCACGGCCAGTCCGGCCTCGGCCAGTTTGCGTCCGACCTCGACGCCGAGCTCGTAGTTCACGCTCCCGGGAACGGTGCGGGCGGAGCCGAAGACGCTGACCGCCGGGCCGAGATCGGCGAGGGCGCCGAATCCTTCCACGAACTCGCTCTGGATCCGCAGGACGCGCCAGGGGTCGGTGTGCACGAACTGGCCGGGCCCCTTGGTGTCCAGCAAGGTCTGGTCCGACATAGTGACCTTGGCGGCCTTGCGGCGCAGCTCGAGCGGGCCCTTATGGCGGATCCCGTTGGGCCCCGGGGTAGTACGGGCCGGTTTTCCGGCGGGGTTCTGTTCGGCGTTTTGCTTGGGGCCGTTCTGCGGATCGGTACTCATGCCCCATAGGCTAGCGCGGAACACCGCCGCCGCCGTTGCGGCGCGTCGGCACCGGAGCGGCGGCAGGCGGCGCCGGCACGGCGACGAACGGGTGTACGGGCCCCGGAGGGAGGCAGCAGACTGTCCGGCGGCGAACCCGCCGGGGAGCCTGACGTGCAGGTATCTCTTGAATCACGATCTGCACCCAAGAGAGTGATTGCCGTCATATTGCGTCAATCTTCGCTAGATTCGTTACATGACTACTCAAGTGCCCGGCGATGCGCTCGTCTCCCTGAAGGCCGTGAACAAGCATTACGGCCAGTTGCACGTCCTGAAGGACATCAACCTGAATGTCCGCAAGGGTGAGGTTGTTGTTGTCATCGGACCTTCGGGTTCCGGCAAGTCAACGCTCTGCCGCGCCATCAACCGCCTCGAGACGATCGACGACGGCGAAATCAGGATCGATGGCAAGGAGCTGCCCGCGGAGGGCAAGGAGCTGGCGAAGCTGCGTGCCGACGTCGGCATGGTCTTCCAGTCCTTCAACCTGTTCGCCCACAAGACCATCCTGGAAAACGTCACCCTGGGGCCCATCAAGGTCAAGGGCGTCTCCAAGGCCGAAGCCGACAAAGAGGCCATGGCGCTGCTGGAGCGCGTCGGCGTCGGGCACCAGGCGCCCAAGCTTCCGGCGCAGCTCTCCGGCGGCCAGCAGCAGCGCGTGGCCATCGCCCGTGCCCTGGCCATGAAGCCCAAGGTGATGCTCTTCGATGAGCCCACCTCGGCCCTCGACCCGGAAATGATCAACGAGGTCCTGGACGTCATGGTCCAGCTCGCCAAGGAGGGCATGACCATGATCGTGGTCACCCACGAGATGGGCTTCGCCCGCAAGGCGGCCGACCGCGTCGTGTTCATGGCCGACGGTCAGATCGTCGAGGACGCGACCCCCGAGGAATTCTTCACCAATCCCAAGAGCAGCCGGGCCAAGGATTTCCTGTCCAAGCTGCTGACGCACTAGGTCCTACGAGTTCGCACCCTGGCCGCCGGCAGGCGGTCCTCCAATGAAAGGAATGTCATGAAGGCATTTTTGACCCGAAGGAAATCCCTTCTGGTTGCCGCATCAGCAGCACTGGCGCTCAGCCTGAGTGCCTGTGGCGGCAGCTCCTCCACTACCACCAACCCGCCCGTAGCCGAGAAGCCGAGCTTTGCTGCCGATTCCACCATGGCCAAGCTTTCATCCGCAGGCAAGATCACCATCGGCACCAAGTTCGACCAGCCGCTCTTCGGCCAGAAGGGCCTCGACGGCAAGCCGGTTGGCTTCGACGTCGAAATCGGCAAGCTGATTGCCGCCAAGCTGGGCATTCCTGCCGACAAGATCGAGTGGGTTGAAACGGTCTCCGCCAACCGTGAGCAGTTCATCAAGCAGGGCAAGGTGGACATGATCGTCGCCACCTACACGATCAACGACAAGCGCAAGACTGAAGTCGACTTCGCCGGCCCGTACTACGAGGCCGGGCAGGCTCTCATGGTGAACAAGGACAACAACTCCATCACCAAGCCCGAGGACGTCAAGGGCAAGAACGTCTGCTCGGTGACCGGCTCCACCCCGGCCGCGACGATCGTGGAAAAGTACGGAGCAGTCCTGGTTCCGGCCGCAACCTACTCCGCTTGCCTTGAGCCGCTGCGCAACAAGCAGGTCGAAGCGATCACCACCGACAACGTCATCCTGGCCGGTTTCGTGGCCAAGGAACCGGATGCCTTCAAGCTGGCGTCCGACCAGACTTTCACCAAGGAGCCCTACGGCATCGGCCTGAAGAAGGACGACACCGCCTTCCGCATGTGGATCAATGACCAGCTGGAGGCCTTCGCGAAGGACGGGTCCTACAAGAAGGCCTGGGACGACACCGCCGGCACCGTCATCAAGACCGCGCCCGAGCTTCCCACCATCGACCGCTATTAGCCGGTTGTGGCGGTTGCCGGGCGCGCGGATTTCCCGCAGCCCGGCGGCCGCCACTGCCGTCTTTCGTTTGGAATCCCCTCAACGCAGCTGAAGGAACTCATGGACGTCATCATTGAAAACCTCCCCCAGTATTGGGACGGTTTTCTCAGAACCCTCTTCCTGTCCGTCGTCTCGGGGATCATCGCCTTGGTCTTCGGCACCGTGCTCGCGGCGGCCCGTGTCTCGCCCGTCGCCGCGCTTCGCGGTTTCAGCATGGTCTACGTCGAGATCGTCCGCAACACCCCGCTAACCATTGCTTTCTTCTTCGCGGCAGTGGTTCTGCCCCGCCTCGGGGTCACGTTCCAGCAGTTCGAGGTGGCCGCCATTATCGCCCTGAGCGCCTACACCTCGGCCTTCATCGCCGAGGCCGTGCGCTCCGGCGTCAACAGCGTCCCGGTGGGCCAGGCGGAGGCCGCCCGCAGCATCGGCATGAAGTTCAGCCAGGTGCTCTCCCTCATCATCCTTCCGCAGGCCCTGCGCACCGTGATCCCGCCGCTGATCAACATCCTGATCGCCCTGGTCAAGAACTCTTCCGTGGCCGGCGCGTTCTATGTGCTGGAACTGTTCGGCTACGGCAAGCAGCTGGCCAACGCCAACGGCGACGCCGTCGTGTGGGTCCTGGTCGGCGTCGCGTTCTTCTACCTGCTGATAACCATCCCGCTTGGCTACCTTGCCAGCGTCGTTGAACGAAAGGTGGCAATCGCGCGATGAGCTCTGTTCTCTACGACGTCCCCGGCCCCAAGGCCCGCCGGATTTCGCTGATCGGCTCGATCATTGGCGTGATCGTGATTGGCGGCCTCCTCGTCCTGGCAGTCATGACCCTCGCCCAGCAGGGAATCTTCGACGCCAAACGCTGGGCAGTCTTCCAGATTCCCGATGTCTGGACGCTGATTGCTGCCGGCATCGGGGCCACACTCGCCGCCGCGGCGGTGTCGGCGGTGATTGCCTTCCCGCTGGGCCTGCTCCTGTGCCTGATGCGCATCTCGGACAACGCCTGGATCAGGGTGCCCACCCGGATCGTGCTGGAATTTCTGCGCGGCATGCCCGTGGTGCTCATGATGCTGTTCGTGCTGCTGGTCTTTGCCACCAGCTCGTTCATGGCCGTGGTCGCCGGCCTGGTCCTGTACAACTCGGCGATCTTCGCTGAAATCATCCGCGCCGGCGTCCAGTCGCTGCCCAAGGGCCAGCGTGAGGCGGGCCTGGCGATCGGCCTGACGAGTTTCCAGTCCCGGCTGACCATTGAACTCCCGCAGGCCATCCGGCGCATGCTGCCTTCGCTGGTCGCGCAGCTCGTGGTGCTGCTCAAGGACACCTCGCTCGGCTACATCGTTGCCTACGGCGAGCTGCTCCGGGCCGTTCAGGTCATGGCCGACTTCCTCGGCCCGCAGTACCTGTTCCCGGTGTTCTTCGTGGCCGCGGCCATCTACATCGCGATCGACCTGGCGGTCTCCCGTCTGGCCATCTGGCTCGAACGCCGCGGCTCCAGGCGTGCCGCCGGCGGCGTGGCGCACGTACCGGTCGCCGGAATCCCGGCGGCCAAGTAAGGCCCATCAACGCCGGCTTTTCAACGTAGGCCTTTTCACACGCGGCAAGGGTCCGGACTCCCGCTGGGGGATCCCGGACCCTTGCTGCATTTGCGACCTGCCTTAGACGTCCTGCGAGGTGCGTTGGCCGCCCTTAGGCGCCGAGCCAGGTCCGCAGCGCCCGCAGGCATTCCCGGATCGCGTCCGCCTCGACGTGCTCGTTGTCCTTGTGCGCCAGCAGCGCATCGCCGGGCCCGAAGTTCACCGCGGGGATGCCCAGTTCGCTGAACCGTGCGACGTCGGTCCAGCCGTACTTGGGCTTCGGCGCAGCGCCGACGGCGGCGACAAACGACGCGGCGGCGGGGTGGTGCAGCCCCGGCCGCGCCCCGGCCGCGCTGTCGGTGCGGACGACGTCGAACCCTTCCAGCAGCTCGCGCACCACGGCTTCCGCCGCGTCCGGGGTCTTGTCCGGTGCGAAGCGGTAATTGATTTCCACGACGCACGTATCGGGGATGACGTTTCCGGCCGTGCCGCCGTGAATCTTCACGGCGTTGAGGCTTTCCCGGTAGTCGAGGCCGTCCACCGCCACGGTCTGCGGCTCGTACGCCGCCAGCCGGGCGAGGATCGGCGCCGCGGCGTGGATGGCGTTGCTGCCCATCCACGCCCGGGCCGAGTGGGCCGCTTCCCCGCGCGTGGTGGCTTCGAAGCGGATGGTGCCGTTGCAGCCGCCCTCCACCGTCCCGTCGGTCGGCTCGAGCAGGATCGCGAAGTCCCCGCCGAGCAGGTGCCCGTGATTGCGCACCAGCCGGCCCAGTCCGCTCTTGACCGCTTCGACTTCCTCGTGGTCGTAGAAGACGAACGTGACGTCCTTGTCCGGCTCCGCCCCGGCGTCGAACATGGTGGCGGCCAGCGCCAGCTGCACGGCAACCCCGCCCTTCATGTCGGTGGCGCCGCGGCCGAAGAGGATGCCCTCCCCCGGCGCACCTGAGGGCCAGTACGCCGGCACGGTCCCGAGCGAGCCGGCGGTGGTGGGGAGGGGCACGGTGTCCAGGTGGCCGGCAAGGATCACGCGCTCGGCACGGCCGAGGTTGGTGCGGGCGATGATCGAATCGCCGTCGCGGACCAAGTCCAGCTGCGGCAACAGGCGCAGCGCGTGCTCCACGGCGTCGGCGAGTACTTTTTCGTTGCCGGAGACGCTGTTGATGTCGATCAGGGCGGCCGTGAGCAGGGCGACGTCCTGGCGGAGATCAAGGCGGACAGGGGTGTGGACGGCAGTCCGGACAGGAACGCTGGTGGGGGTGCGGGGGTTTGAGGAGGTCACGGTCCCACTTTATCCGTTCGCGTTCCGCTCCCAAGTGACTCGCGGCAGGGGCCGTTTTCAGGCGTCTTCAGGTGTCACAACTGCCCCTGCTGCGAGCCCGTTGGGCTGTCATAAGTTTCAGCGCCTGCGGACGCCCTCGATAGACTTGTGCCATGACTGAAACTGCTGCTTCCGCTGTGCCCGCCGACACCCGTTCCGACGCCCGTTCTGCCCATGGCTTCGGAGTGGCCACGGTATCCATCCGCAACGGTGAATCCACCGTGCTGGACGTGTGGTTTCCGGCTCCGGCGCTGGGAGTCGCGGCGCAGAACCTGCGTGACGTGGCCAACGCGGACCAGTTTCTGGTCGACATCGCCGCCAACGGTGCCGACCCGGACCGGGGTACGGAGCAGAAGGTCGTCTTCGCCCAGATCCACCTGGACGAAGCCCCCGCGGACACGGCGGACGCCTACCTTCGCCTGCACCTGCTCTCCCACCGGCTCGTCCAGCCCAACACCATCAACCTTGACGGCATCTTCGGCAAACTCCCCAACGTGGTGTGGACCAACTTCGGCCCCGCAGCCGTGGAGGACTTCGAACTCACCCGGGCACGCCTGCGCAAGCGCGGCGCCGTCACGGTCTTCGGCGTGGACAAGTTCCCGCGCATGGTGGATTATGTGGTCCCCTCCGGCGTCCGGATCGCCGATGCCGACCGTGTCCGCCTTGGCGCGCACCTGGCCGAAGGCACCACGGTCATGCACGAGGGCTTCGTGAACTTCAACGCCGGTACGCTCGGCACCTCCATGGTCGAGGGCCGGATCTCGGCCGGCGTCGTCGCCGGCGACGGGTCCGACGTCGGCGGCGGCGCCTCGATCATGGGCACGCTCTCCGGCGGCGGCAAGGAAAAGATCGCCATCGGCGAGCGGGTACTCCTGGGCGCCAACTCCGGCGTGGGCATCAGCCTGGGCGATGACTCTGTAGTGGAGGCCGGCCTTTACGTCACCGCCGGCACGCGAGTGCGTGTCATCAGCCCCCGGGACGCCGAGGGCGAAGACACCAGCCGGGTGGTCAAGGCCGTGGAGCTGTCCGGGGTCCCGAACCTGCTCTTCCGCCGCAATTCCACCACCGGCACCGTCGAAGCGCTCCCCCGCAAGGGCCAGACCGTGGAGCTCAACGCGGACCTGCACGCCAACTGACCGCACCGGCTGGTACGGTATGGCGGGCGGCGAAGGCCGCCCAGACGGGCCTGCTCCGTCGATGAAGCAGCCGATGACACAGCCCGCTGGGGCCTGAGGGAGTACGTTTCGTGGCACGACGAGGGAGCTGGCGCCGCCGGATCGTCCTTCTGCTGACCCTTGCGATGGTCGCGGGCGCTATCTACACGGCCGTGGCATTCCTGCAGCGTTCGGAAACGCTGATCACCGAACGCTGCACGGCAGTAGGCAGCGGCGGCGACGACCTTGCCACGGACCAGGCTGCCAATGCGTCCCTCATCACTGCCGTGGCGGTCCGGCGCGGGCTTCCCGCCCGGGCCGCCAGCATTGCGCTGGCCACCTCGATGCAGGAATCCAAACTGCGCAACATCGGCCACGGCGACCAGGCCGGGCCCGACTCCCGCGGGTTGTTCCAGCAGCGGCCCTCCCAGGGCTGGGGCACCACGGCGCAGGTGATGGACCCCTACCACGCCAGCAATGCGTTCTACGATGCGCTCGTGGAGATCTCCGGCTACCAGTCGCTGGAGATCACTGACGCCGCCCAGCAGGTCCAGCACTCGGCGTATCCGGCCGCCTACGCCCAGCATGAGGGGATGGCACGCGCGTTCGCCTCCGCCCTGAGCGGCCAGACGGCCGCAGGCCTGGACTGCTCGCTGCGGTCCCCCGACGCCGCCGGGGATCCGGCAGCCGTCACGGAAGAACTGACGGCGGCGCTCGGCGATGTCCGGACGTCCACCGACGGCAGGACGCTACTCGTGGACGCCGAAGGCACCCAGGCCTGGGCCGTGGGGCAGTGGGCCGTGGCCAACGCCAAGGCGCTCTCCATCACCAGCGTTGAGGTCGACGGCCGCGCCTGGAACCGGAAGTCCCGCGACGGCTGGCAGCCGGCACAGGTCCCCGCCGGCCAGGTCAGGGTAACGGTCTCCGACGCGCCCGGCGCCTAGCGGCAGACAGCAACGCGGCTTATACGAGGAGGTCGATCACCGGCTGGACGTAGCTGCGGAACAGTTCCGGCTGGGACAGGAGCTCGTGGCTCATGATGATCTTGTCCGGTTCGAGGTACCAGGCGCGCGGCTCGGCCAGCGGGAGTTCGATAATCGTCAGGCTGAAATCCCTGGCGGCACGGCCCACTTCCAGCAGCCGGTCCTCCACCATGTCGGCCAAGAGCTCGTTGTTGCTGTTGGACTCGCGCTCGGCTTCCAGGGCCACGTATTCCGCGCGGCGTTCCCGGGCCCACGTCAGCGCCGCACCGAAGTGCGCCTGCAGCACGCGCCGCAGCGCCGGAGAATTACTGAACGTACGGAAGCCCGGCGGGGAAAGCTCGGGCGACATTTCCGGGTGGGCCTTCACTAGCTGTTCCCACCAGGCCTCCCACTCGGTCTTGAGCGCGGCGGGCCCGCCGACCTCGGCGATCAGATGCGAATGGTCCGACGCGCGGATCTTAGGCGCCACGTGGCACAGCGCCGGATGCCCGGCGGAGTCCAGACCGGCAGCGTCACGAACATAAAGGGCAATGAGCATGGGACCAGAAGTATCCATAGTGATCCGCCAGCCAGGTCCGCCGGTGTGGTGCATCCAATTGCCTCCCTTGGCAAGACGTACTATCTCAGTCTATTCCTGTTGTTATTGCACGTTAACGGCTGGCTACCAGGCCTGACATCCGGCGGTTCAGGCCCTCAAGATGGGCTTCCAGCACATCCTTGCACATCTGAGCCGTCATCCATTCCGGTTGCAGCAGGGCGTGCATCGTCAGCCCGTCCAGGACTGCCAGCAGCAGCTCCGCTTCAGTGACAAGGACCTGCTGGTCCACGCCGGCGCCGTCAGCCGCCGCACCGCCCGCCGCAGCACCGTCGGAAGCGGCATCGTAAGAAGCGGCATGATCGGAAGCGGCACGGGCCAGGCCCAGGATGAGCCCGCCCACGACGGCGGCCACGGCGCGATGGCTGCGGTCGGCCTCCGCGGCCAGGAACGGCTTGGTCCGGGCGGCATTCTTGAAGGCCATCCAGACGCAGGCGTCGACCGCCCGCTCCTCGTCCAGCGGAAGAAACTCACCCAGCAGCGCCAGCACGGCGTCGTGGTGCTCTTCCGCCCCTGGCGGCAGGTCCGCAAGCCGGGAGTCGGCGGCCGTAACGCGGCCGGCGATCCGGTCCACCGCCACGGCGAAAGCGTGGGACAACAACTCGTCACTGCTGGCAAAATAGTGCCGCACCGAGCCGACGGCCAGTTGCGCTTCATCGGCAACTTCCCGCAGGGAAGCCCGTTCAAGACCATCCGCGGCGATGATCCTGAAGACCGCGTCAACTATTTCCTGGCGCCGGATTACAGCGTCGACAAATTTGGGCACTGGTCTTTTTTAGCACGTCCGTGTCGCTGCCGCCTGAGGGCACACCGGCGCCCGCCGGGTCGTGGCGCGGGTCACAGCAGTGGCGCTCCCTCAGCACGACGCCGGCCGCGCACCTCAGCAAGAGGTGCGCGGCCGGCGTCGTACCCGCTATACGCGGTTGCCGTGGGCGGCAGGTGCCGTGACCGGCGGCTGCGTTACAGCGACGGGTAGTTGCGTTCCGGCTCGCCGACGTAAAGCTGGCGCGGGCGGCCGATCTTGGTGTTGGGGTCGTTGATCATCTCGCGCCACTGGGCGATCCAGCCGGGCAGGCGTCCGATTGCGAACAGCACGGTGAACATCTTTTCGGGGAAGCCCATGGCCTTGTAGATCAGGCCGGTGTAGAAGTCCACGTTGGGGTAGAGCTTGCGCTGGATGAAGTAGTCATCGCCCAGGGCCTTCTCTTCGAGGCGCATGGCGATGTCGAGGAGCTCGTCATTTCCGCCGAGCTTGCTGAGGACTTCATGGGCGGTGGCCTTGATGATCTTGGCGCGGGGGTCGTAGTTCTTGTAGACCCGGTGCCCGAAGCCCATGAGGCGGACGCCGTCTTCCTTGTTCTTGACCTTCTCCATGTAGTCCTCGGGCTTGATGCCGTCGGCCTGGATCTGGCGAAGCATCTTCAGGACGGCCTCGTTGGCGCCGCCGTGGGCGGGGCCGAAGAGGGCGTTGATGCCGGCGGAGACGGACGCAAACAAGTTGGCGTTTGAGGAGCCGACCAGGCGGACCGTGGACGTGGAACAGTTCTGCTCGTGGTCGGCGTGCAGGATCAGGAGCAGATCCAGTGCCTTGGCGATGACCGGGTCCACCTCGTACTGCTCGGCCGGCAGGCCGAAGCTGAGGCGCATGAAGTTCTCCACCAGGTTCATCGAGTTGTCCGGGTACAGCATGGGCTGGCCGATCGACTTCTTGTGGGCGTAGGCGGCGATGACCGGCATCTTGGCCATGAGGCGGATGGTGGAGACTTCCACCTGCTCGGCGTTGAACGGATCCAGCGAGTCCTGGTAGAACGTCGAGAGCGCGGACACGGCCGAGGACAGCACCGGCATGGGGTGGGCGTCACGGGGGAAGCCGCTGAAGAAGCCCTTGAGTTCCTCGTGCAGCAGGGTGTGGTGGCGGATCCGCTGGTCGAAGGATTCCAGCTCGGTGGGGGTCGGCAGGTTGCCGTAGATCAGCAGGTAGGAGACTTCCAGGAAGCTCGAGTGCTGGGCCAACTGCTCGATCGGGTAGCCGCGGTAGCGCAGGATGCCGGCGTCACCGTCAATGTAGGTGATCGCCGAGGTGGTGGCTGCGGTGTTCATGAAACCGGGGTCGAAGGCGACGGCGCCGGTCTGCTTCAGCAGCTTGGAAACGTCGTAGCCTTCGTTTCCTTCTACAACCTTGATGCGCGGGAGTTCGAGCTCGCCGCCGGCATGGCGCAGGGTTGCGCTGGTGGTTTCAGTCATGGAGTCTCCTCATGAGGCATCGGGGCCTCTGTCGAAAGCTGGTCCAACATCTGGTGAAGCTGCCCGCGGATCCTGTGCGGACAGGATTTCCAAAGGCTGCGCTGCCTTCTTGTGGAAAGCCACCATTGATCGTCAGTTAAAAAGTACCTTCACTTCGCGGGTGGCACTAATCCGGGAGGCCGCGAAAACGCCGAAAACACGCCACATGTGGTACGCGTCACAGCATTGTTACGCTCCCGTGGCCAGTCGCACCACGGCGGCGTCGATCCGCTCATCGCTTGCCGTCAGCGCCACCCGGACGAACCCGTTGCCGGCATCGCCGTAGAAGACCCCGGGGCCGACGACGATTCCGCGGTCCGCGAGCCTGCTCACGGTGTCCCACGTCGCCTCGCCGGCAGTGGCCCACAGATAGAGTCCGGCCCGGGACTCGTGGACGGTCAGGCCGAAGCCCTCCAGCGCGGGCATAATCCGTTCCCGCCGACCCCTGTAGAGGTCTTTCTGCGCCTGGACGTGGGCGTCGTCGCCGAGCGCAACGCGCATGGCTTCCTGGACCGGATAGGGAACGATCATGCCGGCATGCTTTCGGCTGTTGACCAGGTTCGCCATGATCGCCGGGTCGCCTGCGACGAATGCCGCACGGTAGCCGGCCACGTTGGACTGCTTGCTGAGCGAATAGACGGCGAGCAGGCCCTCGTGGGAGCCTTCCGCGACCTGCGGGTCAAGGATGCTCGGGACCGGAGCGCCGCCGCGTTGGACGTCCCACTCCCCCCAGCCGAGTTCGGCGTAACATTCGTCGGACGCGACGACGGCGCCGATCTCACGGGCCTGCCGGACGATCCCCCGCAACGAGGCGATGTCCCGGACACTGCCGGTGGGGTTGGCCGGTGAGTTGACCCAGACCAGGCGGACGCGGGCCCGGGTGCCGGCGTCGAGCTCGTCAAGGTCATCGGCGGCGATATGCTCCGCGCCGGCGAAGGTGGCGCCGATGTCGTAGGTGGGGTAGGCAACCGTGGGGCGGACGACGACGTCGCCCGCCTTCAGGCCGAGCAGGAACGGCAGCCACGCGACGAGTTCCTTGGAACCCACGGTCGGCATCACGTTCTGCGGATCCAGCCCGGGCACGCCGCGCCGGCGCGCAAACCAGCCGGCGATCGCTTCCCGGAGGGCCGGCGTCCCGTGGACCGTGGGGTAGCCGGGGGCGTCCGCGGCGGCGCGCAGCGCGTCCTGGATGAGGTCCGGCGTCGGGTCCACCGGCGTGCCGATGGAAAGGTTGACGGTTCCTGCCGCGTGCCGGGCCGCCGTGGCGAGGTAGGGCGCCATGGCCTCCCACGGGTAGTCGGGCAGGCTCAGGCCGAAAGTGCGCACCGCGGAGGTCACCGTAGCGCCGTCCTAGTTGTCTTGGTTCTGCGGCGGCAGTGCGGCGATCATGGGGTGGTCGGTGTGGGTGTTGCCGACCTTCGCGGCGCCGCCCGGGGAGCCGAGTTCGTCGAAGAACTCCACGTTGGCCTTGTAGTAGTCGGCCCACTCTTCGGGGGTGTCGTCCTCGTAGTAAATTGCCTCCACGGGGCAGACCGGCTCACAGGCACCGCAGTCCACGCACTCGTCCGGGTGGATGTACAGGGAGCGCTCACCCTCGTAAATGCAATCGACGGGGCACTCTTCAATACATGCCTTATCTTTGACATCTACACACGGCTGCGCGATTACGTACGTCACGTCCCTGGCCTCTCCACGTTGGTTCCGGCGACCGGCCGGATGGTTTCCCGGCCTGAGCGCCGGGGTTGCTGACTTCAGAGCCTATTATCTCCCAGCCTGTTCCCGCGAACCTAGCGGGGCGTCATACACGGTCCGCGTCTTACTATGATCTGATGAGCTCGCCATTGCCTTTACCCCAGCAGTTCCTTTCCGGCGCACCGCTCGGCACGCGCGTTGTGGTCCGCTACCGGATCGACGGCGGCCTCACGGATGCGCTTGGCGAACTCATTCAACGCGCCGACGGCCTGTGCACCGTCCGCACCCGCCGCTCCGACGTCGTCATCGCACTCCCCCTCGTCGTGGCAGCCAAGGAAGTCCCCCCGGCCCCGCCCCGCCGCGCCCCGCGGGTGCAGTCCCCGTAGCCGCCGGCCCGCCCGGGGCTCGCCTGGGTCCTGTCTGGGACGGCGGGAGTCCATGCCTGGCCCGCCCCTTGGGACATGCCCTCCCCTGGCACCGACGAGTGGACATGCCCTCCCCTCTATCCCCGAGCCCTTGGGACATGCCCTTCCTCCGCACCGACGAGTGGACATGCCCTCCCCTGCTCATCAGCGGCAGACATTTCCGGCCGCCGGCCTGGTATCCAATGGACATGTCCTCCTCCGCAACAAGCAATGGGCATGCCCTCCCTGATCGCCGGCAGCCAATGGACATGCTCTCCCCATGCACTGGCCAATGGACATCTCAGCTTCATGTCCATCGCTAACGGCCAGCACGGAACATGTCCAGTGGTGACCTGCCGCACTAAGGGACA
>Ga0213840_1001678_pt1 | contig 16365 bp, 15 predicted proteins | sample SWPATP22_FD_160132 | JGI IMG/M metagenome (GOLD analysis project Ga0213840, IMG submission 160132) | Coastal seawater microbial communities from Marineland, Florida, United States - SWPA TP2 #2 | ecosystem: Environmental > Aquatic > Marine > Coastal | place: USA: Florida | collected 2016-08-14 | reverse complement strand
CAATACCAAATGCAGCTGATAATGCTAAACCAAGTACTACTTTACGCATGTCTATTCTCCTGTATTACAGTACGTCACTGTTGTGTAAATATACTGTATATACGCCGAACAGTCAATTCCGATCATAGTTTTATTACAGAAGTATTACAACGTGAAATATTTTGAAGAAAATATGAGAATTATTGATAGCGTCATGCATCCTGTGCATCTAAAAATGCTAGAAGTTCATCAAATGGCATAGGCTTAGCGTATAGGTAACCCTGTGCCTCGTCGCACCCTAGCTTAATCATATAGCTCGCCTGCTCACGCTTTTCTACGCCTTCGGCGATGGTGAGTAAACCTAGTTTGTTACCCAGCGTTACTATGGTTTCAGCTAATACTGCGCTTGCACCAGGTTTAATGTCTTTAACAAACGAACGATCTACCTTTAAGCGATCTAATGGTAGCTGTTGCAGATAACTCATTGAGGAAAAACCTGTACCAAAATCGTCGATCGCGATCTGTACACCATATTCTTTTAAAGCTCTGAGCGCGTCAATGACTATTTGTGGTTCATCCATTACCACACTCTCAGTAATTTCTAACTCGAGTAAACTAGGCTCACAGCCTGCGTTTGACAATGCTTGCTTCACTTTTTCCACAAATAGGCGATCGCGAAATTGTGGAATAGATATATTCACCGCAACACGTAGGTGCCCGTAACCTAATTCTTTCAAACTTTGTAGTCGGCTACATGCCTCTTCAAGCACCCACGCGCCAATATCTACAATAAGCCCAGAATACTCAGCTAATGGGACGAAAACTGCAGGCGATATAAACCCACCGTTTCCATCAGGCCATCGCAAAAGTGCTTCCATACCCACAACGCGCTCGCTCAACAAGTCAACCTGTGGCTGGAACCAAAGAGACAGCTTCCGCGCGGCAAAGTCACTACGCAAACGACGAATCATGTCCAAGCGCCATGTTGTCTGATCTTCTATATCTTTTGCATAGAATTCGTAATTATCTGTAAGGTTTTTCTTAGCTCGATTTAACGCGATGTTGGTTCGCTTTAAAATTTCAATGCCGACATTTCTTTTTTTGTCGAGCCTACAAAAACCAATAGTGACGTTTACAGGCAACGTGTGATCTTCAACCACGAAGGAAGAACTGAATAGTTCATTGATAGATTCTGGGTTAACCAACGCTTCTGGCCCAATCAATCCGAAAACATCTGCGCCAATTCGACCTTTTTTAACTGTTTCATCAAACGAATTAAGGAATCGCTGACTTATCGCCCTTAGAAGATCATTCCCTACTTCCTGACCTAGTCCATCATTAATATCAGAGAAATGATTAACATCGACAAGTGCAACACAACAGTTTTCACAAGCGAAAACATGCGGTTTATCAAGCATGTTGATGAATTCATTTCGGTTTGGAAGGCGCGTTAACCAATCTCTGAATGCCGCATTACGTAGCTCGTGAAAAAGATTTACATTTTCATATCCAACAGAAATGCTTGAAAGGAAGACTTCCAAAAGGTGTTTATCCAATTCATTAATTTCATGGCTTTGACGTACAAAGACAGCTGCTTCAAAGCCCGCTCGGCTGATAAATAAAACGGAAAATCCAGCTTCAAATATGTGCTTTTTAATACGTAAACACCGCGCGATATTCTCGGCTATCTCTTCACTATTTAGGTCTTTAATGGGGTGGTTAATAAACTTGGCATATTGTCCTGCCGCCCCCAGAACGTAAACTTCTTCATCTTCTCTATCAATGAGTGAGCCCGCTCTGGCACACAATAATCCTTCTGAATCGAGGCCAATAAGTGAGCTAATTTGCGTTACCACACCTTCACAAAATGCCTTTACTGAATGTTCTTCAAAAAGATTTGCCGATGAAGAAATGATTTTCTCAAGGCCTGTTCTACTTTGGCTAATCGTGATTATCTGTTGATAAGAGCGTAGAGACGAAATGATGGTAGTAAGAAGTTTAGAGCGGGTAAGCTCAGTTTTGGTCTTGTAGTCGTTGATGTCGTATAACTTTATGACTTGTTCTTCGGGAGCGTAACCGGGCTGGCCGGTTCGAAGGATTATACGTGGCTCAGGCAGATTAATGTCTTCGCGTATGTATTTAACTACCTCAAAACCTGCGTCGTCGGTCTCCATGACGACATCGAGCAGTATAATGGCGATAGTATTACCGAATTCATGCAAAACCTCCTTGGCCTGTTTGGCCGAGTAGGCGTGAAGAAAATTCAACTTACGGTCGTTTACTATAAGGTCTGCAAGCGCTAGGCGTGTAACAGTATGGATTTCTTCATCGTCATCAACGATAAGTATATTCCAGTCTTTGCCCAACAAAACTTGATCATCTGTCGAACCATCATCTTCTAGAAAGATAAGCTCGTCGTTATCGTAATCCATTGCCGACATTACCACTTAAATCCTCAAAACATACAATACAAGAATGCGCTACTCATTGTATAAAGGCAACGATTACATTGATAAATACGTTACGCAATGCAATAGTTCTCCTTAAGAAACTTGTAATTTAAAATACACTATCGGTTATGAAGATTACTCCCCAATCGTTTTCAGCTGAAATTAGAAAGACCGACAAACCTGTCGATAAGCCGAAAACACAAGGCGCAGACACTCCAAAACCTGATCAAACTCACAATGCCACCAAATTAGATGCTGGCCGTCAGCGGATGCTGTCTTGGTTTGCGAGAGTGGGCATTAGCCCCTCGATGCTGTCACCGGATCCCAAAAAGCAAAAGCACGCTTTGGAGCGCAGGAAACAGATTCTCGAAACGCAAAGAGCAAATAATCTTCAATCAGTGCTTAATATAGCACTAAATGTGACAATTAATGAACAAACTGCGGATAATCTTGACCCAGATTGGTTCTTTGCATTTAGTACCATGGCCGAAGAAATTTACAGTAAACCTATGCAAGAACTGTGGGGAAAAATTTTTGCAGTTGAGGTGTCTCGCCCAGGTAGCTTTTCACTGCGTACGCTGCAGCTGCTAAAAACCCTCACCCACAGAGATGCGCAAGTTTTTACTAAAGCGGCGAATGTTGCCAGTAAGCGAAGTAATGATGCCGTACCTAGAATCTTGGTGGGATATCACCGTAGGAAAGGGTTGTTCTCGCTTTTTAAGAAACACATGCCGGAACAAGTAAACTTGAGCACAGTGGGTTTAAGTTACCCTGACTTACTTGCTCTTCAGGAAATGAAACTCATTTATGCAAGTGAAATTGAAAGTGGTGAATACCAAGAAGGCCAGAACATAACGCTTCGGTGCGTAAATGAGAACATCGCACTTACTTGTAAATCTGCTGGGGTAGCGCTTGTATACTATAAGTTCACGCCCGTAGGCAGTGAGCTTTACAAGCTTGTGGGTAAAGCCCCTAATGACGCATATTTAAGCGCCATTAAGGCAGTACTTAGCGAAGTTTTTACGTTGAGCTAAATGCCGTCGCCGAACTCGTGAAGACCGCATTCTCTTTTCAGTCCAAAGAAACGCGTATCTTGTTCGCTCATACCTTCCTGCAATGACTGTGTAGTATGCCAATCGCCGATAGATACGTAGCCCTGTTCCCAAAGTGGGTGATAATCAAGGTTGTTATCTTTAAGGTAGTAATGAAGATCTTTATTACTCCAATCAATAATTGGGTACAACTTAAACTGACTTCCTACCTTTTGAAGTACAGGTAGTTTGCCGCGAGTATCCGACTGACTACGGCGCAGACCAGCGAACCATGTGCCTGCTTTTAGGTCTTTCAATGCTCGCTGCATCGGCTCTACTTTATTCATCTTATTGTATTGCTCGATGCCTTCAATTCCCTTTTCCCACAGGCGTCCAAATCGTGCTTCTTGCCATGCAGATGACATGTCGGCGCGGTAAACGTGTAGGTTTAGTTTCAAGCTATCGACCAGTTTGTCGATGAATTGATACGTTTCTGGAAACAGGTAGCCGGTGTCGGTTAGCACGACTGGAATATCAGGCTTTACCTGCGTAAGCAAATGCAGCATCACTGCCGATTGAGCGCCAAAACTCGATGACACAATGTGTGTATCAGGTAAGTTTTGAATTGCCCATGCAACACGCTCTTGAGCAGACATGCTCTCAAGTGTTTCATTGATATCAGCAAGTTCTTCCTTGCTGATATCTAATGACAGTGGTTGCTGACTTACTGCTATATTATGCTTCATAGAAATCTCGTGCAGAGTCTACTACTGGTTTAACCACACCAGCGCGTACTACATAATCACCAAACGCTTCGCCTTCGTTACGCTCTTTTGCCCACTGGCCCAGTAACGTATCTAGCTCAGCCATGATTTCTTGTTCGCTGATGTTTTCACGGTACATACGAGGGATACGTGTTCCCTCTCGGTCACCGCCTAAGTGAAGGTTGTATTTACCCGGGCCTTTACCTACCAAGCCAACTTCAGACAGCATTGCTCGACCACAACCGTTCGGGCAGCCTGTTACGCGAAATACTACACTGTCTTGTTCTAACCCGTGCTTAGCCAATATGCCTTCTAGTTCAGTTACGGCGTCTGGTAGGTAACGCTCAGCTTCTGCCATCGCTAGTGGACACGTAGGTAATGCAACACACGCCATTGAATCTAAACGTTGGTTAGATACCTCGGGAGCAATAAGCCCGTGTTCTCTTGCTAAAGACTCGATGGTGTCTTTGTCTTCAGGAGCAACGCCCGCAATAATTAAGTTCTGGTTTGCTGTAAGACGGAAATCACCTTTGTGGATTTTTGCAATCTCAGCGCAACCTGTTTTTAAGGTTTTTCCGGTGTAATCTAAAATACGTCCGTTCTCGATAAACACGGTTAAGTGATATTTACCGTCGATACCTTCAACCCACCCAAAGCGATCGCCACGGCTAGTAAATTCATACGGACGGCTTTCTTGGAAAGTAACGCCTGCACGCTTTTCAACTTCAGCCTTAAAATTATCAACCCCAACACGCTCAAGTGTATACTTGGTTTTCGCGTTTTTACGGTTTACACGGTTACCCCAATCGCGCTGTGTAGTCACAACAGCGGCAGCAACGTCTAACGTGTTCTCTAATGGGATGAAGCCAAAATCACTCGCTTTGCGAGGATAAGTGCTCTTATCACCATGCGTCATCGCCAAACCACCACCTACTAACACGTTGAAGCCAACTAGCTTTCCATTGTCAGCAATGGCTACAAAGTTTAAGTCGTTTGCGTGTACATCAACATCGTTTTGAGGTGGAATAACAACCGTGGTTTTAAACTTACGCGGTAAATAGTTGTCGCCCAAGATAGGCTCAACGGGTTTTTCAGTTGTTTCTACTTTTTCACCGTCTAACCAAATCTCGGCATAGGCACGCGTTTTTGGTAGTAAGTGTTCACTTATTTTCTTCGCCCACTCAAACGCTTCTAAGTGCAGTTCAGACTCAACCGGGTTAGAAGTACATAGAACGTTACGGTTAACGTCACCCGCTGTAGCAATACTGTCGATACCCGCTTTGTTCAGCATTTGGTGCATCGACTTAATTTTTGGCTTCAATACGCCGTGAAACTGGAATGTTTGGCGTGTTGTAAGACGGATACTGCCATACATAGTATGGTCGGCAGCAAACTTGTCTATGGCGAGCCATTGATCAGGGGTGATAACACCACCCGGCAGACGTGCACGAAGCATTACATTGTGCAGCGGCTCAAGCTTTTGCTTTGAACGCTCTGCACGAATGTCGCGGTCATCTTGCTGATACATGCCATGGAAACGTATTAACTGGAAGTTATCAGCAGTGAAGCCACCGGTAAGATCGTCTTTTAAGTCGGTAGTAATCGTGCCGCGCAAGTTATCGCTTTCACGCTTTAATCGCTCGTTGTCAGCCAGTTTGCCCTCAACGATAAATGGTGATTTTTCGTTACTCATTAATAGACATCCTTCTGATAACGTTTCGCTTTACGTAACTCTACAACATAGGCTTTCGCATCAGCCTCTGACTTACCACCGTGCTCTTGAATAATAGCAATCAGTGCATTCTCAACATCTTTAGCCATATACATAGCATCGCCACACACATAAAAATGTGCGCCCTGCTCTAGCCACTCGTATACTTCCTTACCGTTTTCAAGTAAGCGATGTTGAACGTATACCTTCTCTTCTTGGTCTCGAGAAAACGCTAGCGTAATTTTGTCTAGTAAGCCGTCTTTAACATAGCCTTGCCATTCAACTTGGTATAAGAAGTCTTGTGTAAAGTGCGGGTTACCAAAGAACAACCAGTTTTTACCTTCTGCTTCTTGTGCATCACGCTCTTGCATAAACGAGCGGAAAGGTGCGATACCCGTACCAGGTCCCACCATGATAACTGGTGTGTTTGGATCGGCTGGTAAACGGAAGTTGTCGTTGTTTTCAACGAATACATCCACTTCGCCATTTTCTTCAAGATATTCACATAGGAAACCTGATGCGCCGCCTTGATGACGGTGACCAAAGGCTTCGTAATCTACATGAGCTACCGTTAAGTGAACTTCTTCCTCTACTTCAGCCTGGCTTGATGCAATTGAATACAAACGAGGTGTCAGTGGACGTAACGCATCAACTAGCTGCTGTTCAGACAGTTTGCCTGGGTGGTCGCGCACGATATCAATAATTTGGCGTTCAGCCATGTACGTGCGAAGCTGCGCCTTGTCTTCCATTAATGCTGCCAGGCCTTCTGAACCTGTTGCAGCTTGGTATGCTTTAATGAAATTTGGGTAGCTAAGCGTTAGTTCGAGTTTTGATGTAAGTGCTTCGGTAAGTGTCATGGTAGATTCAGCCACAACCACTTCAGTATCGCCATTTAACGACAAAATATTCAAAAACTCAGAAACCAACGAGGGAGCATTTTTAAACCATACGCCCAATGCATCGCCTGGCTTGTAAGTAATGCCCGAGTCTTCAAGGCTAATTTCGATGTGACGAATGTCTTTTACAGAATCGCGGCCTGTAATTTTTTGCGCGTCGATAAGTGTGGCTTTAAACGGCGCTTTCTTAGTGTAAGTTTGTGCAGCTACACCCTGAACAGCAGCACCCGTTTGTGCTGCTACAGCAACTTGCATAGAGGCACTAAAGTCACCCTTTAAAGACTCAATAAGCTTATCAAGCCACGCTTCGGCTTCAGCTTCGTAATCGACATCACAATCTAGACGTTCAACGACAGCCTGACCGCCAAGCTTTCCTAAGCGCTCGTCGAAGTCTTTTCCTGTTTGGCAGAAAAACTCGTAGCTGCTATCACCTAAGCTCAACACCGCGTATTTAGTATTAGCTAGTTTTGGCGCTTTCTTACTGGCTAAAAACTCGTGTAATTCAATAGCGTCGTCAGGCGCGTCGCCTTCACCGTGGGTACTTACAAACACGGCAACATGCGTTTCGTTTTTCAAACTACGAGGCTTGTAGTCGGCCATGCTAACCAGCTTGCTGTTAAACCCAGCTTCTTCTGCCTTAGCTTGACACTGTGCAGCAACGCCTTTCGCATTGCCTGTTTGCGACCCGTATAAAATAGTAAGCGTTGGTGCGTCGCCAGCAGGTGCTGAAGCAACTTGAGCAACGGGTGCAACAGCACCGCCTTGCGCTGCTGCCATACCCGCAGCATAACCGCTTACCCATGTAAGTTGATCACGATTTAGTCCTGCAATGGCCTGCGTAATTGCATTCCACTGTTGGTCGCTTAATACCGCGCCTGGCGCTGAGTTAGAATTAGAATCTTGTGACATAGTCTTTTAGCCTTTTATCAATGGCGCTAAGGCTAACGGCTTTCTTCAAGAAGAGAAAAGAATAAATGAAACTTTTTTATTACTGAAAGTGCTTAAAAGCATCATTGAAATAAAAAAGGCGTGAACTGTTATACAGTCACGCCTCTCGCATAGCGCTTAAAATAGCTTAGAAATGCAGCTCTAGCCCTGCAAATACGCCATCAAATTCCATATCAGCGTAAACATCGTCTAAGTCTTCAATATCTACGGTTACATTTCTGTAACCCACTTGTAAGGTCATATCTACTGCCAAGCTTTCAATGAAAGAGTATTGAACTGCCGCTTGATAGTCGCTTAGCTCGTGGTCATCGAACGATAAATAGCTACCCTCGAAGTAAGCAGATAAACCAGTAAACGGTAAACCTAACTGCACTTTAGAGTACGCCATTGGCACAACGCCAGAGAACTCTACCTGTCCTTGTGTATCGCTTGCTGGATCAATAACAAATAAAGAGCCGTCGATGTACTTGCCGTTTATACCTAAATCGAAGCTTACAAGGTCGTTATCAAATAGCTCGTAGTACAGAATAAAGTCGGTTGAATCAATTTCAACGTCACCGTTTATTTGCGTGTCTGCAGTATACAGCTCGCCATCGAATGTAAAGTTAGTGGTCAATACCGTCGAACCGCTGTTTTCTAACGATGTATGATTCACTTTTACATTCGGTAAAAAAGGCACAGGGTGCTCAACAGCAATATAGACAGACGTATTGTTTTCGTCATCGAAATTAAAGTCGGTAGTATTATTACTATCAGCAAAGCCACCCGATGTATCGGTTTGCCACGTTTGTGCACCAACATACACACCAGCAATGGTATCGGCCTGAGATGCAGTAGAGATTAATGCGCATCCAAGTGCAGCAGCTAAAAGACCTTTTTTCATTAATTATCCTTGATTGAGCAGTTCAGAAAGTTCAATTAAAGCGGCATTTGCTCGAGAAATATAGTTCGCCATTACTAACGAGTGATTAGCTAACATACCAAAGCCGCTTCCATTTAATATCATTGGGCTGTATACCGTCTGCTGTGTGGCTTCGAGTTCTCTGATAATTTGCTGAAGGCTAACCAACGCATTTTTGTCTTCAAGCACATCATAAAACTCAATTTCCACTGCTTTTAAAAAGTGAAGCAGTGCCCACGTTGCACCACGCGCCTCGTAGAAATTATCGTCAAGCTTCCACCAGCTGGTTTTCAATACACGCTGATTTGCTACTGGTGACGACTGACGCGCATTAGCATCGCCCGCTAAGTCTGTGTTAATTCTAGCAGATCCTACGCTGGCGCTGAGTCTTTGTGAATAACTTCCTAGTCGTTTCTCTACTTGTTTTAGCCATTCGCGCAAATTGTCTGCACGCGTGTAAAATTGACTGTCTGAATTGCGAGTAATTGCCAGTTCGTCTCGGTACTGCTTAAGCAATTCAATGCCTTCAGAATAGCTGGACTCTGAAGACGGTAGTGCCCAGCTTTTATGGTCCATATTGAATTTGGGATGTGCTTTAGTGAGATAAGGATTTTCAATTGACTGTGACTGAGAGCGGCTAAAGTCTTTGCGCATTGATAGTGCAAGATCTCGCACCATTTCAAGGGCGCCAAATTCCCATGCGGGCATGTTGTCTAAAAAGATACTGGGAGGAACAATATCATTGGAGAGGTAGCCACCTGGCTTATCAAGCAACGTTTCTGATACATCTATCATCGTGGTTGTAATAGTGTATCCCGCAATGCCTGCTGGGTTTTCAACTGTCGCGTTCTCAGATAAACGCTTTCTCACGTCGAAGGTGTCTGGCGATAAGCTCCAGTACCAACCTACTAGCCAAAAAAGAACAAAAATTACTACAGCGGCAACTGCTATCCATTTTGCGTTCAATGATTGTCTCATATCTACACCAACCTTCCTTCTAAATAACAAATAGCTGGCAAAAGGCCAGCTATCTGAGTTTTCTTTGTACATGAAAATTGCGAAACCTTTATGACGACTTGGTTAGCGCCGCCCATGTACACCTTATCACAACTTCAATTAACTTATGTTACTTATACATTGTGGTGAGAGTATGCACTATCTTGCTGCCTTTGCTGATTCGAACTTCTGTTTTTTAATGCATAAAGTGCGATAGCGATAATGATTACAGGCCAAAAAGCGCTGAACCCAACCGCTAATAGTGCAATCAGCCCTACCCCTAATCCTAAGAAGATTGTACCTATAACACTAACCGCAACTACAAAGCCAACAACGGCAAGCACTACACCCACAATGGATAATACGGCCATATTTTCCCAAGGGCTTAATAATTCGTCAGACATTACAATGTGCATACCTAAAAAGCTATCAACCAAACTGCCCAGACAGTTCACTAAAACAATGGCAATAACCAAAGCAAGAAGAAAGTTTTTCATTACACCATCCTCGGTAGAAGAATAACGGCAGCAATATAAGCAACAAGAGTAATAGGGGTAGCAACAAACAAACTAACAACCGCTGCAGCTCTTACCCAAACCGCGTCAATATCGAAGTAACGTGCAACACCGGCACAAACACCCGAAATAACACCTGAATCTAAGTCTCTATATAGTCGTTTTTGTGTTGGCATTTTCATTTTGTTTATCTCCAATACTGTATTTTTACTGAATGCGGCTTAAGTAAGTTGTGCTTAAGCGTTAGGGAAGCGCTAGGTCGCTTAGGCGACCTTTTTCTTTTTAAGCGCTTCTAGCTCTTTTTCGATGGTTTCATCTGCTTCCATTGCATCAAACTGAGCTTGTAACGACATTGCATCATCTGACTTTGTAAGGTCGTAAGCATCAACCTGCGCTTCTAAATAGTCGATACGCTGTTCATAATTCTCAAAACGCATCATTGCATCGTCAATTTTGCTCTCGTGATCAGCCTGCTTCACTTTCAAACGCGTTTGCGCTGAGTTTTTGCGCTGAACTAACGTTTTTTGTTTCGCTTTCGCTTCGGCTAATTTGCTATTAAGTCGGCCGGTATCTACTTGAATTTTTTCGATGCTCTCGGTTAAGTGCGCCTGCTGCTCTTCAAGCGATGCCAGTTTTGCTACATATTTTTGTTTCTCAACCAACGCAGCTTTAGCTAATGATTCTTTGTCGTTGTTCATTGCAAGCTGCGCCTTATCTTGCCACCCATTAATATGTTTAGTGGTTGAATCAATTTGGCGTGCCAAGGTTTTTTGTTGTGCAATGTAGCGTGCAGCATCAGTGCGAACTTCCACCAATGTCTCTTCCATTTCCTGAATAATTAAACGAATAATTTTTTCTGGATCTTCAGCTTTGTCTAACATTGCGTTGATGTTGGCTTGAACAATATCGTTAATGCGCGAAAACATACCCATGATTATTTCTCCGTTAAGAATGTAGTTCGGTTACCAGCCCTGTATCACACAAGTTTGTATCGCTGGGTTTCCCATGTTGATTACACAAATAGTATTTCAATGTACGTGCCAAAAACGCAAGACACTGTTATTGCTGAACTTTTTAAATATTTTAAGAATTTCAGAGAATACCAGGAAGTTTTAAAAACAAGATAATGGTTAAATTAACCACACCTTTTTGTGAATTTGACCAACTTTAAAAACGAGCTTGTAAAGGAGTAAAAAGCAGACACAAAAAAAGCGCCTATTGGCGCTTTTCCATTCTTTGCTTGTCTACTAAGCGAAATTAATCTGCATCTTCTTCGGTGCTACCGCTCGACTTTTCTGTTGCCGCTAAGTCGGTGACGCTAACGCTCCCCGTTCCCTTTGCTTCATCAGCGTCCAGCTCAAAGTGATAGGCCGCATTGGCTACTGACTGATATACATCAATGCGTATCTCATTAGCCGTGGCCGACACCGCTGTGTTTACCATATTGGTTAGAAAAGATTGAAGCACTGACTCTTGCGCGCTCGCTGCGCCGCTCATCAAGCTTGCTGAAAGTAAAGTCGCTGCAATTAGTGGAGTTTTCATAGTTTCCCTCGAAAGTAGTCAGTGCAACAACACATTGTCGTTGCGATACTTAAGGGATTGCTAGAGCTGTGCCAAGATCATAAATTGAATATAAAGCACTGAATTTGTTGAAAAACAAAATCTCCATATGTGCTTATTACCACTTTTCTACTTTTGTACAAATATTAAACTTTAGTCAAAAATACTAAAGTATTAGTCTTTTTGACCATTGTACTGTTCAACTTCCCGCTGTGCTGCTTCCACCGCATCTAAAGCGTTCATTAACAGGTTCGGATCTGGGTTTTTGCCAGTCCCATTTTGACTTAAATATCGACGCCAGATTCGACCACCTGCTTGGCCCTGAAATAAACCAAGCATATGACGCGCTGCGTGCCACGGCTTAAAGTAAGGGTCATCCTGACGCTCAATATAGGCTTGCATCTGTTCGACCAACCATCGTCTAGACCCTGGCGTTGCTAAGGTGTCGCCAAAAATATCTTTGTCTACTGAAGCCATGATGTAGGGGTTGGAATACACTTCACGCCCCATCATTACACCATCGACCAAGGTAAGTTGTGCTTGTGTGTCTTCAAGCGTTTTAATACCACCGTTAATGCTTATAGAAAGCTCTGGTCTTGTCTCTTTTAATCGATGCACTCGTGGATAGTTAAGCGGCGGTATTTCCCTGTTTTCTTTCGGGCTCAACCCTTGAAGCCATGCTTTGCGCGCATGCACAATGAAGGTGTCACAACCAGCATCAGCCACAATATTGATAAATCGAGAAAAATCTTCATCTTCATCCATATCATCAATACCAATACGGCATTTTACCGTTACCGGTATATCGACTTCTGCCTGCATCGCTTTCACGCAGCTTGCCACAACCTCTGGCTGGGCCATTAAACATGCGCCGAAGCTACCATTTTTCACTCGGTCGCTAGGGCAGCCAACGTTAATATTTACTTCGTCGTAGCCACGCTCTTGCGATAGTACGGCGCACCTTGCCATATCAGCAGGGTCGCTCCCGCCAAGCTGCACGGCAACGGGGTGCTCCTCTGCGTTAAAACCTAGATAATCGCCTTTGCCATAAATTATAGCGCCAGTAGTTACCATTTCGGTATACAGCAACGTATGCTTTGATATTAAACGTAAAAAGTAGCGGCAATGGCGATCTGTCCAATCCAGCATAGGGGCAACTGAAAACTTGCGGTTGAAAGAGATGTCAGACATAGACATTAAAACCTTGATTAATATGTAAAAAAGTAAATCTCATCGCATTTTTACCGATTTCAAAATTAGTGACATTTCCGTGGTATTCCGTCGATTTTTCCCTTTCAGGAACACAATAGGAATACAAAAATATGGCGTTTTACTCAATCAACAAGCGGCTTCGCGGAGAACGAACCGTATATTCTACTTCTGTAAAACAGAAAAACAAAGGCAAGATAGTTTTCTCCAAGTCTAAAACATTCACTTCACGCACATCGGCACTGAAGTGGGCACGCGGACTGATAACGCAACTAGAGGCAGATGAGACAAGTTTAGTCGCAGGTTATAAAGAAGTGTCTTTTGGTGAGTTGATTGTCGAGTATGAGAATTACAAAGCCAAATCGAATCGACCTCTTGGCAGAACGGCTAGTTTTACTTATCGCATCATCCGAAACTACCCCATATCACATTTAATTGCTTCCAGAATAAAAAGTCATGACATAGTTCATTATTGTATGGCCCGTAAGGAGTCCGACTCTCAACCAGGCCCTGCAACAATCGCTATTGATGTCAGCCTAATCCGCAAGGTATTAAGAATTGGAAAGTCATTATTAGGAGTGAATTGTACTCAGCAACCTGTTATTGAAGCGTACCAGGCGCTTTACGATTTAAAGTTAATTGCTAGGTCAACGGCCCGCAAGCGAAGACTTGAAGGTAACGAATATGACAAGCTGCTCACTTTCTTCGAGCAGAAAGAGCAGCATCGCTCCACCGTTATTCCTTATCGGGCAATATTCAAGATTTCTCTTGCAACCTGTTTGCGTATTTCAGAAGTTACGTCACTGCGATGGGAGGATCTCAATATTTCAGCATCGACAATTTTAGTACGTGATCGAAAAAACCCAAACGGCTCTAAAGGCAATCATACTGAAATCCCTTTGCTCGGTGAGGCATTACCGATAATACGTTCTCAACAACGCGTGTCAGATTTTATATTTCCGGTAAATCCGCGCTCTGTAACTGCGGGGTTTCAGAGGGCCTGCAAAAAGCTGGGTATAGTTGACTTGCGTTATCACGACTTGCGTAGGGAAGCCGCTACACGGCTTATAGAATCAGGTTATACCGTAGAAGAAGTCGCTACGGTAACTGGTCATAAGGATTTGAATATTCTTTGGCAAGTATACACTCAGATCACCCCTGCTCATTTATTGAAAAAAAATCAAAATATCGTCTAACCAAAACGCCTGGGGGTTGATTTATCAACCCTACACTAGTGCTGATTTTATTGAATTGGAGAAAAGTAATGGCAATCAGCACCTACACATCAAAGGTTACCAACAAGGTTAAACATAAAGTAACGGTAACAAAAAAGAAGCGTGGCAAAATCATTGCCAGGAAATACCAACAGTTTGAGAGCCTGGAAGAAGCCAAGGCTTGGGAATCATGTATGCGGACATATTTGGATGCTTCTGGCTTTTTAGGCAGCCATGTCACTGCGTTCTCTACTGTAAGTGAAGCGGCTCGGATTTTACAACAACATGCAGATTGGGGGTTCCTTACTTTATGTAAGACTGAATCCTCCAACCTACGCGTACTTTCTGATCCTGCCTGGGGACTCGGCGATGTAGCGCTTTGTGATCTTGACAATGAACACATCGAAACCTTCTGCAAATTACGCCGTGGCGTAAGTACAGAAAATCCGCTTGTTGAACCACAAACAACATGGTCAAATCTTACAACTCTTTCACTTCTATTGAAAACAGCGAGAACTCGATATAAAGCCTCAGTCAGTGAACTCGTGTCAAATGATGCCGATCTTCTTGCTCATTTACGCAGAGAAAATCTAATCAGAAAGCCCAAATCTAGGCAACGACGTCTCAGTGCAAATGAGCTTCAGCGTATATTTGACGGTCTACTAGAAAAAGAAAAGCACAAACGAGTGAGAATCCCTTACACGCTAATGTTTCTATTATCTCTTACTACAGCAATGCGTATCGCTGAACTCGTCAATATTAGGGTTGAAGATATAGATTTTGAAAAGAAGGTTATTCGACTCAGGCAGTTTAAAGGCTTTTCAGGAAATCGGTCTGACACACAATATCAGCCGTTGATTCGAAACTCTTTCGAACTCCTTAAGCTTTACGTTGCCAAAAAAGGGATTACCGAAGGTCGCATATTCGACTTTACCGCAGGAGGCGTCAGTAAAGGTTTCAGAGAAGTTGTCCGCGAACTAAATATTGAAGATTTACGCTACCACGACTTACGTAGAGAAGCCATTAGTCAACTTTTAGATATGCAATTGTCACTTAAGGAGGTTATGAGTGTGAGCAGACATAAGGACGCTAAAGTCTTCGAGGAACACTATTCGCAACCAGACATCGCCAACATGGACGACAGGCTTAATGGCAACGACGTGCCTATGTCTTACGAGGTTTTGAACGGTATTAAAAAGCAGTTTCAAAAAAATGCACTGACATCTTCAAGTGTGACCGCCTAGAGTATATATGAAAAATGCCCGCACTATGCGGGCAAACTCTTGAGGACACAAGGAACGCTGACTACTTGTCAGTCTTAATATATTTTTCTATCAACTTTTCGATAGCGGGTAGTAGCCAGATAGTCAAAGCCGCAAGAAATAACAACACTAATAAAGCAGTCTGAAATACAGTCATCTACCAATCGCTATCGAAAACAGACACGTCATTGCAGCCAAAGTCATCAAAACCATTATCCATTGATGAGTCGTAGCATATCCAATCGGTATCAGAGTGGATATCCATTCCACAGCTCAAAGTATTACCCACTGAGTAATCATCATCTAAAAGGCTTGGTTCAGAAAAGTCTGATAAATCTGTTCCCCTGGGATTTCCGGCAACATCAATAGTACCAGAACAGCCTTTTAAACAGCTTGGAATTAAAGGTAATCCAGTGGCTTCATTTACCCCGCATACTTCCATCTCGTTTTCGTCCGTAAAATCTGAAGCAATAGCCTGTTCACTGTCATCAGCACAGTGTCCAAACAATTTTAGGCTCAGTAACGACATCACTTTTTCCTCGCTTTCAAATATTAATCGTCCTATTGAAAGTTAATGAAAAATATGATATTTTCAATTTCATTGACTGCAACGTTCAGCAACAATGATATTGCAGCTTAACTTCTTAAATCCTCTTACCTTCTCTATTATTTTTCACCTTATTTGGCTTTTACAGCGCAAAAAGCGTTGTCGCGACAACTAGTAATTCAAACGACCTGGAGCAAAAGCGACGTCTTACTTTTGCGGAATACACACTTCGTTTGAGCGAATGTATTGTCTAACAAACGTTGTACACAAAAAAACGCAAATTATGCTCTTAGCTCAAACTGGCGTTCTGAAAGCGAAGCGCAAGCATCACAGCGAATTGCAAATTCGCCTGTAAAAAGCTCGTTGTGAAACAACGTAGCAG
>Ga0213840_1001676_pt1 | contig 16370 bp, 5 predicted proteins | sample SWPATP22_FD_160132 | JGI IMG/M metagenome (GOLD analysis project Ga0213840, IMG submission 160132) | Coastal seawater microbial communities from Marineland, Florida, United States - SWPA TP2 #2 | ecosystem: Environmental > Aquatic > Marine > Coastal | place: USA: Florida | collected 2016-08-14 | reverse complement strand
GTTGCAGCTGCTGGTATTGCCGTTGTTGTCGGTAACAGTGAGTGTTACTGTATGGCTGCCTACATGACTGCAGTTAAAGGCTGCCTGAGAAACATCCAGGCTGGCAATACCACAGGCATCATTTGAGCCATTGTCAAGGTCGCTTCCACTGATAGTGGCCTGACCGCTGGCATCCAGTTGTACGGTGACGTTCTTGCAAAGGGCTACCGGATCTACATTGTCTTCTACCGTTACCGTGCTGTTGCAAGTGCTTACATTACCATTATTATCTGTTACTGTAAGTACCACGGTATTGGTACCTACATGGCTACAGTTGAAATTGGTTTGGCTGGCATCCAGACTCGCAATACCGCAGGCATCATTACTCCCGTTGTCGATATCGCTGGCTACAATAGAGGCATTGCCATTGGCATCCAACTGAACCGTAATGTTCTTACAAATGGCCACTGGATCGATATTGTCTTCTACCGTTACGGTAGCAGTGCAGGTACTACTGTTACCGTTGTTATCAGTCACCGTAAGGGCTACGGTGTTGGTACCTACATTGCTGCAATCAAAATCAGTTTTGCTGGCAGACAAACCTGCAATGCCGCAGGCATCGCTTGAGCCATTATTGATATCGCTGGCTACAATAGATGCATCTCCGTTGGCATCCAGTTGGATGGTAATGTTCTTACAAACAGCTGTGGGATTGGTATTGTCCTCAACCGTTACGGTAGCGGTACAATCGTCTGTGTACTCGCCATCTCCTACTGTAAGTGTAACCGTATGGGTACCTACTGTAAAGGGACCATAATTATCCAGTGTATAGGTCAGTGGATCACCATCAGGATCAGTGGATCCGCCATCAACATCGGCAGCCACTATACCGGCATCGCAATTAGCTCCTGTATATATCGTGATGTTCTTACAAACGGCTACTGGTGGGTCGTTGCAGGTGCTGTTCTGATTGGTTACAGTGATGTCAGCGTTACAAGTACTTGTGTTTCCTGATGCATCTGTCACCGTAAGCGTTACTGTATGGGTTTGGCCCCTGTCATCACAGTCAAATGTGGTTTTACCACTTGTGATGGCATAGGTAAACGTACAGTTGTCATCAGATCCATTGGCTATAAAATCAATGTCGGACTGAGTAAGGGTATAAGCATTTCTGTTTTGTAGATCAATAGTTAAATTGTTGCAGACTGCTGTTGGATCAGTATTGTCTTCTACTGTTACCGTAGATGTGCAGGTGCTGCTATTGCCATTATTGTCTGTCACCGTCAATGTCACGGTATTCGCTCCTACATCACCACAATTGAATGAACTAGGTGAAACTGTCATTGATGCAATACCACAGGCATCATTTGAACCATCATTGATATCAGATGCGGTAATTGAAACTTGTCCATTAGCATCAAGTGTAACTGTAATGTCCTGGCAAATTGCTGTTGGCGTTATGTTATCCTCCACAGTTACTGTAGCATCGCAAGTTGAAGTGTTGCCATTGTTGTCGGTTACAGTAAGGGTTACGGTGTTGGCTCCTACATTGCTGCAATCAAAATCGGTTTTGCTCGCAGACAAACCAGCAATACCACAGGCATCGCTTGAACCATTATCAATTTGAGATGGGGTAATAGATGCTTCTCCATTGGCATCCAACTGAACCGTAATGTTCTTACAAATTGCTATCGGATCAACGTCATCTACTACGGTAACGAGAGCGTTACATGTTGCAGTATTGTTGCTTCCATCTGTAACTGTTAGGGTTACAGTATTGGTTCCCACATTGGTACAATTAAAGGCAGTGTGTGAAGCTGATAAGGTAAACACTCCACTGTTGTCAGTACTTCCGTTATTTATGCTCGCGGGGTCAAGTGTGTATTCACCATTGGCATCCAGTTGCACTGTGATATCCTTACAAACTGCTACGGGATCAGTATTGTCAACTACCATTACCACGGCTGTACAGGTTGAAGTATTCCCGCCGGCATCTGTTACGGTAAGTACCACATTATTGTTTCCAAGATGTGCGGTAGTAAAGTCTGTTTGACTTGCGCTCAGAGTTACAGCACTGCAATCGTCAAAACTGTTGTCATCAATATCAGCAGCTGTGATAGAGGCTTCACCATTGGCATCCAGATATACGGTAGTATTCATGCACTTTGCTGTTGGATTGCCTTGATCCTTCACTGTGATGTCAAATGAACAAGTGACGGTGTTTCCATCCGCATCAGATATTTCGTACGCTATGGTATGTACACCAAGAGCAAAGGTTGAACCACTTAGGGCGCCCTGCGTTTGGTTTATTGAGGGATTACCACAATTATCAGTTGCTGTAGGAGCCGTCCAGGTAGCCACAGCTGTACACTGACCTGGTGATGTAAACACAGTAAAGTCAGTTGGACATCCGCTTACTTCAGGATCTTCATCATCCACCTGATCAATAACCACTGTTTGAGAAGTTGTTTCACAACCATTGGCATCTCTCACCTTCACTGTGTATGTGCCAGCCGACTGGCCAGTGATTACATTGAAGGGTACGTAGTTAATACCGTTGTTGATAGAGTATACATAGGATGGTGTTCCACCAGTTGCATTAATGGTAAAGCCACCTGTCAATTCTCCAGGACATTCGGTATCAATAATATTGCCAACAGTAAACGCTACGTTGGTACCAGGCTCCGTTACGGTAAAGTTTTGAATGCTGGTTTCGCAGCCAATAGCATCCTTGGTTCTTACCTGATACGTACCAGGAGCCAAATTATTGAATGTAGAAGTGCTTACGTAAGTAGAGCCACCATCAATAGAGTATTCATAAGGAGTTACTCCTCCAGAACCAACAACATCGATACTTCCATTATTTTCACCTTTACAGAGTACGTTGATCTTGGTAACGCTCTGCTGAATATTTCCTACCTGAACTGTTTTAGTTGTAGTTACCGGACAACCGGCAGCATCACGAACTTTCAATTCTACTTCATATGTGCCACCAGCAGCATAGGTATGGTTGGCTGTTTGGGTAGATGCACTGGTGAAATCGTCAAAATCCCACTCATAAGTTACTATTGGGTTCAACCCGCCTGGAGACACCCAGTCGGTATTGGCATCCATATTTGTCAATGTTCCATCGAAACCGTTGGCTGTTTTGTCTGATGCAGTGGAGCTTCCGGTTCCATCTTCAAAATTGTAGTAGGCTACCAAGTTTGACTCGCTGCCGTATAATGGAATGTCTTTGAGGGCAAGAATTTCTGAGGGTGTTCTTTCATCGTCCCAAATTCTTACGTCATCCAATTTACCGGTAAACCATTCATGTGTATATGAACCATCGTTTGGTGATCCTATACTCAATGCCATACCCGTTTTCGAGGTATTGATTCCAGGTAAGGTACCTATTGAGGCACCATCAACATATACTGTTGTTGTAGTAGCGTTGAATACTACGGCTATATGGTACCACTGCCCCACGTTAATGTTTTGAGACAATGTGTAAAACCCGGTACCATTGAAGATACCAATTGTGTTGGCTCCTTCATTTACGTGGAAACTGTATCGGGTATTAGACGTGGAAGTTCTCATTCCCACAAAGGCTTCATTGTCTGAAGACCCTGCTGAATTCAACCACATTTCTATGGTTCCACTACTTGTTTCAAAAGCGCTATTGTTAGCAACTAGCACATGGTCTCCTGATCCATCAAAATCAAGTGCGGTGCTGGATATGTCATCTGCGCTAAAGGTTTGCGCCGTACCAATACACACATCGGCATCTGATATACTGAAGTCTACCGGATCCAGCGCCGAAGGCTGGTTGATAACGTCTAAGTCTTCCACCGCTGTACAGCCATTAGCATCAGTAACCGTTACTGTATAAGTACCAGGTAAAAGGCCGTTGATCTGTTGAGTGGTTTCCAATGTTGACCATACATATGAGTATGGTGCTGTACCTGTTAATGGGGTCACCTTGGCGTAACCGTCATTATTGGTGATGCAATCTACAAGGCCGGTTTCTTGTGATACTGTTAAAATGGCTGCTGAACTAAAGTTCCAGTTGGTATTACCGCCATTATTAGTACTTAGAGCTGCATCGTAAGTTGCTGTGCCCGAGCCATTGTTATCGCTCATAGCTGTAAACTCCACATCAGTGGTGCCTGAAGCCTGGCTAAAATTGTAGGCATTGCCAAATGATGATGATTTCCAAACCACGTTCCTGGTACACTCACCTTCAGCTTCAATTTGTGTGGCAGTCTGAGTAGATCCAGCCTCAATTGTTGCTGTTACTCCAGCCTCAAAACGCAGGGTATTGAAAGTGTTTGAGCCAGTGACATTACTATTAAGTGTTCCTGTTGAGGTAAAGGTAACGTCATTGTACGCAAGCCCATTTCCGTAGAAATTACTAGCTGCTGTTCCTTGTACTACAATTTTTGAGGTTCCCTCATCGAATGTCAAATTACTTGCATCAGATGGGTTCCATTGTCCATCATTGATCGTTATTTCTGAGGATGTCAAATTCAGGACTCTTGTATTAGGAGTAGTGGCATTAAAGTTTTTGGTACTTACATCCCAGTCGTCCAGATCAAGTGATCCATTTCGGAAATCGATAGTTCCGGAAACATCCAATACATTGTCCAGATCCCATCCACCTTCTCCGTCGTTGCCTCCCACAAAGGTCACGTCGGTCATGGGCTGACCTGCTGAGTTCAAAGTATTGCCTGACACATTTGACATAAAGTTCCAGTCGCCTGTGAAGTTTTGGTTCATAGACGGAATCAATTTGAGTGATCCGTGTATGTATAGATTATCAGCGCCAGAAGCATTGGCAAGGGTTGGCGTATACAATGCCGACTGCCATGTCATGTTTTTAGTTGTGGGACTGGCAACGTCAACAGTGACCACTTGATTCGTCCCATTAAAGGAGTTGGCATCGAAATAAACGTCGTCACCCGAACCTGGCAAAATGGTGTGATTAACGCTTCCTCCAGAAGAGGTAGCCCAGTGGGTAAGGTCACTCCAATCACCGGTACCTCCTACCCAGTAGTAGGCGCCGCATGATGAGAAATTCCAGTTGCTGCTATTGTTACCCAAATCGGCTGATTGCGCTCCTGCAAAAAAGTCGGTGTTGTCAGTAACATCACTTCCGTGAACCGAAGTGGCCGTTACGTCCTTTAGCAACACGAAGTCTAAACATACTTCGCCACTTGGTTTATATAAGGTGGCTACCGTACCATCAGATGTTGAACGCACATGGACTGGAAAACCACCAGAACCGATACTCAAAATACCATTTACGGTTTGAACCCTGTTAGCTCCCAGATACAATCTGGTACCGACTCCGGCAGCAATTAAGTCATTAAAAGTATTTGACTGGTTTAGGTATACATATGGACCGGCGTTTCCGGTTGATGTAATACTTAATGTATTAAGGTTTGCGGTATTGTAAAAGTAAACGGTTGGGATATTGTTGGTTGGGTTGGTATAGTTAATTGTGATATCATCAGCAACGATATTTTGATGAAACTCTACGCGCTGGTACCCGCCCAGATTCATGGTTATATTACCAAAAGTGCTTCCATTGGTATAGTGATGATAGATTCTGTGATTGTTCGCTGCGGTATGGTTGTAGGTGATGTCATTGAAGGTTTCATTTTGACCAAAGTAGGAGAGAAACTCATGCCCTTCGTAGTCCCAGTTGAGGTTACAATCGTCCATGACGAGTGTATTGCTGTTGTTGGGATACCATTGCCACCAATGACTCAAATTAAAGTCAGAACTACCCGTCAAGTCAAGAGTCATGTCTCTGTTTTCCCAAGCAAAGAATGAACGCAACGTGATTTCGTTTCCTCCAGATCTTAAAGTTCCAGACCGCAACCACATATCATAACGTAACTCCAGATCATCCTGTAATATCCATTCACCGGTTCCTGAGTAGCTGCTTCTAAAATCGAGATTGTACAGCTGAACCCCTTCTGTTTTGATGGTATTGCCGGCATCAGTGGCCATCATATAAATCCAGTTACCGTTGTTCCATGTTAGGTTCTTGTCTAGAATCATGGAACCATAGATGTACATGACCGTACCATTGATAGTTGGGAAATTGACATTGTCCCAGACCATATTGTTACAGTACGCTGGTACATTGATGTTTACATTCTGACCTGGTGAGCTGAAAGAATTAACATCGAAGAATACGTTGTCCAAAAGACTTGGTAAGCAAGTAACCCCCGGGGTTCCACCCGATGCATAAGACCAGTTGTTAAGATCAGACCAACTACCGGCATCTCCTACCCAATAGAAATTAGTTGGGGTAGTAGTATTCCATATTATGTTGCCCGTATTGTTGTTGATGTCCGCTGAATTGTAGGCATCTATATCGCCGGCACCATTTGAATTAATATCCTGTAGATATACATAGTTAGTGGTCAGCGCATTTCCTATAGAAACTGATATGTTGGTTTGGTTATTATAACTTCTAGACCTTAGTTCCATCCACTGGTTGCAATCGCCAGTGATCGTACCCTGGTTTATGGTTTGAGTGCGTCCTGAATTGATCTCCCAACGGATTAGGTTTTCAAGCGTTAGTGTTCCGTTTATGGTGTTGTTGTTGTAAACCCTCCAATACGGTTTGGTATTTCCATTGCCCTTGAATGTAAAGTCATTGAATGTGTTTGTTCCATGCCAGGTAAAATGCTGTTGGGTATTACCTGTACCATTTTGGTAGGCTTCAAAATTCCTGAAAGTACTGTTGTGGTACCAGTCAGAATAGAAAGACCCTGGGGCGGTAATCTTTACATCTCTAAAGGTGTTGTGCTGTTCATGCCTTACATAATAGTTTCCGGTATTAATGAACTCTATGTGCAGATCATGATAGGTTTTACCTCCACCATAGAAATACATGTGAGTGTTACTATAATGGTGGATGGTAGCGGCATCCATATCAAGCGTAATATTGGTACTCGGATAAATCCTCCACTCTCGGTCTATTTCAATGGTTGATGTTCCTGTAAAATCGATATCAGCTACAGATCCCGTCCAGTTATAGAAGGAGTACACGTCCAGGTCATGTCCGTTTGAAACGAAATTTCCTCGTTCGAAATAAAGCGTGTTATGACATGCCAAATCGTCTTGTAATATCCATTCACCAGTAGAAACTCCCTGCCCTGTAAAGCGAAGTTGGTATAGTTTAATACCATTGGTGGTAATCGTATTACCAGCATCTGTTGCCTGGAAATATATATCACCTGATTTACTTCAATTCATATTGGCATCGCAGGTCAAATCGCCGTATACATGCAGCTGGTTTCCGCCATTAAACCCCGCTCCCGAAGCAATGCCGTTCCAGGTCATGTTGTGACAGTCACCAGACACGTTCATGTTACAGAACTGCCCTGATCCTGTAAAGGAATTGGCATCGAAGATTACGTCATCAATTCTGGATGGTATCGCACAACCATTTGTTACACCTCCTGAACTTAAAGACCAATGGTTAGGATCGTTCCAGTTTCCTGATCCTCCTATCCAATAATAAGTTACGGCGGTTAATGCGGTAATATTCCATCCGCCTACATTTCCGAGATCAACTGTGTTGGTTGCATTAAAAGTAGCACCTCCTTGTGCCGTATTGTCCTGCATTAGAGCCCAATCGGCCACAACAGTTCCGGTAGCCTGAGAAAGACGGGCAGTGCTGTTAAGGCTTGTTGAGTTAATAAGAATAGTCTCATCACAAGTTCCTATAATCGGATTAATAGTTCCTACTGTTTGTGTTGAACCTGCGCCCAGTAGAATTTGCTTGGGTTTGTCAAAATCGAGGGTGCCAATATTGTTGTTCCCATTCATTTGAATGATGGGTCGGTTACCGTTCAGGTTGAAATCAAGAGTACCGGTAATTGTGTTACTTCCATATATACCCAGGGTCTGTTGTGAGTTCAGATCATTTAAGTAGTTCCAGGTAAAATTGGTCATAGTATTGTTGTTATACCATCTCAGATAAGCCTGACCATAGGAGTTGACTATTACATCCTTAAAGGTGTTGTCATAGTTTATATAAATCTGAACATTCCCGGTATGCGGATTATCGAATGTTACATTGTTGTACGTTTTGGCTCCACCGTAGAAGTATTGATGGGTGGCTTGATAGAGAAGTATATCCGCGTTGTCTATAACTAAAGTGGTGTTGGTACTAGGGTGCATTCTCCACTCCCGCTTTACTCTTACAAGGCTTGTTCCAGTTAAATCAACTTTGCAAATTCCTCCTGTCCAGCAATAAAACCGCCCTACATCGATTGCATGTCCGTTTGATTTAAAAACGTTGGCATATAAATAGAGTCCTTCATTCTGACAATTCAAGTCATCCTGAAGGTTGTAGGTAGCTCCATAGTTGGTACCACCAAGTTCAATTCTTCTCATTTCGTGGCCACCTGTTTTGATATCATAAGTCGCCAATGAAGTGGTGTAGAAATACAGGTTTGCGTTTTGAGTAATGGTAGCCGCAGCATCAAAGCTTACTCCACCATTGTACATTCTAGTAGTTCTTGACATGCTTAGTGAACCACCAGCGCCTACTTCTAAGTCTCCATAAAAATATCCATCATGTGAAGATGTCTGGAAGTAATTGGTATTGGTCACGTTCATACCTCCATCATAACATCTCAGGTATCCGTCATAGTGGTAGAAGGAAGCATTGCTTCCAGTAAAGTAGAAGGTACCGTCGTAGATATAGGTTTGTTGTACCCATCCCCTTTTATCGAAGTACACATCATCCCCTAAGAACACGTCTCCTCCTGTTACATAGAAGTGTCCGTTGTTTTTGTAGAAGTGAACACTATTATCCAGAGTGACATCGCCATTTTTCACTACAAAGTTTCCAACGTGGTTATTGATGTTTACATCGCCATCCACGCTAAAGTCTTCTTCCATGTTAATTCCAGCGTTGAACTGAAAGGTAACTCCGGCCGGCATGTTGGCTGCCGTGAAGCTTTTACAAAATGCTTCGAAACTGATGGTTACTACATCGCTTCCCGCTCCAAAAGAATTGGCATCAAAATGCACATCATCCAGTGGTGTTGGCACCAACACATGAAAGGTGCTACCTCCTGATGTGGTTGCCCAGTGATTTGCGATATCGGACCAGTCACCAGAGCCTCCCACCCAATAGAAATCGGCGGCCCTCACTGTAAAGGCTGAAACTGTTAAAAACAAAAGAGCCAGGGTGGTCCTGACCATTTTTGAAAACTCGCTAAGACGAAACATTCCTGTATGTTTTTAGATTAATGATGGTCTACTTAAAATTGAATATGAAGAGGACTTGGCTTGAGCAAGTCGAATTGTCTTGACTTTTGATCTCAGCAACTGCGAGGTACTTGCCTGGAGAACCTCCATTTATTTCTACCGTGTTGTTCTTTTTGTCCCAGTTAAGTTTCACTTCGCCAAGAGGCCTGTCTTCTACTTGCGAGCGTGCTATGGGCATTTTCTCAAGACCGCCGCTCTCCATCATTTTAGAGGAAAGACCGTTGCTTACTTTAATGAAGTGCAGCGAGCCATCGGCTTGGTCGTTGGCCAACCCAATGTTCAATCTGTTCAACCCGTCGGCACATTGATTCGGATTGATCAAGTTTGAAAAAGATGGAGTACTTATTAGTTTCTCACCTGGGTCAGGTACTTGAGCCTTTAGCGTTACTCCATCAACAATCTCCGTTGGGTCGATATTAACCATGGGGTCATGTAGCTCCAGATGGTTCCAATAAATGGTGTAACCATTGATCATCCGCATCACCCCTATATGTCCTTTGTATACTGTTTTAATCAGCCCCTGTTTTGCCTTTTCACAAGCCACCACAAACGTGTCTTTAGAGATGGGTTCTGTTTTGGTTTTCTCAAGCTTAATTTTTGAAACCAGTGCTCCTAGCTCTGTTTCATATACATAAGCATGTTGTGGTCCAGCTGGTGTTTCACCTATTTCAGAATACAGAGTAAGGATGATACCCAGAGTGAACTCTTCAGTATGCGAACTTCCCGGTTCTGTGAATTTTGACTCATACCGCAGTTCAGCCATTTGAACGGTTGCAGAAACAGACTTCGCCTGAAGACATAAAACGCCTAAGGCAAGACAAAACACTATTTGCTTGCTAATCATGTAGTTAACCTTAAAATGATTAAGAGGCGGTGTCCAAAACCTATAAAACACCAATCACATCGAAGCCCACTTAATCGAATAGCAAGGTATACGCTTGTGAAACTTCAAAAAAAAGAATGTGATGAAACCGGCGGGGGCCGTGACCTTTAGGCCAATTCTTGTGATATCCCTTTTACGGGGGATGGCAAAATCAAATGGGTCAGGGATAAATATGACTTATTGAAGCTGGCAAATGGCTTCTATCAAGTCTTCTTCAACAAAAGGTTTATTTACAAAACCAGAGGGATTGGTTTGCACGGCTCTTTCTCTTGTTGCAATATCTGAGTTTGAAGTAAGAAAAATAAAGGGAACACTTCTTCTATGTTCGTTAATAAAATGCCCTAAATCGACACCCGTTTTGTTTCCTTTCAGCTGGATATCAATAAACACAAGGTCGGGACATTCTTCCTCAAAGATTTTTACTGCTTCGTTGTACGACATGGCCTGGCCGCACACTATAAGCTCCTGACGTTCAAGTTTTATCTTGATGTCTTCTGAAATAATGAGGTCATCTTCCACTATGAGTACCTTTTTCATGCACGGACGCTTTTTACAGGGACAGTAAGTATAAAACTCACGCCTTCCTTAAATGATATTTGCATAACCCCATGGAGCTGTCTTGTAAGCAGTTCTATTAACTTCATCCCGGTTCCTTTTTTTTGTTGACCAGGCTGCTTTTTGCCTTTACCATTGTCTGTATAGTGTATCCCAAGCATTTGCCCATAGCTAAGCACAATTTTGACCAAAAGAGGCTTTCCTACAGCGCGAGCGTGCTTTATACTATTGCTAATCAATTCGTTGCAAATTAAACCAATGGATATCGCATCATTTATTTCTACCAATAAGTCTTCGCCCTGTACTTCAAAATGATCACTAGAATGTTGACCAAATGAGATTTGAAGGCTATGAGCCAGTTCTTTCAGGTATTGCAGCAGTTCAATTTTAGAAAGTGAATCAGATTTGTATAACTGCTGATGAATGTCGGAAATGGACTTTACTCTATTGCTTGCATTGGTTAAGGCACCAATGATCTCGGTTTGCGTCTCATCATTCAATTGAATGCTCAGTAGGCTTGAAATGAGTTGAAGGTTGTTTTTTACTCTGTGGTGTAATTCCTTTATAAGTATCTCTTTTTCTGCTAATGAGTCGGTTACCTGCTGGTTCACTCTATTCATTTCTGCATTTACAACCGCCAGCTCTCTTTCTCGTTTTGCTCTCTGCCTGTAGGCTCTGATAATAAGTAAAAGCAACAGACTCAAGACCGTAAGTGCCAGCAACAGTACCAGGAGGTAGCTTCCTCTTCGTTTGATCTCCTCTTCCGCTTTAAGAATACTGTTTTGCTCCCTTTTCAATGCCAGCTGCTTGAGGTCATGATCTCGTTTCATCTGAGCTAAAAATGCCTTACTGTAGTCAGTAACTGACCGAAGTGAATCTGACACTCTGGTATACCTCAGGTGAATGTCATATGCCTTTTCAAAACTCCCCTTCGCTGCATAGTAGTCAGAAAGAAGCTGCAGGTTTTTTATTACCGGCTTTGACAAGGGGTTCTTATATGCAAGTGAGCGCCCCTTTTTGAGGTAGTTAAAGGCATCTGAATAGCGTTCCTGATGAAGCATAATTTCACCGAGTGAGTTATAACAGCCCATGGCATTTTTGATGTCGTATTTAAGACTATACACCAAATCCATTTTTATAAGGCGCTCGGCTCTCTTGTAATTCTTATTGTAGCGGTACTCTATTTGTCCAATGTTTCCCTTGACAAGATTGACAAAGAAGGAATCGTTGGATGAGGAGGTGGATGGCTCAAATAAAGTATCATGTAGAAAGGAAATGCAACGCTCATAATACTTGGTGGCCTTCTTATAGTTCCCAGCATACATGTGTACCACGCCAATGTTGTTTATGTAATTGGCTTTCCAATAAAACATATCATTCATTTCACAGGAATCGATAAGCGTTTTGTATATCTCAACGGCATCGGAGTACATTTTGAGTCCAAGATATATGGAGGCAGTTAGGGCATCGGAAGTAAGCACTTCATCGTTTTTCCCAATTTTTCTGCAAAGGCTGATGTATTTATTATGGGCTTCAAGAGCTTCTGAATACAGGTCATACTCCAGATAGTTGTTTCTCAAGAGTCCGTACATGCGTGCACTATCTCTATGAGTAAGTGGTACGCCTGAGTCAAATACCTGAAAAATAAGTTCGGCTGTTTCCACATGGTCATAGTGGATCTCGGCAAAGATTTCCAACATCTTCAATTTCTGTAACAGCATGGGATTCGCACCGGCTTCGGGCAATAGCAGTACGGACAGGGAATCAAAAAAAGCTGGATCATCGTTCGAATGATCGTCGGCAAATTGTAAGGCCATGTCAATGGCTTCCTCGCCTTCTACTTCACTTAATTGTTGAAGCATATCTTCCTTATTATACTGTGCAAGTACACTAAAGGGAAGAGCACAGAACATGCTGCAAACAATACATACGACTACCTGAACCTTCAAAAAACCTACTATTGTGCACAACAAAAGAAACGATATTTTAGCTTTACTAGCCGCGTTTGTGCATGCATAAAAAAAACCGATGCTCCCAAGCACCGGTTTTTCTCAAATACCTAAAACACTTCACATCATCCAATATAACCTCGAAAGCCTGAAGATCACTCTCCATGGCAAAAGGTATATCAGCCATTGAAGATCAACGAATAATTGTGTTGTGCCTTGGTTTTTACTTGACGAAATTGGCCTTAGCCGTGACGAGTACTTTTCTCAAAATACCTTACAACTACCTAGGATTCCGTTTTCATCCAACTGCTCAAGTTAGAAGTAATGGAAAAGTGGTTTGAAGCACCAGCCAAATGATATGAGGCCCGGGCATAGTCCACATGAAACCTCCAAATTCGAAGCCCAAAACCCCAGGAATATCCAACTCCTCCCTTAATGCGCTCAAGGGTAAGTTCTTGTCTCATTTGGTGATTATATCCCATTCGAACATGAAAGTTTTTGGATAACAGAATCTCTCCACCAAAAACAAGGTGTCTAAATACTTTGTCACCAAATGACACTGAATCTACTTCGGGCTGACCAGTTTCTAAATTAATGATCACTGACTGGTTGGGGTTAATAAAGCTAATGTCAGGTATATTGAGGCTATGTGCCGTAACGTTCAGACGCAGAGGAGCATTGGCCAGGCGTTTTGAGAATCCCAGCTGTATATCAAGAGGAAGCCCTTCTCTATTGCCAGAGTAGGAAGTAATCTGAGTTCCAAGATTTCTAATCACCAATGACGATACCATTTGTGCTTCTTCCCAGTTATGGGTAAGGCCCAAATCAAGAGCTACTCCAAGCGATGAGTAATTGGCCAATTGAGAATATATAAACTTGAAATTGGCACCATAGGAAAGACCGTATTTCCACTTTCTTCCTATTCCCGCTACCAATGAAAAGTCGCCGCCAGAGAAAGTACCATTCTGTACTCCAAACTCATCGGCTCTAATAAACTCACCGTAGTTAAGGTATTGAACACCTCCTAAAAAGGTGGTAACGGAGTCCAGTTCGTAACCATAACCCGCATAGCCAAAACTGATATCAGCCAGGTAATTTACCTGGTTAAAAGTAGCTTGATTGTGCATCTCGCCATTGAGCAAGGCCGGATTTTGAAACCCTAAAGTCAACTCGTTGTCTATTACTGCTATCTGCTGGCCTCCCAAAGCCGCCGTTCTGGCCGAAGGTGGAAGGTTGAGTGATTCAAACACGCCTCTCCCTCCAATTTGGGCCAAAGCCTGAAAGGAAGATGCAATGAAGAGCAATAAGAGTATGTTTCTCATAAGTTGTTACTGAACGAGATGCTTAACGCGAAAATGGCAGAATTAATTTAATTGACTTCTTCTTTTTCACTGTAAAACCAATAACTCGCTCTGCTTCAGGCGGGTTGCACAGCCTATGGTTCGATTCAAAAATGCTCCTATGCAGCTACTTTTTACGCATTGGCTTCCTCAAATTCGGGTTGATTCACATTGATTGCATTGGGAACTTTTTCTTTCAGAAGTGCCACATCGAGTACTTCACTCATTTTCTTGACAAAGTGAAAGCTGAGTCCGTCAATATACTTCTCGCTGATGTCGTTTACATCTTTTCGGTTTTGTTCACAGAGCACTATGGTAGTTATGCCCAAGCGTTTGGCCGCCAGTATTTTCTCCTTAATTCCACCTACCGGAAGCACTATACCTCTTAAGGTAATCTCACCGGTCATGGCAATATCTGAACGTACTTTTCGCTGCGTAAATGCTGAAGCGAGGGCCGTAAGCATGGTTACCCCTGCCGATGGGCCTTCCTTGGGTACAGCTCCTTCTGGCACATGCACGTGCACATCCCATTTATCAAAGGCAGCAGGTTCCAAACCAAAGGAAGCGTAGTGTGCTTTAAGATAGCTCAATGCCAAACTGGCCGACTCTTTCATTACTTCACCCAGCTTACCGGTTAAAATGAGTTTGCCCTTGCCAGGACTAAGACTAGCTTCAATGTACAACACATCGCCTCCTACCGGAGTCCATGCCAGGCCATTTACTACTCCGGCCAGGTCTTTATTGCGGTAGGTATCTTTGTCAAACTTGATCGGCCCAAGTATTTCCTGAACTTCAGCCTTTGAAACGCTTACAGGTCGGTCTACCTCAAAAACAATATCCTTTGCTCTGCTCCTTGATATGGATGCAATAAGTTTTTCCAGCCCACGCACTCCTGATTCCCTGCTATAGTGTTCTATAATAAACTCAAGGGTCTTATCAGTGAGTTTCATATTGGCAGGCTCCAAACCATGTTCTGAAAGTTGCCGTGGTATCAAGTGTTTCTTGGCAATTTGAACCTTCTCATCCATTAAGTAACCGTGCAGGTCAATTACCTCCATACGATCTCGCAAGGCTGGGTGTACTGTATCCAGCGAGTTAGCCGTGGCTATGAACAGCACCTTAGACAAATCATAGTCCAGCTCAAGAAAATAATCATAGAAACTAGTATTCTGCTCCGGATCCAGCACTTCCAATAGCGCTGATGCAGGATCTCCTCTAAAATCAGAGCCCACTTTCTCTATTTCGTCAAGAATCATTACCGGGTTTGATGATTTTGCCTTCTTAATAGAATTGACAATACGTCCCGGCATAGCTCCTATATACGTTTTTCTATGTCCGCGTATTTCTGCCTCGTCGCGCATACCTCCCAAGGCTATTCTTACATATTTCCTGCCCAAAGCCTCGGCTACTGACTTTCCCAATGAAGTTTTACCCACTCCGGGAGGTCCCAGCAGGCAAAGAATAGGACTCTTCATATCTCCTTTGAGCTTTAGCACGGCTAAAAACTCAAGGATTCTCTTCTTCACCTTTTCAAGACCAAAATGATCTCTGTTTAGAACCTTTTCTGCTCTTTTAAGATCATGATTGTCTTCAGTGGTTTCATCCCAAGGCAGGTCGAGCAGTAACTCAAGGTAATTGAAGGTGACTGAATACTCTGCGGCCGCAGGATTCATTCTTCCCAACTTACCCAATTCCTTTTGAAAGGTATCGGATACATAGGGTTGCCATTTCTTTTCAGCAGCGCGTTTCTTCAAATCATCAATGTCATGACTCTGTCCGCCATCGCCTAATTCGTCTTGAATGGCTTTCATCTGCTGCTGCAGAAAATAGTCGCGTTGCTGTTTGTCAAGGTCAGTTTTCACCTTGTCATGTATTTGCGACTTAATTTCCAGCATCTGGAGTTCCTTGGTTAGAATCTCCATTACTTTTTGAGCGCGTTCTTCTATTGAAATAATTTCTAAAAGTCCCTGCTTTTCTTCTACCGTAGAATTGAGATTAGACGAAATAAAATTCAGTAAAAAGCGAGGACTATTGATATTCTTTATAGCGATAATGGCTTCTGATGGAATATTGGGCGAGCCATTGATAATCTGTTTAGAGAGATCCTTAAGCGTATTGAAAACGAGATCGGTTTGCTTGTCTTGTTTCTCAAAATCAGGCTCTGCCACCGGGCTCACCTTTGCCTTGAAATAGGGCTCTGTGCTCACATATTCCTGCGCCCTAAAACGCCTTTTTCCCTGTATGATGGCGGTGGTATTCCCATCGGGCATTTTCAGCATTTTAAGGATATGGGCTATGGTACCAATTTGATGCAAATCGCTCACTTCCGGATCTTCAATATCGGCAGAGGTTTGCGCGATAACACCAATAGTTTTATTTCCT
>Ga0213840_1001672_pt1 | contig 16378 bp, 6 predicted proteins | sample SWPATP22_FD_160132 | JGI IMG/M metagenome (GOLD analysis project Ga0213840, IMG submission 160132) | Coastal seawater microbial communities from Marineland, Florida, United States - SWPA TP2 #2 | ecosystem: Environmental > Aquatic > Marine > Coastal | place: USA: Florida | collected 2016-08-14 | reverse complement strand
TGAGGTTCTCAAAGAGCTCATCAAAAGAGGGCACTTCGCAATCGCATACAAACTCCGCCAAGTCAGTTTTATGGTACTCATACTGGTTGGAGGTACAGCCTGATGCGGAAAGGCCCCACCAGTCAGGATCAAAGCAAAAACTGTAACCGGGGTCGCAATTTTCAAATTGCATGTAGCGGCTTGAACCATCGTCCATCAAGAGTTTTACCAGCCACCTGCTATTGGTATAGTCGTATTCTGGCCCTTCTATTTTGAGAATGGTACTTCTGTCGGTAATCTCATTGTTCAATTTATCATTGGCATCCAAATAGCCCAGCAGTATGTGGCAGTACTCCACGTCTACCAAATCGCAATCAGTCCAGAACTGACAGCCAAAAAAGTAATTGGTGGCATCAATAGCGCTACCGGCAGGAACAATATTGGGGTTCCAGTTGGCATCCCATATGTAGTTGTTGTAGGGATCGTACGAAACCCATAATGAATTCATATAGGTAGGGTAGGCCTCGTCCACACAATAATCGTAGGGCTCTCCATTGGCACATGTATAGGCTCTTTTATCGTCAGTGGTAGAGAGCTCGCTTCGGGCTATTACATCGTTAAGATGCTCTACCATAAGGTATTGACTACCCGATGGGAAGTACTGCTCTATACAATCGTTGTTGTTTCCTTCGCCTTCCATTGAAATACCGGCAAAGGCAATTGTGTTGCGCGTGCCTTCGCAACCCTGCATCAGACGTAAGATTTCAGCATGGCTCAGGTCTATACCTTCTACTGCCAGATAGGTGGCGCTCACTTCTTCCACCAATTTTTTGATGGTAACTGCACCGCAGGTAGTACCTACTTCGGGCCCTTGCCCTGTGTGTACAGAGGCGGTTCCGTATTTTAGGGTAAAATTGCTGCATTCAATGCAGGGAGGTGCACCGCCTTCTTTAATGGTGCTAAAAAGCGTACTGGTGCCCAGCGTATTGTTGGGCCCGGTTATGGTCCAATCGCTCAACTTTATATTGAAATAAGATCCGGCAGCGGCATTCATGCCCTGCTTTCTAAAGTTGAGCATCAAATAATCGCCTGTATGATAGGTGAATAAGTACTCCAGTACATCCATTGGATTTGCCGGATCAATGCCCAGCATGGGTGCAAAAATGGAATTGTAGAAAAAGGCTCCGGCCGGATCGTTATTGAGAACGTTATAGGCCAGTCCTTGTGTGCGGTTTTCTATGGTGAAGAGTCCAGCGCTGATAAAATCATTGAGCAGGTCCTGAATTTTTGACAAATCAGAAGTACAAGGGCCGTTAAGGATGATCTCCTTCTCGGTTTCGTTTACAATAGTCTCCGAAACAATGCGCTCCATATAGTCGCAGGCACAGTCTTTTTCCTCCTTAAGCTCGCTTACCGTAAAGGCTTGTCCGGTAATGGGCAAATGGGTACTAAACAAGTCAAGATTGCAATAAGTGGTAGGGTAATCTGGGCCCAGTTCTCCTTCAAGCGCTTCTTCAAAACTATTGTACATAGGCTGAGGGGTTGCGGTATATCCCGCAGGAAGTGCAGTTCCCCCCATAAGTCTATCGGGTCCGTGAGAACCTCTGCATATCTCAGCAAAATATACCAGAAGGCTTCCTATCTGGGTTTCACTAATGTTAGGACACATTTCCAGTTTTTCCTTCCAAAGTGTTTTGTTCAATTCACATACAGTGGTAGCATCAAGGCTTGCATTATTGTCATAAGCGGTGAGCATTTCGCCTTTCAATGCACTTAATTCTGCATCGGTTTCCGCAAGCACGGTTACGGAAATGTCGTTGCCTTCTTTGTCTTTAAAAGTGAAGAGTTCATCAATATCAAACCTGGCTACTGCTCCTTCCAGGTCGGTACTTAGGTTGTCATTTGTAAAGGCATTATTCGTGTGTTCATTCGTATAAACTTCTTCCACCAGTCGCTCAATGATGTCCAGTATTACCTGGTTCTTTTTACCTACGTGCAGTTTTGCATATATCTGCCACTGCTCATCCAGCGCCTTGGTACTCATGCGGCTCGAATTGTTAAAATAGGAGGCATCGTATGAGTTACATCCTTTCTGTGCTACTTCGTCTCCTTCACGTTCCATGAGGCATTGCAGGCGGGCCGACAGGGTGGTTAAGCCATAATAGGAGTAGGTTCCAAGTCCTACACCATCGGCATCCAGGTCTTCTCCCTTTGCGTATTCGCGAATAATTTTATTGAAGGCGTCCTTAAGACTACCTACGTCCGGGGTTTTGTAAAAGTCGTCCCAGGCACTGCCGTTACAGTCGCAGTTTACATAGGGTTGGGCGGCCCACCATTCGCAGTCGCCGCGTTCGTAAGGGCTGCTGCCATTTGCTATGAATAAGGGGTCATTGTCATTAATGGCATTGAAATCACCGCTGATATAATCTTCAGCCTTGGCCTCAGCCATGGTTTCTACTGAAAGCACGTCCTGATCGTAGTTAAAAGTGGGCTCTATCAGCAGGCACATTGCATAGTAAGGATATTCAGGATGGTACTCAATAATGCTCTCCACGAAACTCAGATTCCAGCTTTCGGAAAACACTTTATAACTGGATACTTCCGTTGGAGTTACCCAGTTGCCTTCTCCATCCCATATTTCAGGCACGTTGCCATCATCATCCAGATAAGGTCTAATGGGGGCGTTCCACATAGCCTCATCATTGCTTCCCCAAAATTCTGACTTGTACAGATCCAAATCATTTTTGCTCTCATTTTCATTATAAATGGAATACCTGAAGCTTGGGTCAAGGAATTCTCCGTCGGCATCTACTCTTCCATCCGTACTTGCATATTGTCCACCAGGGCTCAAATCGACCACCATTTGATGGTAGAATTGGTCGCATGGAGAGGATGTTTCCCCTTCGCCTTCCTCGCAATCACCCAGTTCTTTTTCGGCAATGTCAAGAAAGTAATCATAGCCGTGCAAGCAATTATCGCTGGCCTCCAGGTATTGGTTCCAGTATTCGTTAACATGCTCTGTATTAATGCTTAGCTTCTTATAAATGTGGTATTTGCCTTTAGACAACAGTAGATTGAAAGAGCTGGTTGAAATATCGCTTCCAGTCCACATTTTCAGCGGATCATTGGGATCGCAGCTGAGGTTTTGCCCAATGGGTCCAAAAGACTTGGTCTCAGAGTGTATCACGTTTGCATCAGCATCAGTAATCCTAATTTCCAAATCATAATAACAGTCCAGGCAAATATTGTTGCAGGTGAGCACATAGTCTTCAGGCTGAAACTCGTACCAAAAAGTGTGTTCAGATGTTGCTTTGGCATAGTGCCAATAGTTGAGCTCATACGATGTAGGGTGTGCATAAGGTAAGCGTAGGTTAACACCCCTGCTTAAAGGAATTACATTACTTTCATCAGCAGGTATGTTTGATAGATTTTCAATGTTCAAGGCAGGATTGCTGCTTCCCGTAAGGGATGTGGCTATTACTCTGCCGTGCTGGTCTACATAGCTCACGCTCATTTGCCCATTGGGATCTATTACAATGTTCTCTTTGTAATGTTTCCCTTCTCCTATTTCACTTCCAAATAAGGTGGCCAAATCATAAGCATCCGGCTCTACATAGTCGTATTTCGTTTCATGCCCTGATCCAATAGCGTGGTCAGGTCCTACACCCGACTGAGAAAGGACTCTTCCGGTTTGATCGTCGGTATACACTACCTGGGTAAAGGGGTATCCGCCCCCATCAGGAATGTAATCGCGATGGCTGTGGTTGAATCCATTGCCTGAAGAATAATACCTACTGGCTCCATTGCTCACACCAGGGTCGGTTGCCAGAGGGTCGGGCGCTGCTTTCCCATCAAAATCATTGGCACTGTATTGCGTTCCGGCAACATTGGGATTTACATGGTCTTCGTAAGTCAGGTCTGTTTTATTCTCAATAGGTACTGGTAATATTTGCACCGTCGGGCGGCCTTCATGGTCGTAAATGGTTTGCCCTACTATGGTGGTTCCATCGCTTGGCAGTTGTGTTACCGCCTGGCGACTTTTGTTGAGTCCATCATAATAGCTAATTACTTCCTTGCGCTTGCCCTCTTCGGCAAATGTGGTTACAAACTGCCAGTTTTTACCCGTTTCCAAGGCATTTGAGCTACAAATGGCCTCGATAAATGCAAAAGGATAAGCATTACCGGCCATATTCGGCGTTTGACTTTTGGGCAGCCATTCGGAGCTTACGTAGTGCTCGGTAGAGGCGGTTTCGCGCCCCCAGGCACGGTACCTAAAGGCAATGTAGCCTTCTCTAAAGGTATTGGATATGGTATAGCTGTTTTGGTCGGCATTGATTCTAACACGTGTGGCATTGTTCTCAAAAGAAACCGAGAGCTCATCAAGGCCCACAACTTCTGCATTGTTGTTGACGTCCACTCTATTTGGGTCAATCCAGGTCCATTCTATATCGTAGAATTCAGCTCCGGCATATGGGCTCAAATCAAAAGTCACGGTGGCAGCAGCAGCCGTTGCAAAATCACAAGGATTGGTACAGCCTGTGTTGCCTGAACAGCCAACATCACATGGATTGGTACAGGCTCCATTGCTATACCCGCAAGAGACATCGCAGCCAGGATTAATGTCGCCACTGGGGTCAAAACTCTCCCGGCGATGGGTTTCCATAATGCCTCGTAGTACGAACAGATCTTCTACATCGGTTACGGTGCTATTGGTGGTAAGATCGGTAATGCTGGAAACGGTGACTTTCATCCAGTGCACATCTTCATATACCTTAAGTGCAATGTCCTTATAGCTGGTACCACCCGCTGGATCGTACTCTACTACCAGTTGGATGTTTTCAGTTACCTTATCATTTATGTCAGCCGTATTGCCCACGTACTCTACCTGTAGGTTGAACTGGTATTCCAGCCTTGAGGTAATATTGAGTTTTACGCCATGGTCTACGTGTAGTTTTACAAATGCCTTTGAGCTAAACACATTGTGATCTGCTGCTACGTAGCCCGCTATCCAACCCAAATTGGGGTCGGTTCCGTTCACTTGGTTATCAAAAACGGTTAAATCCGCATTGGTTTGTAAGTCGGGAGAAATGACAATGTCTTCCCAGGTTTGCTGTGCCCATAGCCCATTGGCCATAAAGCATAGAAGCACTGTGATGAATACTAGTTTAAGGGATTTCATTAGTCTAATTGTTTAGGGTGTTGTATAGAGTGAAATCGGCGTACTCTGGCTGTAGCTCAAAGTTTTCGTTTAGGTACTTCTCAATACTTTCCTTTTTAAGGCTTCTATCAATCAGCTTACTGTAGGAGATGTCTATTTGAGACTGGCTCAACACTTCATCTCCTAACATATATTCTCCACGCAGGTACATACTGCTAGACTCCAATAGTCCACTGTTCCTGTTAAAGCGCATTTGAATTCTTTCATAATCAGAATGCTCTTCCATTTCTATATCAAATGCCCTTGTAGTAGTTGAAGCAACTACTTCCTTCACATTGAGTGACTGCCAGGATTCTAACTGTGTCATGAGCATTTGGGTGTACTGCTGCCCAAAAGAATCAGAAACGTTCTGCAAGACCATTACTTGCTCCTCAGGCATTATGGAAAGAAGCACACCGCCCTGAGCAACTGATACCGTTACTGAAGTGCTTACGCACTCTTTCTTAGCATCCTTGTAGTAGTGCATGAACTGATTTTGGGTACTGGTTCCTGATTCAGATACTCCCTTCATGGCTACTTCTATGCTGTACTCCAGCCTATCACTGGTTTGGAAATGGCTAATGTTCTTTTTAAGCAGGTCGCTAAAAGTTCCCTGTGCATAGAGCCAGCCGAAGGAGGCCAGACATAAAATGGTAATAACTAGTTTGTTCATGGCTCTTATTGATTTGCAATTCCGTATCGTGATTCCTGCAGGGTCATAATGCCCCTTTCCGTTTCCTTCTTGATCCGTACCAGCCGGCCTTCTTCGTCGTACTCGTAGAATGTAGCATAGTTGTTTTCATCCAACTCGGCACTTAGGCGTAAGTCGTCATGATTGTACACATAGGTTTTCATTTGGCTATTGAAAGGCTGCATACGCACATCGTCGAGATAGGCCTTCACTGCACCCAAACTGGCATCTGCTTCAAAGCGAACGCGGAGGGTTAAATCAGCTCCTGAGGGAATTTCAAAACTTCCTTCTACTCGTTGCCAGCCTTCAATAATGGCTCCCTTGGGCTCCAGAGTCACTGTATTTACAAGCCCCATATTATGGTCCAGAACAGACACCACTACCCGTGATTGTGTATAGGTTTCAGGGCGTACTTCATGGCCTTCCTTTATCCAGGCTGAGAAAAAGTACTTCTGCTCTCCATCGGGTTCAAAATTGCCAATACAGTCGCAGTCACTTAGTTCAAAGGGTTCCAGTGACGTTTGTGTCTTTGGCGTGCAGGCATTCTTCACCACATCGTCGGTTTCTATAAAGTCACCAGCATCCAGTTTAATGCAATGATCTCCTGTATGTGCTTCTTCATCAGAAACGTCTTTCCAATCAACTACTTTATCCTCTTTGTACTGGCTGGAAAGCGGACTCACACTTTGGGTGAATCCCACATATTCTGACAATGCCCAATGCATGTCCTTACGGCATTCCTGATGCCATAAAAAGGTGTATTCTTCAAAACCGTCAAAGGCAATGTTGTGATGGGGTGCATTGTTTGCAGCTGCAATCACAACACGTCTGTCGTAGCCATACACTTCTGAAGAGTAGCGCCCAAGAGCATCTTCACTCTCTAGCTGTGTCCCCCCGGGAGCATAAACAGTCGCCGTACTAGGTGAAACCCAACGATCGTGACTTATGGTAAATGGAGCTTCGCCAGGTACATTAAATATTGGCAAACTGAAATTTTTCAACTCACCGTCTTGTCTAATATCCGTATGGCTGGTATTTAATACCGGGCCTTGCGCAATAGAACTTAAGCGAGCAGTATGGTATACAAAACTGTTTTTGGGTCGCCAGTTGCCTCGCATACCCAATACGTATGGGTTTACCACCTTATCGTCAATTTCAGAAGTACAGGCGAAAGCAGACTGGCACCATTTTAAGTTCAGGCATTCGTTTTCCAATTCAAAATCCATGGAGCCACCGCCCACTAAATCGGCATGAACAATGTATTCTCCGGAAGCCGTGTAGGTTACCCCTGTGAAAGATTTGATGTCACTTCTCAGCACCGTATTTCCAAGCGGTAGTACTTTCAGCTTGAACTCGCAGCCCATCTCGTAGGGTTTAATGTCTTCCCAATTCACAGCATCATTATCTTCATAAGAGCCAGCGGCACCTACACCAATCTTAATTTCGGTAAGCGGAGCCCCACCACTTGGATCCATAAATTTGAAATAGGGAATGCTATAGGGGTTGGACTTGCGATAAGAGTTTTCAAGAACCACATCGGCCGTAGGGCCTGAATATGGGCTTACATAATCTGTTGTATTGGATGTATTGGCTAATACACTGGCCTTTATCTGATCAAAGTCTAAAATGGTAAGGGAGCGGATGTAATAGGTTACTGAGGTGATAATACCACCGGTAGTGTTGTGCACTATTTTCTCAATATTGGCACCTTCTGCTATAAGTTCTGCTTCAACATCAAATTTCCCATCTCCTGTAAATTCAATGATGTACAGGTTATAGGTGATATCATCTCCTTCTTCGGTGATAATTTCCATATCACTTAAGATGGTTGCTTGTCTCCTAATGTCGGTCTGAAAAACGGTGCTTGGACAATCGGAATTAAGGTTAATGCCAACGTCTAAATCAAAGGTTCCATTTGCCTTGTTCCACATGCAATTGAGCACTTTTGGCAGGTCATTGGTTACCACACAGTTTTGCTCTACCAATCTATCACAGTAGGTACCCCATTCATCGCTGAACTCAAAGGCCCCTACTTGCAGTACATCGTTTATGTTTTTATTATTTAATTGAGTAGCTATGTCACCATTGGAAGTAACGGACAATACAGGAAGATTGCTCTGGTTTCGTTTCCCTGAGCGCAATAGCTTCATTTTGCTATAGGTACCGTCTTCAATTTCCTGGCCTTCTCTGTCCACAAGGTAGATCTTGTTTACGGATGGACTTGTAGTTGAAATCACCTCTAATACCCAGGCTTTTACATGGCTTCCTCCCTGGGTTAGAATTACTTCATCTCCCGGTTCAAAATATGTAGTGGCCACTCTTCCCGAAGGCAATACGTACACTCCGTCTGTAATGTCCAGATCATACACTTGTAGCCCCAGGTTTTCATAAGCCCCTTGCATGCCAGAATGCGCAAAGTGCGCTGGCAGGCTAAAGTTCTCCAGAGGGTCATCGTATTCGTTTTTAGTTCGGGTAAGCAATACCTGGCCTGATTCAGCATCCCATAGTACGTTTTCCGTCTCCACAGTGGAGTTGATGTCAGTAGCTATTACTTTTTCCAAAATCCCATACTTGTGAATCACCTTGGTATTGGAAACAAAGCGCAAGTTGCTAGTAGAAGAGGTAAACGAGAACCAAATATTCGGAAAGGCTATAAAAGGTGGAATTCCCATGGAAAAGGCATCACCTCCTGGTTTTGCTTCGGTCTCATAACTACGGTTAAGAGACTCATGTGCATCAGCTAAAAAATCTACTTCAACGCCTACCTGACCCGTAATAATAGAACCATCCCTTTGCAACACTTGCACCTCGTTAGAGAGCCTATTGGGTTCGTCCTCGTCTACTTTGTACACAAACTCCTGAGAGGATATAGGTTTGCCCTTCTGGTTGTAGCTTGTAGTCTTTTCGGGCTTTCCATGCATATCGTTTATAATAAATGAGTAGCCCTGCGACATGGCCATATCTGACCTTGTAATGCCAAGAAACTTCTGGGCTGCTTTCAAAAAGGGATTGTTGCGTTTAATAACCGGTGTGGTTTTATCCTGAATCACTGGAAAATCGCGCGCCGTGAAAAACTCATGCGTAGTATATCCGGTGGGTGTTCCCGTAATCTCGTTGGCACTCATACGTGCGGTTGCCAGGCTAGTAACTCTTACATTGGCATAGCCCACCCCGGCGCCAGGGAAGAACATTTCACCATAGGGGCCTACTATATTCTCTTCTTTTTTAGGACCTACTTTCACCAAACCCAGTATGGATTTTGGACGGTAGGAAAAGTAGATGGGCTCCTTATAGGGATTCTCCTCACTGCCTACCATAGGCTCATAAGATGCTACTCCACTGCTGATCATTCTGCTGTTTTCGTCCTCAGGATCTTCATGCTGCTCGTAAGTATATACGGAGCCATACTCACTCTCGCTCTCGGTGCTCATCACATCCCAGTTGTCTGACATAGTAATTTGCTTTACCCGTGAGCCACCACCTAGTTTGTGACCCGTAGGTTCCTGTAAGCGAATAATGGATTTTGATAAATCGATGTATTGGGCATAATGCTCGGTTTTCATTCTACCCATGCGGCCTTTTAGCAATTGTGAGACCCGCCCCATATTGGACAGAATAAAGTCTCTGCCTATCTCCTGCAAATCACCATTTGGAGGATCAAAGCCATTCATTCTATTGCTCATCTGTGAGAGCATGAAATGCCAGGCAGAAGCGCTCATGGCCTGGTATTTCATATTGCCTTCGCGCTTTTGCTCAATCTCTAAGTAGCCATAGGTCTTGCTCGGGTTATTGGGATCTTGTGTGGTGCAAAGTCCTATATCTACCAGTTTAGCATATCCGCTTACGTATTCCCTGTCTTCAGCACCATTGTTGCTAGTACCTTGTACCTGAAAAAGGCATCTAAAGTACAGATGCTGTCCGGGTGAAAACTTGTTTTTTACATCGTCATCGGTGTAAGTGGCATCAGGAAGTTCGAAGTAGATGAAATTGTGATCTGCTCCAAAACTCGAGCCATATAGTTGATTACTTGGTGTAAAGTCTGTTGTCTTGCCCACTCCCGCTATGCCCTGCATGGCCATCGCTTTCTTTTCCATTACATAGGCATAGTCATCTGCCTCGTATTCTATATTGATTTCACCATCGCTAGGTAGTGTAATCTTATTGAGCAACCATGCCGAGGCGTATTTGTCCGTCAGCGCTTTGTCTTGATTCGTATAAGGAAAGTCTGGATTTGGATAATCGCTGTTGTAATCCATGTAATTTCCCCAGCGGTCAACGTTAAGTGGGTTGTAGTCATAGTTATGGAGTTCATCATATTCAAACTCATAAGGGCTTAATAGTGCTGCTCCGGAATTGCCGTAGCTGAAGGCCAGCTTCTTTAAGGTAAGCTTACCATCTTCCGGATCAGAGTTGCCGTGGTTGGGAACTCCCTTACAGAGGTCATATCCATAGTAGAAGTAAATGGTTTTAATGGGTACAGGCTTATGAGAAGCATCTTCCTGAACCCTATCCATTTTGTTATAGAGCTCAATCTTGTCAAGCTTTCTTTGCTTCGTTTCTGTATCTATTGCGCCACTTTCGTCTGAAACTCCGTAGGCATCTTCTCGGTCGCTGGTAATGAATTCCGCCACCATGTTTTGCGACTCTATACTTTGAAGTACCCATACCTCTTTAGTTCCATATACGTAGGATGCCTTATCGTCCTTTTCATCGGTTCTCAGACCTTCAATAAATCGAGCCCTATTGGGTTCATCGGCCACTGGATTTCTCCAGCCAAAATCATCATGCACTTTTTCGTAATTGAAAATGACAGCTTCGCCATAGTCATCGTCCGTAACCCCATCTCCCAGAACATCAATATAGTCTGGGGATAGAATGGCGGTTAGTAAGAAAGAGTGTGCATATTCAGGAATTTCTTTTCTTGACACAAAGTGGTCATAGCCACTTATATTCCCTTCTGATGCATCTGCATCTGTATAGATTCCGTAGCCCATTCCATTCTCTGAGTTTGGAGCAGTGGGTTGGTTTTGGCCAGGAATGGCAAAACTCATTTCAACTGTTTGATGGTTGTAAATAGGCAATCCATACACATAGGTGTAGCCATTGTCTTGGGTTACCTGAAACTCTCCGTAATGATCTTCCTTTCCGGGTCTGTCATTGAAGCGATCAAGTTTTTGAATTTTAGAATAGCCTGCCCCCTCTTGCGGGCTGCTATAGTCATGATTATGCTCAATATGATTAGGAATTACCTGTCCACCATGGTTGGCATCAGCCGGATCATTTTCTACTCCTTGAATAAAACCATAATTAGAAGCTTCTCTTTTGCTAAGCGATAGAATAGCAGAGCCTCGCTTAACTCTCTCAAAAGACCTATTTGCCTCGTAATCGGCATTGTTTACTTCTTCCACCAAAGCACCATCTCTAAACAATTCATTGTCCAGTTTATCTGCTCGGTCTAGCTCAAAACTTGCCGCTTTCTCTCCTCCTATTTCATTTAAATACTCCTGGTCTACCAAACCAAACTCTCCACCCTTTTTAAAATAACCGGGCTCAAAAAGCCAGTCGTCCTTATCGGGCTTTACAAAGCCCATATTTTCAGTTATCTCGTCATTCCCTCTTTGCCAAAAACCGTTTTTACTTGAACTAAAAGACAGAGATGCAGCACCTCCTACTTTCACAAGATTACCCGCGGAAAAATCTAGACCATAGTACAAATCTGTACCGGGTACATCTTTTACCAGGTTCTTCCCTACCACAGGAAAATCGTTTCTATAATTTCTGAAAGAGCCACCCGTGCCCTGACCAGAAATTGAAAAAACATCATAAGTCAATTGCCCAACAGGCAATAACGGCGACTCCTCTCTCAATGGATATTCATGTTCCCTATTATAATCTAAGAGATCTCCTTCCAGTGTTTCAGATGCATTGGCAGCATGCTCTACCCCATAGGCTTTTAGGTTCCATTTGGCCACACCTTCTTTAACAGGATCTCCCTTTTTTCCATAGCCTCCTAACCTCTGTACATTGTACCAGAAATCTCCGTGCATTTGCCCGTCTAGAATGAATGCCTGGTAACCAAGCCCGGTAGTGTATTTTGCCCCAAAATTCCACATAGAAACATCGGATCCAGGTGAGTATACCTTTTCATTCATTATGATATTGCCAGAATATCCAATACGTGTGTTCTTCCCAAAAACCTCGAGCCGTTTATAATATGAAGAAGACATGTCTAACCCCGTGCTTGAGCTCCAACTCATTTCTCCATCTCCGGGAACCATGGATAATAGTGTATTACCCATTTTACTTAGCCCCATTTTGCCCATCATGGCTGATGCTCCGGTGAGACTAGCCAGATTTGGATTGGCTCCCACCGATAGTCCACCATCGCTTGAATAATCTATTCTCGGATCTATGGAGCCCCTCATACTCCCAGGACTGTTTCTTGCACTAAGAGATGCAATTCCGTCTATATCAAAACCCGTATAGGTATTGTACATCAACCCAACACCTATCGTAGTTTGCATTTTCTCTCCAACGAACTTTTTTAGGTTTTCACTTACTTCAAAGCCCAGTACTTCCGGTTCCAGTTTCAGGTTCATTCCAATGGTTTGATTGGCTTTCATTTTGCGCGTAAACTTTACTTCCTCACCATTGAAGTCATCCGGTAAACCTCTGAGATTACGGTTAATGGCCCCCGGTGTAAGGCTCCAACCAAGCCCCACCCAACTGGCTTCCTGTTCCATTCCTGTACCGGAATGGTATGCCAGGTTCATTGGATAACCACCAATGTCGAAAAGCGGAATGTTGTAGGTAAAGTCTCCGCTAAAGAGGTCTACCATTTGATTGGTTCCTACAGGCTCAAAACCATGGACCTCGGGCTGTGTAGGTCCACCTGTTAATGCAAGCGCGTAAGTGGGAAAAACCAGCTGATTCACAAAAATGGCGAGCATGAATACCGCCACCTTTTTTATATGTTGCCTAATTATCATAACTCATCGGTTTATTCGTGGAAGATTTTTCTGAATTTCATTCTGGTCCATAGCGAAGTTTAATCTGCCCATACCCAGCATTCTATCATTGTAGGTGAAAGTGAAAGCTTCTCCTTTGGGCTTTGAAAAAGCGAGCTGGATGTTTATTGCATTGGTGATATTATAGTTTCGTTCTAAATGGTGGTTCAACAACCGGTAGGTTTCACCTTCATCCACCAGAAAAAGGTCTTGTTTTACTTTAGCCATAAAGTACATGAGCCGTTCTTCCAGCAATTGCTGATCTCCCTCAAAAAGTGGAGAATTGGCTCCTAGTCCATCAATTTTCATATCGAAAAAAATGACTGAGTCATTTTCTCTGATCAGGGAGTCCGCAATATGACGGTCTCCCCTAGACATTTTCCCGAAATGGTAGGCTACTGGCCTGTACTTGACCTTAACGACATAATTGCCAATCTCTTTGGCATATTGTGCTTCGTACTCGACGGATCTATAATGTTGTTCGAACTCAGAAAGACTTAGAGATTTTCTAAAGTCAAAACTCAATAACAGAACACCTGCCAGCAGCAGTGTGCCCATGAGAATGAAAACAGTTGTTTTAGTGCCCATCGTATTTCTGATTTATGTACTCCATAAGTTCTTCAGTGGCATCCAGAGCGTCATCGGCATACATTACATTGCCGGTTCCGTTTGTTCCAAGAATAATGTCGTATCCTTTTGACTTTCCGTACTCTTTTATATAGGCGTCCAACTGTTTCCAAATAATCGCATCATACTGTGACGAAAGGCTGCTATTCTGTTCTGAGAAACGTTTCCCTAAGGCTTCATACTCCATTAACTTGCCCTGGTAGGCCTGCAATTCTTCAGCAGGACTGTCCTTAGAAAGTCGTGCCTGCTCCTGACGTATACTCGTTTCTACACTATCCAGTACCAGGGCACGTTGTTGCCTAATTTTCTCCAATTTGGATTGATACTCAACAGTTAATTTGAACTCGTGGAAGACCCTATCGTTTTGGACATAAACGTAGCTCTGATCTACCAGAACAAATGAATTAACAATGGCATAGGACAATAAGCCTATGAGCATTACCCAGAATGTGGGTGCTTTAAAACTCTTCATAACAGCGTTGGTTTTATAGTTACAGGTACAGGAATGGTACCTCAATGTTGGTTTCTTCTAATCCTACTATTACCAATTGGTATTCTTTACCCGTTTTCAATTTCTTCAATTCACTTAGGTCCAGGCTTAGGTAATTGCTACCGTAAGACACTTCCATCGGAGAAAGTTGTGGTTTTACACTTCTCCCCTTTGCATCAACAATTTCAAAGTTGATTTCCCTGGCTCCTCGTTGACTATAGTCAATTTTAATGTTGAATTCGTAGCCCTTAATATTTACCCGTTCACTTGTTTCAATGTCTTCCAGATCCAAATAAGGCATTGACACATTTTTCCTTTTCTTTTCTTCCGTTTTCTCTATTGAAAAACTCCACACCTCAGATGTTGCCAAGAGCATATCACCTGTGCGAGCCTGTACACACCATGCATATTGTTTGTCTATTTCCAGGCTACGGGCCTCCAAGGGGTATTGGAAACTAGAAGCCATAAGCTCTTTTTCAACGAGCATAGGCATATTTCTTAAAACAGCTTCTTCTTTACTCTGCCCTTCAAAAATTTCACATACTGTTAGGGTGTACTCAATTTCAGAGACATTGGCAGAGGGCGCCAAAAATGACCAGGAGAACATGGGTAGTTCATTCCTGGAGACTTCCTCTCCATTGGGAATATGCATGAGTCGTAGACGAGCGTCCAACTCAATTGCGAATTCTATGCAGGCTCTGGCGTCAAGGTTGCTCCCGGCACGCTCATTGCGCCCGTTTACAATAACACAGGCGGTATAAGATCCACTTGGAAGCATGTTGGAGTTCCTTATGAACATTCCCGTCTGTCTGTCTAAAAAAGTTTCCTTCTCCAAACCAGACAGTCGAGGATTAAGCAGCTGAAACCTAGAATTCAGTGTAATTGGGTTGGAAGTTGCCCTATAAACAAGCTGACCGTTTTTTCTCAGCTCCAAATCAACAGAAACCACCTCGCCCACACTTGCTTCATGCGTATATCTGGACATCCATAGGTTTTCGAACGGTGTTTTAGATGGGTTCGTATTCACAAACTGAACGTTCGATTGCCCCCAACTCCAGGCACCGATACATAATAAACCCAGGACGAACACTATCCGCTTTATCATTTTCAATATTTTACACCAACAATAGGCATTATAAAAAATTGAAAAAACGCATGCTTTAAATTCGGTAGCTTCTATCTAAAACTCGGTAGGTATCTCTTTAAACTTGGCAGGAACCTCTTTCAACTCGGCAATTGACCTATCCTGACTGAACGACACCTACAATCAATGGCGCCTAAGGTGAACTACCCAACAAAAAACGCTCCTAAAACCCCTAAAAGAGCAAAAAACTACAACAATGTGGGTACACCGGTGTACTGCCAGCTACAAAAAAAGCCTGTACTTAAGGCATAAAGTCAATGGAAACATTCCTGCGCTCTACTTTTTGGTTTTTTCTGGCTCCTGGAAAAAGAAGTAGCATATGCTTGCGTAGCATGGGCCTTATAACACACCGTGCAAAAGGAGCAATTACTCATAAACAAAATGACCCACCCACACAATTAATAATAAAAATCAGTGACTTTACGAATATTTTGTTCATCTTGCACTAAAATTCATTAGGAGAGTGAAACTACTGCATCTAGGGATTCTTCTATTTGCCTGTTTTTCTGCCAATGCTCAGCGTGTACTTATTCCCCACGATTTTCTTGGGGCTATTCGTAAGGATAGCTGCGTAATAGTCGGAGAAATTGACAAGGACCTTGAGCTAGCACTTAGCTACCAGGGGCAGGATTTCTATAGATGTACTGGAACATCTGGAAATCAATTGAAAATAGGCTCCATTAAGGACTCTCTATTCAAGCATATTCCCAATGTGAAGCTTTTCTGGGACGAGCGTGCTGTGCTTCCGCAGGGAGAATTCTGCTTAAAGGTGTATCTAAACGGTACTGAGCTCGCCTCCCGCTGCCAGCTTGTAGCCCAACAGCAGGCAAATGTCAACATCAGGTATGGTCTGGACTCCTTCACACTTTCATCTGAAAGCACGGCCGAAGATGAGTTGTTGAGTTACAGGGTTCATTCATTCGTGCAAGGCGATCTGATACTCGAAGATGAGCTCACTTACAAAAGAACAGGTTCATTCGCCTATTCAGACTTCAGACGCAATACCCCTTTTGTTTTAAAATATGTCACGGTGCACACATCGGGAATTGTACTGAGCGATACCAACAGCAAGCGGTTTATACCCAATAGGGCACTACGCCGCGACTCAGTAAAAAAGGCATTTAAGACACAGAAGGACCTGCTGAAGCAAGAGATTAAAACCTTTGAGCTGCATCCATTTGATTCCCTAAAGCCCTCGGGTATTCCGGGACAACTTGCCTCACTTCCCAGGGGAACTGAGGCA
>Ga0213840_1001671_pt1 | contig 16387 bp, 21 predicted proteins | sample SWPATP22_FD_160132 | JGI IMG/M metagenome (GOLD analysis project Ga0213840, IMG submission 160132) | Coastal seawater microbial communities from Marineland, Florida, United States - SWPA TP2 #2 | ecosystem: Environmental > Aquatic > Marine > Coastal | place: USA: Florida | collected 2016-08-14 | reverse complement strand
CGAACGGGCAGGACGCACGGGACGAGCGGAAGGGGTGGTCATCAGGGGTCCTTGGACAGGCGGGGAGAACGGATGGGAACGAGAAGTGCGTCAGGCTGACGAATCAGGCCGGGGAGCTGGGCACGGAGTAGGTAATGAAGGCGGTGAGCGAGCCCTGGCTGGGCGTGCCCGTGGCATCCATCTTGAACTTGACCGGGGCCGCACTGCCGAGGGGCGCGGAGCGGAAGTTCTTGGACTGAGGCCCGGCGACGAAGGTGGTCGAAACCTCGCTGGCAGCGATGTAGGCATCGTCGTCCGCGGCGGTGCCAGCGAGGAGGCTCACACCACCGTCGAAGGCCGTGCCCACCGCCACATCGATGCTCTTGATGACCGCACCCGTGGGCAGGTTCTCGGAGTCGATGGTCACCGAGCCTGTGGGGGTGAGGTCGGCGTGGCCGATGGTGAGCGTGGTCTCGCGCACCGCGTTGGCAACGCCCAGGTTGGCCTCGCCCCAGCTCTTGGTGACGACGTGGCTGTCGGCGGTGGGGTCAGCGACGCTGAGGTTGGCCAGCGCGTCGTTGGCGTTGTTCTTCATCTCCGCCACGCCCGAGTTGGCGTTCACGGTGATGCCGTTGCTGCCCACGCCCACCTTGAAGAAGGGGGAGAGGGTCTGCTGCAGGAATTCGACGAGAGCACCCATGGTGATTCACTCCGAGAGGTCGCCATCGAAGGCGAGGTGGACGACAGACCCAGGATTGGGCGCCGACGAGGTGTTCAGCCGCCACCGCAGGAAGCGGAAGCAGCCGATGTAGATGGGCTCAGCGCCCGAGGTAGAAGTTGGCGCCCCGTCGCTGAGCGTGGCGGTCCACAGTTGGGTCCACGCGGCGTTGGGCGCGTCGGCGTGCAGCACGGTGCCTTCGAGGACCACGGTGGTGTCCTCAGCAACATCGGAGCACCAGGCCCCCACGCTGGCCGCGGTGTGGCCTGGCTGGCGCTTGATGCCCACCGGCGCACCCCAGCCATCACCGTCGGGCTCGATGCACTGGTGGTCCCGGCAGTCGACGCTCACGGCGTGTAGACCCGATAGGCCTTGTCGCCGTCATCGTCGCGGAAGCACTCCAGCATCCGATTCCGGTTGGCCGTCTCGGACACCCAGGAGACATGAACGTGCCCACCCACCTCGGGGTGGTAGGCGATGAGCTTGTCGTAGTCCAGCCCGAGCTCCACCACGAGCGCCGCGATGTCGAAGGACGACAGGCCCTTGAAGTCGAAGTCGACGGCCTGCCCCTTGGTGTGCTTGCTGCCCTTGGCACCATTGATGCGGATGTTGACGAACTTGCTGCGCCAGCCGGACGTGATGCGTGCCGGCATGCCGAGGTGGCGACACAGCGGGTCGATGAAATTCTCCATCACCCGCACCAGCGACGCCTGCTGGGCGCGCCCTGGGTAGGTCTGGACGTCCATGTGGCCGGTGACGAGGAGCTGTTGCCAGGTGTGGAACTCGCCAGGAACAGGAGCAATCCACTTGGGCTCTTGGATGTGGAGCATCAGGTCATCCCGCGCATGCAGAGAGGGTGGTGCGTTCCACTCTCGTGCCCCTTCACCCCCAAGCCGGAGACGCGAGCAGAACGCAACACACCAGACGATTCGAGCCAACGCGAGACGGCGTCGATGCCCGAGTAGCGGTCGGCCAGCTCGGCACCGATGGCCTCCAGCGACATGCGCGAGTCCTGCGGCACCGGGTCACCGGCGAGAATGCGGTGGACCGCCATGCAGGCCACGGCCTGCTCGGTGGACACCTGGGTGGCGGGCAGGCGCATGTAGGACACGAAGTCCGAGCGGTAGTCGCCGCGGTACTGAATCCGGACCCGAGCCCGGGGGTCGTCGCCGTTGGTCTTCGACCCACCACCCGAGGCGGACAAGACTCGAGAGTGCCCGGAGTCGTCCGGCCAGGTGAGCACGAGTGTGATGTGGCGGTTGCGGTACACGGCCACATCGCCGGGCATCTGGGAGCCCAGCTCCACCTTCCGGCAGATCCCGGCGATGCTGGCCGCGGACCGGTCCGGAGCGTCCCAGCGGTAGCGCAGAAGCAGGGCGGCACCGGCGAGGGTGAGCCCGCCACAGTCCCAGCCCACGCCGCCGTGGACACCCGCCCAGCCTGCCGGCCAGCCGCGGTCGGTGCGACCACCACCCCAGGAGTAGCGAGCGCCCTCGACCGTCGAGGCGAGGCGCAGCGCCGTCCCTTCGAGCCGGTCTCGGTGCAGCGGGTGAACGCCGCCCCGCCGCTGCTCCTCATCACGTAGTGAGGGGGATGGGAGCACCGGAGGACGACGCGAGGCCGCCCATACGGAGGCCCCAGTCACCCCGGCAAGGGCAACGAGGCCGAACAGCGCCAGCGCACCACGGGACATCAGAATCGCCCCCGAGCGCCACCACCGAACAGCCACGCGGCTGCACCACCGAGCAGGGCGAGCGCCCCCACCCCGACGATGAGCTTGGCCGCCGTGTCCATGTCCGCGTCGCCTGTCCACGTCGACGGACTCGGCGGCGGCACGCTCGACGGGGGCAGCGACCGGCCGTCCTTGCTCGCGTCGACCCGCGCCTGCAGATCCTTCTCCTGCAGCCGGACCTGGGCGAGTGCCTTGGAGGCGTCTTCCTGGGCCGAAATCGCCCAGGCAGCGCCCAGCTCGGTGACCGCGTAGGCGGTGGCACCCACGGCGACGGTGAGCAGCACCATCGTCGACAGAGCCACGCCAACGTGGTCCCGATAGCGAAGGAACTGCTCCTCGCCGGCCAACAGCTTGGTGGCCGACTTGTCCGTCCACTGCCGGTGCAGCGTGTTGTAGGCGAACACCATCCGCCGGCCGCGGTCTTCGAGGTCGGGGTTGTCCGCCATCAGCGGGCCCGCCTTCGTCAGCCAGGCCACCGTCTCGGAGCGCATGGCGTCGAGGGTGTTGGCGAACTGCTGGACCTGTGGCTGCAGCTCGGTGTCAACGGTCCCACGCTGAACGGCAGCACGGACCTCGACGAGCGCGGCATCCAGCCGCGACCCGATGAGACCCTCCACCCAGGTCTGGAACTCGCTGAGCACGGACGAGACACCGGCCATGACGCACTCCTCTCATGTCGAGCACACGCTCCCCGCCCGGGAGCGCCCGCTCAGGACTGGCGGCCGAACCGACCCCGGAAGCGACCCCGAAGACGACCGCCCCACGGCGGTCCACCGCCTGCCTGCTCGGCCGTCCATCCGCCCTGCCGGACGGAGTCCATCAGGGGGCCACCCACAACGACCTGTCCGTCGCCGTAGGTCCCGAATCCGGAATCGACGTCGTAGCCCTCGCCGTAGCCGTCCAGCTCACCGTCGATGGCGTAGCCGTCCAGCTCCGTGGCGACGGGGTAGCCGGGCTCACCACCGAAGACCGAGCCCTCGATGCCTGCCCGACGCGCATCGCGACGGCTGGGAGGCACGCCGTCCTCCATGTGGTCTTCCCACTGGGCCAGCAGCTTGCGGGCACGCACGACCTCGGCGAGCGAGGCCAGTGCCCAGGCCACACCGATGCTCGTGACACCGACGTTCACCCCGCGCACCACGGTGGCGACCGCGTTGACGGCCCCCGACACCGAGGTGGGCGTCGTGGCCTTCGGGTCCTTCCACTGGGCGTTGACCTTGTGGGCCACGTCGAGGGCGGCAGCCGCGTAGGGCGCCCACTCCGACTGCCCGGCAGCCGCGGCGAAGTCGCTGGCCTCGTGGACGAGCTTCACCAGCTCGACCTCGAAGCGGCGCACGGTCTCGCCGTAGGCGGATTCCAGAAGGCCAGGCGTGCCCACCTTCTTGCGGACGTCCTCCCAGACCTCGGTGAGGCTGGGGCCGATGAGGTTCTCCCACCAGCTCCGGAAGTTGACGACCCACTTGGGCTCAAGCTGCACTTCGGGCATGTCGCCCTCCTCAGCGTCGGGGCATGCACTGGCCGTTGCAGTTGGCACATCCGATCTCGCCAGACACGACGGTCGGGTCGAAGGAGTCCAGTGCGGCGGCCATCTGCGCCTTGATGGTGTCCGTCGACAGGCCCTCGGGGACCTCGCGGACGATGTAGAAGCCGTTGCCTGCGTTGGCGATGGCCGCCCGCTTGCCGAGCTTGGCGCGCACGATGACGTCGCCAGCCCGAGCGGACATTCCCCAGCCAGCGCCATCGGCGTCGGACAGGTCGAGGGTGCCGGACCGGTGCTTGTCGGCCACGGCCTGAAGCTCAGCGAGCTCGCGGTCGCGGTCAGCTTCGCGCTGGTCCCGACGACGGCGGCGACGGCCACGACGACCGTCCTGCCGTGCGTCAGCGTCCTCGCGAGCGTCGAGCAGGCGAGGCACAGCGGAGGCGAGCAGCGGAATCGAGGCGAGGGCAGCGGTCAGGCCACCTGCACCGAACTCGACGCCAGCGATGGCGCCCTCGGCTGCAGCTTCGTCCATCGCGTCCTGCACGGCCTCGACCGCATCGGCGATGACCTGGGCGTCCCGCTCGAGGGCGGCGGGGTTCCACCCGTCCATCTCGGCGATGAGCTTGAGGGACTTGATCTTGGTGTTGCCGAGCTGCTCGATGAGCCCTTCGAGGTCGCGAATCTCGGTGTTCGCATCGCCCACCGCACCGCTCGTGGCGAGCGCGGAGAGGTCGCCGGCAATCTCGCCGGCCACGTCGAACACGTCCTCGTCGAACTCGTCCCACAGCTCCTCGTCACCGATGGGCACGATGTCGTGGTCGTCGACGTCGATGAGGATGGCGTCGTCGTAGGGGTCGACACCGGTGGGGTCCCAGGCGTCCGGAGCGAACAGCGGATCGGTCTGCATCCACTCCAGTTCGTCGTCCCAGTAGTCGGCCGCAGGGTCGACCATCATGGGCATGCCCCACGGGTCCATCGCCCACGGGTCCATCGCCCACGGGTCCATCGCCGGCACGGGCCCCGGAATCGGGGGAAGCGGCATGGGTCCCGGAATCGGGGGGATGGGCGGCATCGCCGCGTAGGGGTCGAAGGGCGGGTAGGCGGGCTGCATGTCCCATGCGGGCATGGGGGCCTGCTGCGGGGCCATGCGGGGCGGGTAGAGGCCTCCCCGGGGCGGCATGGGCCGGCGGCCAGGCAGAGGCCGGCGGCCAGCCAGGGGCCGACGACGGCCCTGTCCCGGGGTCCAGCCCTGGTTCACCGCAGCACCGTCCATGTCGAACAGGGGCTCGCGCACGCCGGGAGGGGGCGCGGGCATCGTGGCGGCTCCACCGCCGCCTCCACCACCACCGCCACCACGCCGGACCTGGGCCCGATGCGAGCGCGAAAGCTCGGAGCGACGCTCCTGGGCCTTCGAGAGATGGGCCACGGACTTGCGCTTGTTGCGGTCGGCCTTGCGGTTCTTGCGGATGACCTTGCGGCGAGCGAGGAAGCCCTTGCCCTGGTCCTTCATGCGCTGGTTCAGCTTCTGGCGGTTCTCCCGCTGGCGCTTGCGCATGCGACGACGCTTCTTCCGGATCTTGTTCGCCATGTTGGCCTCTCAGGCTGCCCAGGAGGGACGGGAGTAGGCCCAGCGAGGCCCACCGAAGTCGGTCTGAACGACCGCAGCGAGGCGTTGCTCAGGGAACGCCTCGCCCTGGTTGTAGGGGTGTCGGTCGCCGTCTCGGAACATGCCCAGACGGGCCGAAGGGTCGTCTCGCCACCATGTGTTGCCCACCTTGTAGAGGACCACGCAGTGGTACATGGACGGGGTGCCGTGCTGGCCGCTGGTCCGGAGGAGCACCCACGCGGGGATGGTCTCCAGCTCCAGCGAGCGGGCGAGGTGGTAGCCGCCGTCTTCCGGCGACATGGCCTCCCAGCCCCAGGCCATCAGCTCACCGGCACGAGCCGACGCCAGGCCGTCGCAGTCCTCGTGGCCCTGGTCCAGCATGGCGAGGTAGTCGCACCAGACCTCGGGGAACTCCCGTTGGTAGCGCACGCCAGACTCGTAGAGCAGGGGCAGGTCGGGCCGTTCCCGCAGGAGTCGGGCGTTGTGGCGCGCCAGCCAGTTCAGCAGCTCGACGAGCCCCTGTTCTGTCTTCGTGACCTTCACCAGAATCGGGATGGTCTTCGCACTCAGTGCAAGCCGAGTGGGCTGGCGCAGCCGGCGGTTCACGCGATGAAGCCGCTGGACGCGAGGAGGACGTTTCCGGTGACGTCGGGGTTGGCGGTGCCACCCGGGGTCACCACGGAACGGACCTGCGGCCCGAGGGTGGCGATGGTCTTGATCTCCTTCTGGGTCCCGGCTCCGGTGAGCTGGGTCATGGAGGCGACCGTGTGCCAGGTGGTGCCATCCCAGGAGGTCTGTACCTCGGCGTCGAGCGTCGGGCTGGTGCCGCCCGCGGCGGTCAGCTCGAAGACGGCGACGAAGCCCTGGTTGGCCGCGTTGACGTCGTCGTGCGGCGACCCCTTGACGGTCTGCGCCGTGCCGGTCTGGGTCGTCGAGACAGCCGTGGTGATTGCAGCCAGGGCCTTGTAGAAGCGAGCGAGCATGGGAGCCTCACAGAAGGTCGAGTCGCCAGACGAGGCGATAGGCAGCCTGCGAGGTCACCTCGACCGTCGCAGCACTCCCCAGTGGAATCCAGGCCGGGAGCCGACTCTGGGTGAGTCCAGCTCGCACGGTCCCTGCGGAGTCCTTGAGCTGGATGATGGCCGCCATGAGGGCTTGGTCATCGGTGTCGAGGCGCACCTCGCGTGCCCAGGCGGGCACGTTGTGGGACGCAGCGGCAGGGTGAGCCGATGGGTGTCGCGTCTCGTAGTAGGGCTCGCAGACCCGGTGTTGGTCGACGACGCCGACTCGCACCTTTGCTGCGTTGACCGCATCGAGGTTCGTGACCTCGATGGTCCACCACGCGGCGTACACACAGACCGACTCGGCCCGAGCAACGCTGATCACTGCGGCGTCCGACTGCCCGATGTCGGAGCCCCACTGGACGGTGACCTCGATGGGTCGGTCCGTCACAAAGTGGAGCACCCGGAAGGCATCGCACTGGTCCCGTCCTCGGAGAACAACCTGCGACTCACTCGCAGCGAGCTGCTTGTGGGCCAGGCGTTCCTCGGCCTTCGCCATCGCGCACCTCAAACACGGGGGTCAGTCAGCGCCGAGTGAAATCAGCACTCGCCGGGCTGGACCTCGCGCTTGCCGTAGAGCAGGAGCTTGAGGACGTCGTTCGCGACGGCGATGGTGCCGTTGAGGGTCACGTACTGGCCGTTGCGGATGACGTTGCCGGTCAGCGAGAGCTTCTGCTGGGAGGTGGCGACGAAGGCCGAAGCGGGCAGGGCCTCGGTGCTGCTGTAGGGACCGAGCACAGTGGCCTTGTGCAGCACCAGCGAGGTGATGGCCGCGCCAGCGGAGCTGCCGTCGAAGGTGGCGTGCGACAGGTGCAGCGTGTCGGTCATCAGCTTGTTCTGGCTGACGGAGCCGGCTGCAGCCGAGGTGGCCACAATGACCTCGATGTGGTCCTTGACCAGCACCACGTCGCGACCCTGGGCGGCAGCGGCCTGAGCCTGACGGGCTGCCATCTGGGCCTGACGGGAAGCCTGGATGGCCCGCTGCCGGTTGTAGGCACCGCGCTGGAAGGGACCCACGTTGGCGGGGTAGCGACCGCGGTAGCGGCGGCGGCGGCGGCGGGGCCGGCGACCGAATTCGTCTTCGTAGCCGAAGTCGGCCTCTTCTTCGCCGAGGTAGGCGTCGTAGCCTTCGAACTGGGAGGGGTCCATGGTCATCTCCTTGGACATGCCCTTGCCGGGCGGGGCGCACTCAGTCGTGCTGGGAATCGCCCGGAGGGGCGCGGAATCGTGGAATCAGGGCCCAACCCAGGGCTGAGCAGTCGAACAGCGGGAAGCCAGCGCGGAAGGCCCCGTCAGGAGGCCATCGACATGGAGCGAGCGCGCGACCGGAACTCTTCGAGGTCGGGATGCGCGGGCATCAGCTCGCGCACGCCGCCACCGCCACCACCACCACCACCGGGAGTGACCGCGATCTCGGGTGCGGCGCCGACCTGGGTGCTGCTGCCTGCGATGACGCCCTCGATGGCGAACCAGCCCTTCTCGGCGTTGAGCTTGCGGCCCCAGTCGTAGCTGACCTCGGCCACCTCGGCGGTGGCCAGGCCGCCGCTGATGGCGAGCTGGTGGCTGCCCGACTTGCCCGTCAGGGTGCGGGCCACGCCCCATCCGCCCAGCGCAAGAGCGGTGAAGGCACGGAGACCGCGGACCCACTTGCGGTGCTTGCCGGCGGCGCCGGAGATGAAGCTGGAGAGGCCACCGGCAGCGACGGACTCGCCGACGTTGACCACTGCGTCGGCGGCCTTGCCACTGTTGGCCTTGACGGTCTTCACCGAGTTCCGGAGGCGCTCAAGCTTCGCTTCCTTGGCCTCCTTGTCGGCCATGAGCTTCTTGAACGAGGCGGCGCTCGGGCCCTTGCGGCCGGAGCGCCCCGAGGCTGCATCGGTGATCTGACTGGCTGCGGTCGCCATGGATCCTCCAGAGTGGGAGCAGCGGCAGTCACAGCAGCCGCAAGGTTCACCAGTAGATCCGTGCCCACCGGCCCCTCGCGGACCCCCAATCGCTTTACCGACCACAACCAGACAGCGGTATCAGCGCGTTCTCGCCGACTGGACACACCCCCGAATCGGCCAAACCGCCCGGTACATCGCGGTAAAGCGAAATCCCGTCCCATCGACGGCAGCCGGAAACCCCCCGGAAAACTGCGGAATGGGCCCGAGAAGGGCGAAATCGTGAGGTTTACCGCGGTTTTTGGCCCAAATCCGCGGGTTGGGGGTCCGCGAACAGGTCCCCGCATCGGATCTACAGGCGGAGGTCCGAATGGCCCGCATTGTTCTCGAAGCCTGGGACGCCGCCGTCAGACTGATGAGTTCGGTCTGGCCCGACGTCCACTACGTCACGGCGGTCGCCCGGTTCCGGCGGGGCTCCTCGGAGGACCGTCAGCCGGTCATCCGGGTGGGGCCGCGGGAGACCGAGCCGAGCTGCCCGAAGATCCGTGCCCGCTACCGGGCCGACTACGAGTACGACACAGAGGAGGACATCGACCACCTCATCGCTGAGCTGACCGACGCCACGCTGCAAGACATGACGGTCGACATCCTTCGCGACGAGATCGAGGCGTGGGCTGAGGGCATCCACGACCCCACCAAGGTGCTGGTGCAGGTGTACGGGGCAAAGGGGGTGTCGCTCGGCTCGAAGACCATCACGGTCCGCGACGCGTCGGATGATGCAGTCGACAGCCCAGGAGCCGAGCTGGGCACAGGCCGGGACTCCATCCATGCGTTGGCCGCCATGGGCGTGCCCGACATGTCCGAGATCGATGACCCCATCGTCCGGCAGCTATTGCTCACCGTCATCACGCAGCGGCAGCACAACGACGACATCGCGCAGGCATACAAGGTGTTGTTCGACGCGCTGAGCAAGAACTACGGCCAGTTGCATGCCGTCTCGACGGCCACCATGCAGCAGATCGAGCGCACAAGCCGCACCCGCTACAACCACGCTGAGAAGATCCAGTCCCAGCGCCTTGAGAGCCTGCGCGCCACCATCGAGGAGCGCCGCCGGATGGCCGCGGCCATGCCCGACGAGGATGGAGTCCACCCCAGGCCCACCACCGTGGCTCCCGAGGTCGCGAAGGAGGCCATCAGCACCTTCGGCGGCATCGGCGAGAAGCTGGTGAGCGCGCTGCTCGCCTCCCAGGGCCTCAACCCGTCCCTCAGCCCGCTGCTCAAGCTGTTGGACGACGCCCCCGGGCTCAAAGACAAGCTCCCCAACCTGGCCAAGTCGCTGGAGGACCCGGAGGTCCGCGCGACCTTCCTTGGCGTGATCGAGGAGGTGGCCGACATGTCCAACCCATCCCAGGAGGCTGCACCATGAGCGGCGAACCCCAGGCACCCCCCATCCCCGCCTTCGCGTCGGGCATGTACGGGCAATACTTCGACGACACCGGAACCGAGGACAAGCTCACCGCGTCCATCAAGGCGTTTGGCGCTGCCCACGAGTTTGAGCGCCGGTTCACGGTGGCCCACCTCCAGTACCTCCAGCTCCAGCAGCTCGGCCGCATCGAGCTGTTCCTGGCCCAGCTCGTCTCCGAGCTGCGTGCCGTACGCCTCGCGCAGGCCGAGATGGGCCCCGAGATCGAGGACATCCACCAAGCCGTCATCGACATGGCCGAGTCCATCGTCAGTGGCCAGGCGCCCGATGCCCCTCCCGAGGCGCCCTCGCCCCTGCCGGCCGACCCCGACCTGCCCGAGGGTGTCGAGTTCTTCTCGCCCCCCGAGGGCGAGGTGCTCCAGCTCGCACCGGCCGAGGCCGGGGAGAGCGCACCCGCCGAAATCGTGCGAGCTCGCCCGATGGCCGACCCCGACCCCGACTCCTGACCCAAGCGGAGACGAGATGCCCCCATCCGACGACTTCATCTTCCTGCATGTCACCCTTCCGAGGCTGACGGGCGTGACTGGGGCGGTCATTCGTGGCGCCCTGGGCGTCGCCGACCTCAGCGCCATGTTCGACAACGCCCGGGTGCCCGATGCCGACGTGGCGGACGCCGACAAGCACCACACGACCTTCCTGCTCCAGCTTGAGCCCGACCTTGAGGTGGGCGGCCACACTCGGATGGGGCTCGTCGCCGTGGCGAATGACCAGGGCCGAATCCGGCTGACCGTGCCGTGGTCGTGGAGCCCGGCGCTGCGACTGGCGAAGTTCGACCCCACCCCGTCCGTGGACGAGAAGGGCCAGGCGACCGCACGGGTGTGGGCGGACGCCACGCCCGGCGAGAGCATCAAGGTGCCCCTGCCCATCGGCAAGCGACAGAACCTCCGGATCGAGGTCCGCGTAGTGCCCCGACCAAGCTGAGCCCGCCCCGAGTCACCACCAAGCCCCGCTTCTGCGGGGCTTCGTTGCTTTCGGCCCGGTACACACCGCTCGTCCCCAGGGGCCAAATACATCCAGTGACACGGGGTAATGGTGAAGGAATCCACCTTGGCCCGGCGACTCGGTCACGCTTCAGTGCATCACCGGAGCACTTCGATGGACATCGTTTGGACATGGCGAACAGGGCAATGGACAGTCGAGCATGAGGGCGAGTCATTTCGAGTTCTCGTCGTGGTCGGTCAAGGCACGGCGTTTTTCGCGGTTCCCGAATGGAACTGGTGCGCGGAGTGGGATCCGCTGTTGCCGCCACCCGGACCGGAATGGGTGCGCGACAGGTCGGTCGCCCACCCTGCCGAAGTGATCGACGGAATCACCGCAGCTCTCGACTACGCGTGGCGTGGGGGAGTACCTCGAGTTCGGAGGCAGGAGCAGCGGTAGACAGCCTGTCCCGACCGGAGCACTACACTCCAGGCCGCATCTATCAGGAGGCTGACCGAAACAAGCAGCATGGTGGCCCTATTGCGGCACGCCCACTATGTGGCCCTCCCACAAGATGGGAGGGTCACATGTCCGTAGCAGACGAACCAGGGGGAAGCGCCACCCGGCCGCCGAGTGAGCGCAGAGGACACGTTCACATTGTGATGTGCAACGGCCTGGAAGAGGTCCACATCGGCGAGCACCACCTGCCTGTAGGCTCGTACTTGGAGCTCCACAGAGACGGTGAGTGGCATCCCGCAAGAGTGAGCCTTTGTTGGCATCTCGGAGTCAAAGTCGAAGTGCTCTCGCCGACATGGCCCGGCGCCCCATGTGTATTCGACCCCGAAGACTACGAACTCATCGCCGCGCGCCCAAAGGTGGACTGACCTCGACCGGAGGCAGCCGTCACCTGCGTCGACACGCGCGCGGAAGGGCGGCTTGGAGGTCAAGTCGGCGGGAGCGGTTGCCGTACCTCAGTGTACCCACTGGAGGTTGTCATGCCCGACCCGCAGGCGTGCGGAGATGCCGCATCCCGCCTTGCATCTGCGCTCGCCGCCAACGGCTTCAGCCCCCATGGGGCCGTTCTCGCTCCGATCGGTGACGGCCGCGGGCTGGAGTTCCGCGCGGCCTGGGGACCTGCCGCCGCCGAGCTGCTGCAGAACCTCGTGCGGGTGCCATTGCGATCCATCGCGGGCCGTGCTCTGAAGCGCAAGCAGGGTGTGTACATCAACAACGCCCAGACCAGCCGCGAACACTTCCACATCACCGACCGCCTCACTGGAGTCGGCACGCGCCGCCTGTTCGCGCTGCCCATCCGCACCGGACGAGTTGGAGGTCGGGAGACGCTCGTGTTGGAGCTGATGCAGCCGAAGCGCAACATCGAGCTGTCGCAGGTGCTCGACGTGGTGCTGCAGCACGGCTTTCGGCCCGTGGGCTGGGGGCCCGACTCCCTCAGCACAGGGATCCGTTCGACTTCGCGCTACTCCGCCTGAGGCAGACGCGCGACTTCAACAGCAGAGCGGCGAGTCGGAGGCGTGGAGTTCACCAGGCCGCGGTGGGCGCGAAGGCAGCAATTCCTCGTTTCGCCCGCTGCTACACAGCTTGCGCACCGGCAATCAGAGTCCCCCTGATTCGCCCCACTTCGACCAGCACACGCGCGGAGGCTGCGATTCGCTCCTGATTCGCCCCACTGGGCCCAGTGGGCCCGCTGGAGGCGAGCATGAGCCATGCAACCTCTGCGGCCGCCCAGGGCCACCTCGCCGAGTTCGCCCCCGTGGAATCCCGCGGAATCCGACCGTGAGGCTCCACGTAAGTCCGCCGCGCCCCGCATTCCTGCGGTGCCAGGCCAACTCTGTCGTGTCCCACCCACCCCGAAAAGCAATCCCGGCCAGCGCCGGCCGCTCGACTGTCCAGCCCCATCCTCTCCACCCTGCTCCCTCCTCGCGCCCCCCTCGCTTGCGAGGGGGGGTTGGGGGGGTGCCGAGTGGAATGGCCGAGTGAGAAGGCCGGCGTGTCACCAGTCACCCATGTCAGGTTCAGACCAGTCACCATTGTCGGGTTGAACCCGACACCGATGTCCGGTTGATTCAGTGGGCCAGGACACCAACGATGTCCGGTTGGGTCCGAGACACGAAAAAGCCCGCCGTGGCGGACTCCTCAGCGACTCATCGCAAACAAGATGAGCCTCGCCGCATGCACAGCGAGGCTCAGGGCCAGACCGGATGGCCTTTGCTCAGGCCGGTGACGCGGGGAATCGGAGGCCATCCTGCGACACCTCGCCGGTCAGTAGACCTCGAAGCTTCCGAATCCGGAGCCCACCTGGGCCTGGGAGTAGGGCGCGTTGAGGATTCGGTTGGCAGTGGACTCGGTGCTCCACTTCAGGCACAGCCAAGAGTGTTCCGTGAACGCGCCGGTAGTGGTCCAAGAGTCCCAGTCTCCCGTGTAGGTCGTGATCGAGGAAGTATTGGAAGTGACCCACGGACCCGCACCGGCGCTGCCACTGTCCGAATGGTAAAGCGGGTCGAGCGTGGCGACCTCGGTCTCTCCGAAGCAGCTGCAATCGAGCATCCCATTGCTGTCTGCTTCGGTCTCAGGGTCGAAGTTGGTGGAGGAGTCGCCCTGGCAGATTTTCCCCTCCAGCTTCCCGTCGGTCTCGCCGAACCCCTGATTCCGGAAGATCAGAGTGGTGGAGTAGTTGTAGTCGAGCTGAAGTTCTCCAGCCTGGAGGGCGGTGGTGATGTTCCCCCGCTCACCGCTGTTCACGCCGGAGCCCAACATCCAAACGACCTTGCCGTTGTCGGTGGTTCGGGTGGTGACGACACCAGCGGTGAAGCCGACTGCAGCAATCCCCTCCTCCACGGGAACGTCGGGGTGGACCGTGAAGTCCAACAACCAGTAGTGAAGCACCTGGGCGTTCGCGATGGTAGCCGAGGCAAGAACGGTGAACGCCGCCAAGGACATGGTGAGTCTGGACGTTTTCATGATGTGAGTCCCTTGTGGTTGATGCGCCGGGCTGGGCGCACTTGGATTCTCGCACCTCGCCCGACAGGCACAATCCCCTCGGCCAGATGCACGACGCTCAGGACATGTCATTGAATTGCACGACACATTCCAGATTGCGCGCCGCCGAGATCTCCTCAGACCGCCCGAACGGCGTTGAGCTTCGAGGGTGGTCCGACGGTGAGACCTCGAAGTGGATGCCGCACACCGAGCCGCGCAGCCCTCATCTGGCCCTTCAGCGTGGGCCAAGCCACCGTGGGAGGCACCACCGCTCCATCCCGCACGAGCCGTTCCCAGGCCCGTCTCCAGGCTCCACGCTCGTTCCCCTGGGGTGTGAGTCCACCCGTGCGGGCCCGCAGCTCAGAAGGGCGCAGCGGGCCCTCCACCAGGGCCTCCACGATGCGCTTGGCGTGGCCTGTCAGTTTCGGCCCATCCGTGATGCACCGGTGGCTGTCCCGGTAGGCATCCGTCGACCACGAAAAATCGCGCACCACGCCCACCCCACGACGGCCGACAACCTGAGCGGTGTGCCGATCGACGCGGCAGTGGGTGGCTGGCATGAGCAGGCCAGCCCGGCGGGCCCCCTTCAGGGCGTTGCGGACCCGAGGCACCATCTCAGCCACGAGGACATTGCATTGGGCCACCCACAGCGCCTTCTCGTCGCGCTGCGCCTCCAGCTCCGCCCAGGAGTTGCAGGGGCGCGCCTCCCAGGAGGGAAACTCACACAGCCGCCGGGCGATGTCCTCCACGTCGAGAAGGCCCGGGTGGGCAACGACGAGGAGCACGACTCTCCAGACGAGTGAGCCCCGCCTCATCGCCCCCACACGAGGCGAACCGGGCCGTTGGAAATCAGGGCCAAGGCGTCCCCGAAGTGCTCCCCGATCCGCTCGGCGGCCATCGGGTGTTGGACTTCCAGCTCCGTCACACCAAGGTCATCAACACCCCGGTAGGACACCATGGTCAGCCAGATGTCGGCCATGGCCCCCGAACGCGACCTGAGCAGGTTGAAGTGCCGGCCCCATGCTTCCGCGTCGACGGGGGGACCCGTGGGGCTCGCAGGCCCGGGGAGGAGCAGGGCACCTGCTTCAGCGCCCCCACCGTCGCCTGGCGAGTCTTCATTTGACTCGGCCGGAGCCACAGCCGGCTTGTGCATCAGGCGAACCACCTCGCGGGCGCTGGCGTGCTCGGAGAGCTTGAGCACTGCACGGGTGCTCCACCGCCAGCCACGCCCCATCAGGCCCCGCAGACGCCCCTCGGTGACCGCGCGGGCGATGCCCTGCATCAGCGTGTCCCACTCCTCCAGGGAGGGCTCACCGAGCCCCCGCCAGGTCTTGATGATGCGACGCACGTTGCAGCCCTCGTGCAGCCACAAACCCTGCTCGCCGGCGGCCCGCCACACCGAGCGCACGAGCGAGGCGGCCAGGTCAGGAGTCATGCCGTCCTTCTTGCTCACCCGGCGAGCCCAGCGCGGCAGCGGGTCGACCCCAGGAGAGGCAGAATCCCCGCTGTCGAGCTTGGCGTCTGCCGCTGCCTGTTGCTCGGCCTTGAATCGTCGGCGCTCCTGCACGGCCTGTCGCACCGACTGTTGGCCGGCCTCGCCCAGTTCCTTGAGCTTCTCGGGCACGATCTGGTACTCGCTCCGTGCTGGGCGGCAGTCGCTGGTGATGAGTACACCCCGCGCCTCCAGCTTGCGCAAGGTCCGCTGGGTCGTGCGTTCGCACTTGTCGATGGCCTGGGAGAGTTCGTAGATGCTCGACCCGCCGCCCTCGCCCGGCTTCGGAGGCCACCGCCAGGTCTTCGCGTCAACCCGTACGAACAGCGCCAGCAGCAGGCTGGCCTCGGTCGCTGGAAGGACAGCACGGGCGCACCACCGGTAGCCCTGGGTGACGCTGTACGGCGACACCACAACCTGCGGCTTGGTGGAGTGTTCCTTCTTGGGGCCACCCCAGTACCACCACTTGGGCGCCGCTTCGTCGTCGACGGGCAGGGCGGTGCCGTCGAGGTCCACCACGGGGGCATCCTCAGCGAGCGTCATCGTGCCACCCCCGCTGATGCGCCCTGCTCGGCGGCTGTGCGCAGTCTGCCGAGAATCCGGCGCCAGCGCCGTCTCTCGACCCGGGGAACGACGCCCAGCACATCGGCCCGCACAGCGGGGTCGCTCACAGTCAGGCGCAGCTCGACGTGGAGCTGGTCTGCAAGCTCAAGGCAGCCACGGAGGCGCCACAGGTCATCGGTCACCACACCGCCCGACGCTCGCCTCGAGGTGGCCGGCACGGACTCCAGCACCGCTGGATCACAGGTGGGCGTGGCGTCCATCGGAGACGGCCGGAGGCGGCGGCGAGCGTCCCGAGCCCACCGGCCCAGCGAGACCAGCACGAAGCCCTGCACGGAGCCCCGCGCGGGGTCGTAGGCCCGGCGAACCCGGTTCATCACCTCAAGCCACAGCTCCTGCTCAAGGTCGTCGCGACGCACGCCACCACCAGCGAGGCGGCTGGCCAGGAGGGCCACCCGTCGCGCGATGTCGGCGTCG
>Ga0213840_1001667_pt1 | contig 16411 bp, 16 predicted proteins | sample SWPATP22_FD_160132 | JGI IMG/M metagenome (GOLD analysis project Ga0213840, IMG submission 160132) | Coastal seawater microbial communities from Marineland, Florida, United States - SWPA TP2 #2 | ecosystem: Environmental > Aquatic > Marine > Coastal | place: USA: Florida | collected 2016-08-14 | reverse complement strand
ACTTGGCAGATACTGCCGCAAAGTGGTTGACCATCATCGCTATAGTATCTGGTATTACTACTTTTCTTGCATGGTACTTATCGGGCCATGATCTTGCATACTCAATGGAGCGAATGGTAACAGTAATTATTATCTGTTGTCCTCATGCGCTTGGGCTTGCAGTGCCTTTAGTTGTCGCACGTTCAACAACAATTTCGGCTAAGAATGGTCTTTTGATAAAAAACAGAACCTCATTTGAGAATTCAAGAAAAGTAACAACTGTTGTCTTTGACAAAACAGGGACACTGACAATTGGAGAGTTTAAAGTTGTTCGTTTTAAAGCTTATACAGATTCGTATTCTGATGATGAGGTATTGGCGTTAGCCGCAGCCATAGAAGGTAGTTCTGAACATCCTATTGCTGTAGGCATTGTTAATAAGTCAAAAGAGGAAGGGCTATCTATACCCAAAGTAGAAGATGTTGAAGCTATCACGGGGAAAGGTATTTCTGCAAAGTATGATGGCAAAGAAGTACATATAGTTAGTCCGGGCTACCTGAAAGAGAAAAGCATCAAAATACCTGAGCAACAAGACGATGCCACTACACAGGTGTATATCCTTATTGATAATGAACTTGTAGGAACAATAGCATTAGCAGATGAAATCAGAGAAGAGTCATATGAGGCGATTGATGAATTGAAAAAAGAAGGAGTAAAAAGTATGTTGCTGACTGGTGATAACGGTAAAGTAGCAAAATCCGTAGCTGAAAAATTAGGTATGGAAGACTTTATTGCAGAGGTTTTACCTCATCAAAAGTTGGAACATATAAAAGCTTTACAAAGCAAAGGTGAGTTTGTCGCTATGACAGGGGATGGTATTAATGATGCACCTGCATTAGCTCAAGCAGATATAGGGATTGCAATAGGATCAGGGTCTGATATTGCTGCTGAAACAGCAGGAATAGTTTTAGTAAACAGCAACCCAAAGGATGTAACAGGGTTAATTAAGTTTGGTAAAGCTACTTACAGGAAGATGATACAAAACCTGATATGGGCTACTGGGTATAATGTTGTAGCCATGCCAATTGCAGCAGGTGTGCTTTATGGTTGGGGTATTATTCTCAGCCCTGCTATAGGAGCGGTTTTAATGACTGTTAGTACAGTTGTAGTGGCTATTAATGCTAGCTTGTTGAAGGTTAGAACATAATACTTTCTTGTTTATTTAGCGAGTAGCTCTCTATTCCAGAGGTTCTAACTGTACAAGCAATGAGTAGAATGGTAATGACTCAAATCCATTTTATTGAATAAACCGTTCACTCATATTTGACAATGTAGATGCATTAAATGTGACGCTTTATGTACTATTTCTATCAGTGTGAATATTTAGGCTGCTTGTGAAGGAGCATAGTTAGTAATATCAAATTATACGTAGCGCCTAAAATCATTGATTTATTAAATTTTATATCGCATAGTTTTTAACATCTAACACCGAATAATAGAGGGAAAATGCTAAATTGAACCCTGATGAATGTACCAGTAATTTATACTATTGATGCCCGTGAACACGTATTTCTAGAGGGGGTGTCAGCTCATTACAAATGGACCACATCAGAAATATATAAGCAGATTAATTTATCTGCAATCGGAACTATTGAAACGTTAAAGCAGAAGCAAATCAATTATACTGACTTAAAAAATGCTCTGATTCCACATTCTAACAGAAAGGAAATTGCTTTCGTTTTCGACAGTACATTGATTGATTCATCATGGTATGGTTATGAAGTAGCAAAAATCCTGACTCCATTGCTTGATAAAAACTCAATAAATAGTGTCTTACTCGGTGACTATATAGGAGAGAGACACCATGCTAAAATGTATAAAGAAGCTTTTTTTGAGCATATTACCTCTAATAAAAACATAATATACAGAACCCATGAACTGTTTTATATAGTTTATATCAATAATCTTTCAGAGCTTCAATTCAATGTTTTGAACAATGGATTGCAAGAAATGAATGCTTATGTTGGTTATTTCGATCTGACCTACTCATCACCGATAAAAACCGTGCTTTCTTCTATTCTAGTGCGTGCGTTTCTCAAATACAGAGCAACTATCATAAATCCCACGGAGGCGAATGTAGATGAAAATCTAACATGCTTTCCTTTTGAAGAAAATGGATATAAAGTGGTCGGTATTGATGATTTAAGTTTTGGACTGTTTCTCTCATACAAAATTGAACGAGAGGTTTTTCCTGGATACGAAGCCGATCACCGATTTTCGATTAACGCACTGTCTGGCGATGTACAGGATTTGTCGACCTTGCAACTAATCATTAAAGAGGAGAAACTGGACTATTTGCGTCGTAAAAAAAACGGCAGCATGAAAATGGCAGGGTTAAATAATTTAACGACGGTTGAATTGTCAACGATTATAAAACGGAAATTAAAAGATAATTATCTTTTCAATATTTCATTCAATCCGGATTACGAAACAATGAAATTCAATATTCTCATAGAACTCCCTCGGGCTGATCATGACAGGCCAATGAAACTCCTAGTTGCATTAGAATATGCACCACGCACAGCATCCCTTAGACTTATTACGATGTTTTAACTCAGATAGCGAATAAGAACAGTAGTTTGCGAAAGGTATTCCTGAAAATTTGTTATCACAGGTTCTTAATTCACGATAGTTAGCACTACTATGAGGAAAATATTTTCTGGTTACTCTTTATTTGCTACAACGATTAACGCTATATCATTTTATACAATTAAGAAAGCCATATCTCAATTTAGAGTGCTTAAAGAAAGAAGTACAGCTCAATAAAAGGTAACATGATCACTGAATTACACAAACTTAAACATAGGTTAAAAGAATTATCAATAGGTTTACCTATTGGATATTATTCGAGCTTTAAACATCCATTCTTTCTTTTGCTTAAGCGATGCCCCTTCACCATACTTAGGTCGCTGAAACTTATGCCCCATTAATTCTGCCTGGACACGATCTGGTGCATTGGCCGCTAATAGCCTATCTTGAAAGCTATGACGTAAAGAATACAGTGAATGGTTTTCTGATGGCAATAAACCATGATGACGAAGAAATTTGTTCAATAGAGCGGTAAGGCTGTCTGTTTTATCTCTATATCTGGTGAACCCATTAGGTAGATGTTCAAAAGCTTTTACAGCATTACCGATTAGCGGAATTTCACGCTCACTGTGAGGCGTTTTTAGTTCACGCTCCTTTCTGTCCTTTATACTGATATGAGGAATGTCGTGTTTGAGATTAATATCAGTTGGCAACAAACCTGTTAACTCTGATGGTCTAGCGCCTGTTTCAGCCGCAACGAACAAGAACCATTTGGCTTGGTCATTTAGCAATTCAAGTTTAGGACTTTGCAGTATTGTACGGATTTGTTCATTTGTTAATGGAAGCCGCGTTTGTTTGTGCCTTGTCTTAATTTTAATTTTTTTAAACAGGTGAGTGATATCCAACCCTAATTTCAGGTTGTCAGATACAGTTTCAAAAATCACCTTCAGGTGAATAAAGTCTTTATTTGCCGTAGTCGGATTCATATTCTCTTTATCAATCCGTTTTAGCCACCAGTCCCTGAAAGCAAGCATATCTTCACGTGTAATCGTTACGAGCTCTTTATTACCACTTGCTTTGACAAAGTTGGCAACAGTCCTTTTACGAGGGTTTTCCCACTTTCTAACTTTATCTAATGGCTTGTTGAGTATTTTATCTTTAGATAGCTCCCAATATCTTTTAAGTGCATCCTTAACAGTTAACGCTGGCTGGGGCATCGCACCTAGTATTGCTTCTATTTGTGGTAGCGAAGCATCTTTAAGAGCTAAAATTCGTTCAACAAGCTCAACCATTGGCAGATTTGCTACTACTGACATCGGTTCGTATGAAAAGCCTAACTGACGAGCTATCCTGACGGTCTTAGTGAAGCGAATATTATCATGACGAACCTGACCCTTAACCAGTTCTTGCCAATACGCTTCAATCTGATCGTTTAAGACTACCGCACGTTTTGCAGCAATAACCTTACTGTCTGTTTTAAGAGACACCCTGATATTCTCTCGTGGGTCAAACTCACGCATTTCCTCCGGTATACGTCGATTGTAGTAGTAGTATCCGCGTATCTTAATCAACCTCAACATGCGTCACCTATTTAGTGTGATAAAACGAGTGACGATTTATAACGAGCTGACAAACGATTCGTTGACTAAAACAGAAAATGTGTTTGTTTTTAAGAAGATATATGCCAGTTAATAAGCAATAAACTGGCGGAGAGGAAGACATTTGCATTGTAGCTCCTAATTCCGCAATTGTGGTTTGTTTTTCAATACTTCAACAGGTGTTTAATTGTCGCCGTGTAGGAAAATGTTTTTCATTTCGTGTGAAAAATACTATCTCTATTAAAGCAAAAACGCTTCGACTTGTCAACCAAAATTTGTGTACTACTCTACCAATTGAGACGCAATCTCTAATAAATTCTTTTGAGCTTTGCGCACTTCAATCTCTTCGTGCATCCTTTTAAATATTGGCAGATACTTTTCTCCATGGTGTTTTACTATCGTTGCAATTATTAGATACGCTGATTGCATGTTTTCGTCAGTTACAGGTATTTTAATCGTCATGACTTTCCTCCGGCTTTTGCAGAAGTCTATACCGATTCGTTTTCCGTTGTGAAAACTACTTTCAAGAATTTAACTCGACTAGGTAATAATACGTAGATCAATCTTGATTAAGCAGGGGTGGGACATTATCGGGTATTAATTGTGATAATATTTCCGCTTTTTATTTGACAGCACATATTGATTTCGCATATCAAGCACACCGTTTTGTCCAACCCACAAATCATAAGAAACATCAGTTATTAATCATAGAAAGGATTTCCAATGAATATCCCTAACCACGACCCATTATTTAACCGAAAAGAAGCGGCTCGGTATATTAACTATTCATATGGCACGTTAGCCGTATGGGATAGTACAAAGCGATACGACCTCAAGCCTATCAAAATCGGGCGTAGTGTCCGTTATCGAAGATCATGTCTTGACGCATTTCTGGAAGAGCGTCGCTTAAACGCATTCTAAAAATTTCAATCACAATTTACTTCTAGGAATAGCACAATGGATATTGCACATGCTAAATCTATACCCATGCGCAAAATATTTGCAGTATGGGGTATAAAACCAAACCCTATTCTACATGGTTTGGATTTATACACATCTCCCTTTGACTGCGAGCAGAAAACAAATCTGGTCGTTAATCCCAAAACAAACACATGGTATGACCCTGTATCAAACGCAAAGGGTGATACAATTAAGTTGGTCTGCCTGTATCTACAAAGCCAGGACGTTAATTATACCGTTATGGATGCGTTGCGTTGGCTTAAAAACATGGTTGGTTTTAATTATCCGACAATTGAATTGCCGTCCTGTATGCCACGATATGAAAGAAAAGACGGATGCTTTGTTGTAAAAGACAAATCATATTTATCCGAACCTGTATTAATCCGGTATTTGGAAGAAAACCGTTGTATTCCATTCAGGGTAGCTCGCCATATACTCCAACAGGTAAGGGTACTTAATCGTGAGACTGGAAGAAGCTTTATTGCCATTGGGTTTGAGAATGAAGATGGTGGTTTCGCAATACGAAACCCCAAAATCAAAGCCCATCTTGGCAATCGTGCTATCAGTTTTGTCAGGGGGCGTGTACCAAAGCCTTCTGGCATCCATGTCTTCAAAGACGTTTACGACTATCTCTCTGCCATCATTATCAGAGAAGGGAAGTCTTTTGCTGAAGATGCAATCATTCTTAATAGCTATGACTGTTTAAAAGACATGACTGGGTATATCCGTAATTACGGCTACGAATACTTGCATTCATGGCTCGGGAATAATGAAATCGGAATACAAGCGACAAATTCTCTGGATCAATTCTGCAAAACTGAACAATTAAAACACCACACGCAGAATACGGACTATGCATCCTTTAATGACATGAACGCAAAACTTATTACACGACTCCGCAACTAACAATCAAAAGTCAAACGAAAGGCACTCAATTGAGACACGGAAGCTTGTTTTCCGGTGGCGGAGGTTTTGACCTTGCTGCTGAAAAAATGGGATGGGAAAACGTATTTCATTGTGAAAAGGATACGTTTTGCCAAACCATACTGAAACACTACTGGCCAAAAGCAAACTCACACCATGATATAGGGGAATTTGATGCGAGACACTACAAAGGGCAAATTGACATCCTTACAGGAGGTTTCCCTTGCCAACCATTTAGTGCAGCCGGGAAGCGACAAGGCACGTCAGATGACCGCTATCTCTGGCCAGAAATGTATCGAATTATTAGAGAAGTCAAACCCAGATGGGTTGTTTGTGAGAACGTTTACGGCCTTGTTAGTTGGAACAATGGACTGGTATTCGACACGGTGCAATCTGACTTGGAAGCTGAAGGCTACAAAGTTGCAGCGTATGTATTGCCAGCTTCAGGTGTCAATGCACCGCATCAAAGATACAGGGTGTGGATTGTCGGACTCAATTCTGAATATGCCCCCACAAGGCAAACGAAAGCTTATTCCAACTCCAACAGCTTTCGATGGAAACGCACCAGGCTTTGCAGCAAAGCTCCGAAAAGACGAAAATGCAGACAATGCCACCAAATTGACGGCTTATGTACTTCACAACTGGAAGAAACTATTACCTACACCAATTGCAAGCGACTGCAACTACAAAAGACAAACTGCCAATTGGCGGGGAGACGACCTCGGTTCAAAAGTACAAATGCTCGTTGGCAAGACTGGCCTACTGAACCCCCGCTTTGTGGGGGAGATGATGGGCTTCCCGCCCGACTGGACAATATTACCATTCCAAAATGGAGAACTCAATCAATAAGGATGTTTGGTAATGCCATTGTGCCTGAAATAGCTTTGCAGCTTTTCAAAACAATTGAGGGGTTCGAGCGAATGCATTGCTAATGCTTTCTATCAAAGATGCGGTCAATGGTTTCAGTACAGGTGATTAACCGAAGCCGTTCCCGTCACCAACTATTATTTTCCTCTCCCGCCTGCGGCGGAATTCACCGCGACACAAAATAACAGCCGGCTTGGTCACTAGTCCTTCGGTTGTGCCATCACCTGTAACCATTAACCTTAATAGAAAGGCAATACCAATGAAACACATCTCTGAATCCGTTCCAACCGTTATTGACAATGCAAAAACCGATGTTCACCAAAGAGTGACAAATACTATTATTAAATATCTTGAGAATGGTGTTACTCCTTGGATTAAACCTTGGAAGTCGGGTAACGACACCTTCAAATTGCCCAAAAATCTTGTAAGTGATAAGTCTTACAACGGAATTAATACCCTGTTACTTTGGGGAGCTGCACATGAGCATGAATACACCTCCAATGTCTGGGGTAGCTTTAAACAATGGAAGTCTAAAAATGAGCAAATAAAAAAGGGTGAGCGCGGTACAACTGTATTGTACTATGACTTCATCGAAAAGGAGGATGATAATGGTGAAGTTGTCAAAGTGCCTTTCATCAAGACTTACGTGGTTTTCAATAAATGTCAGTTGGCAAGCTATGAGCCTGATGAAGTAATTATTGAAGAACAACCACCACTTGTTCAAAGAATTGACCAAGCTGAAAATTTTGTAGCTAATACCAAAGCCGTTATTAAACACAAGGGAACGAAGGCATGTTACAAGTTATCGTCAGATGAAATTTACATGCCAAAGAAATCCTTGTTTTTTGACACAGCACATAGCACTGCAACAGAGAACTATTATAGCACTCTTGGTCATGAATTAATTCATTGGTCAGGACATGAGAGCCGAATTAACCGTGAATTCGGTAAACGCTTTGGGGACAAAGCCTATGCCGCCGAAGAACTCGTGGCAGAATTTGGGGCAAGCTTCTTATGTGCGGAACTTAATATCAGTCGTGAACCAAGAAAGGATCACGCTGATTATATAGGTCATTGGATGCAGGCATTGAAAAGCAATAAGTATCTTTTAGCTAATGCCGCAAATACTGCATCTCGTTCAGTGGCATATCTCAAATCTCTGCAACCAGCATCATAATTAGTAATAGAGGGTTGGTTTTTCCAGCCCTCTATTTTTTTGATGTGGCATGCTGCAAGTCAAGGTTTCCCCTTTCATCAAGCAAGGCTGATGGTTGTTTACAAGTGTTAACTGCGTGCGCTCATTGCACTAAGCAGTATTTTCGCTCTCCCGCTAAAAGCGGAATTCACCCGCCCAACCAAAATACAGCTTGTTTATTCGCTAATACCCGCAGTTGCTACACACTTGTAACCATCAACTTTAAGAAAGGAAAAATCATGACGCTCTTTACAAATGCTCAATATCAAAAGCTACTGGAAAATGGACTGCCTGAAAACAGGGATAAAGACCATTCACCAATAATCCATTTATACTTACAATGCACGAATTGTGAATGGCTGATTTCTGAGTTAGATCCCGAAGACCCTAATCTTGCTTTCGGCTTATGTGACCTCGGAATGGGATTCCCCGAACTTGGATATGTTAGCTTGGAAGAATTACAGAGCGTAAAAGTTGGCCCGTTCGGCTTTACTGTCAGTAGCAACCCTTTATTCGTAGGAACTTATCCAATGAGTATCTATGCCGAAGCTGCCAGGCAGGTAGGACGAATTACCCGAAATGAGAAACATTTGCAGAATGCACTAAACGCTAAGTTATCTCGTAAAAAGGACAAACCTCGACCTTAACATTATATACCCCTGAGTTATAACTCAGGGGTATATTTATCCCTGAATTTCTGTAACAACGATGTTATTGACAATACTCTTACTCTTTGTAACAGAATTATATCGCTCATCACTGTAGCAAATAAGTCTGGCGGTTTGGTTCATCAAACTATAAAATATGTCGGCAAGATTATTACCTTCCAAAATCACTGTATGGGTTGTAAATCCAATTGTTATTTTATTGGTATCCGGTTGGTATGAGCATGTAACTAGATAATTATAACCAAAAAACACATAGCTATCATCAGGCAGACCGAAGCATATATTTCTCGCATATCCTGATTCAGGATATGTTTCCATTGGTGAAACAGTTTCAGGTGATGCGGATGAAGGGTTATTCTCCAACATCCTGTCAAACTTGGCATTAAAGTCTCGGTTCATAATCCCTGTCTTCAAACCTTGCCCTTCTTACAGGCTGTTTAACGAATTGTTTTTTAGGTATCTGTTTTTTATTTACTTCATCACATAGTAAATACTGAATTGCATCACCATGTTGTTTGCTATGTATAGCTATTTCAATTGCAGATTGCCTCTCACTTATCCTACCAACATGGTTTAAAAGACCCTCTTTGTCGTCTGTATAAAATGTAACACTTTCTCTAGCCCTGGAGGCAGAAACATAGAACTGTTTATCATTTGTAGCTTCAAAGGTTGTTGCAGGCTGTGCAATAAATACTCTGTCCACTGTCTTGCCTTGTGATGCGTGGGAGGTCAGGCAATGAGCGTGTGCAACATGACCAAAAGTAGGAGACAATGAATATTTACATTTACTAACCGGATTACGCAGCTCTACTTTCCCGTTTCTATCAATATTGACCACTTCCATAAGCTGCCCATTATTCAGTTTTGTCTTGCGTTCGTCATACCCATTTCGGGTAATCCTTATTGTGTCACCCTTTGCTATAGCTAAAGGCTGCATTTCATAAACTTCATAATGTTTGGCTTTATTCAATGGTAATGAAGCGGTCTGTCCTTTATTACCTTTCAGACTAATGTAGTGTTCAGTTACTCCTGTAACCATCCATTTGCTGGCTTTGGTCAGTGTTCCGGTCACTTTCTGATTAAACTGAACAACATGCCCTTTCTGCAAATTGCGCCAGTCTGCTTTCTCTGCCTCGGTCAGGTTGAGGTTTGCCAGCTTTGTTATCTGGCGTTCCTTGTTACCAATCATTTTTTCTTGTCTTAAAGCGTTGCGTATTTCTCTTGTGACTATCTCTCCCTGTTTATGGGTAGGGGAAATAACAAGTGCTTTCTTTCCAGCTTTAAGGGATTGCACGTAGTCTTTGACTAGTTCCCGATAGGGGGATTGTTCGTCCATTTGCTTGATAAAGCCAATGCTGTCAAGTTGCCTAAAACCACTTTCAACATCGCCTTTTGAAATATATTCTACAGCCGTCCGATATTGGTATTTCTTTTGGCGATATATTTTACTCACCTCGGCAACAGGAATCTTTGCTACTGTATTCAGGATGCGTAGAGCATCCCCCCTCACAACACTCGCATGTTGCCGTGTATCGCCCCCAAGTATTAGTCTTGCATGTTGCTTCTCGGAAAGCTCCAGCAATTCACGCATATCTTTTGTGCCTAGCAACCCTGCTTCATCTACCCAAATGACATTGTATTTTAGCTTGTGATGCTCTTTTTTATTTTGCAATAACGAGGCAACCGTTTCCGCATTGGAAAAACCTTCGCTCCTTAATACGCCTCTTGAAGCTTCCGACGTAGGGGCAACCGTGAACACCTGCTTGCCCGATTTTTGGATATGCTTCACCGCTTCCTGCATTAAAGTAGTCTTTCCGGTTCCTGCACCACCACGAATAATATTCACCCTGTTACTGCTGGTCAGGAGAAAGGAAACTGCATCTGCTTGTTGACCCTTCAAATCAAGGGCAGGGCATGCCTTATACATGGGGGTTACTGCATCCAATCCACGCCGCGCAAGCTTGACCATTCGTTTTTCCTCTGACAGCACTTCTTTTGTCGTGCATTTAGCGACACCTGCTTCAGTAATCTTTATAAGCTGCTTAGCCGTTTTAACTCCTCTAACAATATCTTCAGCTTTAGAAAAACGGCTGCCTATGCCATGCTTTAAAGCCGCTTCCAACAGCTTTCGTTCCGGTACAACTGAGGCTCGCTCAAAACTATGGTTCAGGCTATAGGTTACACATTTATCTGGTGTAATGACATCTTTAGCGGTTGGTGATCCATAGCGTATATCTGGCTTATCCGGTTCATGTCTAATGCCATGCTCCGATATTTGCTTACGCCAATGTTCTTTCAGGGTTGTCATCGTCAGACCTTTTTGCTTCTTGCTTCGGGTTTTTGCACCCAATTCAGCCAGTTCTTTAGAATTAGTGATACCCTTTTCTTTTGCGACCTGTCCGATTTCATTCGTTCTTTTCGAGAACAATTCAATCGCTTTTTTAGGCACTCCTTCTAATTCAAACGAGTTTTTAGTTCGTTCTATGCCATACCCTAAATCCATTAGTTTATCTGAAAGCAGTTTGTGAAAGAGGGACTGGTAATAAGGCATATTCCTGTTTATTTCCCTGAATTGCCCTGCCTTGATTTTATCTTCCATTGCATCGTAAGTGGCGTTGAAAGTAAAACAATGAGCATGTAAATGTGGGTCGGGGAGGCTCTCTCCGGCAGGCCTTGCAGTCTGATGAATAAACTCTGCCCATATCAATTCGCCTGTCATTCTGTCTGTATCTGCACCACCAACTCTAACTCTGGTCATAGCATCCATTTCCATCACCTGCATGGTTTTGTTGACGCACTCGGAGAATGCTTTGAGGATATGGTCGTCTTTTGAAAGGGCATGGATAATGGATACCGATTTAGGACAATGGAAGTTTATATCATACCCAACCGTTCTATCTTCCTTTGTTACTTGGGTGAGCTTATTTCCGGTCTGAGGATTAATGTTTTCACATAGGTTAAAGAAAGCAGTTTTGTTAACGTCCGATTTCAGGTTTAACCTTTCTGCGAATTTTCCCCTGAATACTCCTTTCAGTTCCTGGTCGTTAATATAGTAATCGGATTTAATCAGCGCGTCCGAGAAATACGATTTCGCGGACGCTGCTGATGTATTAGGAATCATCCGTATCATGGATGGAGGTTTTAGGTGATAAAAATTGTGTTTAGGATTTTTTCTAATGAATGTGGCGATAAAGAATGTCTGTTAAAGATGATAGGGATTTATAGGTTTTGTTTTCAGGATTGGGTTATAGGGGCTGTTTGGCGATCAGGGTTAGGGGCTGTGTCCCGCTGTTTTCTTATGTTAACTGTTTTCTTGCTTTTTTCTATCAGACATCTTCCCGCTTCCGTGTAAAGTGGTTAAAACGCATAGCTGGTTTCGTCTGAATCATCGTCTTTCTGGTTCATGCCATTGGCAATAATTTTGCCCAATTCTTTATCATCCGGTCTATCGGTATAAAACTGAACACCACGTTTTGCCACCGTATCCTCATCCCCTTCATAGTATTTAGTAGTGGCTTCTGAAACAATCTTTTCATCAATGATATCCCAAATCAGGTTGTCGCCGATATGATATGCAGCCATATAACTTAGGCAATACATGATTGAACAGAATACGAGTAGGATACCCAAGATGCTATGGAAGAAGAGCAGCAGGATACCCACGATAAAAAAGGGAAGGGGTTCGATCCAGATGGTCATCACCCTGCTATTGGGTGTTTTCCCATTAAAGGTGAACTTCTCGAAAAAGTCTCTTCTAACACCAGCACTCAAGCTGAACCACCTATGGTCATACCACCCACCTTTAACTTTGAGTTCCCTGTATCTTTTCCAACTAAAGAACAGAAAAGTAAATAGGTAGCCATACCAAAGCGGGTTATCAGTCAGTACATAGTAGAGCATGTCAAGGTCAAAATAGAGACCGCTTTGCAGGAAAGGTATAAAGGCCAGCAGGCTGAATACTGACAAAGCGGCAGCCAAACTAAAATACCTGTGCCCGAAATCTGTCCTGATAAATACCTCAATGAGCAGCCTCGGATAGGAGCATAGGTGAAACACCAGCCCCAAAATAGAGTCTTTAATAAGATTGAAGCGTCTGAACGTTGTGCGGTAATAAAGGTTTTGTTTTTTCATTGTTATTTGTTTTTATGATTAAGAATTAATGTCTGTATATGGATGTATATTTTGATGAAACCCCACCTTACGGTAGTTAAATCCATTGCTGAATGTTTTGCCTTGGATCACGACATAGGATTCACAGATGAAATTATTTATTGGTCCACCGGTCTTTAATCTCGAAAGCTCTTCTTTCCTGACCATAGATTCTAGTTTGACCGAAGTGCCTTTACTGACACTGAATTGTTGCCCTAAATTGACATTGCGGGAATAATCCTGTTGATATGCTTGGCCAATTAATTGACTGGTCATTTCATTGGTTTCTACACAAGAATTGGCATGAAATATTTTCGTAGCCAATGTTCCCAAAAAACTTTTGACTTTATAAATAGATTTCTCTCCACCCATACTGGCAAAATAATTGGGGAGGTTTTGAGATAAATAAACAGTAGCCACCCGACTGCTTCTTGCAGTTGCTTGGAATTCAGCATCGTGTTCATGAAGTAGCAATGAAGATTCATCACAGTACAGGAAGACAGGTCTATCAAAAATTTTGATGTCACGTTGCTCAATTGCCCTCTGCCATATGTATTTAAATAATATTTGGGCATCTTGTCCGGCTTTATGATATTGTTTTACTGGTAGGTTAAGGATAATAACCTTTCCATTCAGGCAGTCTTCCGGTGTTACAGTAGAATTATACCTTGCAAATAACGAGTAAATCGGATCACGTAATAAGCGTTGTAAAAAAGAGGTTAGACAAAACTCTATGATTGCTCTGGTTTTATCCCCGATATTGAAAAAGCTATCCATGAAAAAGTTATTCAGCATTTTCAGGTCACGGTAGCCAGGTATAGCATCTTCCAATAAACTTTCATAAATATCTTCCGGCAATGACTGTATGTATTCTGCATCATACTGGCTACTCCACTCGCTAATAGCTTTCTTCATTCTATCTTTTACTATGGTCACAGCTTTTTGATATGCAGTAGGTTCACTTGCACCATATTCATTCGTATTAGAAACGTCAGCCCTTTTTGGTGCTGATTGGGCGATATCAAATAATAACTGAACGGTTACTCTCTCGTGAGCTAATAAGCATAGAGTAATGACATTACTCATAAACAGGTCAAGTGCATTTTCCCAGAACGCATCATCGCTCCGGCCACCTGCTTTTTCCTCAGCAGCACGTATGACAGTCCTTAGTACTTCATGGATATTATCAGTGTAGGATACTCCATTCCTAAGCTTACTTTCGTATTCAAGGAAGTTGAACACATATTTGTTTTGCCCTGGTTCAATCACGATAATATCTTTCTCTCTTCCAGTTGTTTTAGCGTAACCAAGCCATGTGTCCTTTTCGTCAGGTTTTACTGTTAGAACCAGCCCGCCGAAGCCATGAAGTAAGTACTTCAGAGCTATAAGCCTTCCTGACGCAGACGTTTTGCCACTGCCAATTCCACCAAAAATTTGAACGCCTTCTACAGCGTTACGAATGGTAAAGCTTGACCGTTCAGTTTCACCCGCGAACCGTAGTAATTCGGTATCTAAATCCCACGTTTGTAGCGGTGGCAGTTGGTGTTGTGAAATATCTATCTGTTTCATCGTTTTTAATTGGTGGTTCGTCATTCCAGTAATAAATTGTTTCTGGTGCGGTTATTTCAGCTTGTGCCAGGTACTCAAATCGGGAAGCCCAATATTCCCTAGCTAATTGCTCTTTTTCTTCCTGTGTCATGGCAGTGTGGTTTATAGGTTATCGGCAGGCGGCAGTTCGCCGCCTGCCGATACTGCATCAGAACTTCTTGCTGTTTTTGATGTCCTTGATGTTGTTGTAGGTCGTTCCGTTTACGAAAACAGAATCGTTGTTGATACGTACAGTTTTGATACCGTTCGTAAACTTGCTTTTATCGCGGCTATCTTGTTTATAACCTGAGTCGATAGCCCTTTTGGCGGCTTCACCTTTTTCATTTTGATACATTTTGAACTGATTTGATTAGTTATACAATTGCATTCTGAATTATTTGGCCAAATGAATTCATATAGCAAAAGTATTGTGCCCATCTTGATACATTACAAAATATCGTTGAATGTATTTTGTGTAACAAAAAGCCTCGTTACAGAAATTTCTGCAACGAGGCTTATATCGAAACCCAAACTGACTTTATCTTATCGAATATGTTTTCACAGGACTAATATCATTGATATAACACTTACCTGAAATGAAAATACAAGTACATTCATATAGCCTCCAAACCACAACTGGTTTTGGTTTGGGGAATAATTTTGAAAGAGATTCTCCAGTGAGTCCACACTCATACCATATATATTCTATAGCTGCAGGGTTGAATAATTTATTTAATGGAACTTTGTCAAAACTATTTCCACCTTTGGACTCAATATCTTTTCGAATAATCCCAACACGTCTAATAAATTCATCTAATTCATCTACTGTCATATCCTCTAGGCCATTCAAACCTTTTACAGGATATATTGCCATTTCATCTTCGTAAAAAAGTTTGCAGATATAATATGGATTTTTCTGCTCTACATTAAAGACAGCGATATTTCTAAGTGCTCTAGTTGTTACGTAGCCATCAGCAAATCGTTCGTAATTTCCCTCCCAAATTTCTCTATTTTGAAATTCGGGTGTCAATAAGTTCCATGCTTGTTTTAGCTGCTTGACAGTTATGAATTCATAAAATTCGCGCACTGTATTTCGAACAGCTCTTATTTCTTCCGGTTCATCAAATTGTTCTGTTTCTGCAACCGGATATTTTGCTTCAAATTGTTTGAATAATAAATCAGCTTTACGTGCTTCATCTACTTCATTTTCAACATCAGCAATTCTGAAACCTAAATATTCAAGTATGTTTATTGCATAAACGTCTTTAATTGTAGTATAGTGTGAATTAAATGCATTTCGGTATAAACGATAAAGATAGCCGTGTTTATTGACTCCGAATTTCTCCACCAATATTGGTTTGCCAATTATCCTGTTATTTTTATCAAACTTACCAGTTTCCCAGAGTTCAGGTGAGTGAATTATTTCCTCTCTAGGTTTTTCGGAACAATAATCAATGTAAAATTGCTCTCTGAATACCTCATAGAATTTACGAAAAGCAAGTGACTTCGGTCTCATTAGTATATCGAATATGATATACAATATACTAATAGCTATTCAAGTTTGCCAATATTCGCTTTTACTGAGGACTGCTTTATAGAGGCAGCTTGTTCGCATTTACAATTATACAGCTCTAAAAGTTTCTTTTTAACTTTATAAGACGAGTTATGAATACCATAAATTTTACTTTGTGGCCAAAAAAGCACATCACGCAACTCGGTTATGAATTGTTCTAATGCTTTATTATAACCTTTTTTGTATTCTTCGCTTTTAGAATTATACGTGTCTGAATGCGTCTGTTGAATTAAATCGTCTTTTGCTTTATTATCATCCATGTAATACCTCCTTATGCACATCATAACACGGTTGCATAGTTCGAGACTACAATAAATTTGGAGT
>Ga0213840_1001664_pt1 | contig 16421 bp, 15 predicted proteins | sample SWPATP22_FD_160132 | JGI IMG/M metagenome (GOLD analysis project Ga0213840, IMG submission 160132) | Coastal seawater microbial communities from Marineland, Florida, United States - SWPA TP2 #2 | ecosystem: Environmental > Aquatic > Marine > Coastal | place: USA: Florida | collected 2016-08-14 | reverse complement strand
CTTCGTTGCAAGAGGAAAAATGAGGGCAATCAAACGCTACTTTGTTGGTGCATTACTTGTATTTTTAGCCTATTCGGTGGGCGTTAGCATTACCTATTATGCGGCATTGCCTGTACCTAGTGCTTTGGTTGGGCTGTTACTTTTACTTTTTATTCTATTTAAATTCCCCTCTGTTGAAGTTGATGTTTCCACTTTCGTCACTGGCCCTTTAAAACATATGTCGCTATTTTTCGTGCCGGCGGTTATGGGCGTATCTCTGTTTTGGGACGAGATAAGCAGCAATGCACTAGCCATTGGACTGGCTATTATCTTAACCACAGCAATTAGCTTGTTACTAACGGCGCAAGTGGCACAGCGGTTACTCGTTAAAAAAGACAGTCTTAACCGCAGTAAAACTGCCGGTGCGAGCTCAGAAGGCGCTGGCAATGATCAGTGAACTAATTCAAGTGCAAAGCGCGTTGTGGTTACTTGCCACGCTGCTGTGTTATGTAGCTGCGCTTCAACTACATCGGCTTTGTAAAGGCCATCCAATAACACATCCGTTAGTTGGCACAGCTGCGCTGCTGAGTGTTTTCTTGTTATTAAGTAAAACCACCGTTGAAAGCTACCAGCAATCGGCATGGCTTCTGCATTGGGGGCTTGGCCCCGTAACTGTGGCTTTAGCATTACCTATTTATAGGCAATGGCAAAAGCTCAAGGTCTATGGCTGGCCGCTTACTTTAAGTGTTTTTGTTGGCGGTGTTTTAGCGCCATTGCTAGCGTGGGGTGTATTATTTGCTCTTAATGCCCCACTGAGTTTGCAATTCACTATGCTCGCAAAATCTATTACTACGCCGCTTGCTATGGAAACGGTAAAGTATATTGGTGGCGTGCCCGCTCTTGCAGCTGTATTTGTTATTGTTACAGGTATAGTGGGCGCAGTGGTTGCTGGTAGTATATTTTCAGTATTCGGTATTAACAATTCACATGCGCAAGGGGTTGCACTTGGTACTGTTGCTCACGCAGTAGGCACTGCTAAAGCTATACACATGGGTGATGAAGTTGCCGCCATGGCGACGTTAGGCTTATGTGTAAACGGTATTTTTACTGCACTTGTATTGCCAATGTTGTTCGTATTACTTTGTTAGCTTCGTTAATCTTTTCATTTAAACGTAAATTTCTATATCCTTAGCCATAAAGTTACAATGAATCTGGCTGGCAATATTTGGCAAAAGTGCTATTCGTTAATGATATGTTTTGTTGTGAATTAATGCCTTTTTTAACGCCGAGAAAAATCATCCCTTTAGTTCATCGCTTTTGTGCCGATACACTAGAAATAACAAAAAATCGTCGGTGAAAACTGGTTTATAAGCTAGGTGGTAAAAGAACTTAATGTTTTCTGTACTCGTATGTGACGACTCTTTAGTGGCGCGTAAGCAAGTGGCCAAGTGCCTTCCTCAAGACTGGGAAGTTGCGGTTCACTTCGCCAAAAATGGTCAAGAAGCGTTAACCGCGCTAGCGGAAGGCAAAGGTGACCTTCTGCTGCTTGACTTGAACATGCCTGTTCTAGATGGGTATGGCACCCTCGAAGCCATTCAAAAGCAGGGGCTAAAAACCAAAACCGTAGTAATTTCTGGTGACGTTCAGCCTGAAGCACATGAACGCGTTACCTCGCTCGGTGCGATTGATTTCATTCGTAAACCTGTCGATCCATCTAAACTTGCCGAAGTACTTGATAAATACAATATCTTACACGTTGAAGAAGAGATTGAGGAAGAGGAAACGCCGCTCGATCCTGATATTCGCGATTGCTATCAAGAGATTACAAATATTGCCATGGGGCAAGCGGGCGACCACCTTGCCCGTATTATGAATGTATTTGTTGAGCTCCCTATTCCAAATGTGAACCTTATTGAAGTGTCTGAACTGCACATGATGCTGTCTGACATTGAAAGTCACGAACAAGTTACCGCAGTTTGCCAAGGCTTTTTAGGTCCTGGCGTGAGCGGCGAGGCAATATGTATTTTAAGTGACTCTAGCTTTGATGATGTGGCCAAAATACTGAACGTAGAAGGTGAGGTTGACGACCAACTTCAGCTAGAGCTGCTGATGGACGCTGCTAGCATATTGATTGGTACTTGTTTAACGGGGCTAGCTGTTCAGATGGACATTAACTTCAGCCAAGGCCATCCAATCGTGCTGGGTCAGCATCGTGCTATTACCGAAATTATTAGCATGAACCAAATAAAATGGAAGCGTACGTTAGCAATAGAGCTAAGCTACGGCTTAGAGGGCTACAACGTTCAGTGTGACTTAATTCTGCTGTTTACTGAAGAATCGATGAAAATGATGAATTCGAAGCTTGCACACTTGTTGGAGGATTTCTAATGAGTCAGCACTTAGATGAGTTGCAAGAATTCCATTGGATGATGGACATGCTGCAGTCGGTAGACGTTGGCATAGTTGTGCTTGATAGGAATTTTAATGTACAGGTGTGGAACGGCTTTATGGAAAGTCACAGCGGTTTGTTACCCAGTGAAGTAAGAGACAAGTCGCTGTTCACGCTTTTTCCTACCATCAAGCAAGACTGGTTTATGAGAAAAGCGAAACCCGTTTTCGACTTAAAAACCCGTGCGTTTATGACATGGGAACAACGCCCTTATTTGTTCAAGTTTCCTAATTATCGGCCGATTACAGGAAGTGAATCTTTTATGTATCAAAACATCACACTTTCTCCGTTAACCTCAGCGACGGGCAAAGTGGATTACATCAGTATGATGATTTATGACATGACTGACGTGGCCGTAGGTAAAAAGCAACTAGAAGCACTCCAAGTAATGGTTTCTGAAGCAAAAGAATCGAAGCGTGTTTTGTAGTTAGTCTTTTGCTTTTTAGGTTTAGTGTGCTGTTTGCTTAAGCAGTACACCGCCTCGTCACTGCATTTAATTTCTCATACTTTGATTTTGCATACCAAGCGTGCTTGGTGTGATAGGAGTACTTATGCAAGCCAATCATTCTCTCTCTTCCTCGGCAAAACTTTGTTATGGCGTTCAATGTTTCTTCTTTGCCTTATTTACCCTTACATTGGTTGCTTGTGGAGGCGGTGGTGGCGGAGATGACGGCACCGACGGTGATGGCTCGGGCAATACGAATCTACTGATCAATGCAGGGCCTGATGCAACGGTTACCGAAGGAGTAAGCTATACGCTAAGCGCAGAAGTATCGGGCGGAGACGGAAACTACACCTATAACTGGACATCGTCGCCAACAGTAGCCATTACACAAGATGACACAAGTTCTTCAACGGCAAGCTTTACTGCCCCTTCAGTAAATGCATCTACAGAGTACCGTTTTACCGTGTCGGTTAACGATAATAGCGGGAATTCAGCGACAGACTTCACCATTATCACCGTTGCGCCAGTGAATATCGCGCCTGTAGCCAGCGTGACCGTACCGAGTTATAGCAATTTGCCTGCAAATACATTTCCAGGCGGAGTTGAGGTGATATTCGATGGCTCGGGCAGCAGCGATGCCGATTCGGCCAACGGAATCGCCGATTATAGCTGGTCGCAAACTAGCGGCACCAACGTGATTACTGGTGTAGACACCAACTTATCAACGTTAACGATAACCACCCCTATCGCTAATGATCCACAAACACTTAGTTTTGAACTTCAAGTGACTGATACGGAAGGCGCTACCGACACCGAGGCCGTCACTATTTCGATTCAGTCAGAAACGGAGACGCTACCGGTTGTTGATGCTGGTTTTTCTCAAGGTGTTTTCAGCGGTGAAGTGGTTATTCTAAAAGGCACAGCAAGCACAAGTATTCCTAGCGCCATGCCTCTGGTTTATTCCTGGGAGCGAAGCAATAACGTACCTTCATCAACGGCTAATAATGCCATTCGTGCAATAGATGACGATGATGCGCTATCTACGTTTGCAGTAGCGCCTGCGGTAGATTCAGCAACGGTTGTGGCTTACACGCTAACCGTTACGGACGCTAATGGAAACAGTGTTGAAGACACCATAAATGTACGTATTCGCCCGATGCCTACGCCGCTGATGAATGATACAGGCTTTTTACAGCAGGCTACCAACAACGCGTTAACGTCGGTTCAGCAAAATGATTTTCCAGGGCAAGACGGTCAGCGCGGTGCCGATATCATTGAACAAAATGGCTTAATTGAAAAAGCAGGTCGTGGTAAAGCAGGTTTTGATTTCACACGCTTAAATGCCAATGGTGATGAGCAGGATGCCAGCGCCGCAACATGGTCCTGCGTGCGAGACAATGTAACGGGCTTAGTGTGGGAAGTAAAAACTGATGATGGAACGTTCCAAGATAAGGATTTTACGTATTCTTGGTTCAGTGACGAAGTAAACGGTGGGTTTGAGGGAGATCAAACTGGGGCAAATGCAACGTGCCTACTGGCCGAGTGCAACACATCGGCTTACGTCGAGGCCATGAATGCACAAGGGTTATGCGGCTTTTTCGACTGGCGCATGCCAACGCATAAAGAGCTGTTTTCGCTAATGCATTTGGGTATTGCTAACGATGTAGCAATAGACGAAGACTACTTTCCAAATACAGGGCAAGTGTCTACAACACCGCTGTGGTATTGGACATCGGTGCCAAGTGCTGACGGTGTAAACAGCGATGACGCACAAAATGCATGGGCATTAGACTTCGATTCAGGAGTAGATAATTTCTTGAATAAGTCTACGGCAGGTCGTGTGCGATTAGTTCGTGCTGGGAGATAATGACGATGCTAAAAAAAGTAATTAATACAGTGTGTAAAATAAAAAACGTAAAACAAATTGCAACCGCAGTGGTTAGCTTTGCATGTATTGCCACTTATTCATCTTCAGCTCTTGCACAAGAGTGCTTGTCGGATGGCTTAGAAACAACACCAAGCAGCAATTTTACAGCGGTAACTACTAATACACTGCTTGATACCACTACCGACCTAGTTTGGCGAAGATGTTCAGAAGGGCAAACATGGGATGGTTCAACCTGCAGTGGAGAAGCGGTGAAATACACCTGGCAAGAAGCATTGCAGCTAGCACAGCAAGCCAGTAATGAAGACTTATTAGGTTGGCGTTTGCCAAATGTAAAAGAGTTAGCAACGCTAACCGAACGCGATTGTGTTCGTCCTGCTATAAACGCGTCGTTGTTTCCAGCAACGCCTGCTGACGACTTTTGGAGTTCTACTCCTTCTTCAGACGACCCTGATCGAGCATGGGTAGTGGCGTTCTTCAACGCTAGTCATTCAATAAAAGAAAAGGACCGCTTTATTTATGTTAGGTTAGTTCGCACTTTTACTAATGATTGATGACTGTAAAGATTAAAGGCATAGTCTTTGGTCTAGTATCTGGTTAGTTAACTTTATCTCCACAAAGCACGCACTATAATGCGTGCTTTGTTTTTTTGCGTTACCGCCAAATTCAACCTGATTTTTAGCACGTTAGACTCATGATGGCTTTTTATTTCAAGCCAAGCTAGCCACAATAATAAAATGAAAATAGAAATGCGCCTTAGTGCTGTAATACTTGCTGTAAGCTTATTCGCTGGTTTTAACTTATCAGCGCAAGCCGAATATACCTGCAACATTGATTTTGCTTACGGTATAGCTGTAAACAAAAACCAGCTGCGTGTAATGGACAAAACGCGTACTGTTGTTCAAATTAATGATCAGTCTCAATTGTTTGTAAGTGGCCGTTGGCAAACATTAGACGATCAACAGCGCGCGTTGCTAGAAGAGTACTCCTCTGGTCTACATTACGTAGTACCTAAAATGATTGTATTGGCAACCGAAGGCGTTGACCTTGCCATAGACACTATCGAGCATGTTTATTTAGGCTTGGTAGGAAGCGATCACGACAGTTACGAACGGTTGAATGGCGCCATGAAGCGCGTAAGACACCGCGTTAAAGATAAATTTCGCCACGCCAGTAACCACTATTTTATCGGCCCAGGATCGCTTGAAAGCGTAGACGACTTCGTAGACAGTGAAATTGAAGCGCAGCTTGAAGAAGCGATTTCTACCTCTGTAGGCGGTATTTTGTCTGCCATTAGCGGAATAAATACGGGCAACGGCGAAGTAAATCAGGAAAAAGTGGCCGAGATAACGCGCCAGTTGAACAATGTAGGCGAGCATCTAGATGTGGGCGATAAAGCTACTACACTGCGTAAGAAAGCCGAGTGGTTTTGCGAAAAACTGAAGCGTCTAGATGCAGCGGAAGAAAAACTACGAGAAAGCGTACCCGCATTTAAGCCCTACAATATCATTACCTTGCAACAAACAGATTCTGACTAACGCCATAGTTAGTCAGAAGGGGTAGTTAGAATGGTTAGTCAGAAGATATAGCTGCTACACAAAACAAGATAAAAGCGAATTTAAATACCGTCTGCCCTTTGCCGTTACCTGCCAATGGTTATCAGAAATAGACAGCAACCCTTGCTGATTTGCATCAACAAGCGCCTTTTGCACCTCTGTCGATAGCGCAATTCCTGTAAAATCGCTGAAATCACTAATAGGGCAGGGCTCTACAAGGCGAAAGCGGTTCATGAAAAATTCAAAAGGTAGATCGTCTTCCTGCACCAAGGTTTTTGTATCAAGGTACGGCCTGCTTATTTCCATATAGCCACGCGGGTGTTTAACTTTTACTAACCGGTTAATAGTGCCATTTTGTGCGTCAGTCACCTTTCCATGTGCACCACAGCCAATACCCAAATAGTCGCCAAAGCGCCAATAGTTCAAGTTGTGTTGGCACTGATGCCCCGGCTTCGAGTAGCCTGAAATTTCGTACTGATGGTAGCCTGCTGCTTCTAAAAGCGCATGCCCCTTTTCTTGAATGTCCCATAAGATGTCATCGTCTGGCAGCTCTGGGGGACGGGAATAAAAAGGTGTATTGGGCTCGATGGTAAGCTGATACCAAGACAAATGATATGGGTTGAGCGCAATACCTTTCTGCAAGTCAGACATGGCATTTTCAACGCTTTGCTCTGGCAAGCCGTGCATTAAATCTAAATTGAACGTAGGCAAGCCTGCACTATGTGCTTGCTTTACCGCATTTTCAGCCTGACTTTCATTATGAATTCTACCAAGAACACTCAGGTGCTTGGGCTGAAAGCTTTGGATCCCCACAGAAATTCGGTTTACACCTGCTTGATAAAAGCCAGCGAATTTACCCGCTTCCACCGTACCAGGGTTGGCTTCCATGGTTATTTCAGCGCTGTCGCTTAAATTAACGCGCTGTTTAACGCCGTGTAAAATATCGGCCATGGCCTGCGCTGAAAACAAACTTGGTGTACCGCCACCAATGAAAATAGTTTCAACAGTGCGATCGCCAATTAGCTTGGCGTCTTCTGCTAAGTCATCCAGTAAATGCGCAACATACTCTTTCTCAGGCAAATCCGATTTAAGTCCATGGGAATTAAAGTCGCAGTACGGACATTTTTGTACGCACCATGGTATATGGATGTATAGGCTAAGCGGTGGATTACGCAAAGTTTGCTCTCATATTATCTAGTAATATGGCCAGTGCTTTACCACGATGACTAATGCGGTTTTTCTCTGCTTTTTCCAGTTCAGCGGCAGTACAGCCGTGCGATGGAACGTTGAAAACCGGGTCATAGCCAAAACCATCGGTACCAGAACGCGCGGTAAGAATTTCACCTTCCCACTTACCTTGGCTTACCAACGGTACTGGGTCGTCGGCATGACGCATAAACACAAGTGTGCAGAAGAAATGTGCCTTGCGCTGGGTTTCACCGTTAAGCGCTGCAAGGAGCTTATCGATATTAGTATCGTCGGTAGCGTCTGCGCCAGCATAGCGAGCAGAGTAAATACCCGGTGCACCGCCCAAAGCATCAACCACCAAGCCAGAGTCGTCAGCTATAGCAGGAAGACCTGTTACCTTTGTTGCATGACGCGCCTTAATGATGGCATTTTCTACAAACGTAGTGCCTGTTTCAGGTACATCAGATACCCCTAACTCTTTTTGAGCAACGACAGCTACACCGTAATCAGCGAACAATGACGCAAACTCGCGTACCTTGCCTTGGTTACCCGTTGCTAAAACAATTTTTTCAGGAAATTTCATAATATTAGTCCCTTAGCTTATCTGCCAAATAGCGTATGAATATAAGCCCTTAAAACGATATGGACTGTAAATTGAGGTGTGGGGTGAGGGATTGCTGAAACAAACCCTCTGCCGCATGGATGCGGCAGCGGAGCGCACACGGACGTGTTCACAGCGAGTTTGTGGAAGCAATCCCTCACCCCGCGCCGTCAAAACTCCGCACATGTCCATCACCACTGTGCATGCTTATTTACTTGCGCTTTTTGGGTTTAGCTTTTGCCTTTGCTTTATCTTTGGCTTTTACTTTTTTCTTTTTCGGGCCAATTTTAGGCGTTTTGTTTTTAGGGCGCAGCTCATCGATAACGCGAGCTTTTAGTGGTTCGCCCATGTAACGCGAAGCTTTGGCTACCATTTCGAAGTCATGTGCTTCTACTAATGATATTGCTGTACCTTTTGCTCCAGCGCGGCCTGTTCTGCCAATACGGTGAACGTATACGTCGGCTTTACGCGGCATATCAAAGTTAATTACGTGGCTTACGTTAGGTACATCAATACCACGAGCTGCTACATCGGTAGCTAACAATATTGGTACTTCACCACTTTTGAAACGTGCTAGAGCTGCAATACGTTTATCCTGCGGCATTTCGCCTTGTAGCCAACAGACTGGGATGTCTTTCGATGCTAAGAAGTCTTTAAGCATTTGAAGGCGGTCGCGGGTTTTCACAAACACTACTGCAGTAGTAGTGGTTTCTTGCTGAAGTATATTTACCAGCAACGCTTGCTTGTGATTCATGTCATCAGCAAGGTGATACCACTGATGAATTTTGTTTTTCTCTTTGCGCGACGGGTTGGCTTCAATCACTTCTGGATTGTTCAGGATCTCATGAGCAAAGTTTCTTACGCCAGCGCCTTCAAGGGTTGCTGAGAATAATAAGTTTTGCTTACGCCAGCGTGCTTCGGCGGCAATTTGATTTACCACCGTTGAAAAGCCCATGTCCAGCATGCGATCGGCTTCATCAAGGATGAGGCATTCTATGTCGCGACAGTCAGCGGTTTCTTTTTCAATGTGCTCAAGCAGTCGGCCCGGTGTCGCCACTAGGATATCTAGGTTTTTGCTTAAAGTTTCTTTGTCGGTACCATAGTTAATACCGCCAGTAATTACGCCACATACAATTTGAGTGTGCTTTGTAATAGCCAGTGCTTGTTCGTAAACCTGTAACGCCAATTCGCGCGTTGGCGTTAGAATTAATATACGCGTAGCGCCAGGTTGCTTACGTGGGTAGTCGAGTAAAAACTGACATGCCGGAAGTAAAAACGCAGCCGTTTTACCTGTGCCCGTTGGTGCCGAGGCCAGAATGTCGCGACCGTCTAGGCCATGTGGAATGACTAGCTCTTGAATGCTAGTAGGAGCTTCAAAGCCCATATCGGCAACTGCATGACACAGTGCTTCGTCTAATTCGAGTTCTTCGAAAGTCATAGTATAAAAAACGCTCTAAATGAATGGGGCGTATTGTAGCATTGCTGCACTAAAACACAGAGAAAAACTGCCGTTAAATTCGTATACCATGAATGAACACACATTCTGACGCTAACGGGTTGGCACTATTGGCGTTCAGTAGTTGTAATTGCGTTAGGTTCAGCTTGCTCACTTTATCTTCGCTTTTAATTTGTGAAATTTCGAAATAGTAGTTGGCGTAAGGCGAATTAAGTTCTTGAAGTTCCAAATAGGGAAATTGGCGAAACTTCCAATGCCCCTTCGTGTTTACCTCGTTGTTTATGGTTTTAAGCGTAAGCTGATAAGTACCGTTTTTGTTTAGTGTTAAGCGTTGGCCATCTCCGCAATTCTCTCCTTTGTATGTATTTGTGAGGTCTTGGGCAAGAAGCGTACCCTTGGGTTTTCTGCCATCTGGAAATAGGAATAATGCGAGGGAGTCTTTGGTGTACCAATGGTTACCCTGTGTAAGTGCTTGCATATTGGTAATTGGAAAGCCCTCTAGTTCAGCAATAGATGCCGTTCTATCTATCACCTCTGGCGATCGTAACAGTAGAGAGTAAAGCAGCGTATTTGAGTTGACGGTTGTGGGAAAGTCGAAATTGTTTGTCTCTACATTTAAGCCTTGTTCCTTTAATTTTTCGGTTAGCGCTTGTCGCTTTGGCTCCTCAAGATATTTTCCATATAGATGAACGGTTGGTTTGTTAGCACAACCACTAACCAAAAACGTAAATACTAAAAATACACAGCATGTGATTATTGTTCTTGTCACCTAAGCGTCTCCATGCAAATGCCAAACTTTTTCAAAATGAAATTATCGTTGCTCAAAAGGCCACGAAAAAATACCTTAAAGTTAAAACGGTCAAACGAGTATCAACTAAGGATTACATTTGTAATCTTTAGTTGATACTAGCGGGATACGTCAGATGTGTAAATGAAAATATGCTTTTAAAAAGCTTTGATAAGCGCTGTTAGAATTATTGCACTGCAACCATTATTCAGAAATAGAGGCAATGGCATCTAGCTTTGCTTGGTTAAGCGCTTCTTTAATTGCGGGGCCTTTAACACCCGTGGCGATAATGTCTTGCACATTTACTTGGTTGGCCGCGGTTAAAGCGCGTTCAATATAATCACGTTGACGCTGCCAGTTTATGTCATGGGTGTGCGCGTAAGGAGCGAAAGCGCTGAGCAATAGAAAAAATCGTTCTTCTCTTCGCCATGCATCACAACCATTAAATAAAGCGAGTAGATCGCTTGGTGAGTTGTTCGTGTTTGCAAGGAGCGCTTTAAACTTGCAGGCAAGCGTTACAATTTCGCTCACTTGGTTTTGCACTTTCAGTCGGCTACACAGTTGTTTTGCATCGTCTTCGGTAAGATGAGAGAGCAGGGCAGTAAACCGTTTTATCAGCATAACGGATTCCGCATCGCTGCTTTCAGCTTCTACCTTTTCAAGTTCCACCGCTGCTTTCAATGTAGTTAGTGCGGTATCAACATTATTTTCAAGCTCAGCAAACCAGTCGTTGAGGCCGTGTGCTTGGCTTAACACTGTAAAGAAAACATCAGGTGTTTGCTCTAAAAGGCTGCGCTTTGTTTCTTGCCAAACTCGCTCTGCACTTAATGTTTTTAGCTCGCCGCTTTGTGCCATGGTTTGCATAAGTGCCATAGTCTCATCTGCAATGGTGAAACCTAAATACGCATAGCGTGTGGCAAAACGGGCAACGCGGAATACGCGTAAAGGGTCTTCACTAAACGCTTCTGACACGTGACGGAGCAAGCGGTTTTCTAAGTCTTTTTTTCCATCATACGGGTCAATAAGGTTTCCAAGGTTGTCTTGCGCTATGGCGTTTACCGTTAGGTCGCGGCGCAGCAAATCTTCTTCAAGTGTTACGGTACTTGAAGCGTCGCATACAAAACCCGTATAGCCTTTTCCTGATTTGCGCTCTATGCGAGCAAGGGCATATTCTTCTTGGGTTTTAGGGTGTAAGAAAACGGGGAAGTCTTTGCCTACTTGGGTAAAGCCTTGGCTAAGCATTTCTTCAGGTGTCGCGCCCACCACCACATAGTCGCGCTCTATTACTTTTCTATTTAACAGTGCGTCACGAACTGCGCCACCAACGAGATATACCTGCATGCTGTTCCAATGATTAGTTAGTCAGTAGTTTCAAGTTACTTATTTAAGAACTTATTTTCAGTCACTTAGTTAAAAGCTTATTTTCAGTTTCTGGTGGCGCAGTATAGCAATGTTACAAATAAAATTCGCAGGGTTCACCTTAGGACTTTCACTTGATGTTGTGCTCTGGTAGTTTATTTGTCGTTATAAAAATTATAAAAGGCGCACTCGCTACCATGTATTTGAATTACTTCGGGTTAAATGACAATCCTTTTTCGATTGCCCCTAACCCCGATTATTTATATATGAGTCCAAGGCATAAAGAAGCACTTGCCCATTTAACCTTTGGATTACGAGAAAGCGGGGGCTTTGTAATGCTTACCGGAGAGGTGGGTACAGGTAAAACCACGGTATCAAGAAAGCTATTGCAGCAGCTGCCCGACAATACGCAGGTAGCAATGATTTTGAACCCTACGTTGTCAGCACTTGAGTTGCTAGCCACCGTATGTGATGAATTAGGGTTGGAATACAACCCAGAACAAGCCAGCCTAAAGTACTTTACAGACCTTATTTTGTCTAAGCTTGCACAAAACCACCAAGCCGGTATTAATACGGTATTGATGGTAGACGAAGCGCAGCATTTGCTTCCAGAAGTGCTAGAACAGCTGCGCCTTCTAACTAACTTAGAAACTAATCGAGAGAAGCTGCTAAAAGTAGTACTTATTGGTCAGCCAGAGCTACAGCAGTTGTTAAAGCGAAACGAATTACGTCAGTTAGCGCAGCGTATTACGGCGCGCTATCACTTGTTACCCCTTACTGCTCCAGAAGTAAGTTCGTATATTGCTCACCGTTTAAGTGTGGCTGAAGGTGATATCAGCATATTCAGTAAGTCTACTTTACGCGCCGTGCACCAGATAACCGGTGGTATTCCTCGTGTTATTAATCTTCTTTGCGATAGAGCACTTACACTGTCTTTTACCAAGCAGCACGCGGTTGTGCAGAAAACCATATTTTTAGCTGCGGCAGAACAAATATTAGGTGCAGATGTGGTTAGCCAGCGCGTGCAAAGCCACCGTAAATGGTATTTAGTGTCGGCGTTTGTAATGGCAATAGTATGTGGTTACGGCATAGGGAGTTTGTATGTCTAACATAGTGGCGGTTGAAAACTTAAAACCGGGCATGGTAATTGTGCAAGTCACCAAGCAAAACGGCCCGGTCAAAATTAGGAAGTCGGGTTTAGTGACCAGCGACGCCATGGTGCAAGGTTTGTCTGAAATGGGTGTGCAAGAGCTAGAAATAGACCCAGAACAAACGGTAGAAATTGCACCTGCTGTACAGCATCGTACTCAAACCCAAGCGTTGTTGCGCGGTCAGCACGACACTACCGCACAATTTGATAAATCTTTAAACGAGCAATTCAATAGAAGCTTGTTTTTGCCTACCGTTGAAGGGCTACCCTCAGCATGGAAAGTATACGGTAAACAAGTAGCTACATTTGCTATTGTGATTGCCGGTGGCTTAGCACTGGGTTTTACCGCGGCAACCCGTGATAACTGGTGGCCGGTTAATACGAGCAACGCTGAAATAGCAAAGGTGGATAGTGTAAGTACACCAGCTAACCAACGCGATAATAATGCTGCTTCGCCTAGCAATAGGCCGAGCGCGACTGCAGCTGAAGGTAACGCCTCTTCTAGTGAACAGAGGCAGCCTTCTCAACAGCCAAATGGTCAGACTCAAGGCACTCAAATTGCTGCTCAAAACACGGCAGACCAAAACGCATCAAACCAAAGCAATGTGAACGACTTTCCTGTTAATCAGAGCACAGGAAACGCAGGTTCAATAAATTATGCACAGCCGCAAAACATGTCGTCCACACCCAACTATCAGCAAGGCTATAACGAAACGGGGGGCGTGAATACAGCACAAACCACTAACCGTTATGGGAACACTCAAACTACTACAAATAATAGTGACGACTATGAAGGTAGAGTACTCAACGAGTCTTCAGACCAAGGTAATGTATCTGTTTCACCAGAGCTATTAGCGCGTTTTAACAAGGCGGTTGAAGCGTTAGATGCTAAAGCAGAATCGGCACCGGCCGAGAATGAAACTCGCGTGACCGTGCGCGATGATATACCGCGTGTAGATCAGCTTCCAGTAAGGCTGCTAACACGGCTTCCCTCTATGAATTTTAGTGCGCATATGTATGCGTCGCGCCCAGCTGATAGATGGGTGAGAGTAAACGGTCGTCAGATGGGCGAGGGCGATTGGATTGCCGACAAAGTACAAATTATCAATATAGAGGCACAGCGAGTGGTGCTTTCCTTCGAAGATGAATTGTTTACTATGGCCGCGTTAACCGATTGGTAAGCCGAAAAGCACTTGCTTGTTTGAAGTTAACTTTTTCATTAATTAAAAAAGCCCGTTTCTGACGGGCCTTTTTATACCTCGCATTGCTCGTTTAAAGCGGTATTTGATTAATGAAAACGTCTTTAAAGAATTTAGGCAAATTCAAATTGAATTCTTCAGGTCGCACGCCCGATACTATTTCGTCCTCATAAAGACTTAAATCGATGCGCTTAACTTCATTGAAATGTTGTGATGTTACGCTGTAAAACGTCATCACCTGCGGGTTTACTGGGTCTTTCGGATTGGCTTTGCTCACAATACCAAGCTTCCCACTTTTTAAACGTACTAGTGATCCAACGGGGTGCACACCAATGCATTGTATAAACTGTTTAACCAATTCTTGATCTAAGTTTTCTGTAGCAGTAAGGCGTTTTAATGCCTGCATTGGGGTAATGCTGTCTTTGTGTGTTCGATTAGACGTCATTGCGTCAAAAGCGTCGACGATAGCGGCAATACGCGCAAACTCTGAAATATCGTCGCCCATTAAACCTTTAGGGTATCCCGAGCCATCCATTCTTTCATGGTGTTGCTCGATAATTTGAAGTGATAGGTCTGAGATATCTCCACACTGCTCGATTAAATCAATACCTATCTCTACGTGGGTCTTCATGACTTCCCAGTCATCATTCGAAAACGTGTCGGTACTTACTCGAACATCCTCTGGTAATGATGACATACCAATATCCATTAGTAGAGTACCTAAACTCACTTGTTCTATAGTGTCTCTGTCGTAGCCTAAGAATTCGCAGAAAATGCCAGCCAAAATACTGCAGTTGATAGAGTGTTCCAGCAAATACTGGTCTGCCTCTTTTATCATGGTTAAACAGCTTAACGCGTCTTTATTATCAAATACGCTTTCAATTAAGCTGTGCGACAGCGACTCCATGGGCGATAAGTCTTTTGGAGCCCCGTTTTTTAGTGACTTGATAAAGCTGCTTTGAATACTTACTGCATTTTCATACAAATCGCTGGCTTCGTTTATGGCGTCGCGTCCCATTGGTTTTGGTTTTTCTGGAGCGCTTTCAGCTTTACTTTCTTCAACTGGAGCCGAGGGCGCATTGGTAGCTGCATTCTCGAACTTGGACTTAGCACTGTCTACTTCAACCACCAAAATGCCTTTCGCTTTTAGCGAATCGATAATACGTTGCGTTTTAACAATGCCCTTTGAGCGCATTTTAAGCGAGCCTGTTTGCTCAAGTACCTTATTGACGTACATACCTGGCTGTAAATCATCAATTCGCACTTGCTCTAACATTACTTCTCCCATTAGGCCCTAAAAGCCGTATTCGACATACTTACAATAGGCGTGAATTCTACGATAATCCATAGAAAAGGAGGAACAGATTACTACACTTTAGTCTAAAAAAATAAAGGTGTTATACAAAACACCTTTATCATTCGCTATTACTTGCATGTGTCTACTTCATGACAGAGTAAACACTACAGTTGTATTGTAGCTAAAGCCAAGCAGCTTGCTTGCTTTCAAACGCTTCAATTTTGTCGGTTAACTCTAATGTTTGACCAATTGCATCTAACCCTTTAATTAAGTTAGTTTTGTGATGTTCTGCAATGTCGAAAGAGAAGCTTACTTCGCCTGCGCTTACTGTTTGGGCCGGAAGGTCTACGGTAATCTCGGTTGCAGGGTTCGCCTTTACTGCTGCAAACAATGCATCCATCTGCTCACTTAATAGTGCCACGGGCACTAGCTGATTATTAATGCAGTTGCCGTAAAAAATATCAGCAAAGCTGGTGGCAATAACCGTTTTAAACCCAAAGTCGGCAAGTGCCCACGGCGCGTGTTCCCGGCTTGAACCACAGCCAAAATTTTCGCGAGCTAGCAATATGCTTGCGCCTTTGTGCTCAGGCTTATTCAGCGCAAACGCCGGATTTGGCTCTTTCTCTTCTAAGTCCAAGTAGCGCCAGTCGTGAAACAAATGTTTGCCGTAGCCAGCACGCGTAACGCCAGTTAGAAACTGCTTTGGAATAATTTGGTCGGTATCGACATTGGCCTGATCAAGCGGCGCAGCAATGCCTGTATGTTGTGTAAAACCTTGTTCAGACATAACTTACTCCTGATAATCTCTAACGTCAGCAAAGCGACCGGTAATTGCAGCTGCGGCAGCCATTGCTGGGCTTACTAAGTGAGTACGCGCTCCACGGCCTTGACGGCCTTCAAAGTTACGGTTACTGGTAGAGGCACATCTATCGCCTGCCACTAGCTTATCGTCATTCATACCAAGGCACATTGAGCAGCCCGGCAAACGCCATTCAAAGCCAGCATCGATAAAGATTTTATCTAATCCTTCAGCTTCTGCTTGGCGCTTAACATTACCAGACCCCGGAACA
>Ga0213840_1001663_pt1 | contig 16429 bp, 16 predicted proteins | sample SWPATP22_FD_160132 | JGI IMG/M metagenome (GOLD analysis project Ga0213840, IMG submission 160132) | Coastal seawater microbial communities from Marineland, Florida, United States - SWPA TP2 #2 | ecosystem: Environmental > Aquatic > Marine > Coastal | place: USA: Florida | collected 2016-08-14 | reverse complement strand
TCACCGGCGTTCGAGGCAGCGGTGGCCGCCAGCGACATGGCCGCCGACGAAACGGGATTTGTTTCACCGGCACAGCTGGCCGATTTTATTCGCGAGCGCATCCAAGCGCAATAAGCACAAAAAAAGCCCCGTGATGGGGCTGCATTTAACCAAAAGGAACAATATTTTATCGTTACTTTTGCGGTTCAATAAGGAGAATTATTTTATCGGTTGATTGCCCTGCTGCTGTCCGGCACGTCGTTGAATGGCGCACAGCGGGCATGAGCGTTTGGGCCCGGCGCTCACATGTAATGCAAAGTTGAATCCACACTGGCGACAGGTTTCCATGTAAATGGAGCCCTCTACCAGGTCGGCAACAATTTTGTAGGCATTGTGGATGAGAATAAAGTCACTTTTGGAGGTGGAAATGTCACGCGCTTTAAAGTACGCCGCGTTTAACACCTCGAGATCCAGGATGAGTATTTTGAGACTGTCTTGGTCGTCACTGTGACAGCCCATCGCCCGCAGGTAGATGTTACAGAGGATGGAGGCATTCATGTGGCCGGAGAGTGAGGCGAACCGCTTTTGCGACATGGGCAATCGCCCTTTCATCGGCTCCACGGTTTGGTCGTACTTACCCGCCAATTCACGGGATAACGCCGACAGCTGTGCGGCGGTCAACCCCGTATGCAAACGGATCACACTGGCGCGGTGTCCTTGAAGCATCATGATCGCGGCCTTTTTTACAGATAGTCCCTTTTCCAAAAGGTTCAGTGGGGGTTTTTTCTTTTTCTTTTTTTCACGATCGTCCATAGTGTCAACTCCTTGCCGTTAGGCCTGTCGGAAAACTTGCACACCCATCGACGCCTTGGCTGCCAATTGCCATGCCGAGGCCTCACACTCGCTGCGATGGAGCAGATCCTCCAACTCGATCGGGATGGAGAACCTCTGCTGACACAGTTTGCCGATCAGCGTTTGAAGCTCAGACCAGGTTAACTCACCAATGCGCTCGGCCACCTCGGTTGACATGTAAAAGACGGTCGCACAATGATGGATCGAGGCGGTTTTGGTAGCCTGCCACAAGGTGGTCCAGTATTCGATAATGATGGCGCGAAGCAACTCTGCCGCCCCTCGTGACGACGATGTTTCCGCGGTCACCTCCCTGCCATTGGTGGTCTGCCCGATCGGGACGACCCACCCGGGTAAGCAGTCAACGTCATCGTAGATCAGTGCGTAGAAATCCGTCACACTGACCGGCAGCGAAGGAACAACGATCGCGTGAGAAGTATCCGCGATCGCCTTCAACTCCTCGTCGGTGCACCGGCCCAACTCCAGGAGTCGATGTAGCTGGGTATTGAGGCTGGGTATCACCGTGACCAGCATATCGGGACACCCCTGCACCAGCCTGATCATTTTTTTCAGTACCGAGACATTCATGGCCTGCACGTCGCCGGCCAACACCCGGTGGTGGTGACCGTTGGCCTCAAGCCGCATTTCGTCGATTTCCAGAGAAAAGTCCAACTGGACCACTTTTTTATCGCTGTTCATGTTAATCCCTCAAAGTTTTCATTCACTGATGTGCCCTGATGCCGAATCGTGGTGCTGCCATCACCGCGCTCAAGCCGTTTTGTCCCATGCCGACAGGTTACGAAAAATCTGTAGTACTTTTTTTCCGTAACGTCTCGCGACGAGGGTTTTCCAGCCGTTGTACCGCCCTACCCCCAACTCAATATCAGAAGTGGACTGAATACATTTCCTTGCCAGTTGAGCCCCGACCGCCAAATTCACAGCGGGCTCAAATAATCCCTCAAGTCCGTGTTGCTGATATGCCGCCGCCTGCCAATGCAAATTCAGCTGCATAAATCCAACGTCAATATTGTACAGGGCGACCCCCTGCTCGATCAGGCCTTGCGTATAGCGAACGGCCTGCGTTTTGTTTTTAAAAAACTGGGGGCCCTCCACGGAGCGAACGACCCATGGCATCGGTGCAACAAATCCCCTGTGGGCTGGGGTTTCGAAGCCACTTTCTGCTAAAGCGACGGCGAATAAAAACACCGGGTTCAAATCGACCGTCTTGGCCACTGACTCCCAATACGTGCCGGATAAAAAACCGCGATACTCGGGCGTGTAAGTCGCAATGCGCTCGCGCAATGACGGCGTCTCGACGTCGTTACCGAGTACCGCCGACGACCCAAGAACCCCCGTGGCCATCATGGCCAGGGTGAGACCATAACGTTTTGCATGACGTCTGATGCTCAACACGCACTTCCTTTATCTCGATATTGAAGCAGTAGTTTTGCGCTATTAATTGTGCAGGTCGGCGTATATTAATAGGAATGCTAAAATATTCAAATTTAGGCAATTTCTGTGAAAATAGTCTTACAAAACAAATAGTTAAATAAAACACTACTTATTAATGCATAATTTTCTTTACACTAACGTGCATTTTTTGTTCAAACTTGAGCCGCTAATAGAGGAAATAGGCGACATTTTTTTACATTATTTGACCTATATCAAACAATGCAATCTGGACCCGGCACTTTCGGTAGGTGTCACACGGGGTAACCGCCACCCGGCACTAACAAGAGCTGCTCGCATGCGAGCACCCAAGCCCCAGGATTCATGCTTGTGATAAGTGGATAAGAGAGGACACGCCGAGCGCGCTAGCAACAAATATCAAAAAAGAAGTAAACCGCGGGAAAGCGTTACCACCACAAAAAACAATGGCGGGCAGCCAAGACAAACGAACAGAGACAACAGATAACGCGTGACAAAAAATAAAAATAGGCTCGAGTAACACATCGAGTCCATTGATTATCGAATTGTAAAACTTTTCTATCAACTGAAAATGAAAAGCTCCGCCGGGAGTCGACAACGCTCCAAATCCTCCTCGGACATATCTTTAAACACTTCCGGTCGCCGGCCCCTGCCTTTCCATAGCACACCGTCATGGAAATACTTTGCATCTTTTAACGCTCGCGGAACTCTACACCGCTGAATCGCCTCCTCGGTCAAGCCCACAAATTCAACTGGCCGTCGGCCCTTTCCCGACCAGATTTTGCCCAGGCGAAAGTATCGCGGTTTGTGTACTAGCGAATTATGGGCCAACAAATCGTTCGTGAGGGTATCGTCCGCCAACTCTAGCAGCAGAGTCGTGTCAATGAGATCGCCGCGCTCATCGATCACGGAATCCAGTTGACGCACCAAGTCCTCCCCCGCCTTACTCAGTTGATCGCGCAACGCTTTTACATCCGCTGCACGCTTTTCCGAGTAGGCCTTCTCTTTCTCAACTTTCTCCGCATGAATCTCGTTCAAGCGATCAATGATCGCTTCGACGTCAGCAGATGTTGTCTCGCGCAGCAACAAATCGAGATAGCGCTTGCGTCTAAGTGCTGAGAGAAATAGTTCTTTGTGTTCCGATAGTCGTTTCGCGTCAATCATACAGTCTCAGGTGCTAGCGCCATTGTATGTCAACCTGCGGTTTACCCAAACCGGTTAATCTTGTTAGAAGATTGTTTGCGGGACCGCTTAGCGGTTTCTCCGTTCACTATACCCGAAGTTACCTGCCCTTCACCATCCTCAATATCATCAAGACCCGTCGATGGCTCCAAAGTACCCGGATTATGAGGAGGCGTCGTTTCTGCAACACTATCCACCGCCCATTCAGCACGAGCAGTCTGAGTAACACCTTCAATCCGTGTGTCCGGCTCCGACTTTGACTCAATCATGAGGTCATCGCCAGCAGAGCTGCTGTGTAAAAAACGATCATCTCTCATGGGATTGGCTTGTCCGTTTTGCGGTTCAGAGGCCAACGCGCAGCCTAATCGTGCCAGCGTACGAAGGCGTTCTGCGCGACTCGACGGAGATAGTGACGATAAATTGTTAAGCAGATGATGATATGCCCCACTAACTGTCAACCGAATAACCAACGCATGCGAGTCTACTTGTCGCACGGCTGGTGATATCAGTTTCAAATCCGCCCCTTGCTGCTCGATCACCAGACCAAGACAGGCCAGAAAACGGAGTTTTTCTGCTCGTGCTCGCGGCTTGTCTATCCCGGCGAGCGCGACGAATAAGTCAGGGTGTAACGCCGGACTGACTTCGATGCTTGAACGCAGTGACTTCATTTTCACTATCTCGTTACTCAGCCGCCAGATACCAGTCGCCTTCGACGTTTACGGTGACCGAACACGCCGGCAGCCTTTCCAAACGACTCAGCCACTGACCTTCGTTCTTTAAGTTTGCAGGCTCGTCTTTTGAAGAATAGACAATCCGGCTGTCAGGAAACAATGAGGCGATCTCTCTCAAATACATCGTATTCCCTCCCCCACTCACCACCACCAGGTCAGCATCCATACCAACTGTACGAAAACTCTGGCGCATGGGCGTCAGGGCCTCCCCAGCCAGTGCCTCCTGCGCTCGCCTCAAATAATTCGCTAGCTCCACTCCACCTTCCTGCCATAAACGAGTACATACTGTTTCCCCTCCCGGATCGCCGATTCAAGTGCTGCGACGCCAGGGTTGGTGCCATGCGCCTTGCTGATGAGTTCACCCGCGAGTTCCAGCACCCTCGACACGGCCTGTAAGGAGGAGTCAGTAGTGGACTTTTGGTATTCCCCGCTAACCATCATGATCCAATCGACACTAAAAAAGCCCGGGTCTACGACGATCGTTTTACCCTCCTCCATCAGTTCATAGAGTTCATCAGCGCCGACCGCTTCGATATTGCCGACCGTACCCGCGGGCTGTGGCAAGCAAGTGACCTTTTTGACAGTGACCTCAACGTTGGGAGTCAACTGGAGTGTACCGCTGAATTTCTCGAAGATAGCGGTAGAGAGTTGTGGATCATGGGCTTGGCTCGAGGGCAACCCTGTCACAAGATGATCGATGACATCGACGCCACATTGAAGAATCGAAGTCTTCATCATTGCAATGTAAGCGTCCGTTTCGCAGTAGCGCGGATGTAGCTCGCGTGTCCATCCAGGCGCTTTGGCGGGGCGCCAACAACCCACCACCGATCGCCCACCAATACCTCAGTGACATCGTTCACATCTGAATTCGCCCGGCCAATTCGGAGCGGATCGTTGCAATAGCGTTCGGCCGGGACGGCCGTCGCAGGTCGAATCGATGTCAGTGGGGAATTCAAGTCCACCAGGCCATATGCAACTTTTAGATTGGAGTAGCCGATGTCAGTGCCCAATACAAACATTGTCAGTCCCTTTTTTCGCTTGGCTTAGGCCAGGGAACATAACACCAAATTGAAATGCCTCACTTTTTTATTCCCCGACTTTTTTGGCCATTTCTTAAAAAACAACTTTTCTGCATAAAAACACCGCACAAGCGACGCGCAGACACCGCAAAGTCAACACTCAGGAGACGTCAAGACCACGCGTAAGCGACGCAGAGAGCACGCTTTGAGGGACAAATTGAACCAGCATACGATTCGCTGGACACATTTTGATGTACGAGGACAATTTTTCTGATTTTTAGCCTAAAAATAATATTAGGAATTGGCTCTTATTAGCCTAAAAATATAGTTGATAAGATTTTGTTAAAAATGTATGTTCAAAGCCTATCTTTAGGCCAAAATTAATTTAGCCTAAATAAATAGTGTTATTAGGCCAAAAGGGAAAATTTTGCATGATAAATGAGTGTAGGAACCTGGTGGTTTCGCTTCGTGAATGGTTACGGTCAGCGGCTGAGCTGGAGGTAAATGAGTACCATGACATGATGGTTTGCGCCCGGATGAATCGGCCGCAGAGGTCGGCTGACAAGAACAGCAAGAGAGACCTAGATTACATGCCTCGACTCAGGCATCGACAAAACGGGAAGTTCACCATCGACTGGAGCAGGAAACTTTGGCTGGGGCCACGAGGGAAAAAAAAATATAACTGGTCAGGCCTAAAAAAAGATCACGGGAAGCCCAGCTACCGAATGTCACAATTTATGTACGCGCTCGCCGACGAGAAGGAATTGGTTAAGGTCGGCGAAGCAAAATTCACACTCTTGCGCCAGACCGCGAAGCAACTCAACCTAGTCGAGAAGGAAATAAAGGCACTCATCAAAATCCTTGAGGCTAACAACATGGTAGAAGAGTACCCGCCCGAAAAGCTTGCCGCGCTTATCGAGGAGTCCAATGCGCTGCTTGCCCAGAATAGAGGTGAGTTGTTCAGGGGCCGTAATTGAGCGACTCTGTCTGACTGACGTCTATCTTGGGCGGTCACCCATTGCATTTTTTTAAACAGGGGTAAAATACTCTTCAGAAGCCAGGCGGTAGTACATCGCCGCTAGGCGAGTCCTTAAGTTTTTTTGGGGGGGAACCACTGGATCATGACCACGCTCGACACTAATCGAGCCCTGTCACCGACAGAGCTCGCAAAAGTTTACCCCTCCGGCTGTGAACTGCAGATCGCTTATAAGTCCCGCTTTGGGATTGGCCAACTGTCGAGTCAGGCGATGCGCGATGCGGCGGATGGCGAAAGGGTGCACCGCGAATTTGAACAAAAAGCAGCCAGATTCATGCCCCTCCAAACCACCACTGCACGGGCCTCCGACCCGGACAACACCGCCAGCCTGCCCCGCCAGACAGCGGCCCGGGGGCACGTCTTACCGATGCTCATTGGCGGCCTGCTGTTGCTGGTAGCCCTATTCTGTGGCAATTAGCCTTGCCTTCAGAAACGACGCCGATAAATCTGCAAGATTAATTTGCTCTTAAACCTCAAAACACCCCCTCGTATTACACAGCCACACAAAACAAACCAAATTACAGCTGTAACCCTCAATTTTTCCTCTAAGGTGCCCACATTAGTGAAGAACTAGGGGCTCTAACAGCCAAGGCCAGCCGGGAGCACGATCCGCCCGATGCCGAATCTTGGAGCCACCTGGCGCTTGGGGAACATAATAATGGGATTTAACCCTTCAGCATGTTTGTGTGTTATAAAACAGATTTGATGTTATTTTTGATGGATTTAATTTACTGAGTCCTCTTAACTGGCGAGTGATTGTAATTATATGAACAATTGTTACCGACTATTGAGTCACTGGGTGGGTTAAGCTTGCAATTGTGATTGTCGAGAGAGGCGATGTTGAGAAAGCAACAGTGATCGTTAGTTCCAATTTATTGCTAAACCAGACGGCACACCGATACTATGCACCGAAAATAAAAGCTCTATCTCAGTTAGCTATGAGGGGTGAGCGCAATCAGTTACTCAAACACCGCCTAATAACTCTAAAAGCTATAGCTAACAGGGCATGCACAGGTTGTATACAGGCTACGCAGGCGTTACCCACAGGATAGAGGCGAATGAGTAACACACAGTGGTGTTTGAATAACACCAAACGGCGTCCGAATAACGCCAGGCGGCCATCGGGTAACACTAGGGGTTAACGAGTAACGCCAGCGGTCATCGAGAAACGGCAAGGGGTTGTTGAAAAACACCTGAAGGTGATCGAATAACATTTTTCGGTCATTGAGTAACAGGCCATTATGCTTAAAGCCAGTGATACCGGGGGCTGCAGAGGTACTGCTGATGCTCTAAACCTGTTCTCCAACCATTCTTCTTAACCTGATTCCCTACCTATTTGATGATAATTAAACCAATTAAAGCTATTCCAACCCAATTTCGCCAAACCGCGTATTGTTAACCAATGATTTATAACCTTTAAATCAACATAAGGGAATCAATGTGGATAAAATTCAATCAGGGCTGAATGAAAAGCAAGCGTTACTCAATGGCCGTTGGTGTTACTCAAGCGCCGTAAACTTTTGTGAAATACCCTTGTAATTTGGATTCAGCTTTCTATAAAGTATGCAGAAATCTCAATTAGCCCTTTTGGACCCCACTTAGGCATGACCGACAACAATAACAAAAAGACAGGCGATCAATGTGGGTGTGAGCCTAAGCTCTCTACACAAGGGGTCTTGCCGTACTTTGCGACTGAACTATTCGAAATGCCTAATGCCTTGGCACGCAGTGGCGTTTTTTCTGTCAGTCAGCGACTGAAACACTTTGACAAGTGGACACCCGTGCCTGCCTGGGGCAAAACAAAAGTTGAGGTCTCAGGGCCACAGTTGGGCGAAAAACATCAAGAAGTCTGGGGTCAGCTAATGACCTATAAGCGCGGCCAACCGATAACGCGCCCGCTGTTCATGCACATGAATCAGTTAATTGAGGACCTTGAATGGTATGACGCACCGCCTGGCGGGGCCCAATACCGCAAGATCAACGCGATCGTTGACGAACTCAATCGGGCGGGATTGCGCATCTCAGATCCCAAACTGCTCAATAACCTGGTAACGCTGTACGATGCCTTCCGGTCTGAAGCGAAAGCGGCAGACCCGAAGCTGGCGGCTATGCTCGAGGCCCGTTACAGCTCACACATCGGGGCCATCCGTGAAGCGCTCCTCGATGGTGATGACTATGAGCTGACGATCCAGTTTATTTCTAACGTCGGTACCAATAAGCGCAAGCGCCGCGCCGTGATTGAACTGGATCCCTTGGCGGTACTCCTGTTTGATGGCGTTAATACGACGTTGATCAACAAAGAAGCCCGCAAAAAGATGAGTACCGCGCTTGCACGAGCGGTTTTGTTATTTATCGAGTCCCATACGGGTGAGATCCCTGCTATGCGTGGTAGTACTTGGCACGGCATCTTGGCCTCGGGCATGAAAAACATGCGTGTGTTCAAGCTTCGACTGGGTGAAGCCTTGAGTGAGTGCGAGGAAAAGGGTTACATCAAGGCGGGTTGGGACTTCTACGACACCAACGATGCCGAGGACACCTGGGGCACTGTGGGCATTTACCCAACGAAAAAGCTACGCAACGAATATCGTGCGGCCATGGAAAAAGCCAGCAAGCAGCCTGTAATTGACCATGCACCTGAGTCACTCGGCACAAACTACACCGAGGAGCAACTGGAACAGGCGACGGTTGACTATTTAGAATGATCGCGAAGTCGCGGCCAGCTATCGTTTTAATTGTTTTTTAAGCGCAAGAGCTGTTATCCCCTGCCCCATCTCCACAAACTACCTTCAGTTTGGGCACGGCTAAGTGCTTTTGACTCCCTTTCCCAATTGCTCCGATCATTGCCCGATCACAGATTGTGTGTTGGGTGGGCCTGCGTCGCTCCCAACGAGTTGTCATGATCGAGCGGGTTTGCAGTTGCACATTCCAACAATCTGGTTATAGCAAGCGCTGATTGATAAATGATCACACTGGCCTCGCCAGCCACACCTCCACTACCCAGGGCTAGCGGCAGTGCGGTATAAAAAACAATCAAATCTAAGAAAAATAACAGAAAAGCAACAACTTTTTTCTGATATGCTTGCTTAATTGGTTTTGTATCACTATATTCGCTGTATGTTCGCTTTCTGTGATGCTGAGCCTAAAAAAACGAACGCGGCACAGAAAGGCCGACGCGAAAGCATTTGCTTATTTCGTAGGTTCTTTTGAGCACAAAAACTCAAACTTAACACTGCGCTCGAATTTGTGATACAGCCCTGCTAAAGGACTCTACCTATGGACGATATGGCCACTGCTGACCCTAAAGACGCCATCGACGAAACCCTTGAGGAAACTGAAGAGGAAGAAGCGTTGATAAGTGAGTCAGCCAAACTCTTCGACATGTTTGCCAATGCCGCCAATTCCATCCGTAAAGCTAATATGGCGGCCGAAAACGCGCCTCACGAAGAGAAAGTCCTGCGCAGATTTCGTACAGGTGAGATTGCGGAGCTCTTCGATGTCACCGAGCAGCATATTCGCCGTTTGGCTAAGGAGCTAGGCAACGGCTTTCCTGAAGGCGAAGTGGTGGGCGGCAACAGGCGTGCCTTCACACTTACCGAAATCCATCAAATGCGGAAGTACTTTAAAGAGGTTAACCCTGAAAAGTACAAGTTGTCGTTTGAAGACGAGAGCGCGCTGAAAACGCAGATCCTCTGTGTCACTAACTTTAAGGGTGGTGCTGGTAAGACCACCACGACCATTCATTTGGCCCAGCGCTTGGTGCTAAAGGGCAAGCGGGTTTTGGTAATTGACAATGATAGCCAGGGTAGCTTAACAGGCCAGCTCGGGTATCGCCCTAATGAACATTTTGAGCAAGAAGACACGCTCTACCCCTTCATTGAGGGGACGCAGGAAACATTGCATTACGCGATCAGGAAGTCACCCTGGCATGGACTGGATTTCATCCCTGCCCAATTAGGCCTCTATTCTTCTGAATTTTATATGCCTGCTGCACAGTCGCAGAATGGGGAATATCAGTTCTGGCGGGCACTAAGTGCGGGACTCGAAAGTGTTGCCGATGACTATGATGTCATCCTGTTCGACAACCCACCGTCACTTGGTTACCTGGCGCTGGCAGCGATCTACCCTGCCACCGCATTGATTATCCCTGTTCCGCCCGCCTGGTTGGACTTCAGCAGTGCAGCTGAATTCTTCACCATGCTGAGTGAGATGTTTGAGTACTTTGCGAAGTTCTCGGACGATCCGGAGTACGACTTTGTGCGTATCCTCCTCACCAACGCTGAAGGCGATAGCGCCTCCAACGACATTGAGGGCTGGATTCGGGAATTTTTCGGTCGTTATGTGCTGACCAATTCCATGCCTCATAGCAAAGTGATCAAAAACGCGGCCAAGAAAACCAAAACCCTTTACGAACTAGAAACCAGCGATGTACCTGATCGCCGTAGTCTTAACCGAGCCCTGGACGCAATGAATGCGGTTAACGATGAAATCGAGGAATTGATTCATCGGGCATGGAGCGTTGACGAGACCTCACAGTAGGAGTCAGTCTAATGGCCACACAAGCGGAAAAAAGAAAACAAAAGCAGGAAGCCCTCAACAAAACGCTCAGCGATCTTGCGGCTAAAAATGCGGTGGCAGGAGACCTTGATCCTCTCTCGGCGAAGTCCAGTGACAAGGCAAAGCCCGCCAAGAAAAAGGGTGTGGGGGCTGCGGCCATGTTTGGTGGTGCAGGGAAAAAACCCATTGCCCCCATCACGCAACAGGTACAAAAAGCCACTCAGGCCACTTTTGACGAAAATGAAAGGTTGCGCACCAAACTCTCCGAAATGGAATCGGAGGAGGAGCGGCGACGCCATAATGGCGAGCTGCTGCTGGAACTCGTGCCTGCCGATGTCGCGCTGTCGAAGCTGCAGGGTAAGTTTTTGCAGCGCATGAGTGGCCCTAAGTTCCAGGAATTCAAAGAGTCCCTCAAGCAACACGGGCAGACCACACCGATTGAAGTGCGGCTGAAGCCTGAGGGGGCTGAGGGCCCTCCCTATGAGTTGGTGGCGGGGCGCCGCCGTATCACGGCTTGCCGTGAGTTGGGCATCAAGATTAAAGCCCTTGTAAAACCGATGGACAATCGGCAGTTTTTCACGCACATGCAGGTCGAGAACGAACACCGTCTCGGCATGTCGGCGATCGAAGATGCCTACTTTTTCCAGGCGGCAATTGACGATTATGGCTTCACCCAAGTGGAGCTGGGGGAGATGCTTGGCAAGCCGAAGAACACGGTCTCCCGTATTCTGAGCTTGACCAAAATTCCGCTGGAATTGGTCGAATGCCTGCAAAACCCCACGGAAATGTCACAACGACAGGGGTTGGAGCTGCTTCAGGCCGTCAAAGACCTCAATGCAGAAAATGCAGCCAAGGCGATTGCGCCAGAGCTAGCCCGATCGACGCTGGATGACTCGGCTCGCTTGGCGCTGATGATGGATCGCAAGCTGGCGGAAGAGGTTATGAATTTCCTCCCCGACAGTGGCCTAACGCTGCGGGAAAGATACCTCGAGGTATTAGAGCGCCGTGAGGCGGCCAAGCGCAACCCTGCGGAAGAACAACCCCAGGCGCCGTCGTTAACACCTGCAATCAGCACCGCCCCCAAAACCGCCAGCGCCTCCCCTGCCCCCGCCCCGAAAAGGGAATACCTCTTCCAGGGCAGAGCGGCTATTGAGCTCAACAAGGACAAGCGAACGTTTTCCTTCAAAAAACATGTCTCCGATGAGACCTTTGAGCTGTTCTGCGAGAAGTTCGAAGACTTTATCAAGGAGCTGGAGGCTGTGGAGACGAAGGCATCAAGTTGAAGCTTGCGCACTTTGTATGGTGGGTGAAAAGCTTGGCTGAACTTTCACCCACTGGCTGCACAGGAACTTCATATGTCCAAGACAGCTTTATCAGCTCCCCCACGAAGAGGTGCTCGATTAACTTTTCACGGTAGGTGGAGTGTTCAGAATGTTTATTCATGTTTCCCAATAAACGCCCCGTCAGGCGCTCTTTTAGAATGAGGGCTCAGTGGATTATTCTTCCTTATTTGTGTTCATGATCTTGGTAGCGATGAATTAACCATCGCCAATATTATCGACGGCCATGTGTACACTGTTTAGAACGCTGAAATATCGCTGCACTTGGCCTACCTCAGGATTTAGCGACTTGTCGAGTGCCAGATCATGGGTTAACAACTTTGTCCACTGGTAGAACCACGAGCATCGCCACAGTGGTATTAAGTTTGTCACACCTCATCAACGCCATACAGGGCTTGATATCGCTATTCTTCAGGATAGGGATGAACTGTATACAAAGCCAAGAGGGCTAGCAACCCGTCGCGGTGGTCGTCATCAACACGCAACTGACAACCTGCTGGCGAGGTGGAGCTGAACCCGGAGAACAGGAAGGAAGCTGCCTGATTTTTATACTCTGGTGCCAACTACCTTGAAAAACGCCGGGAATCAGTGTTCAACTTGCTCCGGAATACTCACCTGTTTCTCCCTTTTCGTATTTCTACTCTCCCAAAGTGAGGGGTGAATGTGAATGAAAACAGGGCGCCCAAATATAGCAAATACCTTTTTCAAGCAGGATAATCAAATTACATATCGTCATAACCTTGAGCAATAATCGACATGTCGATATTGGTGCGACGATGGCATTACGCTATGAGATTGCGCAAAACGGCGAGGCGAGCACGTGCTACACCCTGCGCTAATTCGCCTTCTTTGAAGGCAGGCTTTGGAGAAAAGAAAAACAACGAGGCCTGGTAAGCAGAAGGCGTGGTATCGCTGACCAGTTATTCCGTGGACCTCAGTGCTCTTTAGTTATTGCTGCCCTACCCCTGCGATATGATCGATACCCGATGTACTGGCATTTTTTAACGGTGTTTGGGTAACACACCTCTGCCCTTCGCTAACGCCTTTGGGTTTGGAGTGTCATCTTTTTATATCTTATTTCCCTATAGTAGGAACAACTATGCCATTTACGGTGTTTGAGTAACGCCCTCCCCTATATATCAGCCTTAGAGCCTGCAGCCTCTTCCATACAACACAGGAAGTGTGGAACTTCAATAAAACGGTGCTTGGGTAACCCGTTTATCCCAATGGTTACTTATCCAATGGAAGGCTAAAGGCATTTATTCGGTATATATGTATCTGTATTGCCATCCTCTCCACTCTATTGGACTCAGACCTATCTTTCTCATGCTTTATAGATGTCTCCGCATATTGGGGATAAATTGATGGTGAAGAATTTGTTCTGTCCCCTTTTGGAGAATCGGCCCAGAGTGGGCCTCTGTCCAGGGTTGTTGAATCGGTGTTGGTGCGGCTGGCGTGTTCTTTCAGGTATGGGGTGATTAAATATTAAGCTAAGTCCTGCGTGCGGAACTCTGTGTATCTTTTGACCAGCCAGGCATTTTCCGCCGTAATGTGCGCGTTACTCAATCACCGTTTGCGTGTGGTTGTGTTGACCACTTGTTGGTGTTGGGTGTTGGTTTAGTTGGATACCGTATTGTCTACCCATCAATAATTGCAACAATGGGAAGACGGCGAGCGAGTAATAGGGATGAGATGGCTGCTCTGGGTGTTTTTTGTACAGAGTTCCGCGCGCAGAACTCTGTGCGTTTTGTGATCAATAAGGGGCTGTTTTTGTGTTGCGTTGGGAAGAACCTTGAGCAGTCCTCCGCCAGGTTTCGGATTGTTGATGGTTAAGCGATGTTACTCGATAATCGTTGGCCGCCTTGCTTTACGATTTGCGATCCTACTTGCGTTTGGGCGTGGTACTTGGATCCATTGCGCCTAGTTTCCAAATAGCAATGAGTAGCCATGAATGGTGAGTCGCCTTATCTGGTTAGGACGGCGATTGAGTAACGGCATTGTTCGATTTCAGAGAGTTGGAATTAAGTTGGCGTCTCGCTATTTACGGTCTGAAGGAATGAGATATATTGAAGTTGTAGGTTTTATGTTCTGAGTTCCGCGCGCGGAACTCAGTGCGGTTTTGGGTCAATTTTGCACCGGCTACCCTACAGGAGTATGAGACAGATGTCGCCACACTATTGCATGTGAAAAAACATCATCTCGTGGTGGATACATCAGTGTTACTCGAGTACTGTTAATCAGAGTTGCTTGCTGCCGTTAGACAGTTTCTGCCGGTGGTCATCCCTGATCAAATCCGTGGTGATAAGAGAAAAAGTTAATACCGACTCGATGGCGGCTAACCTCAAACACAGTTAGCGTTTGGAGGGACGGTCGTTGAGTAACGGCGCGTGGTGCTGTGAGAAGATGAACTTGATACCCGCGTTACTCAGTGACCATTAGCAACCGTTGGGCGCTTTGTAGGATTGTGTCATGACAAAATTGCACCTCGGTTTCTTCGGCGCAGGCCTGTGTAGCTATCAATCGGGTGTGAACTCAGACTTAGCGGAGAGCCCTAATGCGGATGTTTGCCATAAGAATATTGTCATGTGACAACTCAGTGGTGGCAATAATGCCTTCTTTTGGCGGTGAAGGTGCTTGAGTAACAGAGATTTTCCGCGTTTATGAGCCTGGATTTAGCCGTTGAGCTGCTGCTACTAGATGACCGTTTAGTGGGCTAAATGACCGATACCTTATTGCAAATTGGCGATTGAGTAATAGCGAATCTAGGTATATATGATTGATATGTAGTTCAACACTATCATGGTTGTTTCCTTCACTGAGCGTTTGCATGGTCACTCTTCGCTGCCTTTGGCACCTCAATTGAATGGTTTTATTGGTTGAAATTCACACAGAGTTCCGAGCGCGGAACTCTGGTTGATTTATTATCAGTCGTGTTTAGATTCTTTGAGCTGCACTGTCGAACGATGCTCAATCGGTCCCTGGTTACACACGCAAAAGCGACCCAGTTGAAGTGTTACTCAAAAGCACGGTAAACAGATTGTAGTGCTCTGGTTTTGGTCGGTGGTATCAAGATAGCGTTACTCAACAACCGTTACTCAGTGACCGATTAGAAAACAGATGCTGGTTGTAGGCGCAGTGCTCAATGGTTTGATTGCAGTAACGGTGAAGGTCTTGGTTGATAACGGTGACCGAGTAACAGATTGGATGGAGAACCAAGGCCAGTCAACTCTTTCTTCAAGCGTTCAGCTGGCTGAAGAAATTTACAGTCAGATGGTGTCGTTACTCCGCAACCGTTAGTCTTAGATTGCCTTGGATTGGTTTTCGAAGATGATCTGCGTTGCTCAGTGACCGCTGTTGCCAGTTAAACTTCGATTGAAATATCACGATCGGGCCCAGAGCTGATTGGTGTGAGGTGTGTTTTCAACTATAGCGGCGCTTGAGTAACAGCTGTAATTGCGTCCAGTTGGCACGCTACTCAATGATCTTTTGTTGGCTGATGCCGAGCAAATTGATGGAATAGGGTAGGGCGAGCATAAGCCTGAAGGCGCTTGGGTCTCTCGGCAGCGTAACCGACGGCGCCTGGGTAACGCTGACAGTGTTCATCCATAATTGCCTGCTGAGCCATCAAAGGCGTGTTGCTCGTGATGGTTGGTTATTTTATGCACAGAGTTCCGCGCGCGGAACTTCGGTAATTTTTTCACCAGCCAGGTTCGTATGTCTCCTTCGATATAGGTGATCGGGCATTTAACGGTGTTTGAGTAACATCGGAATCTGGGATTATCTGTGCTGTTACTCAAGGACCTTACATTGGCCTGGACCAGACGAAACAGGAAGGAACTTCGCTACGGCACGATCTAGAATAGAGTGACCGTATTGCCGAGTTACTCGAATGCCGTTAATTCTTGCTAAGAAAGCAAACGGAAGAGGGCAGGGCGGGCGTCATTTTCTGGCCTTGATGACGGCTCCCTCAGGCGAGAACATTAATTTTGTGGATCGAGTGTGATGAGAAAAGGGTGACCTGGATTTGTCGGCAGTGACTAACGGCAGCTGGGTAACGCTTGGCAAGCCTATATATGACTCCGTACACAGCGAGACAAGAAGCGAGTTTAACCGGCTACTCGTTTCTGACACAGTGTTCCTCGCGCGGTACCTCGTTTGCTTTTTAACCACCGAACACTGAAGCCTTGCTTGATAAGGTAGAAGACTGTCATGAGACAATCAAGACAGCCTTTTATAAGGGATGAGAACAGATAAGTAGCCCCAGGTTTGCCACAGCTATATTGTCACGTGGCAATCTGAGCGTCTTAAACA